>FLNY01002448.1_pt1 | contig 34266 bp, 27 predicted proteins | sample 1140381 | NCBI WGS metagenome assembly FLNY01 (sample SAMEA3878172, study PRJEB12797) | bioreactor metagenome | biome: Moose rumen | place: Sweden | collected 2011-10 | reverse complement strand
ATAACCAAGAGTTTATATGGCAGAAGATTGGGACGATATTGAGAAACGTTCTTCCCAGGAAGACCCCGAAGAAGAGGAAGAATTGGGGGAAGACGCCGTTGCGTCGGGGAAATTCGACCGGCTTTTGAGCAGCGACAGCCGCAAGTTCAAGCTGTCCGGCATGTTCAAAGACTGGTATCTGGACTATGCGTCCTATACCATCCTGGACCGGGCCGTCCCGCACATCGTGGACGGCTTCAAGCCGGTGCAGCGCCGTGTGCTGCACACCATGTTCACCATGGACGACGGCCGGTACACCAAGGTGGCCAATATTGTGGGCCAGGCCATGCAGTACCATCCGCACGGCGACGCCTCCATCCTGGGCGCCCTGGTCACCCTGGGGCAGAAGGGGCTCCTCATAGACTGCCAGGGGAACTGGGGCAACATCCTCACCGGAGACTCCAATGCCGCGCCGCGATACATCGAGGCCCGGCTGTCCAAGTTTGCCAAGGAAGTGGTCTTCGACCCCAAGGTGACGCCCTGGATGACTTCCTACGACGGCCGCAACCAGGAGCCGACGGAACTCCCCGTGCGTTTCCCGCTGCTGCTGGCCCAGGGCACCGAGGGCATCGCCGCGGGCCTCAGTTCCAAGATCCTGCCCCATAACTTTTGCGAGCTCATCGACGCCTCCATCGCCATCCTGCGGGGAGAGCCCTATGAGATTCTGCCGGACTTTCCCACCGGCGGCATTGCCGACTGCTCCAAGTACAACCAGGGCCGCCGCGGCGGCATGGTGAAGGTGCGCGCCCGCATCAACAAGGTGGACAAGAGCACCATTACCATCACGGAAATCCCCTACGGGAAGACCTCCCAGGCCATCATCGACAGCATTATCAAGGCCAAGGACAAGAAGAAAATCAACATCAAGAAGATAGACGACATGACCACCGACAGGGTGGAAATCATCATCCATCTTCCCGCCGACGTCTCCCCGGACAAGACCATCGACGCCCTGTATGCCTTTACGGAGTGCGAGACCAAGATAAGCCCCAACGCCTGCGTCATCCGGGAGAACAAGCCGGTGTTCCTGTCCGTGAACGAAATCCTGGAATACGACACCTTCCACACCCGGGACATCCTGGAGGCGGAACTGCAGGTGAAGCTGGGAGAGCTGGAGAACGAGTGGCACTACAGTTCGCTGGAGCGCATCTTCTTCGAAAACCGCATCTACAAGGTGCTGGAGATGAACCAGAAGAGCTGGGAAGAGCAGCTGCAGGACATCCTAAGCCAGATGCTCCAGTACCAGGACCTCCTGCATCGGCCCATCCTGATGGAAGACGTCCTGAAGCTGGTGGAAAAGCCGGTGCGCAAGATTTCCAAGTTTGACACCAAGGCCCTGGACGAGAAAATTTACGCCATTGAAGACCAGATCAAGGACGTGAAGGACAAGCTGGCCCATCTCACGGAGTACACCATCGACTGGTTCAAGGGCCTCAGGAAGAAATACGGGAAGGATTGGCCGCGCCTGACGGAAATCTCTTCCCTGGAGAACATCACTGTTACCAAGGTGGTCTCCAACAATGCCAAGCTGTATGCCAACCTGGCCGAGGGCTTTGTGGGCATCGGCCTCAAGCGGGACGACGGCGGGGAATTCGTGTGCGAATGCTCGGACCTGAGCGAGATCATCGTCATCGGCCGGGACGGAAAATTCCGCGTCACCAAGGTGAGCGACAAGGCCTTCTTCGGGAAGGACCTCCTCTACGCGGGGGTGTTCAACCGGGGCGACGGGCGCACCATCTACAACGTGATTTACCGGGACGGCAAGGGCCCCGCCCACTATGCCAAGCGCTTTGCCATCACCTCCGTCACGCGCGACAAGGAATACGACATCACCACCGGGGCCGACGGATCCAAGATCCTCTGGTTCACCGTGAACCACAACGGGGAGGCCGAGACGGTGCGCATCGGGCTGCGGCCCAAAAAAGGCCTGAAGAAGAATTCCATGGAGTGGGATTTCGCCCACCTGGCCATCAAGGGACGCGCCTCCCGGGGCAACCTGGTAACCAAGAACGCCATCGCCCGCATCCAGCTCAAGTCCAAGGGCATCACCACCCTGGAAGGGAAGGACATCTGGTACGACCCGGACATCCAGCGCCTGAACGAGGACGGCCGGGGCGAGCACCTGGGCAAGTTCTCGGGACAGGACCGCGTCCTGGCCATCTTTGCCGACGGCACCTACTACACCACCACCTACGACCTGGTGAACAAGTACCAGGGCGAGGTGGTGCGCATCCAGAAGTGGGACCCTTCCCGCGTGTATACGGTCCTGTACTGGGACAACGCCGCCAAGGCCTACTACGTGAAGCGCTTCAGCTTCCCGGAGAGCAACAACACCCCGCAGCTGTTCATTGCCGATACCCGTGGTTCCCGGCTGGTGGACATATCGGCCGACCTGCACCCGCAGGTGGTCCTTACCTTCGGCGGCAAATTCCAGCACAAGGAGCCGGAACTGCTGGATGCCGAAGCGTTCATCGCCAAGAAAGGCCTGGTGGCCAAGGGCAAGAAGTGCTCCCCGTACGAGCTCAAGAGCGTTGCCTTCGGCGAACCGCTCCTGAAAGAGGAAGACGCCCCGGAGGCCGACACCCCCCTCACGCCGGCCGGTCCGTCCGACGCCTCCCCCGTCATTGACTTCACCGACTGGGAGCCCACGCTGTTCTGATAACGGAAATTACCTTGTTTGCAATATGCTGATTGCACTTACCGGATTCATGGGAAGCGGAAAATCCACCGTCGGACGCCTGGTGGCCGATGCGCTGGGCTGTCCGTTCCTGGATTTGGACCAAGTGGTAGAGAAAAAGGCCGGCCGGAGCATTCCGGAAATTTTTGCCGACGACGGGGAGGAAGCATTCCGCCGCCAGGAGAAGCAGGCGCTGGAGGCCACTGTGAAAAAATATGCCGAGTCCACCGCCATACTGGCCTTGGGTGGTGGTACGGTCACCCTCCCCGGCGCACCGGAGCTGTTGCAGGAAAAAACGCTTTGCATCTACTTGCAGGCCACTTGGGAAACGTTGCTTTCGCGTCTGGAAGGCCACACCGGAGGCCGTCCCCTGGCCGATGCCCGCATGGCGGAGCGGCTGCACGCGCGGGAGCCGCTGTACCAAAAAGCCGCCCATGTGATTCTTGACACGGACGGACACTCGGCCCAGGAAGTGGCCGATGAAATCATTATCGGCTGCCTTTAGAAAAAAGGGGACCGGCCGCCCGCTAGATGAGGTCTTCCCGCTCCCGTATGTCTTTGAGGCGAAGCTGGATGGTGGACGACCCGCGGTAGAAATTCTCTACGATGGAATAGCAGATGTCTATGGGATTCCCCGCCTTGATGTACTCGTAATAATCGGCCATATTGAAGCCGATGGCGGCAATTTGCCGGTAAGGCTGGCTTTCCTGCATGAGGTCCAGCTTGAGGTGCACGCCGCCGGCCCCCACCTTTCGGCCGTTTCCGGCATCATAGACGTCCTCCGTCAGGAAAACCGGATTGCTGTTTCCGGGGCCGAAGGGCTGGAACTGCTTGAGGATGCGGGTGAATTTGGGCGTAATTTGCGAAAAGTCCAGGCGGGCGTCGATTTCCACCACGGGGGTAAGTTCCTCCCGGGTGATGTTGCTGGCGACAAACTGGTTCATCCTGTGGCAGAACGCCGCCAGGTTTTCTTCCTTCATGGTGAGGCCGGCCGCATAGACATGGCCGCCGAAATTCTCCAGCAGGTCTGCACAGCTCTCGATGGAGGCATAGAGATCAAACCCGGAAACACTTCTGGCACTGCCGGTTATAAAACCGTTGCTCTTGGTTAGCACCACCGTGGGTTTGTAATAGGCCTCTACCAGGCGGGAAGCCACGATACCCACCACACCCTTGTTCCAGGTGGGGTTATAGACAATGGTCACGTTCTCCGCTTCCAGCGCGTTGCCGTTCCGGACCATTTCCAGCGCCTCCTGGGTGATTTCCCGGTCTATGGACTTCCGTTCGTTGTTGCTGTTGTTGATTTGTTCCCCTATCCGGAAGGCCGTCTGGTCGTCCGTCGCCGTGAGCAGTTCCACGGCCAGGCGGCCGCTTTCCATCCGGCCTGCCGCGTTGATGCGCGGGCCAATCTTGAAGACAATGTCGTCGATGTTGATGTGCCCGGGTTCCAGCTTGGCCAGATTGATCATGGCCAGCAGGCCCTTCCGGGGATTCTCGTTCAGGCGCTTGAGGCCGAAGTGGGCCAGGATGCGGTTCTCTCCCGTCATGGAAACCAGGTCCGAGGCGATGGAAACCACCTGCAAATCCAGCAGCGGGTCCAGCAGCTGGGGATCCAGGTCGTACTTTTTCACATAGCCCTGGGCCAGCTTGAACCCTACGCCGCAGCCGCACAGGTCGTCAAAAGGATAATGGCAGTCTTCCCGCTTGGGGTCCAGGACGGCCACAGCGCCGGGAAGTTCCTCCTCCGGAAGGTGATGGTCGCAGATGATGACCTCTATCCCCTTGGTCCGGGCATATTCTACCTTGTCAATGGCCTTGATGCCGCAGTCCAGGGTGATGAGCAGGCTCACACCGTTGTCCCCGGCCCAGTCCAGGCCTTTGTAGGAGAGGCCATAGCCCTCGTCGTAACGGTCCGGGATGTAAAAATCTACTTTGGGGGTAAAGCGGCGGATGAAGGAATACACCAGCGCCACCGCGGTGGTGCCGTCCACGTCGTAGTCTCCGTAAACCAGGATTTTTTCCCCGCCGACGATGGCCTGGTGCACCCGTTCCACGGCCTTGTCCATATCGGCCATCAAAAACGGGTCGTGCAGGTCTTCCAGGCGGGGGCGGAAAAAACTGCGGGCCTGCTCGAACGTGTTCACACCGCGCTGGACAAGCAAATTGGCCAGAACCCGGTCTATCCCAAGCTCTGCCGCCAGCCGTGCCGCCGTTTCCTCGGCCGCCGGCGCTTTCACGGTCCATTGTCGTTCAGCTATGCCCATAATCGGACAAAGTTAACAATAATGGGCCGAAAAAACAATAGCTCCCCTTAAATGCCCTGGATGGGGATGCCGTCCTGGGGCCAGGGGGCGTCGGGCTCGTTGAAGGGTTGGAGGAAGGGGTTGTACATGCCTTCGCGGGCCAGGGTGGTGGGCTGGCCGTGGCCGGGGATTACATCCGTTTCGCCCGGGAGGACCAGCAGCTTTTCCCGGATGGAGTGCATGAGGGCATCGTAGTCTCCGCCGGAGAGGTCGGTCCGGCCGATGCTGCCGGCAAAAAGCGTATCGCCGCTCAGGAGCAGGTTCTCTTCCGGAGCATAGAAGCACACGCTGCCCGGAGAGTGGCCGGGCGTGTGCAGTACCGTCCAGCCGGCGCCCGAGAGATCCAGCTTCTGAGCGTCATGGAGGTCTTCCGTGGCAAAGCGGCGCCGGAGGAACTGGAAGGAGTTCTCCATGCCCCGGAAGCCACCCGTAATCTGGGACATGATGTCCTTGTCGGCGGGGTGCATGTAAACGGGCACCGGGAAGGACTCCAGCAGGCGGGACACGCCCCAAACATGGTCGAAATGCCCATGCGTCAGCAGGATGGCTTCCGGGACCAGCTCCTTTTCCCTGAGAAAGGACGTCAGGCGGGCGGCCCCTTCCGGCGAGGACATGCCCGGGTCCACCACGGCGCAGCGGGGATTTCCGTCGGACCAGAGGACCACGCAATTGGTTTCCAGCGGATTGAATTGAAAAATGTGGGAATGAAGCATAAACTGGTCTAATTTACAATTGCAAATTTACGATTATTTTACCAACTTTGTAAGACTACAACCACGCCTTTGCATGCACATTGGAATCGCAGGAAATATCGGCAGCGGAAAAACTACGCTCACCACCCTCCTGGCCCGCCATTACGGCTGGACCCCCAAGTTTGAGTCCGTTACCTACAACCCCTACCTGGCCGACTATTACAAAGACATCAAGCGCTGGTCCTTCGCCCTGGAAATGTATTTCCTGCAGCAGCGCCTGCACGACGTGCTGGAAATCTCCAAGTCCCGGGATGTCATCATCCAGGACCGTACGCTCTTCGAGGGCGTGCATATCTTCGTGGCCAACAACTATGCTCAGGGAAACCTGTCGGAACGGGACTACAGGACATACATGGACACCTTCAACGTGATGATGGAAGTGGTGCACCAGCCGGACCTCATGATTTACCTCAAGAGCAGCATCCCCCACCTGGTGTCCCAAATCCAGAAGCGCGGCCGGGACTATGAGCAGACCATCTCCATCGAATACCTTTCCGGCCTGAACCAGCGTTACGAAAAATGGATGGCGGAATACACGGGACGGCTCATCGTCGTAGAGGCCGACGAGCTGGATTTCCTGAACCGGCCGGAAGACTTCGCCTCCATCACAGACCGCATCGACGCGGAATTATACGGATTATTCTAAAACGTTAGTATTATGCATATAGCAATCGCAGGAAATATCGGCAGCGGAAAAACCACGCTCACCAAGATGCTGGCTGCGCATTACGGCTGGACGCCCAAATTTGAATCGGTCGATTTCAACCCGTATCTGGCCGACTTTTACGAAGACATGGAACGCTGGTCGTTCAACCTCCAAATCTACTTCCTGAACAAGCGTTTCCAGGACGTGGTGGAAATCTCCAAGCACAAGGAGGTCATCATCCAGGACCGCACCATCTACGAGGACGCCCGTATCTTCGCCCCCAACCTGCATGCCATGGGGCTCATGTCCACCCGGGATTTCGAAAATTACAGCGACCTGTTCGACCTCATGATGTCGCTGGTGAAAGCGCCGGACCTGCTCATCTACCTGCGCTCCAGCATCCCCAACCTCATCGCCCAAATCCAGAAGCGCGGACGGGAGTACGAGCGTTCCATCCGCATAGACTACATCACCGGCCTGAACCAGCGTTACGAAGACTGGATCCAGGGCTACAAGTCCCGCCTGCTGGTGGTAGACGTAGACAACATCAAATTCGAAAACAAACCGGAAGACTTCCAGCTCATTACCGACAAGATAGATGCCGAGCTGTATGGACTCTTCCCCTCTGAACAATAACCGCAGAACCATGGAAAGACCCACCATCATAGACTTCGTAGAGAAGTACACCCGCCAATATGCCAACAACGTTTACCTGCGTGAGAAAGTCGACGGCAAGTGGAAGGAAATCACCCAGGAGCAGACCCGCCTGGAGGCCTACCGCATCGGCGCCGGCCTGATGTCGCTGGGTGTCAGGAAAGGAGACAAGATAGCCCTGCTCTCGGAGAGCCGCGCCATGTGGATATTGGCCGAGCTGGGCGCCATGTACGCCGGCGCCACGGACGTTCCCCTTTCCGTGAACCTGGGAGAAGGCAAGGACCTGGTTTTCCGCATCAACCATTCGGAATCCAAATGGGTCCTGGTCTCCGGCAACCACCTGCCCAAGATCCGCGCCGTCCTGCCGGAATGCCCGGACGTGGAGAAAGTGATTGTCTTTGACGATACAGCCTTCGATTACGAAAAACTGGCTCCCAAGGAAATCCGGATGTCGGAAATCCAGAAGATGGGCGACGAATTCCTCAAGGCCAACCGGGCAGCGTTCGAAGCCCGCTTCCGCAGCATCGGCCCAGACGACTATGCCAACATTTCCTACACCTCCGGCACTACGGCCGACCCTAAAGGCATCCTCCTCACGCACCGCAACTACACGGCCAACGTGGCACAGGGCAACTCCGTCATCACCATCAATGAAGGGGAGGTCATGCTCATCATCCTGCCGCTGGACCACTGCTTCGCCCACGTGGCCGGCATGTACACCATGATGTACTACGGCGGGTCCATCGCCTTCGTCCCCATCGGCAAAAACGCCCTGGCAACCCTTAGGAACGTACCCGTCGCCATCAGCGAGACCCGTCCGCACGTGATGCTTTCCGTCCCCGCCCTGGCCCGCAACTTCCGCAAGAACATCGAAGGCGCCATCAAGAAGAAAGGCGGCTTTACGGAAAAACTCTTCTACTTCGCCTTAAACAACGCCATCAAGTACAACAAGGAATACTACAACCGCGGAACCGGCGGCACCTTCTGGCGCAAACCCCTGGTGGCGCTGTTCGACAAGCTGGTCTTTTCCAAGGTGCGGGAAAGTTTCGGCGGAAGGATGCGCTTCTTCGTGGGCGGCGGCGCCCTGCTGGACATCGAATTGCAGCGCTTTTTCTGCGCCGTGGGCATGCCCATGTTCCAGGGCTACGGCCTCACGGAGGCAACCCCCATCATCTGCGCCAACTCGGAGGGCCATGCCCGCTTCGGATCGTCCGGCCGCATTGTAAGGCCCATGGACTGCGTCATCCTGGATGCCGAAGGGAAGGAAGTCCCCCACGGCACCCGCGGGGAAATTGTCATCCGCGGAGAGAACGTGATGGCCGGCTACTGGAAAAATCCCAAAGCCACGGCCGACACCGTCATTGACGGCTGGCTGCATACCGGAGACATGGGCTACATTTGCCCGGAAGACCCGGATTTCCTGTATGTGGTGGGCCGCTTCAAGAGCCTGCTCATCTCGGCCGATGGCGAAAAGTACTCCCCCGAAGGCTTCGAAGACAACATCACGGAAACCTCCCGGTGGATCAGCGCCTGCGTGCTGCACAACAACCAGAAGCCTTATTGCGTAGCCTTGTTCGTCCCGGACAAGGCGGCGCTTGCCGAAGCCGCCCAGAAGCACGGACTGGACCCCGCCTCTGAAGAAGGCAAACGTTACATGCTGGATCTGATTCAGGCCGATGTAGACTCCTACAAGAAGGGCGGCGCCCGCGAAGGCCTGTTCCCGGAGCGCTGGCTGCCCAGCGCCATCGGCCTTTGCGACCAGGAATTCACCATCGCCAACAAGATGATGAACTCCACCATGAAGATTGTCCGGGGCAAGGTGGAAGAGCATTACGCCTCCCTGCTGGATTATCTGTACACCCCGGAGGGCAAGGACATCCACAACGAGCGCAACATGTCGGCCTTGTAGGCTTCCCGGGCCACCGCTATGGCAAAGAAGGAGTACATCCAAATACGGGGCGCGCGGGCCAACAACCTGCAGAACATCGATGTAGATATCCCCAGGGGAGAATTTGTGGTAATAACGGGCCTTAGCGGCAGCGGCAAGAGCTCGCTGGCGTTCGACACCCTGTATGCCGAGGGCCAGCGCCGCTACATGGACACCCTGTCCACGTACGCCAAGCATTTCATGGGCATCCTGGAGAAGCCGGAGGTAGAGGAAATCAAGGGCCTGAGCCCCATCATCGCCATCGAACAGAAGACCACCGGAAACAACCCCCGTTCCACGGTGGGCACCATTACGGAAATCTACGACTTCCTGCGCCTGCTGTATGCCAAGGGCTCCAGGGCCTACTCCCCGGAAACCGGCAAGGAGATGGTCCGCTACACGGACGAGCAGATTGTAGACCTGATCATGACCCGTTATGGCGGCCGGAAATGCTACCTGCTCGCCCCGCTGGTCCGGGGCCGGAAAGGGCACTACCGGGAACTCTTCGAACAAATGCGGAAGCGGGGCTACACGGAGGTGCGGATAGACGGAGAAATACTTGAGCTACAAAGTGTTACTGCGCTGGACCGCTACAAACCCCATTTCATAGAGCTGGTGGTGGACCGCCTGAAGCCGGAAGCGGGCGACGACAAGCGCATCCGGGATTCCGTGGCGCGGGCGCTGAACATCGGCAAAGGGTCCGTGGCGGTCCTGGACATGGAAGCCGGCCGCCTGGCCCACTTCTCCAAGCACCTGGTAGATCCGGACAGCGGCCTTTCCCTGCAGGAACCCCAGCCGCACAGCTTCTCCTTCAACTCGCCCCAGGGGTACTGCCCGCACTGCAAGGGCCTGGGCGCCATCGTAGATGTGAACATGGACAGCATCATCCCGGACCGGAGCCTGTCCGTGGCCGACGGGGCCATCGTCCCGCTGGGGAAGGTACGGGAAAACCGGAAATTCGACATCATCCGTTCCATCGCCAGGAAGTACAACTTCAGCCTGTACGACCCGGTGGCCGCCATTCCCGACGAAGCGCTGAGCCTGCTGGTGTTCGGCTCGGAAGACCTCTTCCGCGTGGGCGAAGGGAACTTGTCGGAGATGGCCTCCTGGGGCGGGGTCATCGACCATATAGAGCAGACCGTCACCTGCCCCGTGTGCGGGGGCACGCGCCTGAACCGGGAAGCCCTGTGCTTCCGGGTGGACGGGAAGACCATCCCGGAAGTGAGCGCCCTGGAAATGTCGGAGCTCAGGGTCTGGCTGGACAAAATACCGGAGGGGTTCAACCTCCGGGAGCAGAACGTTTCCCGGGACATCCTGAAGGAGCTGCGGGAGCGGGTGCAGTTCATGCTGGACGTGGGCCTGGACTATCTCTCGCTGGACCGCCCTACGGCATCGCTCTCCGGCGGCGAAAGCCAGCGCATCCGCCTGGCCACCCAGATCGGCTCCCGCCTGGTGAACGTGCTGTACATCCTGGACGAGCCTTCCATCGGCCTGCACCAGAAAGACAACCGCAAGCTCATAGACTCGCTCAAAACCCTCCGCGACGAAGGCAACTCCGTGATGGTGGTGGAGCACGACGCAGAGACCATGTTCAGCGCCGACTGGCTGGTGGACGTGGGCCCCGGCGCGGGAGAACAGGGCGGGCGCATTTGCCTGAGCGCACCGCTGGAGACACTCCTGAATGGCAAGAAGACGGACCCGGATACGGCCGGCCATACAGTGATTGGGCCGTCGGTCACCCTGGATTATCTCAAAGGGGAGAAAACCATTCCGGTCCCCGCCCTGCGGAGGAAGGGCAACGGCTTCTTCCTGAGCCTGAAAGGCGCCTGCGGCAACAACCTCAAAAAGGTAGATGTCAACTTCCCGCTGGGCTGCCTGATCGGCGTGGCCGGGCTCTCCGGCAGCGGAAAATCCTCTCTGGTGAACGAGACCCTGATGCCCATCCTCAAACAGAAATTCTACCGTGCGAAAGAGCGGCCGCTGCCGTACGACTCCCTCAGCGGCATCGAGTACATCGACAAACTCATCGAGATTGACCAGTCGCCGATCGGCCGTACTCCACGCTCCAATCCGGCCACCTTCACGGCGGTCTTCAACGACATCCGCGCCCTCTTTGAAGAGACCCCCGACGCCAAGGTGCGCGGCTACAAGGCCGGGAAATTCTCGTTCAACGTGGCCGGGGGCCGATGCGAGGAATGCAAAGGGGCCGGCATCAAGGTAATCGAGATGAACTTCCTGCCCTCTGTGCATGTGCCGTGCGAAGCCTGCCGGGGCCGCCGCTACAAAGAAGACACCCTGGCCGTCCGCTATAAGGGAAAGAACATCAACGATGTGCTGGAAATGCCCATCAGCGAGGCCTATGAGTTCTTCAAGCCCGTTCCCAAGATTGCGTCCAAGCTCAAGGCGCTGGTCGATGTCGGCCTGGGCTACGTGCATCTGGGACAAAGCGCCGTCACCCTGTCCGGCGGAGAGAGCCAGCGCATGAAACTGGCCGCGGAACTGTCCAGGCCCTCTACCGGCAGCACGCTGTATATCCTGGACGAGCCCACCACCGGCCTGCACTTCGAAGACATCAAGGTGCTCCTGAATGTGCTGCAGCGCCTGGTGGATGCCGGCAACACCGTGATCATCATCGAACACAACCTGGACGTGCTCAAGAGCGTGGACTATTTGCTGGATATGGGCCCGGAAGGCGGCCGGCGCGGCGGGCAGATTGTGGCCCAGGGCACGCCGGAAGAACTGGCGCTGGACCCGAAGTCCGTAACGGGCCCTTTCCTGAAGGAGGTGCTGTAAGAGAGCTCCTCCCGGCCGGGGGAGCGCCGCCGGAGGGGGGCTTTGCGGTCTGAGGAATAATTGCTACCTTTACGTTCCTCTCTCAAGAAACCGTTATGATTGATATTTTTTGCGTAAACGACGGCCGGCATTATCCGGTGGAAGAAGGATACATGATTGCCGCCCTGGCTCCCGAAAAAGTGAAAGACGCCAAGACCGGAAAGGAATATCCGGTGCTGGCCGCCCTGGTGGACCATAAGTTAAAGGCCCTCTCTACCCGGATGTACGAACCGCACCGGGTAGAGTTCGTGGGTTACAACCATCCGGAAGGACGGCGGGCCTATCTGCGTTCCCTGAGCTTCCTGGCCCAGCGCGCCGCCCGTTCCCTGTTCCCGGACAAGGTCTTCAAGATTAACCACTCCCTGCCCAGCGGCCTGTACTGCAAATTCCGGGGTGGCAGGATTGCCGACGGAGACATCCTCCGCCTTCGGGAAGAAATGCGCCGGCTGGTGGCCCTGGACCTGCCTTTCAGCAGCACCAAATTGCTGGCATCGGATGCCGAAGCCATCTTCAAGGCACAGGGCCAGCCCCTGAAAGCGGCCCTGCAGCACTCCCTGGGGAAGTATTACTGCACGGTCTATTACCTGGACGGGGTGGCCGATTCCTTCTACGGCCCGCTGGTGCCCTCCACCGGCTACCTCAAAGTCTTCGACCTGATGCCGTTCCACCACGGTTTCTGCCTCCAGTATCCGTCCGACGAGGACATTACCCGCACCATCCCCCGGCAGAAGCAAATCAAGCTCACCAACACCCTCAAAGACTATGGCTACTGGTGCAAGACCACCGGAATTGTGAGTGTGGGGGCCCTGAACCGGCGGCTGATGGAAGGCGGCGCAGTAGAGCTCATCAACCTCTGCGAGGCCCGGCAGGAACGCAAGTACGCCGAGGTGGCCGACAAGATTTTTGCCGAAAAGGAGAGGCTCCGCATCGTGTTCATCGCCGGGCCCTCCTCCAGCGGGAAGACTTCCTCTTCCCTGCGGATAGCCCAGCAGCTCAAGGTGCTGGGGATGAACCCCAAGGTGATAGAGCTGGACAACTACTTTGTGGAGCGGGAGCGCACCCCCCTGGATGAAGACGGCAACTATGACTTCGAGGCCCTGGACGCCATGGACCTGGAACTGCTTGGGCAGCACCTGAATACACTTCTGGCCGGAGAAGAAATAGAGATTCCCCGCTACGACTTCAAGCAGGGGAAGCCCTTCTTCGAAGGAAACAGGATGCGTCTGGAGGAAAACGACATCCTTCTGATGGAAGGCATCCATGCCCTGGACCCCGCCATGGTGCCGTCGGTGGACCAAAGCCGCATCTACCGCGTATATGCATCGGCCCTTACCTCCCTCAAGCTGGACGAAAACTGCTGCATCTCCACCACGGACAACCGCCTGCTGCGCCGCATGGTGCGGGACAACCGGGTTCGGGGCATCACGCCGGAAGAGACCATCCTGCGCTGGAGTTCGGTGCGCCGCGGGGAAAACCGCCACATTTTCCCTTTCCAGGAGAATGCCGACGCCCAGTTCAACAGCGCGCTGCTGTACGAGCTGCCCCTGCTCAAATACTACGCCGAACCCCTGCTCCGCCGGATCCGCCCGGATTCCCCGGCCTATTCCGAGGCCCGCCGCCTCCTGAAGTTCCTGGGCTACATCGTGGCCCTTCAGCCGGCCGAAATTGCCGCCATCCCCCCCACCTCCATCCTGCGGGAATTCATCGGCGGCCAAACCCTGTAAACCGTCCAGGCGGGAAGGCGCGAAAAGTCGGCATGGCTTATCCGCAGAATTTTGCTATCTTTGCACTTTGTTGAAAAATAGCAGGAATATGGCCTATTACGAACTCAACGAGCAGGAGCTCGGCAGAAGAGAATCACTGAACAAGCTGCGTGAACTGGGCATCAACCCGTATCCGGCCCCTTTGTATCCGGTCAATGCCACCACGGCGGAAATTGCCGAAGGGTTCAAGCCGGAAGAAGGCAATTTTGCCGATGTATGCATAGCCGGCCGCATCATGAGCCGCCGCATCATGGGCGCCGCCTCCTTCATGGAGCTGCAGGACCACGCCGGCCGTATCCAGATCTATGTGAAACGGGACGAGATTTGCCCCGGAGAGGACAAAACCCTGTACAACACCGTGTTCAAAAAGCTCCTGGACATCGGCGACATCGTGGGCATCAAGGGCTTCGCTTTCTTCACCCAGACGGGCCAGCTTTCCATCCACGCCCGGGAACTCACCGTCCTGAGCAAGTCGCTCCGCGTACTTCCCATCGTAAAAACAGATGCCGACGGCACCGTGCACGACAGCTTCGAGGATCCGGAGCTGCGCTACCGCCAGCGCTATGTAGACCTGGTGGTGAACCCGCAGGTGAAGGACACCTTCATCAAGCGGACGCTCATCATCGACACCATGCGGGCGTGCTTCAACCAGGCCGGCTGCCTGGAGGTGGAAACGCCCATCCTGCAGGCCATTCCGGGCGGCGCCACAGCGCGTCCCTTCGTCACGCACCTCAATGCCCTGGACGTGGACATGTACATGCGCATCGCCGACGAGCTCTACCTCAAGCGCCTCATCGTGGGCGGTTTCCCGGGCGTGTTCGAGTTCTCCCGGAACTTCCGCAACGAAGGCATGGACAAAACGCACAACCCGGAATTCACCTGCGTAGAAATGTACATTGCCTACAAGGACTACCTGTGGATGATGGCATTCACGGAGCAGATGCTCCAACGGGTGGCCGAGGCTACCGGCGGGGTAAAGAAGGTGATCGGCGGCAACGAGATTTCCTTCGAGGGACCGTTCCGCCGGCTGCGCATCCTGGATGCTATCCAGGAGTATGCCGGGGTGGACGTGAAGGGGATGGACGAGGAGCAGATCCGCCTCGTGTGCAAGCAGCTGAACGTGGAGGTAACCCCGGAGATGGGTGTCGGGAAGCTTATCGACGCCATCGTGGGCGAATACGTAGAGAAGAACCTGGTGCAGCCCACCTTCCTCATAGACTATCCCGTAGAGATGTCCCCGCTCACCAAGCGCTGCCGCTACGACGACACCCTCACGGAGCGCTTCGAGCTGTTCGTGAACGGGAAGGAACTGGCCAATGCCTACTCGGAGCTCAACGACCCGGTAGACCAGTTGGAGCGCTTCGAGGAGCAGGCCGCCCTCAAGAGCAAGGGCGACGACGAGGCCATGTACATAGACTACGACTTTGTGCGCGCCCTGGAATACGGCATGCCGCCCACCAGCGGTATCGGCATCGGCATAGACCGCCTTACAATGTTCATGACGGGGGCCGAGAGCATCCAGGATGTGCTGTTCTTCCCCATGATGCGCCCGGAAAAATTCTGATGGAAACCATCACCTCGGCACAGAATCCGAAGATCCGGAATCTGCTCCTGCTGCAGGAAAAATCCAAGGCCCGGCGGGAGCAAGGGCTTTTTGTGGTGGAAGGCCGGCGGGAGCTGGAGCGCTGCCTGGCGGCCGGCTACACGGTCCGCACCCTTTTTGTATGTCCGGAGATTGCCGATGGTGTAACGGAGGAGGGTATTGTATCGCAAATCTCTGGCCACCCTCGGCCGGATAAGAGGGAGGGACCCGCTGGCGCAGCCAGTGGGAGGGGCCGGAGCAAAGCGGAGGCGATTTGCGATACAATACCCTCCGCAGTTAAACCTTTGGTCATCGAAATCCCGGAACAGCTGTACCGGAAGGTAGCGTACCGCGAGGGCACCGAGGGCCTTATCGCCGAGGTTGAATATAAGGAGCGCAAGCTAAGTGACTTGCAGCTGCCGGAGAATCCGTTGGTGGTGGTGCTGGAGGCGGTGGAGAAGCCCGGAAACCTGGGGGCCGTCCTGCGCAGCGCCGATGCAGCGGGAGCTCATGCGGTGATTGTCTGCGACCCGCTCACAGACCTCTACAACCCCAACCTCATCCGGGCCAGCATCGGCGCCGCCTTTACCGTCCCCACGGTGACCTGCCGTTCAGAGGAAGCCATTGCCTTCCTGCAAGCACATGACATTCAAATACTTACAGCGCAGCTACAAGACTCTTCCCTCTACTACGATGTGGACATGCGCCGTGGCACCGCCCTGGTGATGGGCACGGAGTCCACCGGCCTTACGCCCCTCTGGCGGCAGGTGGCCGATGCCCACCTCCGCATTCCCATGCTGGGACGGCTGGACAGCCTGAACGTCTCTGTAAGCGCCGCCATTCTGCTTTTCGAGGCCGTCCGGCAGCGGCACGGTGCCGCCTTGTAGCGGACGCTATTTTACAAGGGAGATGGCGCCGAAGACGCCCAGGGAGGCGGCCAGCATGATGACCCCGGCCAGCAGCACCCCCAGCAGTACGTACAGGACGCTTTTCTTGAAGTCCATGTTCAAGATGCTGGCGGCCAGGGTGCCGGTCCAGGCTCCCGTGCCAGGCAGCGGGATGCCCACGAACAGCAGCAGGGCCACGTACAGGCCGGCGCCGGCCTTGGCCTCCAGCTTTCGGCCGCCCTTCTCTCCTTTTTGCAGGCACCAGGTGAAAAAGCCGCCGATGTATTTCTTGTCCTTTCCCCATTCCAGGATACGGCGGGCAAAGAGGAAAATGAAGGGAACGGGTACCATGTTCCCGATGACGGAGACAATGATGGACGGGACGATGGGCAGGCCGAAGCCCACGGCGTATGGAATGGCGCCGCGCAGCTCGATGAGCGGCACCATGGAGATGAGAAAGACTATCAGGTATTTTTTCATTGGACGGTCTCCAGCAGTTTGACAATTTCCCCGAAAGCCTCCCGTTGGGACAGTTTTTTAGAGGCCGGGTCCAGCACCACCAGGTCGAACACTTCGCCCGGAATCTGCTGTCGGCCTACTTTGAAACGGGCCTTGGAGCAGCGGGCCATGTATTCCAGGGGATAGGAGGTGGCTGGCAGCAGGGAAATGAACAGGTCCGGCTCCCCTTCCAGCATCTGGCGGGTCTTTTCCTGGGAAGGCCGGCCATACCAGTTCAGGTCTTTCCTGAGCACCGTGGTGGCAATGCTGGTAATGAGCCGCTCTCCCTTTTCCAGGTTCCGGAAGTCGAAGAAGAAGACGCTGCCCTTGATGTTGTATTTCCTGTAAAAGGCCAGGATGCTGTTCTTACAGGCCTCGAAGTCTTGCTCCTCCACGCCGATGAAAGCCACCCCGGACCGGACTTTCTGCAGCGGCAGCAAGCCCGTCGGCTCCTTGGAGGCCATTTTCCGGATACTCCATCGGCGAAAAAGGTTCTTGATCATGGCTGGCAGGAATGGGCGGCTATAAGGGCGCGGATTTCCTCCTTGGCAGCGCGCCAGCGGGGGATGTCTATCTTGGTGCCGATTACCTCCACCACCTTGGCGGCGATGATGGATCCCACCTCCCCGCACACGCGGAGCGGCATGCCCAGCGAGTGGGCATACAGGAAACCGGCCGCGTAGGTGTCTCCCGCACCGGTGGCATCTACCGGAGTGGCCGGCCACGGCTCTATGAAATGATATTCTTCCCCGCTCTTGACCATGGAACCTTCCTTACCCACCTTCACCACGGCTATCTGGCAGTGGCGGGCCAGTTCGTCAATGGCTTCCCGCGGTTCCAGTTTGGTGAAGGCTTTGGCTTCCGTCTCATTGGCAAAGACAATGTCCACGTAGTTCTCTACCAGGTTGTGGAAGAAAGCGTCGTTGGACTCTACCACGTTGTAGGACGCCATGTCGATGGAAATGGTGCATCCGGCCGCCTTGGCCAGCCGGGCGGCCTTGGAGATGAGTTCCTGGTTCTGGACCAGATAGCCTTCTATGTGGAAGTAGTCGTAGCCCTCGAAGAAGGAGGCGTCCAGGTCTTCCGGGCCCAGTTCCAGGGTGGCGCCCATGTAGTCGGCAAAAGTACGCTCGGCATTGGCGCCGGTGATGAACACCATGCACCGGCCGCTGGATTTGGTGCCGTACAGCATCTGGGCCCGCACGCCGTACTGTTCCATGGTGCTCTTGAAGAGGTTCCCCAGGTCGTCATTGCCGATTTTTCCCAGGAAGCCGGATTCCATCCCGAAGATGGCCGTGCAGGTAATGGTGTTGGCTGCACTGCCGCCCGGCACGTATTTTACCCCGTACTCCTTGAGGGCTTCCCAAATGTGGTCCCCCGTTTCCATGTCCACATGCTGCATGCTGCCCAGGGGCAGGTGGAAGCGGCGCAGGAGGCTGTCGTCCGGAAGCACCGCCAGGATGTCTGTTAGGGCGTTGCCTATACCTAGGATGGATTTCATGGCCAAATAGGATTATTTGCAAAAGTAGCTATTTTTTGCCGATTTTCCATTATCTTTGCCTGCGGTTATGGACAAGAAAGCGAAGAATATCTTCCAATCCCTGTTCTGGGTTGCCGTGGCGGTGGTGCTGGTGTATTTCTGCATCCGCAGCATAGACTGGGAACAGTTCACCCAGGCGCTCCGGACCTGCCGGTGGGAATTCGTGCTGCTGTCCATGGTGCTGGGGGCGCTGGTCTTCTACATGCGGGGCAACCGCTGGCGCATGCTCCTGCTCCCCTTCGACCCTTCCACCGCCCGCATCACCACCTTCAACGCCTACAACATCTGCATGGCCGTGAACCTGGCCCTGCCCCGTGCCGGGGAAGTGGTGCGGCTGGGTTATGTGGTCAAACATTCGGCCCAGGACGGGGAAGGAAAACGCCTGCTAAGCTTCGACAAAGCCCTGGGCACCCTGCTCATAGAGCGCATCTGGGATGCCCTGGTAACCGTGGGCATGGCCGCCGTGCTGCTGCTGGTGAAGTGGGACAGTTTCGGCGGATACCTGAAGGAAAGCCTTTCCGGCCTGGGCGGCAGCAAGCTCTGGTGGGTGTTGGGCGGGGCCCTGCTGCTGGTGGGCGTCCTGATCTGGCTGTCCTGGCGCTTCCGCGAAAAAGGCGGCGTCTGGGGAAAGGTCTGGGGCTTCATGGACGGTATCGGCCATGGGCTTTCCTCCTTCCTGCACATGAAAAAGGCCTGGCTCTTCCTGGTGTACACGGTGGTGGTGTGGGTCATCTACTGGCTCATGAGCGCCTGCATCGTCTGGGCGCTGCAAGACATAGAGGCCTTCTCGGCCTTTACCCTTACCGACGCTTTCTTCCTCATGATTGCCGGCAGCATCAGCTCCGTGGTGCCTGTCCCGGGCGGCTTCGGGGCCTATCACGGGGTGGTCACCGGCGCCCTCCTGAGCATCTGGGGCATTCCCGTGGGGACGGGGATGGTTTTCGCCATCCTGAACCACGAGTCCCAGGTCATTACCCAGGCCCTCTGCGGGCTCTGTTCCTACGTTCACGAGAGCTTCTTCCGGAAATGAAATTCGCGCTCATCGGCCATCCCGTCGCCGGGTCCCTGAGTCCCCGCCTTTTCCAGGCCGCCTATGGGGGCCGATACCCGTATCACCTGATTGACGAACCCGCCTTTGAGACCGCCTGGGCGCGCTTTCTGGCTTCCTACGACGGCATCAACGTAACGGCGCCCTTCAAGCAGGACGCCTTTGCCCGGGTTGGCAGCCTGTCGGCCGATGCCCGCCGGACGGGGGCGGTGAACCTGGTGGTGCGCCGGGGCCCGGAGACCGTCGGGTACAATACCGACGTAGACGGCGTTCTGGGCGCTGTCCGCGAGACGGGCCTTCCCGTTTCCCGGGCGCTCATCGTGGGGGCCGGCGGGGCTGCCAGGGCCGCTGCCGTGGCCACCCTTCGGCTGGGCTGCCAGGTGGGCATCGCCAACCGCACCTTTTCCAAGGCCGAGGCCCTGGCCGATGCCCTGGGCTGCCGGGCCCTGTCCCTGGCCGATGCCGCCGCCCTGGCTCCGGACCTGGTGGTGTACACTGTTCCGGGAGGGCTTGCCGTCCCCGGCCTCACCGGAGACCTGCTCTGCGGCGCCGTGGTCCTGGAGGCCGAGTACAAGCATCCCGCGCTATCCCGGGTCCCCTGCCGGGCCTATGTGGATGGCCGCCGATGGCTCCTGTGGCAGGCCGTAGCGGGATATGCCCTCTTTACGGGCGAAGAGCCGGACGCAGAAAAAATGTCGGCCGCCCTGTAGCGTTTTTTGCAAAAAAGTAGTAACTTGCAAGTTGTGGTGCAGGACACCGCAGCTTTAATTTTTTGTATTATGTCACTGAACAAAGTCATGCTCATCGGTAACGTTGGTAAAGACCCGGATGTACGTTACCTCGAATCCAATCCCAACAACCCCGGCGGCAACGCGAAGGTCGCTTCCTTCCCGCTGGCCACCTCGGAGCGGTACCGGGACCGCAACGGAGAACTCCGTGAAAACACCGAATGGCACAACATTGTGGCCTGGCGCAATTCGGCCGACGTGGCGGAAAAGTTCATCCGCAAAGGCAGTCAGATCTATATTGAAGGACGCCTCCGCACCCGCCAATGGACAGACCAGACCGGCAACAAGCGCTACACCACGGAAGTGGTTGTGGACAACCTGCAGCTGCTGGGCAAACGCCCGGACGGCCAGGACACGCCCGCCCAGGGCGGCTACCAGGGTGGCTATGCCGCCCAACAGCCCGCCGCCACCCAGCAGGCCGCTGCGCCTCAGCAGGCCGCAGGCCAGTTTGCCCAGTCGGCCTATCGGCCTTCCGGGCAGCCGTACACCCAGCCGGAACAGCCTGCCGGTCAGCCGGTTGGCCAGCCCGCTGGTCTGCAGGGCGCTACGCTTCAGCAGGCCGCACCCCAGCCAGCGGTGAATCCGGACTACAATGGCCCGCTGCCCGCCCCTGAGCCCTCAGACGATCTTCCGTTCTAGCTCTGGCGTGGAGGTAACCATCTGAATTACAGTGCTTTATGTAAAAGGACCCAGGCAGAAACCGCCCGGGTCCTTTTACATAAACACCTGAAAATGAACCGTTTCCCTTCACGGAGCGGAATTCCAGAGAAAAATATTTGTTTTTTTTAGAATAGTTTTCGATATTTGGATAGCAGGACGTCGTTAATTTAACAGTGCTCGCCAGCACTATAAGGCGTTGTGCCATGAAAAAAAGAAAAACTTACAAAGGCATCCTGAACCACTGTTGTCAACGGCTGAAAGACAAGGGTGTCATTTTCTACACTGTCAGTGACCACCTGGTCTATTTTACCATTTTCTGTACAATTGCCCCCCGGCATAGAATCCGCGTCTTGAAGTTGGTCCAGATGCCGGATCATTTGCATCACGGCATCATAGAAGATCGGAAGGGTGCCATGTCAGACTTTCTGCGTGACTGTACAAAAACATTCTCCAGAGAGCATAACCGTATCTGCCACAGGAGCGGCCCCTTATTTGAACAACCCTTTTTGAGCGTCCCCAAACAAGGGGACAAAGCAGCACGTACCAATCTGATTTATCAAGATAATAACCCCGTCGAACGGCGGCTGGTGGAAAAGGCCGAGGATTACCGCTGGAACTACCTGGCCTACGGAGCCAGTGACCATCCTTTCTCAGATAAGATAGTCCTCAACAAGGCCTCCATGCCGCTGCGCCGGGCATTGAAGCAAGTCAAAGCGCTTCACGAAAGCCGACGCTATCTTACCTACGAATTGCTACAAAAACTGTTTGCTTCCTTGCCGGACCTTCAGGAGCGTTATCAACTGATCGACTATATTATATCCACCTATTCCATCATTGACCATAAGGCCTCACATCGCTTTTTCGATGGCTACAAAAATGAGATAATAGCAGCCCATTCCAACACGGGAAGCGAGTACGACCTGAACGAGGTTTTTATCGGCAAAGACGACCGTTACTATGCCAAGATGACCCGTCTGTTGCTGGACACTGGTCAGTTCAAGGACATCCATGAAATTATTTCACTGTCCACTGACAGAAAATGGGAGTTGTATCAGCTTTTACGCCGAAGGACGGATGCCCACAGCGCTCAAATTGCCAGTTTTCTCCACATGCCGATAAAGATACATCGGAATGGCGTGGAGGTAACCATCTGAATTACAGCGCTTTATGCAAAAGGACCCAGGCAGAAAGCGCCTGGGTTGATTTACGTAAGTCGCCGAAAATGAACCGTTTCCCTCCACGGGGCAATTTCTGCCATGGGCGCCGATTCCCTTTACGGGCAAATTTCGGAAGAACACCGTTTCCCTTCACGGAGCGCAGAAAAACTTTCACTCGACGCGACAAAGCGTCAAGGAAGCAGGGCCTCCAGGGCCGAAAGCTGCGCTTCCGTGGTGGCCCAGCTGGTGGCAAAGCGGGTAACCATGCGGCCGTCCGGCAGCCGTTCCCACACCTCATAGGCCACCTTGCCCTCCAGGACCGCAGCGGCTTCGGGAGGAAGCAGGACAAACTGCTGGTTGGTGGGGGAATCCAGGAACAGCTCATAGCCCTTCTTCAGAAACAGGGCCTTCAGCTGCAGGGCCATGTCTACGGCATGGCGGCTAATCTGAAAATACAAGCCGCCGGTGAACAGGGCCTCGAACTGCACGCCCACCAGCCTCCCTTTGGCCAGCAGGGCGCCGTGCTGCTTTACGGTGGTGAAGAAGTGGGCCGGGGCGCCGCCGTGGGGAAAAACCACCGCCTCGCCGCAAAGAGCGCCCACCTTGGTGCCGCCGATGGTGAATACGTCGCAAAGGCCGGCCAGCTCCTGGAAGGTGAGGTCGCAGGCGGGGCTCATGAGACCGTAGCCCAGGCGGGCGCCGTCTATATACAAAGGCAGGCTATAGCGGCGGCAAACGGTGTGCAGGGCCTCCAGCTCGGCCTTGGAATAGAGCGTACCGTACTCCGTGGGGAAGGAAATGTAAACCAGGCCCGGAAAGACCATGTGGTCGAAGGAGGCATCGGCATAGAAGCCTTCCAGGAAGGCCGACAGCTGGGCCGCGTCCATTTTCCCCGCATGCGAGGGAAGGGTGAGCACTTTGTGGCCGGTAAATTCCACGGCGCCGGCTTCGTGGACGGCAATGTGGCCCGTTTCCACCGCCACGGCTCCCTGGTAGCCCTGCAGCAAGGCCGATATCACTGTTGCGTTGGTCTGGGTGCCGCCCGTGAGGAAGAAGACATCGGCCTCCGGGCGTCCCAGCTCGCGGCGGATACGTTCCCGGGCGCTGAGCGTATAGCTGTCGGCCCCGTACCCGGGCTCCTGTTCCAGGTTAGTAGCCAAGAGGCGCTCCAGCAAAGCCGGATGCGCCCCTTCGCTATAATCGCAGGTAAAAGAAAGCATTACTCGGCCTTCTGCTCCAGCTTGCCGGAGAAATACTTGTACAGGGTAGCTTCAATGCCGATAAAAATGGCAACACAGGCCAGGCAGGCCAGGAAAGCCAGGACACCGCCCACCTTGGGAATGGCAGCGAGCAAACCCACCACCAGGCAAATGGCAACGCCGGTGGCCAGATACACAAAGAACAGGGTCCACTTTTCTCCCAGTGTAACATTGTAGCTGAGACTGAGCGACTTGAGCGGAGAGGTGCCCTTGTCCAGGAAGAAATACATGGCAAACTGCCAGGCCAGGGCTACCACAATGGAAGGGAACAGCATGAAGGCTGCACCGGCGCTGATTCCGGCGGTCTGAAGGCCCATCAGCAGGAAGAAGTCTCCCAGGTTCTTGTAGTTGTCCTTGCTGAAAATGCTGAGCGGAACCACGTCCTCACCCTTGCTGAGGGCGATGATGTTCTTGTAGAAACCGATGGTGGTACCCACGTTCAGATAGGGAATCCAGATGGTGACCACATACAGGAACACCATGAGCAGAAGGTTGGCGACGTTCTTGATACCCAGGTTCACGCCATCGACCAGGGTCTGTTGGAAGTTAAGCTTGTTTTCCATACGTAAAAATGATTAAAGGTTTATGATTAGTTCCACGGGGCAGTGGTCGGAGCCGAAGATTTCATTGTGGATCTCCGTAGAGACAATGGCCTCCTTGAGGGCTTCCGACACTACAAAATAGTCTATGCGCCACCCGGCGTTCCGCTGCCGGGCGTTCATCCGATAGCTCCACCAGGAGTACTTGGCCTCTTCCGGGTGCTGGAAGCGCCAGCTGTCCAGGAAACCGGCCGACAGGAGCTCCGAGAATTTGGCACGCTCCTGGTCCGTAAATCCGGCGTTGAGATGGTTGGTGGAGGGGTTCTTGAGGTCTATTTCCTCATGGGCCACGTTAAAATCCCCGCAAAAGACCACGGGCTTGGGCAGACTGCAGAGATAGGATCGCAGGGCATCTTCCCAGCGCATCCGGTAGTCCAGCCTCCGGAGTCCGTCCTGGGAATTGGGAACGTAGGCGCAGACCAGATAAAACTTTTCGTACTCCAGGGTGATGAGCCGCCCTTCGTGGTCGTGCTCTTCCACGCCCATTCCGTAGCGGACCTCCAGCGGCGTATGCCGGGTATAGACGGCCGTTCCGGAATAGCCTTTTTTCTCGGCAAAATTCCAATAGGACTGATAGCCAAGAAATTCCAGGTCCAACTGACCGGCCTGCAGCTTGGTTTCCTGCAGGCAGAAGAAATCGGCATCCAGGCCCGCGAAAATGTCGGCGAAGCCTTTTCCGGCCACGGCCCGGAGGCCGTTTACGTTCCAGCTGACAAATTTCATAGATTCTTCACTTCGTTCAGAATGACAGGGGTTGTTCAGAATGACAGGGGTTGTTCAGAATGACAGGGGTTCAGAATGACAGGGGTTGTTCAGAATGACAGGGGTTCAGAATGACAGGGGTTCAGAATGACAGGGGTTATTCCAGCGTCCAGGTGGCGCCTTCCTTGGTGTCTTTCACGGTGATGCCGAAGGAGGCCAGGAGGTCCCGGATGCGGTCGCTCTCGGCCCAGTCCTTGGCTTCCCGGGCCTTGCGGCGGCTCTCCAGCACCAGCGTCATGACGCCTTCCAGGGCCTTTTCGGCCTTGCCGGAAGCGCCGGCTTCCTCGTCCCGGAGGCCCAGCACGCCGCCCACGATATCGTCGAACAGCCGTTTCAGGGCCGCTTCGTCGGCCGATGAAAGCTTGCCGGCGTTGATGAGCTTCACCGCCTCGAACAGGTGGGCGATGGCGACGGGGGTGTTCATGTCGTCGCACAAGGCTTCCTCTACCGCTTCCCGGATGGCCTGTATGGCGGGAGATTCTTCGCTTCGCTCAGAATGACAAGTGTTTAGTTCCGGGCCGAGGGCTCTCCAGGCCTGCATCAGGCGCCGGTAGCCCTTCTCGGCCGCCTGCAGGGCTTCGTTGGAGAAGTCCAGCGTGCTGCGGTAGTGGGCCTGGAGTATGAAGAAACGCACCGTCATGGGGCTGTAGGCCTGATCCAGCTTGGGGTGGCTGCCGCTGAACAGTTCCGGCAGGGTGATGAAGTTCCCCAGCGACTTGCCCATCTTCTGCCCGTTGATGGTGATCATGTTGTTGTGCACCCAGTAATGGACTCCGCCGGTGCCCCGGGAGGCCACATTCTGGGCAATTTCACATTCGTGGTGCGGGAACATGAGGTCCATGCCGCCGCCATGGATGTCGAACTCCCGTCCCAGGTACTTCTCCCCCATCACGGAGCACTCCAGGTGCCAGCCGGGGAAGCCATCTCCCCAGGGGGAGGGCCAGCGCATGATGTGCTCCGGCTCGGCCTTCTTCCAGATGGCGAAATCGTACGGGGCCTTCTTGTCGCTCTGGCCGTCCAGGGCGCGGGTGCCTTCCAGCGTGGCGTCCAGCGTCCGGCCCGACAGGATTCCGTAATGGTGGTCCCGGTTGTACTTTTCCACGTCAAAATAGACCGACCCGTTGGCCTGGTAGGCATAGCCCGCCTCCAGGATTTTCTTCACGGTCTGTATCTGCTCTATCACGTGGCCCGAGGCCCGGGGTTCGATGGAGGGCGACTGCACGTTGAGCAGGCGCATCGCCTCGTGGTAGCGCTCCGTATAGTACTGCACCACTTCCATGGGCTCCAGCTGCTCCAGACGGGCCTTCTTGGCAATTTTGTCCTCCCCTTCATCGGCATCCTGCTCCAGGTGCCCCACGTCCGTGACGTTGCGGACATAACGCACCTTGTAGCCCAGGTATTTGAGCAGGCGGAACAGCACGTCGTAGGTTACCCCCGGACGGGCATGGCCCAGATGGGCGTCCCCATAAACAGTGGGGCCGCAGACATACATGCCCACGTGCCCCGGATGGATGGGTTTGAACAGTTCCTTGCTGTGGGTAAGTGTATTGGTCAGAAATAAAGGTCTCATGGCAACTTGTTTATTCGGCCTTGCCCGAACGGGCCTGTTTGGGAACGTGCGAGCGGAGCTGGACCCGGCGGAGCGCCTGCTTGGAGCCGATGCGGCGGGCCGGGGTTTGCACTGCCTTGGAGCCCGGCTGCGCCTCCAGGGTGAGCGGCAGGGAAGGAACCCCGCTGTTGTTGTAGTGGGCCCAGTTGCCCTCGTCGTAGCAATAGCGGGAATAGCGCATGCTGTGGTAGGTGGCCCGGAAGCCGTTTTCGAAGGTGAACGACTCCGGCTCCACGCTCACCCGGCCGTCGGCCGATACGGAGGTATGGGCAATGTCGTAATTGAAGTCGGCCCCTTCCTCGTCCACAATCCCGTTCTTGTCGGAACTTTCCGTGAGGTAGGTTCCCACGAACATCTGGTCTACATAGGTGCCCAGGTCTTCGTCCTCGTAGCTGGTGAGGTACTGGCCGTAGAAGTACAGGTTGCCGTCCTGGTTCCGGTAGCGGGCAAAAATCCAGTCCCGGTCATAGGTCATCTGCTCCTGCACCGCACTGCCGGTCTCCCAGCCGTCCACATAGTACAGATAGTTGTTCTCTGCGGCCGACACCACAATGTCGTAGCCCACGTAGCCGTCGCTCACGTGCCACTCCCCTATCCACCGGAGGTAGCCCTCCACGGCGGTTTCCTCCTGTACGGTATGGCGGGTCTTGGCATAGTTGCCTGTAATTTTGCCCTCCTGGGAGACTTCTATCATGTAGGTGGTATATTCCCCGTGGAGGATGAGGTCGAAGTAAACGGTTTTGGTCTCTTTGGAGAACAGGTAGTCCGTAAACGATGTGCCGTTGTTCTGGGCCAGGGTAACCACGTCGCTCACCTCTCCGGTAAAGAAGTCTTCCAACTGGCCGTCGTACCAGTCCTTGAAGTCCTGGTCCGTAATGGTGCGCACCAGGAAATAGGCGTTTCCGGGATAGTTGAAACTGAATTCCTCTACGCGGGAGATGCTGCCGTCGTTTTCCTGGTAATCGGCCCGGCCCAGGTACCGGATGCTCCAGTTGGTACATTCCTGGATGGCAACCCCGTCCCCGCCCTGCTGTCCGCCCGGGCGGGTGGTGTTTTCCTCTCCCTGGTCATTTCCACCGTTCCGGCCAGACGGGACGTACTTGGTGCATCCTGCTGCTGCCATGGCCACTATCGCGGCCATCGACAAATAATACATGGTTCTTTTCATGGCTTCAGGGTGTTTTCCAGGGGTCAGTTGCAAAAAGCCGGCCACAGGGCTTAGCGCTCTTCTTTCATGATGGCCTCCGAGACGTTGATCATGAAGTCGCCCATCTTCTCCAGTTCCGACACGATGTCCATGTAGTACACGCCGGTAAGGTAGTTGTAGTCCGACGTCTCTATGCTGGCAATGTGGGCTTCCCTGAGCACGTTGCGGGTTTCGTTAATCTGGTATTCCGCGTTTTGGGCGTTGGAGATTTCCTTGAGCTGGCGGTACGGGATGCGCAGGTTGGCTATCATGGCCACGTAGGCGTTCTCCACCTTGTCCATGAGCTGGTTCAGGTTCTTCACCATGTCGTCGTCCAGGGAAGTGTTGTGGGCCTTGGCGCGGCTCAGGATGCGGCTGATGGATTCTCCGCTGTCTCCCAGGCTCTCCATTTCGCCGATAATCTTGTACATGGCCTTGATGCGGGAGGCCGAGATGTTGGAGATTTCTCCCTTGGACACCTCGTTCAGGAAGGCGGCAATCTCGAATTCTATCTTGTCCGTGATTTCCTCGTACTTCACCAGCTTGGCAAGGCGGGCTTCATACTGATCCGGATCTGTCTCATTGATGGCCGAACGGACATGGCCGAAGCCCCGGTGGCAGACCTCTCCAAAGTGGATAATTTCCATCTTGGCGGCATCCAGGGACAGTTCTGCCGTGGAAAGGGGACCGCCGGTGATGTATTTGAGGTGCGTCTCCCTGTCGTCCCCCTTGAGCGGGAAGATGGCACAGCAGAGCTTGGCGATTTGCGGGATGAACCACACCAGGATGAGGGTGTTCACCACGTTGAACAGCGTGTGCATGGTACAGACGCTGTACAGCAGGGAGGTCTGGATGGCATCGGCATTGGCTGCGTCCGTCAGGTCGGCCGTGTTGGGATCCGGCAGGCCGAAGAGGGTGACGATGGAACCCACCAGCTTGAGGAACAGCGGGAAGATGCACAGCACCCAGATGACGCCGAAGGTGTTCATGATGGTGTGCGAGATGGCCGTCCGTTTGGCGTTGGTATTACCCACGGACGCCGCAATGTTGGCGGCGATGGTGGTGCCGATGTTCTCTCCCAGGATCATGGCCGCCGCCAGCTTGAAGGGAATCACGCCCGTGGTGACCAGGATCATGATGATGGCCATGGTGGCGGCAGAGCTTTGGAAGCACACGGTAAGGACGATGCCGATGAACAGGAACAGGGCGATGCTGCCGGCCCCCCACTGCGTCCAGCTGGTAAGGAAGCCCAGCCGTTCCGGGGTAATGAGCACCTGCGCCGTGGCCCTGAGCTGGGCAAAGCCGATGAAGAAGAGGGCGAAACCGATGATGATGCTGCCCACGTCCCGCCGGTTCTGGTTCTTCTTGCTCTGCATGAGGATATAGCCCAGCAGGATGAGCGGGAAGGCGAAGTCGGCCATATTGAACGAAAAGCCGAACACCGCCATGATCCAGGACGTGACGGTGGTGCCGATGTGCGCCCCCATGATGACGCCGATGGCCTGGTTCAGGACCAGCAGGCCGGCATTCACAAAGCTGACCACCATGATGGTGGTGGCCGTGGAGCTTTGGATGACGGCCGTGACGCCGATACCTGTAAGGATTTGCTTGAAGGGGTTGGAGGTCATGGAGGCCAGGAAGGTCCGGAGACCGTCTCCGGCCACCTTCTGCAAACCGCTGCTAAGGAGGTTGAGGCCGAACAGGAACAACGTTACGGCGCCCAGCAGGGTGAGGATTTGAAGCAGGATATCCATAGGTTTTTACTCTTCTTCGTCTAGTTTCTCTTTTACGTCTGTACGCATTTTCTTGAGGAAATCTTTCCCGAAACCGTACCAGACCAGGGAAAGGAACAGGCCCACGAAGCCCCAGATGAGCACCCGCTTGGCACGGCTGTTGGCGGCCTGCTGGGGAAGCGTTGCGGGCTGGACAACGGCATAGACCGGTTTCTCTTCCTGGATTTTGGCCCGGGCCAGTTCCCGCTGTTGGGCCATCTGGGAGTAGATGTCATTGGCCAGGGAAGCCTCCTGGCGCAGACGTTCCTTCTCCGACTGGGCGCTCTGAAGGAAGACGCTGCGGTCGTAGTCCACGGAACGGGCATAAGCAGCCTGCTTGCGCACCAGGTCCTCGTGGGCCTCGTCGGCCAGCTTGACGTAATACTCATAGTCGGCCTGGGCCTTCTGGGTGCGGTAGGCCGAGACATATTCCTGCAGGCGGGTGCACACCGTGTCGGCCAGCTGTTTGGCCATCATGCGGTCGTCCATTGTGACGGAGATGGTGGTGATGCCAGTCTTCTTGTCCACGTCGGCCGAGATGTTCTGCCCCAGGGCTTTTACGACGCGGGCTTCCCCGGGCGTAAGTTCCGTGGGATCTTCCACGCCGGTATAAGGCTTTTCTTCCTGCTTTTTCCGGAGCGAGGACAGCCACTTGGAGAGGCCCTTCTTTTCCCGGTCTTCCCCGGAAAGATGCTTATAGACCGTAGTATGCATGGGCGTCATGCCCTCTTCCAGCTGCTTTTCCGACACATAGGAAGTGAGCGGAACATCCAGCAGGGCGGCCAGGAAAGGCGTGCTGTGGCATATTTCCGGGAACAGCGTAATGTTCATGGCGTCCGTCGAGGGGCTCATGGCGGCCGATCCCAGGCCCAGCATGCTGGTGATGCTGCTGAGGCTGGAGCTGTTGCGGTTGGCAATTTCCGGGGCCAGGGTCATGGTAACATTGTAGATGCGCGTCATTCTGAGCGCCGACACGATGCCCAGGACCCCAAAGATGAAGCAGATGAGGAAGATTTGCTTCCAGTGCTTCAGGAGTTTGGTGAGAATGCCCATCCAGTCTATCTCCAGCTCTTCCTGAGGAGCGTCCTGGATGCCGGGGTTGTTGTTCTGGTATGCTTCCATGGCCGCTTACTTTTTGGAGGTGATGTTGACAATGTACAGGATGGTCATGGACATGGAAGCCAAGGACGAGGCCGTAGTGGCAATGGCGCTTACGGCCGCATAGTTGAACTCCTTCTTCTGTTCCTTCTTGAACGGGACGAAGATTTCTGCACCCGGGTCTATCTTGGACGAGCCGTAGAACTTCTTGGCCCGACCGTTCATGTTCACCACATAGGCCTTGCCCCGGCGTGCCTTTTCTTCGAACCCGCCGGCGGCCTTGATGTAGTCGGACCCCCGCATGGTGTGGTCGTAGCTGACGGCCGTGGGATACTTGACGGCGCCGTGGATGCGCACCACGTTGCTGAGCACCGGGATTTCCAGCATGTCCCCTTCCCGGAGAACCACGTCTTCGTCACTGCCCGGATTGGCAAGGGCCTTCTCCAGGTCCACGGCCACCGTGAAGGTGCCCCGGGTGGCCTGGCGGGCCTGCACGTCTATGGTATCTGTCTTCTGCTCGATGATTTCCACCATCTCACTAGCCTGGCGGAGTTCACCTGCCGTAGCCTGGCGGACCAGGCGGGCGCCCTTGACGTAGGCGAATTCCGTGAGGCCGCCGGCCTTCTTGACCAAGTCTGAAATGCGCTCTTCCCGGGAGGTGAAGGAGTACGTTCCCGGGAAATTCACCTCTCCGGAAACGGTGAAATGGCGCTGGATGTTGTAGGAGGGGCTGCGGTGGACCACTACCTCGTCGTAGGGTTCCAGCACAAAATCCGGGTCTCCGCCGGCCACCAGGCCGTCCTTGAGGGCAAAGGAATAGAGCTCGCCTATGTCGCTGGTGGCCACCAGTCCGTTGGCGTCCTTCTTGCGGCGGGTTACGTCTATGCGGGCGGTGGAAGCGCCGTCCTGCAGGCCGCCGGCCAGGATGATGAAATCTTCAATGGTGGTATTGGCGGCGAACGGGAAGGTGCCGGGCTGGTTTACCATGCCGGAAATGGTCATGGTGCCCTGGTCCTTGAGTTCGAAGCTGCTGGCGATGAACAGCTCGTCATTGTTCTGGAGCACGAAGTCCGGAGCCTTGCCTTCCAGGATGTCCGTCATGTTGATGGAGAACACTTCCTTGGTCTTGTCCGGATGCTCCCGGTTCACCACCACCCGGCCGCCGAAGGCTTCCGGAAGCAGGCCGCCGGCCTTTTCTACCAGTTCCCTGGCCGTGCGGACCTCTCCCAGCTCATAGGTGCCGGGGAAGTACACGGCGCCGTGGACGGCGGTGCGGTTCTGGAACAGGGACTGGAGCTCTCCCACCTCTATGCGGTCTCCGCTGCGGAGGGTGAAGGACGCATAATCGGCCTCCTCCACGGTGCGCACCTCGAAGCTCTTGTTGTCCTGGCGGATAACCGTGACGAAGGCCTGGTTGGCCCCCGTGGCAAAACCGCCGGCATATACGAAGAGGTTGGCCAGGGTTTCCCCGGCCTTCATCTCAAACTGCATGGGACGCTTGACGCCGCCTTCCACCGTAACCAGGCTGGAGTACGGGGGAACCAAAATGACGTCGCCTTCCTCCAGGCGGATGTCGCTGGAGGTGTTGCCCTTGAGCAGGAACTCGTAAACATCCACCAGGCCGGCCACCTGGTCTCCGCGGACCACCTTGATGTTACGCACCGTACCCGGATCCACTACGCCGCCGGCCCGGTACAGGGCGTGGAAAGCCGTGGCGAAGGCCGACAGCTGGTAGGTGCCGGGGGCGGTTACGTCGCCCAGCACATTCACCTGGATGGTCCTGATCTGGCCCAGGCTCAGACGCATGTCCGTACCGGAGCCCGACATGCCGCCATAAATGTGCGACAGGCGCTTCCGGAGATAGGTATTGGCCTCTTCCACCGTCATGCCGCTCAGGTACAGGGGCCCCAGGGCATCTACGTTGATGCTGCCCTCCGGCGAGATGGTGTTGCGCAGCGTGGTCTGGTTGCGGCCGAAAATGTCTATGATTACCTCGTCCCCGGGCCCCAGGCGGTAGTTGCGCGGGGTGGCCAGGTTCTCACTGGGCGTGAAATTGAGGGATTTGTTGTTGAAGATATTGCGGCCGAAAACCGGGGAGGTTCCCGGTGCCGAAGCTGCGGCCACGGCTTCCTCTGCGCCGGATTCGGCCAGCGGATTCACAATGTGGCTGCGGCTCTCCCCTGAGAGCTCCGGCATATCCTGATTTTCCGCCTGCCGGCTCTGGTACAGGGCGAAAACCCTTTCGGCCTGGGCGCGGTTAACGCCGCGGAGAGCCAGTTCCTGCACCAGTTCGTCCCGGCTTTTACCCTCTGCAACGCCCTGCTGGGCATATTCCAGCACTTGTTCGTCGGTCATGGTACTCTGGGCCCGAGCGGCGCCCAAGAGGAAAAAGAGGCCAGCTATAACGGCCATCCATCTTTTGGAAAAAATCATATTGCTAAGTATTATTCCTAACTCAAGTTTCGCAAGTAAAATTTTGTTAATATTCAAGGGCTTGTGCATCTTGCGAAACTTTTCCTCACGCACAAATCCTTTTTACGTTACCCCTTCCCTAAATCCCTTCCCTCGGGGAAGGGACTTGCTTTCGCCCTTCGGGCTCCATTATTGGTTGTTTCGCAAATGCGAAACTTGAATTCCTAATAACTTACAAATATAATATATTTTTACCGATTTGCTACTGGATAAAACTGGCAAAATATCCCGCAAAGAAAACATTGGTAATGAGATACCCCACGACGGTGGCCACAAAGACGCTGATGAGGCCCGGCATCATGAAGCTGTGGTTCAGCAGGTACTTGCCGATGACCGTAGTGCCGGAGCGGTCGAAGTTCACCGTGGCGATGTCGGACGGATAGTTGGGGATGAAGAAGTACCCGTACACGCTGGGAAGCACGCCCAGGAGCACGGGGCCGGCAATGCCCAGTTCGTATGCCAGGGGCAGCATGGCCACCACCACGGCGCCCTGGCTGTTGATGAGCACGCTCACCAGGAAGAACACCACGGCGATGCTCCACGGGTAAGCGGTGACCAGGTCGGTGAGCATGAGTTTCATCTGGTCCATGTAGTTGCCGAAGTAGGTATCGGCCAGCCAGGCAATGCCGTAAATGGCCACCACGGCCACCATGCCGCTCTGCCATACGGCGCCCGCCACGGCCTTCTTGGGAGAAGCCTTGCAGAACATGATGTTGCAGGCGGCGGCCATGAGCATGATAATCTGGATGCAGATATTCATCTTGGGCAGGGCTATCTTCTGGGCCAGGGTCTGGTCTCCCACGTGGATCATCTGGCAGAAGGCAAAGCCCACGATGACCAGCAGCGCGCCCAGGAAAATGAATACGGAAGCCTTTGCCTCTTTGGTAATTACCTTGTCCAGGGTGGTGGCCGAGCTGCCGTACATATAGGCGTACTGTTCCGGATCGGCCTTCCTCTGGAGGAATTCGGGGTCTTTGTCCAGGTCCTTGCCGCGGCGGTACGAGGCGGCGGCGGCGCACATCAGGCCCAGCAGGCAGGCCGGGATGGTGACCAGGAGCACCTGCGGGATGGACACCATGTAGCCGTTGGCGTTGGAGATGGTGACGAAGGCCACCACGGCCGCGGCGATGGGCGAGCAGGTGATGCCCACCTGGGAGGCCACGGAAGACACGCCGCAGGGGCGCTCCGGACGGATGCCTTTCTTGAGGGCGATGTCGCAGATGATGGGCATGATGGTATAGACCACGTGGCCGGTGCCCACCAGCACGGTGAGGAAGAAGGTGACCAGCGGGCCCAGGAAGGTGATATGCTCCGGATGCTTGCGGAGCATCTTCTCGGCAATCTGGATCATCCAGTCCATGCCGCCCGAGGCCTGCAGGGTGCCGGCGCAGGTGACGGCGGCGATGATGATGTAAATGACGTCCGTGGGAGGCGTTCCGGGCTTGAGCCCGAAGCCGAACACCAGGATGGCGAGGCCGATGCCGCTGATGGCGCCCAGAGCCAGAGACCCGTAACGGGATCCTACATAAAGGGCTGCCAGCACAATGAGCAGCTCTACAATCATGGTAAAGGTCATGGCATTAGAATTTATACAGGTTCAGTGCAGTTTCTTTGTCCGGCCGCTATGGGGTATTGGTTAATTAGCGAGCATAAAGATAGTGATTTTTTGGCACAGAAAATGTATCTTTGCCGATGGAAATACAAAATGGAATGAAAAAATTCTTCGTCTTGGCCGCCGCAGCGGCATTTTCGCTTG
>FLNY01002339.1_pt1 | contig 34317 bp, 17 predicted proteins | sample 1140381 | NCBI WGS metagenome assembly FLNY01 (sample SAMEA3878172, study PRJEB12797) | bioreactor metagenome | biome: Moose rumen | place: Sweden | collected 2011-10 | reverse complement strand
TTGCAGGGCTTTGTTCAGGAGATAGTAAACCTCGTTCATCCTCAGTTCGCGCTTGAACTGATGGATGGTGGTATCCTTGCCGATGTGCAGGAATTCAACGCCGGTGAATTCGGCAAAGTCTCCCCAATACTCGGCGGTAATGTCATAGCTGAAGGCGGAGTGGTGCGTACCGCCGGCCAGGATCCAGGCGCATGCGCCAATCTCGAAGGTGGGACGGGGTACCCACAGGGCCGAAGCCACAGGCAGTTTGGGCATTGGCTTGGGTTCGATGCAGTCTACATCCTGCACGATGACGCGGAAGCGGTTGCCAAGGTCGATGAGCGTGGCCTTGGCGCCGGGACCGGTTTTGGATGTGAACACCAGGCGGGCGGTGGGCTGCTTGCGGATGCCGATACCCAGGAAGTGCACTTCCAGCTTGGGACGGTCGCTGGCAATGAGCGGGCTGACCTCCAGCATATGGCTCTGCAGGCAGGAAGTCTGGTCCTGTGCGAAGTTGAGGGTGTAGTCCTCCAGGAAGGAGTTGCCGCCCGGCAGGCCCTGGGACATTACCCAGAGGGTGCGCTGCAGGCAGGCGGTCTTCCAGTCGCCCTCGGCGCCAAAGCCGATTCCTTCGGCCATCAGGCGCTGGCAGGCCAGGCCGGGGATCTGGTCGAAACCGTCGAAGTCGGGGGCATTGACATCTGCGTCTCCGAGGTCGTCGAAATTGGTGGTGAAGGCGGTGGCGCCTTCGTCGGCAAGCACGCGGCGGATGGCAATCTCTGCACGTGCGGCATTGTGCACCTTCTCCCAGTACACCTTTTCTCCGGTTTCGTCAATCTTGATGGTGTAAGACTTCTTGTACTCTTCGACCAGCACTTCCACCTCGGCGTCGGTAACCTTCCTGTGGTATTCCATGAGGGAAGACACGGGATAGTAATCCACATGGTAGCCCAGGCGCTGCTCGAACTCCACCCGGTCTCCGTCCGTAACGGCCACATTGTTCATGTTCATGCCGAACATGAGGCAGCGGACCTTGCGTGCATCGGCCAGAGCGGCGGCTACGCGGGCGAAGATGGCTATGCGGCGCTGGGCCTCGGGGTCTTTCCAATAGCCCACCACCACTTTGCGGGGGATTCTCATGCGGGTGCAGATGTGGCCGAACTCGATGTCGCCGTGGGCGCTCTGGTTCAGGTTCATGTAGTCCATGTCCATGGTGTCCCAGGGAATCTCCGCATTGTACTGGGTGTGGAAGTGAAGCAGGGGCTTCTGCAGCTGCTGAAGGCCTTTGATCCACATCTTGGCGGGAGAGAAGGTGTGCATCCAGGTAATGACGCCGACGCACTTTGCGTCGTTGTTGGCCGCCATCATCACGTCCTCCACCTCTTTGCTGGAGTTGGCCGTGCCTTTATAGACGATTTTTACAGGGATGTTGCCACAGGCGTTCAGGCCGTCCACCATCTCTTTGGAATGGCCGTCCACCTGGACGACCGCGTCACCACCGTACAGCAACTGGGCGCCGGTGACCCACCATAATTCACAATTTTCAAATGCTTTCATATCGTTTTGTGTTATTGATTATTTTTTCTTCTGTCCGTAATAGGCACCAGGGCCGTGCTTGCGGCTGTAGTGCTTTTCTATCAGGTGCTTGTTCATCCGGGGAGCCATGCGCCCGGTGTAGAGGGTGGCGAGGCTGTCGGCCGTGTGGATGGTGACGGAGAGGCAGGCCATCCTGGCCACTTCCTCCAGCACCACCGCGTTGTGCACGGCGTTGAAGCAGTCGGTTCCCCAGGCGAAGGGGCCGTGGTTGCGCACCAGCACGCCCGGCGTGTCGTCGGGGTTCATATCCTTGAAGCGCTCCACGATTACGCGGCCGGTCTCCTTCTCGTACTCTCCGAAAATCTCGGCCTTTTTCATGTTGCGCGTGCAGGGGATGTTGTCGTGGAAGTAATCGGCGTGGGTGGTGCCGATGTTGGGGATGTCCATCCCGGCCTGGGCCCAGGCCACGGCATAGGTGGAATGGGTGTGCACCACGCCGCCGATGTTCGGGAATGCCTTGTAAAGCTCCACGTGGGTGGGGGTGTCGGAGGAGGGGTTGTAATCCCCTTCCACCACCTTTCCGTCGAGGTCGACCACTACCATGTCGGACGGCTTCATGCCGTCGTAACTCACGCCGCTCGGCTTGATTACCACCAGGCCGGTCGTACGGTCGATGGCGCTCACGTTGCCCCAGGTGAAGATCACAAGGCCGTGTTTCACGAGGTCAAGGTTGGCCTTGCAGACGTCGGATTTCAGTTGTTCCAACATAGTTTCAAAGATTCTTCGCTTCGCTCAGAATGACAATTATTAGGAATGACAATGGGCGCAGACTACCAGAAATAAATGTAGAACGCTACCGTGAAGGCCAGGATGATTACGGAGTGGATGATATCCCACTTGTTCCAGGAGGCGCGGGTCTCGGCTTTCTGCTCGGGAGTTGCGGTGCCGAAGCAGAGGCCCCTGACCTGCTCTTCGGAGGGTTTCGGAGTGAGCAGGGTGACCACGATGGCAAGCACCACGCAGAAGAGGAACATCCACACGCAGAAGGCGTATACGTTCATCTCGTTGAAGACGAAGGTGAAGACGTTGTGCGCTTCCGGGTTGATTATCATGGTGATGAGTCGGGTGAAGCCCAGCACCAGACCCACGATGAGGGTCCACATGCCGGCCTTGGGAGATGTCTTTTTCCAACTGACGCCCAGCAGGAACACCGCGGCAATGGCGGGAGCCAGCAGGCTCTGGACGCTCTGGATGTAGTTGTAAAGGCTCTTGCCCATACGCTGGATGACGAATATCCACAGCACGCCGAGCACCACCACCACCACGGTTGCGATACGGCCGATGGTGACGAGCTTCTTCTCTTCGGTGTCGGGGTGCTTGCGCTTGTAGATGTCTATGGTATAGAGCATTGCCGACGAGTTGTAGAGGGATGCCAGGGAGCTCATGAGGGCGGCCAGGATGCCGCATATCACCACCCCCTTGAGGCCTACCGGCAGGAGGGTGTTCACCAGCATGGGGAAGGCGATGTCGGGATTGGCCACGGTGCCGTCGGGGTTCGTGCCCAGTGCGGCGGCCAGCGTCCGGCCGATTTCGGAATCCGGAGTCTTGGTGAGGGCGAAGGCGATCATGCCGGGAATGAGGAAGAGGAACACCGGCAGCAACTTGAGATATGCGCCGAAGATGGTGCCCCTGCGGGACTCCTTCTGGTTTTTGCCGGAAAGCACCCTCTGGACGATGAACTGGTCGGTGCACCAGTACCAGAAGCCTATGATGGCGCTTCCGAAGAGGGCTCCGTACCACGGGAATTCGGGATCTTTGCCGCTCCGCATGAGGGTGGTCATGGAGTCGCCGTAACTGTTTACAGGCTGCGCTCCGCAGATGTCCATCATCGCGTTCCAGCCGCCCAGTTCCTTGAGGCCCAGCCACAGGATGACGAGCGAGCCCAGCAGTAGTATGGGCGTCTGCAGCACGGAGGTCTTGAGCACCGACTCCATGCCGCCGATGACGGTGTAGATCGCGGTGATGATGACCAGCGCCAGGGCCGCCACCCAGAAGTTGATGCCCAGAAGGGTGTTCAGCGCCAGGCCGCCGGCGAGCACGGTCACCGACACTTTGGTGAGCACGTAGCTTGCGAGCGACAGCCAGGTGAGGATGCCGCGGCTCTCCTTGTTGTAGCGCTTCTCGAGGAATTCCGGCATGGTATACACCATGCTCCGTTCGTAGAACGGGACGAACACCCAGCCCAGGATGAGGATCATCCAGCCCTGGATTTCCCAGTGGGCCTGGGCCATGCCGGCCGAAGCGCCGGTGCCGGCCAGGCCGATGAGATGCTCGGATCCGATGTTGGACGCAAAGATGGATGCGCCTATGGCAATCCAGGTTGCGGTGCGGCCGCTGAGGAAATAGTCACCGGAGGTTTCTTTCTTCTTTTTTGTGACATCCCAGACTATCCATATCATCGCAACGAAGAAGATCGCGATTACAATCCAATCCCAGGATGCAAGTGAAATTCGGTTGAGGTCTGCCTGCAAAGGCATGAACAGCATTGACATACACGTCTGAATTTAGTGTTATACTCGATTACAAATTTAGTATTATTTTGTGCAAGGCCAAACAAAAACCTGCAAATCAGGCCCATCATCCTCCCGTGCGCACCCTGAGCCCCGCCGATTCCAGCTGCCCCGTGCAGCGCTGCAGCACTTCCGCGGAGGGGGCGCACATCGGAAGGCCCTCCGGATTGTATGCCGTTCCCATGCGCTCGTGCTTCCCCTTGCCTATGTCGTGGTAGGGCAGCAGGTCCACCACTTCCGGCTTCGTGTCCAGCCCTCCAAGGAAGGCCGCCGAAGCGGCGATGTTCTCTTCGGAGGCATTCACCCCGTCGATGAGCGGGATGCGTATCCAGTAGGGTTTGCGGAGCGACGCCACAAGGCGTATATTGCTGAGGATGAGTTCGTTGGATACTCCGGTAAAGCGCTTATGGACGGCCGGGTCAGTGGTTTTCAGGTCTGCGAGAAAGAGTTCGCAGCGCGCGGCTGTCTCCCTTACCGTCTCCGGCGCGGCGAAGAGGGTGGTGTCCACGGCGCGGTGGAATCCCCTCGCGCCCAGCTCTTCGAGCAGGGGAAGCAGCTGTTGCGGGTGCATCAGGGGCTCGCCGCCGCTCAGGGTGACGCCGCCTCCGCCGTGCTCCATGATGCCGCGTTCCTTCTCCACTTCCCGGAGAAGTTCTTCCAGAGGCAGATGCCGCCCGCAGATTTCCATGGCGGCGGCAGGGCAGGCTCCGGCGCACGCACCGCAGAGGGTGCACTCCCGCCCGGTGGGCCGTATGCCCTCCGGAGTGAGTTCCAGTGCCCCCTCCGGGCAGGCGTCCACGCAGGAGGAGCAGCCTATGCACTTCCCCCGCTTGTAGAGACGCTGCGGCTCCGGGCTCCAGCTTTCGGGATTGTGGCACCACACACAGCGGAGCGGGCATCCCTTCAGAAAAATGGTTGTCCGTATTCCGGGCCCGTCGTGGATGGCGTACCGCTTGATGTCGAAAACAAGGGGCTTACACATCCTCGTTTTCGGTGCGGGCGATGATTTCGTTCTGAAGTTGCGCGGTCATGTCATTGAAGTAGTCGGAATAGCCGGCCACGCGCACCAGCAGGTCGCGGAACTCGTCGGGGTTTTTCTGGGCCTCGAGCAGGGTTTCCGTATCGACTATGTTGAACTGGATGTGATGGCCGCCCAGGCGGAAGTACTCGCGGATGAGTTCCCCGAACTTCTCCATGTCCTGCTGCCGCCTCAGAAGCGCCGGAATGAAGCGCACGTTCAGAAGGGTGCCGCCGCTCCTTGTCTGGTCGAGCTTGCCGAGCGAACGCACTACGCAGGTGGGGCCCTTGGTGTCGGAGCCGTGGGCGGGCGAAGTGCCGTCGCTGATGGCGAAATGGGCGAAGCGGCCGTTTACCGAGGCCCCGCACATCTGGCCGAAGTAGTTGTGGCAGGTGGTGGAGAGCATGTTCAGCTGCGTCTTGCCGCCGCGGGTGTTTGGACGGCCCTCGATGGCGTCCACGAGGTCGTTGTACACCCGCACCGCAATGTCGTCGGCGTAGGCGTCGTCGTTGCCGAAGAAGGGGGTGTGGTTGCGGATATACAGGCGCATGGGCTCCAGGCCCTTCCAGTCGGCCGCAACGGCGGAGAGCATCTGGTCCATGGTGTAGCGGCCCTCCTCGAACACGTGCTTTTTGAGCGTGGACAGGCAGTCCGTGATGGTGCCCAGGCCCGTGCACTGGATGTAGGTGGTGTTGTAGCGCGCTCCGCCGCTGTAGTAGTCCTTGCCCTTGGCGATGCAGTCGTCGATGTAGAGCGACAGGAAGGTGGCGGGGGCGTAGAGCGAGAACATGCGCTCGATGTAGTTGTTCACCGCCAGCTTTAGGTCTACGAAATACACCATCTGCTTGTGCCAGGCCTCGTAGAGCTCCTCGAAAGACTTGAATTCACGCGGATCCCCGGTCTCCAGGCCGATTTTCTTGCCCGTAAGCGGGTCGGTGCCGTTGTTCAGCGTGATTTCCAGGATTTTGGGGGTGTTGAGGTAGCCGGTGAGCAGATATGCCTCCTTGCCGAAGGCGCCCACCTCGATGCAGCCGGAGCAGCCGCCCTCGCGGGCGTCTTCGAGCGTTTTGCCCTGGCGCACCAGCTCCTTCACGTAGGTATCCGGGTTGAACACCGAAGGATAGCCGTGGCCCTGGCGGATGACCTTGATGCCTTCGATCAAAAACTCGTCGGGGGTGTTCTCCGCAATGTGGATGGAAAGGCCCGGCTGGAGCTCGTGCAGCTCTTCCTGGATTTCCAGAATCATGTACGAGAGCTCGTTCACGCCGGAAGAGCCGTCTCGGGTGACTCCGCCTATATTGATATTGGTAAAGTCATTGTAAGTGCCTGATTCACGGGCGGTTATGCCTACCTTGGGCGGGGCCGGCTGGTTGTTGAACTTGATCCAGAGGCAGCTCAGCAGCTCTTTGGCCTTGTCGCGCGTAAGCGTGCCTTCCTCCAGGCCCTTCTTGTAGAACGGATACAGGTGCTGGTCGATGTGCCCCGGGTTCATGCTGTCCCAGCCGTTGAGCTCGGTCACGGTGCCGAGGTGCACGAACCAGTACATCTGGATGGCTTCCCAGAGGTCTCTCGGTGCATGGGCGGGCACCCGGTGGCAGACGGAGGCGATTTTTTCCAGTTCGGCCTTCCGCACAGGGTCGGTGCAGGCGGCGGCCATCTCTTCCGCCATCACGGCGTGGCGCTCTGCAAAGAGGATGGCGGCGTCGCAGCTGATGGCCATGGCCTCCAGCTCCTGCTGCTTGTCGGTGGCCTCGGGGTCGTAGATGAAATCGAGTGCGTCCAGCGATGCCTGGATGCGCTTTTTCACATCCAGCAGGCCTTCCCTGTACATCTTGCCGTCCATCGCGGTGTGCCCGGCTGCGCGCTGCTCCATGAACTCGGTGAACACGCCGGCATGGTAGGCCTCCTCCCACTCCTTGGAAACGTGGCCGAAGATGCGCTCGCGCTGGGTTTTCCCCTTCCAGTAGGGGATGACCTCGCGCTCGTAGGTGTCGATGTCTTCCTGTGAGATGTTGTACTGCTGCAGCTCGCGGGTGTCCAGCACGTGGAGGTCTTCCACGCTGTGGCAGGTGAGCTCCGGGAAGGTGGGCACCGCCTTGGGCTTGGGACCGCGCTCGCCCACGATGAGCTCGTCCGGACCTATGTAAATGGTCTTTTTTGCGCAGATCTCGTAGAAATTGCGGGCCCGCAGCACCGGGATGGGGTACTTGCCGTAGTTCTCCTTGTAGAAGGCGGTCTCGATGAGCGCGCGCTCGATGGTGAGGGTTGCGGGCGTCTCCAGGCTTTCCTTGCGAAGGCGCTGTATCCTCGGGTTCATGCCCCCGTCGTTTTCGGGGTGTTTGATGGCAAAATTTTTCATGCGTTCTTGGCGTTATACACCTCCTCCAGACTCATGGGCTTTTTCAGCGTGCCCAGCACGCGGGCTCCGGTGGGGGTAATCAGATAATCAAGTTCGTTGCGAAGGCCGGTGAAGCCCTTCCACTCCTCGAACCTGTCGTAGTTTATGAATTCTTTGAAGCGGCCCTCGGCCCTCCAGAAGTCGATCAGTTCCGGCATGAAGTAGATGCCGGGCTCCACGGTGAATACGAAGCCGCTTTCCAGGGGGCGCGAGAGGCGCAGGGACTTGAAGCCGAACTGCGTGCTCTTCTTCTCGCCTCCTGTGTAACCCACATATTGCTCTCCGAGGTTCTCCATGTCGTGCACGTCCAGGCCCATCATGTGGCCGGTGCCGCAGGGGAACACCAGGGCGTAGGCGCCGCTTTCGGCGATGTCGCGGGGGTTGCCCTTCATGAGGCCCAGGTCCACCATGCCTTCGGCGATGGCCTCCGCCGCCGCGAGATGGGCGCGCCGGTAGGGATTTCCGGGACGGAGCTCTGCTACGGCCGCCTCAAAGCTGCGCAGGTGGATATTGTAAATAAGTTCCTGGCGCTCGGTGAAGCGCTCGCTAACCGGCATCGAGGACGAAAGGTCCCCGGCATAGTGGAGAGGGTTCTCGGCGCCCGCGTCCAGCAGGAAGATGTCTCCCGCCTTCAGGGTATGCACGAAGCCGTGGTTGTGCAGCACGTGGCCCGCGACGGTGGCGATGGTGGGGAAAGCCAGAGTGGTGCCGGGGCGGAAGGATGCCTCTTGCAGCACGGCGGCGGCGATTTCCGCCTCGTGCACGCCCGGCCGGGCCATGCGGTACGCGATGAGGTGCATGCGCGTGGAGATGTCCACGGCCTCCTCGATGGCGGCTATCTCTTCTTCCGTCTTGTGGATGCGCATGTCCACGACCGCCTTGATGAATGCCTCGTCGGGGCGGATTTCACCCACGAGAGACTGGAGCCGCAGCGTGTGGTCGCCGCGGTAAGGCGGGAGAACGCGCACCTTCCTGCCGTGCAGGTAACCCTTCAGGGCGTCCATGGGCAGGGTTTTGCCGACTCCGCAGAGCCGGGCGTTTTCCTCCAGGGTGGGGACGGTGCCGGTCCACACGATGTCGTCGATGGTGAGTTCGTCGCCGAATATGATTTCGCGGCCCTCGTCAAGGTCCATCACTGCGGCCAGGCCGGCCTGGTCGAGACCGAAATAGTAGAGGAAGGTGCTGTCCTGGCGGAAGGGATACTCGTTGTCGCGGTAGTTCATGCCCACGAGATCGTTTCCCAGGAAAAGGCAGACGCCGCCGTCCAGCTCCTTTGCGAGACGGGCCCTGCGGTCGATATAGGTCTGTTTGGTAAACATGGATTCTTCGCTTTGCTCAGAATGACGATCAGTGGTCGCGACTGTTGGCTTTGGTGCAGTTGTTCACGTACTTGTGCTTGGAAATCTGCACTTCGGTGGCGGGGAAATAGCGGGCGAGCAGTTCGTACAGGCCCGGGTCGCGCTCCTTGAGTTCCTCGCGGGTGTTCACGTAGTTGTGCTTGCCGTCGGGGTGGTCCATCTCGGCGTTCACGTTGAACCAGTCCTGCACGCCTTCGGCAAAATATTCGGCAATGTCGGTGGTGCGGTAGGTGTTCCACCAGAGTTCCTTCTCTATTGCGTTCTGCAGCAGGGCCTCCAGGCGGTCGTTGATGTCGGGCTCCACCTGCAGGATGCCGATGAGGTGGATGGAATGGGCGAACTCGTGGATGAGGATGTCCTCGGCGTGGTACTTGTCGATCTGGTAGCCGAGCACGTTCTCTTCGGCGCAGGAAGTGAGCGGGAGTTCAAGGTCGCCCCCGAGCCCGCGGGCCCTGAGGTTCCAGTTGAGGGTGGTGTCGTTCACCAGATAAGCATGCTCCGGCACGTCCGTGGTGCCCTCGTAGCGCCCCATCATGGTGACGCGCGTTCCGGCCCGTCGGAGGGCGTCCATGATTTCGGGCGAAAGCATGGAGGTCATTGCCCAGAGGGTGTTGTGGCCGGCCACCAGCGCGCTGTCGGGGCAGCGCCAGCTGGAGCACAGCGGAATCCCGTTCACGTCGACGTATTTTTTGTACCAGGGGTCCAGGTGCAGCGAATCCGGCGGGGTGGTAATCACGCACTCCGGGATGTTCAAAGCGGTAACGAAGTCAACTTCTGCCGCTTTCTGGGGGGCCTTGCAGCCCACAAGAAGGGCTGCAAGCGCCACCATGGGGAGGATAAGGCGTTGCATGGCTAATAATTTTTTCGCAATCTCAAATGTACGGACTTTCCGGGAGAAAAAAAATACCGGAAGGCGGATGAACGCCTTCCGGTAAGAAAGAAAATCATTTCACGCCGGTGCGCTTGTCCCACCAGAGCTGCTTGCCCCAGCAGTAATCCACGATACCGGCCGAAGCGGCCTCCACGTTCTCCTTGTTATAGGTGAACTGGTTGTTCGGATACGGCATGCGGAACGGGACGTCGGTATGTACGCCTTCGCCCCAGTAGGCGTCGGCACGGTCGCCCAGGTACTGGCGCTCGCCCGCCTTGCAACCGGACGCGGCATAAATAGCGGCCGATTCGGCGGAATACACGGCGGTCTGGATGTACTTGGGATAGCCGGTGCGGCGGTAGAAGGCCCAGGCCTCGTTCACCTCTTTGTAGAGGGCCACCCACACCTCGTAGTAGAGGCGGTCGGTGGTGCCGTCCCAGGCGCCCTTGCCGGCGAGGTAGGCCTCCACGTCGGCCTCGGTGACCTTGCGGTCGGCCGGGACCCACTTGTTGGCCACGCCCATCTCTTCCTCGAAGGACATGCGCACGCCCGCCTCATAGGCGTCCTTGGCGCTCATGGGCACGTTCCAGCCCTTGAGGGCGGCTTCGGCCATGATGAAGTAGGTTTCGCAGGCCTTGTAGTAAGGGGTGAAACCGGCGTTGTCGTCCGTCATGTAGGCCTCGCCCAGGAAGGAGTAGCGGGTCTGGTTGGACAGCTGCTGGGAAGCGATGCCATGCTCGCCGCCGCGGTAGGTCTCGCCGTCATCGCGGCAAGGCTGCACATACAGCTTCAGGCGCGGATCGTCCATGGACAGCAGGTGGTTCACGAAAATCTCGGAGGCGCACCAGTCGTTGGGACGGGTACGGAAAGTGCTGCGCCAGGGCTCGAAATAGTCGCCGCTGCCCTGCCACCAGAAGTAGGCGTGCTGGCCGCTTTCCTCGATGACGGGATACTTGGACGGGTTGCCCAGGATGGTTTCCACGAGGGCCTTGGATCCGCTCCAGACGGCCGAGAGGCGCATGGCGTAGCGCAGGCGCAGGGAGTTGCAGAAGCGCTGCCACAGCTCCGGGTCGCCGCCGAAGAGGAAGTCGCCGTCGCCGATGGCGTCGGAACCCATGCCGGAGGCCCAGCTGTCGGCCACCTCGGCGAGGTCGTTGAGGATGGCGGGGTAGACGCTTTCCTGGGAATCATAGGGGGTCTGCAGGATGCCGCCGTCTTCCGGGGCGCCCTTGAAGGCCTCGCTGTAAGGAATGTCACCGAAGTTGTCCAGGTTCCACAGCAGGAGGAAATCCTTCATCACCCTGGCGGCGTTGTGCATGTTCTTGGTGCCGCTTTCGTCGGTGCGGGCGATGATGTCGTTGAGCTGCGTGCTGCCCCAGTACACCCGCTGCCACTTGTTGCCGTAGGTGTTGTTGGTGGGGATGTAGTCGCTGTACGTGTCGATGTAGCTGAGCTTGCACATGTAGCCCGCCCAGATGGTGGGGCCTGTGATATCACCAATCTGGATGGCCGTCTGCGACTGCACGTAGGCCATCATGTTGGTGGTGGGGACAGAGGTATAGGCGTCCGGGTCGGTATTGATCTTTTCGAAGTCCTTGGTGCAGGCTAAGGCCAGCGCGAGGGCGGAGATCAGGACGGATATTCTGGCAATGTTTTTCATATCAAATCCTCCCATTGTTTAGAAAGTGAGATTGAGTTTGAAACCGAAGCTGCGGGAAGCGGGGACCGAAGCCTGCTCGAAGCCAACGCCGTAGGTGTTGGAGGCAACGCCGCCGGTTTCAGGGTCGATGCGCATCGTATTGGATTTGTCCACCCACAGGAGGGCGACATTGTTGGCGATGGCGGAGATGGAAGCACGCTTGATGTACTTGGCCTTGCCCATGACGCTCTTCGGGAGCTGGTAGGAGATGTACAGTTCGCGGAGTTTCAGGTAAGAGCCCTTGAAGACTGCGAACTGACCGGAGTTGCCGCCGCCCCACTCGAAGAAGTCCTGGGCGTTGGTCTCTATGTCGTTCACCACATACTTGCCGTCCCTCAGCGTCACGAACTGCTTGTCGGAATAAACGTCCCGGCCGGCTACGATGGCCTTTTCACGGACATTACCCGTGTCGCCGTCCACCGTATAGGAGGCCAGACCGGCGCAGTAGGAGTGGCTCATGGTCTGGGACCAGATGTCGCCGCCCACGCGCAGATCCAGCATGGCGCCAAAGCTCAGGGTCTTGTAGGAGAAGTCGTTGCGCCAGCCGCCGATGAAGTCCGGGGTGACGTTGCCCACCACCTGGTCGCTCTTGGTGCTGATGGTGCCGGCAGAGTTCACGATGATGGCGCCCACCTGGTCGGCCGTGGCCTTGCCGTCTTTCACATCGTCTTCCGTGACGAGGTTGAGGCCTGCGCCGCGGATGTCACCCCAGGTGCCGCCAACGGTGGCATAGGTGCCGTAGCCCCAGGTCCAGCCCATCATGTATTTGTCCAGACCTTCGTACAGTTCCACGACCTTGCTCCGGTCGCGGGCGAAGTTGACGGTGGAGGTCCAGTTGAAGCCGTTGTGGCGGCGGAAGATGTCGGCGGAAAGCTGAATTTCCACACCCTTGTTGTCTATGCGGCCGGCGTTCACCAGCATGGAGCCGAAGCCCACCACGTTGGAGGTGGTGACGGAAAGAATCTGGTCTTCGGTCTTCTTCTGGTAGTAGGCCACGTCCAGATGGAGGCGGTCGTCGAACATGCCGATTTCCGTACCCACTTCCCAGGAGGTCACCTTCTCCGGCTTCAGGTTGAGGTTCGGATAGGTGTAACTCTTGTACATCTGGGCGACGCCGTTGTAGGAAGCGGAGTTCGCATAGTAGTAATAGGAGTTGCGGTATGCGGAGGTGGCGGAACCCACCTGGGCAATGCCGCCGCGGACCTTCCAGAAGGTGAGGATGTCGTTCTGCTTGAGGGCCGGGATGCTCTCGGTGATGATCCAGCTCAGGGACACTGAAGGATAGAAGAAGGCCTGGCGGATGGTGGAGCTCCAGTCGTTGCGGGCGCTGGCATCCAGGTAGAGCTGGTTCTTCCAGCCCAGGGAGAAGTTGCCGTAAACGGAATTGGAGCGGATGTGGCTGTGGTCCATGGAAGTGACCGCGTCACCCACCTTGTTGGAGATGGTGTAGATGCCCGGGAGCACCAGGGCGTCGGCGCCCATCTGCTCGTACAGGTACTGCGCATCGCGGTAGTTGGCACCCACGAGGGCCGTCAGGTTGAAGTTGCCGAAGGTCTTGTTGGCCGAAGCCAGGATGTCGGCGTTGAGTTCCGTGTTGGCGATGTCGGTGGAATAGAAGGCGCCTTCCGGGTCGTCCAGTTCGAAGTACGTCTTCTCCATCATGCGGGAGTTGTAGTAGTCGAAGCCCAGGCGGCCTTCAACCTTGAGCCACTCCAGCGGAGTGAAGTACAGGGACGTCTTGCCGAACATGCGGTCACGCTGGTAACTGTTGGTGTTCATGTAGACGTTGAAGTACGGGTTGATGTGGTAGCTGGAATTCCAGTTGTACATGGTGTAGTTGCCCTGCTCGTCCTTCTGGTCCCAGTTATCCTTCATGGACTGCATGTTGATCTGGCGGCCGCTCCAGGCGATGAGGGAGTTGAGCGGGTTGTTGCCGCGGTAACCCTGGTTCACCAGGTTCTCGCTCTCGGTGCGGGTGTAGTTGCCGGCGAAGTCGAAGGAGAAATACTTGTTCAAGGTCATCTGCGTGTTGAACTGGGCGCCGTAACGGGTCTGGTCCGTATTGGGGACGGTACCGGTCTGACGGCGGTACGACAGCGACACGCGGGTGGAAGAGCGGTCGGTCTTGCTCTGGAGGGAGACCATGTGGTTCTGGGTGACACCCGTCTGGAAGAAGCTCTTCACGTTGTCCGGGTGGGAAATCCAGGGCGCCTTCTGGCCGTTGGAGTCGAACTGCACCAGGTTGAGGCCGGCGTCGAGGGGAGCGCCCCACGATTCGTCGTTACCGTCCTGCACGCCGCCCCAGTTGCCGTCCACATAAGTGAAGTTGTAATTCTCGGCATAGGTCTGGCGGTCCATGGTGCCACCGTCGGCGAGATACTGGCTGTAGTGGTAGCCGTCGCCGTCGTAACCCTGACCGTAGCTGTTCTGCAGCCTGGGGATGTTGGCCACGCGGTCGAAGGTGACGGAGCCGTCGTAGGAAATTTCGATGCCGCCGGCCTTCTTGCCGCTCTTGGTGGTGATGAGGATGACACCGTTGCCGGCGCGCATGCCGTAGAGGGCCGCACTGCCGCCCTTGAGGACGGAGATGGACTCGATGTCCTCCGGGTTGATGTCGTTGAGGCCGGAGCCGAAGTCTACGCCGCGGTAGGTGTTGTCACCGGTACGCTGCGTGTCGTTGGATACGGGAACGCCGTCTACGACGATCAGAGGCTGCTGGTCGCCGGAGAGGGAGGAGTTGCCTCGCACGGAGATGCGGGAGGAGGCACCGACGGAGCCGCCGAAGGTGTTGATCTGCACACCGGCGATCTTGCCCGTAAGGGCGCTGGTCACCGTGGGCGCACCTGCGGCCACCAGTTCGTCGGCTTTGACCTCCTGAATGGCATAGCCAAGGGATTTCTTCTCGCGGGAGATACCCATGGCGGTGACCACCACTTCGTCCAGGCTGTTGAAGTCGTTTTCCAGGACTACCACAACGCCGTCGACGGCTTCTACCTGCTGGGTTTTCATGCCCAGGCAGGAAACTACCAGGGTCTTGGCATCGGAGGGGACGTTCAGGGAGAACTTGCCGTCCGTACCGGTAACGGTACCGATGGTGGTACCTGTTATCAAGACACCTGCACCGGGAACCGGAGAGTCGTCAGACGCGTCGACAACCTTACCGGTTATCGTGCGCGTCTGAGCCAGCGCCAGGCATGTAATCATGCTCAGCGCCACTAAGAGCACTACTCTTTTCATAGGGTCATTGTATTAGTTGGTTGATGGATAGTTTTCTTCGCCGTGAAGATACGAAAATAAAATTAAACAACAAAGTGAACAGCCCGGCAGGTAATGATGAACCCTGGGGTTGGTGCTGTCAAGGAGTCTTGAGCGCCTCGTCGAGCACTTTCTCCGCCCGCTCGATGAGGTCCGGGGTGCCGGAGCCGTCGTTCACGTACTGGATTACCATTTCGGCGAAGTCCAGGGCCTCCCTCAGCCGCGGGCTCTTGTCGGGGATGTCCTTCGCGCGGGTGGCGAGGACAAGGAGTTCCGAAAGGTCTTCCGGCTCGGCCAGGTTGGACGGACGCATGGTGTTTATGGCGGCATTCAGGGCCGAAGCGGCCTGTGTCACGGACTCCTGCGTCGCGGCCGGATCATCCAGCACTTCCCTTGCCGGGGCGAGACGCTCCTCCATGCGGGCGAACCCGTTCGGAGCCCAGTCGGAGGCGGACTGCACGCGCGCTTCCGCTATACCCACGGCCTGCCTGAGGTATGTCTTGTCCACTTTGTCCCTGGGGGCCGGCTTTGCCGCCGACGTAAGCACGTTCAAGCGCAGGTAGTGCGTGATGTGGCCGGTGTTGTAGTAGTCGGGATAGAAGGTCTTGTCGCCGAGGGTGAGGCTGTAGAGCGGACCGCCGGTGCCGTCTTCCAAGGTGACGGGATTCACTGCTATCTCCCTCAGGGAAGGGTCGAGGTCGAACTGCGCCTGCTCCCACACGCTTATGTCGGGAGTGGCCATCACCAGCGGGCCGTACATGAGCACGCCTTCCCACATGGGGTCGAAGGGGGTGGACGGTTTGTCCACTCCCGTGGCGGCGAGGTCCATCTTGTCGGGGCCGAAGTCGAGGTGGGGAGAGTACGGCATGCTTATCTCCACCCTGTCGCCCTCCTTCCACTTCCGCTCCGGAATCTCCACATAGGAGCAGGGCCGGGCCTTCCGGGCCATCTGGCGGCCGTTCAGCTTTACGCTGAAACCTTGCACGGCCCAGTAGGGGGCGCGCAGTTTCATGGCGAAGCTGCCTCCCTGGGTAATCTCGATGACGGCGTGCCGGGCGGGCCATTCGCAAGTGAGCCTCCAGCAGGCGCCCTTTTCCCGCCAGAGAGCCTCCGTCGGGAGATACAGGGCCACCCAGAGAGTGTTGTCGCTCACGAAGTAGGCGGCCTCCTGGTACTTCACGTGATTCTCCGCGCCCGTGCCGCCGCAGCAGGTTTCCTGGGGCGTGGGGCTGCCGAAGGGCTTTATCGCGTTCATTCCCAGGGCATACTGGTAGCACACCCCGTATTCGTCGGGATTCGCCGAGCCCACGATCTGGTTGTAGAGCAGCCGTTCATAATAATCCATGTAGCGGGCGTCGTCGGGAGCGTAGCAGTTGAGGTCCCGGGTGAGCTTGGCGAGGTTGTAGGCGCAGCAGGTCTCGTTGATGTCGGGGTTGGGGAATACGGCGCCGTCCCAGCCGCTCATAACGCTGGTGTTCATGCTCATCATCTGGGAATAGGGCTGGCGGAACATCTCGCCGTTGCCCACGCCGCCTGTGGCGTAGGCGTAGCGCCCCTGGATCATTTCCCAGAAATTGTACGCTATGTTGTAATAGTAGGGGTTGCCGCCCGCCTCGTAGAGTTTGGCCGCGCCCACTATCATGGGGATATGCTGGTTGGCGTGGCGGGTGCGGATGTCGTCGACGTTGCGCGACAGGGGCTCGTAGAAGGCGGGGGAGTCGAAGAAGGATGCGGCCTCCAGAAGCCTGGATCTGTCTTCGGGGCTCTCCACCATCATCGAGAGGCGCGAGAGCACCTCCTGCATGCCGCCCACTTCCCCTGCGATGTACATGTTCCACATCTCGTAGCGGTTGCCTGGCCGGGCCCTGCGCTCCTCCCGCGTGCCTTCCGTGCTCACATAGGTGCGGTAATGCAGGCGGTTCCACACCCAGAGGCCCATGTCCCTGGCGATGAGGAGGGCCTTGGCGGCGATGGCTTCGTCGTCCACGTTGAGGGCGATGTCCACCAGGCCGGCGAGCTGCTTATGGATGCTGTAATAAGGGGCCCATACCCCGCTCTGGTTGTTGTAAGGTGCATATTTTTCAATCAGGACCGGATGCTGCGCCGGAATGGCGTTCAGGTAACCGTATCCGTACCGGGCATAGTCTTTCTTGTAGCGGTCGAAGGCTTCCCAGGTGCCTTCCAGCCGCATGAGCTCCTTCTCGGGCGAAAGGTCTCGGGCTTCGCGGAAGCGTCCCAGGGCCTTGTCATACACGAAAGTGCGTTCCTGGCATTCGCGCAGCTCGTCCACCATCCGGCGCATGCGCTCCCGCAGGGCGTCGCGCTCGCCTTCATCGGCAGAGCCGGCAAAGGCGAAGGCAAGGGCGCTCATGTAATGCCCGCTGCCGTGGCCCTTGAGCTTGGTGGTGGGAGAATCCCAGCCGTCGGCCTCGGTGTAGCCTTCGGTGGGAAGGCCGTAGGTGTCGCGGTAGTTGTAGAGCTGCTGGCCGATGTCCAGCGAGAGGAGGTTCGCTACGTCCAGGTCGCGGTTGGAGGTGAGGCGGTTCTCGCCTATGAGCCGCACGTCCCCCGGCGGCAGGGGCCTTGCCACGGGAGTCTGCGCAGGGACCTCCCAGCCGCCGCCAACCTTCACTTCCGCCTCCACCGGATAACCGTTCTCCCCGGAGTTGTCTCCGAGCACATAGCCGCTTACGGTATACTCCGTGCCGGCGGGGAGGGCGGCTTCCTGCTCTTCGGTCTCCCTCAGGGAGTTGGTCCACTTGACCTTGCGGATCTCGTAGCTGCCGTCGGAATAGTGCACGCCGACCGTCGAGGGAAGGCGGGGGGCCGTTCCCTCCGGGGTGAGCACGCTCACGGGGTCGACGCTCTTTATGAGCTTCGGACCGCCCGAGCAGGAGGCCGCGACAAGGGCGGCCGCAAGAAGAATCCTGTATCTCATTTGCAGTTGCGCCAGAAGAATTCAAATACGCGGCGGGTCACCCAGGGGGCCGAGAGGTTGTGGGTGAAGCCGGGGAGGTAGAGCTGCTCGAAGTCCTTGTCGTTCTTCACCAGCTCGGAGACCACCTGCAGCGATGAGGCCGGGTCGACGTTGTCGTCCATCTCCCCGTTGATGATGAAGAGTTTTCCTTCGAGCCGCCAGGCGTTGTCGACATTGGAGTTCTCGCTGTACCAGGGCCCGACGGGATAGCCCATCCACTGCTCGTTCCACCATATCTTGTCCATGCGGTTGTCGTGGCAGCCACAGAGGGCCACTCCCACCTTGTAGAACTCCGGATGGAAGAGCAGGGCGGCGAGGGTGTTCTGCCCGCCCGCGGAGTAGCCGAAGATGCCTACATTGCTGATATCCATGTATTTGTATTTGGCGGCGGCGGCCTTCATCCAGAGTATGCGGTCGGGGAAACCGGCGTCCTTGAGGTTGCGCCAGGCTACGTCCTGGAAGCTCTTCGAGCGGTTGTCGGTGCCCATGCCGTCGATGGTGACCACGATGAAGCCGAGGTCGGCAAGGCGCATGAAGCGGGGTATGTACGGCATGAAATCCTTTTCCACGTGGCTGTCGTGCGGGCCGGCGTAGATGTATTCGATTACCGGATATTTTTTCTTCGGATTGAACTTCGCCGGCCGCCAGATGGTGCCCCAGATGTCGGTGACGCCGTCACGCCCCTTGGCCTTGAAGACTTCGGGCATGGTGAAGCCGTCCTCGCCCAGCAGCCTCGAGACGTCGGCCTTCTGGATTACCATGAGCACTTTTCCGTCTTCCGAACTGCGGAGAACGCTGGTGGAGGGAAGGTCGGGCCGGGAATAATTGTCCACGAAAGTCTTGAAGTCCGGGCTCATGAAGACCTCGTGGTTGGCGTTTTCGGGCGTGAGGTCGGTGACGGTGCCGGAGGCCGCGTCGATGCGGATCACGTGCTTGTTGTAGGGATCTTCGCCCTTCGCGGCATGCAGGCCGTTCGCGTTCGCCAGGATATAGGAGCCGTCCGGGGCCACGTAATGGATTTCGCGCACGTTCCACTCCCCGCGGGTGAGCTGGCGCATCTTGAGCGTCCGGGTGTCGATGCAGTAGAGATGCCTCCAGTCGTCCCTTTCGGAGATCCACAGGACGTGCTTCCCGTCGGGGTAGAGATGGCGCCAGAGGTCGTAATAGTAGATGAAGGTGTCCGACTCTTCCTTTGCCAGGGTGCGCACGGCGCCGCTCGCGGCATCCACCGCGCAGAGCTCGTAGAGCTGGTGACCGCGCCGGTTGTACTCGAAAGTGAAGAACGATCCGTCCTGCGCCCACTCCCCGAGCTCCAGAAAATACTGGTCGCGGGGAATGCTGCGGTCAAGCGCTACGGGTCCGCCCGCTTTGACGTCCAGAAGGGCGGGGGTGCATTGGGGCAGGCGGTCGCCGGGTTTGGCATAGTCGAGATACTTGTAGCGGGGCTGCACCTGGTCTGCAGGACGGGACTCCCGGAGCACTATCTGCCGTTCTTTCATCACCTCCTTGCGGAGGGCGGCGATCTTGCTGCCGTCGGGCGACCAGAGCATCTGCACATAGGTTTCGGCGTCCGTGCCGTCGAAGCTCAGCTGCACCGCCCCCGAGCCGTCGGGAGCGCTTATCCACACGTTGTTGTCCCTGATGAAGGCGACCAGGGTGCTGTCGGGAGAGTATGCCTTCGCCCTGGGGCCGAGCGAGAACATGCTCTCGTCGGAGGGGTCGTAGTAGGTGTCGCGCAGGTTGGCGCGGGCCTCGTCGTAGACGCTCTGGAGGACAGGCGTCTTTACGGCGCCCTGTACCCGGTACCAGGCTTTCCCTCCGGGCTCGTTGGTCTGGAAGACAAAGTTATCCTCCCCTGTCCATACGGGCATCACGGGTCCGTTGTAGATGTGCTCGCCGAGGGTGGTGACGAATTCGGTGCGTTTGTACTCTTCGTCAAAGCTCTGGGCCGCCAGGGCGAGGCTCACGAGGGCGGCTGCGATAATGGTTGTCAGTTTTTTCATGCCGGACTAGTATTTTGGATATTTGAGTATGACTCCGTTAAGGTAGTTGAAGCGGCCTGCGAGCCAGGTCGCCAGTGCGATGTATTGTTCGTCGTGGGAGTAATTATTTATGCCCCAGAGGTCGAGGTCGGCCTGCGCGGCATCGGCAATGGCCTCCTCGGTAAGGTCGAGATGGTCCAGGAGGGCGTCCGGGAGCCAGGTGTACACCTCTTTCCAGCGCGCCTGGAACATCTCCACGAATTCCGGAATGCCCCACAGGCGGCAGAAAAAGTCGGAGGCCGTGCTTCCGTAGGCGCCGCGGTGGTTGTAGGGGTCGCTTCCGAAGACGAGCTTCTTATAGCTCTCGAAATAGGTGTGGCCCCAGCCCCAGCGGTCGTACATGTCCCCCCAGTTGTAGCTGAAGCCGCCGTCGCAGTCCCAAAGCGGGCCCATCACCCACTTGGAGGCGTTGTCGTGGCGGGAAATGAATCCGCTCCGCATGCTGGGGAAGTTGTCCATCTCCACGTTGCAGATGATTTCCTGTATCATGATGTAGTGTATCATGGATTCCACATCCAGAAGTTTCTGTATGGCCTCCCAGTCGCAGTCGTCTATGGCTCTCTCCAGCTTCGCGAATTCAGCTTTTACCCGGTTCCGGTCCGATAAAGTGGCGTCGCGCGGATACTTTACGGCGGCCGCCATGCCGAAGACGTCGCTCCAGAAATTGTTCGTAACGCCCGGGACGTCGCCGGGGCCGTCGTTGATGTCGAGGGCAAGGAGTATACCCTCTTCTTCGTGAAGCGCCACGCGGTTATTCCCCTCCTCGACCTGCTCCGTCACCATGTACAGGCCCATGTTTTTCCCGTTCAGGGTGAGGGTGACATACCTCGAATGATTGGCGTAGGGAAGGCCCAGCTCGTGGGCGAGGGTAAAGCCCACGTTGTTCATCATGTGGGTGACGTCGCGGTAGTCGGCAAGGAGCACCCAGTCCTTGTTCTTCTTCATGCCCAGGATGCCCGCGCTCTCGTCGAGCTTGATGCGGTATGGTTTCTTCGGATACCAGTACCAGGTGGAGTTGCCCCTTCCGCGGATGGCGCCGTGCGCTTCGAGGCTGTAGCAGGCATCCACGATATTGTCCAGCACCTTGACCGTGCAGGGGCGGTAGTCCGCCGGGTCCTTGCTGTCCACGGCCGCGCCGTTTTCGGTTTCCACGATGATTTCCCCGAGGGAATACATGTAATATGGACAGACGGTCTCTTCCCCGGTACCTTCACCGATTTCGGGAATGAAGTCCGAAGTCCGGCAGGAGGAGACCAGGATCAGAAGGGCCGCCGCAAAAAAGATTCTTTTCTTCATTTAGAAGCTGTTTTGAAATAATTCCTATTGTTTCTTATGCGGCCTTTCCGGCCATTTTCACCTTTGTCATCAGTCACATAGTCACCGCTATGTTCCTTCTTCCAAAGTCGAAACTGTCTCGAAAAAACCATATAATAAACTTCTGGAACCATTTCAAAACAGCTTCTTAGTGTGGAATCTGTAAACCGTAAAGCTGCGTGCGCCCAGGCGCTCACGCAGCAGGAGTCGGCCGTTTTCCTGCACCCTCACGCCCATCTTCCAGTCGTCGGAAGGGTCGGGCACGGGAGCAAGGTCGATTTCCGACGATACCGGAACCACGTTCATGGGATTGTCGAGGGTGTTTTCCACGTAGGGATTGTCGGCGTGCAGCACGGTCCTCCGGGCGGCCCGCACGGCACCCGGAATATCGAAGGAAACCACCTGCGAATAGGGCGAAAGGTTGGCGATTTTCACGATGATGTCCCCCGTGGAGTCTTCCACCGTGCAGGAGGCGTTCATGGACCGGAAGTTCACCACCGGCTTGCCGTCGGCGGTTATGGGAATCACCCTGTTTCCGGTGTTGTTGCCGTAGAGCCACTGCACCCAGTAGCTGCATGTCAGCATGGTGCGGAGGTTGTCGAACCAGATGAGGTCGGGCCGCCATTGCCAGCCCTCGACGTGCGCGAAGGTGGGGGCGTAGCTCGACATCACCACCACGTCGGAGTTGCGCTCGAGCCCGGTGAGGAAGGAGGCTTCCACCAGGGCGGCATTAAAGTGGTTGAACTTCTTGCCGTCGCTGCCGTGGCAGGCGTATTCCCCGGCAAACACCTTGGGGCCGGTGCGGGGATAGGAGTCGTAGCGGTCGGCATTCCTCTCATAGAAACCCTCCCAGCTGTAATAATGCTCGTCCACGAGGTCCACGTCCAGCTCGCGCATCTTTTCCCAAAGCTCGTCGAACCATTCGCCCCCCAAATACGGCCCGGAGGTGCCGATTATCCTGATTTCGGGGTGTTTCTCCCTCACCGCCTTCATGAAGGGCACGAAGCGAGCAATGAACTCCCCTCCCCACTGCTCGTTGCCTATCCCCAGATACTTGAGGTTGAACGGCTCCGGGTGGCCCATCTGCGCGCGCACGCTTCCCCATTTGCTCTTCGTGGAGCCGTTGGCGAACTCGATGAGGTCGAGGGCGTCCTTGATATAGGTTTGGAGATCTTCCATTGTGCAGTCGGGGTGCCACTCGGGGTCGTTCTGGAACTGGCAGGCCATGCCGCAGCTCACGATGGGCACCGGATCCGCGCCGATTTCCTCGGCCAGGCGGAAGTATTCGTAGAATCCAAGCCCGCCGCTCTGGTAATAATCCGGGAACATGCGCTCGAAGGTGCAGTAGTTCCAGCGGTTGATGTTGACGGGGCGGTTTTCTACGGGACCTACGGTGTTTTTCCACTGGTAGCGGTTGTCGAGGGTGGTGCCTTCCACGATGCAGCCGCCGGGGAAGCGGAGGATGCCGGGCCGGAGGTCCGCAAGGGCCTGCGCAAGGTCTTTCCGGAGGCCGTTTTCATCGCCGCGGAAAGTCTCTTCGGGGAAGAGCGAAACATGGTCTACGTCTACCGCCGCTTCGGGGTTTTCATCCCAAAGAAGAAGCCGGAAGGCGCCTTTCTGAAGCGTTTCGGCCGATGTGAGAACGGCTTCGTACCTGGTCCATTTGCTGCCTTTCACGGTGATTTCCGCAAGGTCGATGACCTGGTTTTCCACCTCTCCGCAGGGGTTGCACAGAATGGCGGCAAGGCCGGTCTTCGAGGGCTTTCCGGCCGTGCGGGCCCAGAAACTCAGCTTGTACCTCGCGCCCTTTTCATAGCCTATGCCGAACCATCCGTCGTTCTGGAGGCCGCAGGGCATTGCGGGATGTCCCTGGAAGGCCAGGCGCACATAGTGCGGATTGCGCGGGAACGGCGCGCCTTCCGTAAGGACCTCCACCCTGCCGAAGGTTTTCCAGTCCTGGAGGGGATTGTCGTACTCGAAGGAACGGTTGGCAATCTTTTCGGCGTAGAGCCCGCCGTCGGCGGCGAAGTTTATGTCTTCCAGAAAGATGCCGTGCATCGTGGGCTGCACGGGAATGCCTTCGGTGCCGTCGCCGACCGTCAGCACGGGCGCCTGGGCGCAAAGGGTAATGGCCGTCAGCGCAAGGACGGCCGCTGCAATTGTCTTTTTCATTTCACTTCCCATTCATAAATGCCCGATGAGAGTTCATCCGGAAGGTCGACTTCCAACTTGAGGGCACCGGTGGTCACCGGGTCGAATTCCACGCTGCAGGCCTCTCCTTTGACGGTGGGGTACCTGCCGGCTGTGGTGACGGGAGCCCAGCTGCCGTCGGAGCGCTGATAGTATATCCGCCATGCCTTGGGCACGGAGCAGCCGCCCCAGGGCTGGTCGTCGAACCAGTAAACCGTGCTGCCCGACACGGTAGCGGGGGCCGCGAAATTGTACACGATCCACTCGCTGCCGCCCTGTTTCGGCCACCAGTGATAGTAGGGGGCCGATTCGTCTGCGGGCGTGAGGCCGTCGTTGACGGCTCCTATGGAACGGACGCGGTGGCTGGCGTCAATCCCGGCGGTGGAAGCCAGGGTGGCCGGCTTGGAGGGTTTGGAGGCGCGCAGATCCCGGGGGAGCCAGACCGTCATCTCGCCGCTGCCGCGGTGGCACCATGCGTAGTACGGAACAAGGGTGAGCTGCACGTCCCGGGCTGACAGGCGGCCGTCTTCCCCGAAGGAAAGCACCTGGACCGGAGTGGAAATCTTTTCGATGCCGAAGAGTTCGTCGGCGTGATGTACGCTGAACTGCGGAGCCTGGTTCATGAGGATGCTGCGCACGGAGAACCCGGGATTGTCGGGCCATTCGGCGCAGTACACCAGCGGACCGCGCTCCACGCTGATGCGGCCCTGGTCGGCGCGCACGGCGCCGTGGGCCTTCACCACGCGGGGCTCCATGTCGAAGTGCACGCTCACCCTGTCACCCTTCTTCCATTTGCGGGAAATCACGAAGTAGCCGTCCCGGAGTTCGCTCTCCACGGGTTCGCCGTTAAGGCTCACGCTGTAGCCTGGGCGGAGGCCGTCGTCGTATTTATAAAGGTCGGACGGGACGGGCTCTCCCTTCACCCAGCCGGGGATGCGGATACGGAGGGCCATCTCCTTCCGGAGGGCCGTCTTGTCCACGCTTATCTCTATGTCTCCGTTCCGGGGATAGGCGGTGCGCTGGGTGAGCACAACCTCCTTTCCGGCAACTTCCTGCGTCATGGTGTTTGGCATGAAGAGGTTCACGTACAGGCTGTTGTCTTTCACGGCATACACATAGCCCGGCACGGAGGGGATGAACCGGCAGATGTTGGAGGGGCAGCAGGCGCAGCCGAACCAGGCCTGCCTCTGGTGCTGACCTATGCTCTCGAGCGGGTTGGGATAGAAGAAACCGTCGCCTTCGAGGGAAACGCCGCTCAGGAGCCCGTTGTAGAGGGTGCGCTCCAGCACGTCGAAGTATTTGGACTCGCCGTGCAGGAGGAACATGCGGTAGTTCACGTACACGTTGCCGATGGCGGCGCAGGTTTCGCAGTACGCGCTCATGTTGGGCAGCTCGTAATTGCGCCCGAAGGCCTCCCCGGAGTTGGTGGCGCCTATGCCGCCGGTGATGTAGAGCTTTTTCGAGACGATGTTCTCCCAGATGGCGTCGATTGCGTCGACATAGCCCCGGTCGCCGGTGAGGGCGGCTACGTCGGCCATTCCGGCGTACATGTAGGCTGCCCTCACGGCATGGCCCACGGCCTCGTCCTGCTCCAGTACCGGAAGATGCGTCTGGTTATATTCGTCCCGGTATTCGGTTTTACCGCGCTGGTCCAGGAAGAACCTGGCCTCCTCCAGGTATTTCTTCTCACCGGTGGCCAGGTACAGTTTGGAGAGGGCCATCTCCGCAATCTGGTGGCCGGGCACCACGCGGGCCTGGCCTTCGGAGGCGCCCACCTCGCGCACCACGCAGTCGGCATATTTTATGGCTATGTCCAGGAAATTGCGTTTTCCGGTGGCCTGCCAGTGGGCTATGGCCGCCTCCACCATGTGGCCCAGGTTGTAGAGCTCGTGGCTGAGTTCCTCGTCCTTTATCCAGCGGCGGTCTCCGGCCCATTCGTGGGGATGCTCCGGGTTCATGGTGCGGGCGGTGTACAGGTAGCCGTCCCTCTCCTGCGCAGCGGCCACGATTGCAAGGACGCTGTCGATGTAGGCCTCCAGCTTCTTGTCGGGATAGGTCTGGAGCACGTAGGATGCGCCTTCTATGGTCTTGTAGACATCGGTGTCGTCAAAGGAATAGCCCTTGACTTCATATCCGAGGTTCACGGGAGAGTGCATCTGCCGCGCCGCCTTCACGAAATTCTCGTAGCGCCCCTCGCTTTCACACTTCGAGAAGGCCAGCGGGATGGTGACCTCGCGCGAGGCCTTCAGGCGCTGCCCCCAGAAAGAGTCCTCCGTAATCTTTACGCTGGTGAACGGTACCGGATCTATGGGATATCCCGCCCGGGAAGGCTGAGCCTGGAGCGCGGCGGCGGCAAGGAGTCCGATTGCGATGGTTTTGGTTTTGAGTGTCATGGTGTTTCCAAGCAGGTTTCGGCAAACATACGCATTTCGGCGCAGATAAGCAACCTTGACGCATTGTAGTTTTCAACTTTAACAAGACCTTTTCTCTGTTCTGCCAGCTCGTGCGGCAGTTTTTCAGGCGTATAGGCCAGCGCACTTTTTTTATTATCCACGTTACCATTTAGTCGCCTTTCAGGCTCCGGAACTTGAATGGTAGTTTTCATAAGATTGCAATAATATCCAAATAAAGATATATATTTGCAAATACGGCCAATCCGACACTTTAACTAAACAATACGCATCATGTCAATCAAATCGATCTGCTCCGCTTTGGCTGCGGGCCTGCTGTTGCTCACGGCGACCGGTGCCTACGCCCAGCGGAACATCAATGTCTCCGGTACCGTCACCGACACCAACGGCGAACCCGTCATAGGGGCCGGCGTGCTTGTGGCCGGTACCCGCAGCGGGGGCATCACCGACGAGCAGGGCAAGTACCACCTCACCGGTGTGAGCCCCAATGCCACCCTCTCCTTCTCGGCCATAGGCTACATCACGGCAGACGTCTCCGTCCAGGGACGCAGCGTCATCGACCAGGTGCTCCAGGAGGACTTCCTCTCGCTCGAAGACGCCGTGGTCATCGGCTACGGCACCCAGAAGAAGGGTGACATCACCTCCGCCGTCGCCAACGTCAAGAGCGAAGACTTCCTGAAGGGCAACATCAGCGACGCGGCCCAGCTGGTCAAGGGCAAGGTCGCGGGTCTCAACGTCACCAAAGGCGACGGCGATCCGAATTCCACCTCCACCATCATGCTCCGCGGCGTGAACTCCCTCATGGGAGGCTACACCCCGCTGGTGCTCGTCGACGGAATTGAAGGCTCCCTTGCCACCGTGGCCCCCGAATCCATCGAGGAAATCACCGTCCTCAAGGACGCTTCCGCCGCGGCCATCTACGGTACCCGCGGCGCGGCCGGCGTGATTCTCATCACCACCAAGGCCGGCAAGGTGGGCGAGCGCTTCGCCATCTCCTACAACGGCTACGCCTCCCTTTCCAATTTCTCGAAGCGGGTGGCCTTCATGGACGCCGACTTCATGCACATGCTCGAGAGCCTGGGCACGGACAGCAAGGGGCAGACCTATCTGGCCAAGTATTCTCCCTTCGCCGACCTTGGCTACAGCACCGACTGGCTGGGCGAAGTGACCCAGCCCGGCTTCGCGCACAACCACAACGTGTCGCTGGAAGGCGGTTCCGAGCACATGGCATATTCGGCCAACGTCACCTACAAAGACAACCAGGGCGTGATCATCGGTTCCTACGGCAAGGATCTCCGGGCCCAGATGGACCTCACCCAATACCTGTTCAACGACATCGTGAAGGTCAACTTCAACATGCTCAAGACGCTCTCGCAGAGCGACAACCAGGACAGCTGGACCATCTATCACCAGGCGGTGATCCGCAACCCTACGGCGCCCATATACGTGGACGGCGATCCCACGCAGGACTACTATGAGCAGACCGCCCCGCTTTATTACTACAACCCGGTTCCCTACATTAACGAGCACTACGGCGACTACCGCATAGAGAGCACCCGCCTCACCGCCAACGTCACGGTGGAGCCCGTTCCCGGCTGGAAGACCAACCTGCAGCTGGGCACGCGCCGCAACAATTCGGTGAACGAGTATTACAATACGGCCAAGTACCAGGGCAACCGCTGGGGAGGCGTCAACGGCAGTGCCGGAAAGAGCCAGGGCGACTTCACCCAGAATCTCCTCGAGCTCACGAGCCAGTACGACCGCCAGATGGGCAAGCACCACATCAGCGCCATGGGCGGCTACAGCTGGATGCGAAGCACCAGCAGCAGCTTCGGCGCCTCCAACTCCGAGTTCCCCACCGACGCCTACCTCTATAATTCCCTGGGTTCCGGTCGCCTTGCCGAACTCGTGGAATCGGGCGACGACGACAACAAGACCTACAGCCTCCGCACCTACGGCGGCGTCTCCTCCTACAAGGAAGAGGCTACTCTCATCGCCTTCTTCGGCCGCGCCACCTACAACTTCGACAACCGCTTCAACATCCTCGCCACCCTCCGCTACGAGGGCAGCTCCAAGTTCGCGGTGAACAACAAGTGGGGCCTGTTCCCCGCCGTCAGCGCCGGCTGGACCCTCTCCAACGAAGACTGGCTCAAGAACGTCAGATGGCTGGACAACCTGAAGATCCGCGCCGGATACGGCAAGACCGGCGTGATTCCCAGCGCCTCCTACATGTCGCTGCTGCTCTACGACTACGACACTTCCTACGGCAACTACATAACCCCCGACGGCACCTGGAGGCCTTCCATCACGCCCATCCAGAACGCCAACAACAACCTCAAGTGGGAAACCTCCCACGAGGTGAACGTGGGTGCGGACTTCGGTTTCTTCGACGGCCGCCTGTACGGCTCGCTCGACGTGTACCGCAAGCTCACCGTCGACCTCCTGTGGGACTACTCGGTACCGGTGCCCCCGAATCTCTACGGCAGCACCACCGCCAACGTGGGCTCCATGTCCAACACCGGCGTAGAGCTCATGCTGGGCGGAGTGCCCGTGCGCACCCGCAACTTCGAGTGGAACACCACCTTCACCGTCTCCCACAACAAGAACCGCCTGGAATCCCTCTCGAACGATCTCTACGAGACGGAGGACTATCTCGACGGCGCCTGGACGGAAGAACCCACCTCCATGGTGCTGCAGCGCACCTATGTGGGCGGATCGCTGGGTGATTTCTACATGCTCAAGAGCACCGGCCTCGGCACCGCCAAGTCGAGCAAGGGCCTGTGGATGATCGAAGATCCCGAGACCGGCGAGTCCGTCATGTTCGTGGACGGCATGCGCAGCTACGACTCGCGCTACCGCCAGTATCTGGGAAGCGGCGTGCCTGCGGTCAACATGGGCTGGAGCAACACCTTGCGCTACAAGGGCTTCGACCTCACCCTGGCCTTCTCCTCCGCGCTCGGATTCAAGATCTTCAACTGCCAGAGGATGTTCTACGAAAACCTGAACATCGGCCTCAACCGTTACAAGAGCGCAGTGAAGCCCGTCTACGGAGGCGTGCTCTCCGCCGCCCAGCAGCCTGTGGCAGTGAGCTACTATCTCGAGAACGGCGACTACCTGAAGCTCGACAACGTCAACCTGGGCTACACCTTCAAGACCGACGGCATCAAGTATCTCGACCGCGCCCGCATCTTCCTCTCCGGCGAGAACGTGTTCTGCCTCACCGCCTACAAGGGCATCGACCCGGAAATGTCTTCCGGTGATCGCTTCGCCTTCGGCGTGGACTACCGCAATAAGTATCCCACCATCCGCACCTTCACCCTGGGTCTGAACATAACTTTCGGAAACAAGTAAAGACAGGAGGAAAGTAACCATGAAAACCATCACCAAAATAATAGCCGGCACCTTCGCGGCCGCCGCCATCCTGGGAGCAGCTCCCTCCTGCACGGACCTTACCGAGCACGTGTATTCCTCCCTGTCGCCGGAGAACCTTTCCGGTACGGAGGATGAAACCATGGACATGCTGGGCAACCTCTATGTCCAGCTGCGCTTCATGTACTGGGCCTGGGAGGGCTATTTCGACATCAACGAGGAAAGCTCCGACCTTATAATGACGCCTTACCGCACCTACGGCGGCTGGGGCGCCCAGTATATCAACCTGCACCAGAACGACCCTTATGCCGGCATCCCGCACCTCTGGCAGGAATGGGATTACTGTTACAACGGCATCATGAAGGCCAACCAGCTGCTGGAAACCCAGTCGATCATCGACAACAAGGAAGCTTATGCCGAGGTTCGCGCCATCAGGGCCCTGTACTACTTCGTGCTCTTCGACCTGTGGCGCAACATTCCGCTCGAAACCAGCTACGAGGCCACCCTCACGCCCGGCTACCTGCCCGAGCAGGTGGCTCCCGAGCACGTGTGGAATTTCCTGTCGGCGGAAGTGGAGGAGTGCATCGCCGACATGCCCACCACCAAGCTGTACGGCCGCATGAACAAGTATGCCGCCTGCATGCTGGCCGCCAAGACCTTCCTCATGCACGACAGCTGGCTGCGCGGCTTCGAGAAAGACGCCTCCCCCAACCTGGTCATCAGCGAGTATGCCAACGCCAACCGCGACTATGACAGCGAATTCTTCGTGACCAACGCCCAGAACGGCAACAAGTGGTACAAGAAGGCCTACGAGTATGCCAAGATCGTGGTGGACGAAGGCGGCTACACCCTTGCCGAGAACTATCTCGACAACAGCCGCTGCAACCTGAATTCCGACAGGGAAGCCATCTTCGTGCTTCCCCTCGACGGCGCCAAAGCCGCCCACAACTACCTGGTTAACAAGTGCTTCGTGGGCCGCGGCGGACAGGCTTTCGGCTACAGCGGAACGCCCTGGAACGGCTCCTGCGCCGTGCCGCAGTTCATCCACACCTACGACCCCGACGACACCCGTCTCACCGACACCTGGGCCATAGGCCAGCAGTATTACTACGACGACGGCTTCCCCATCTACGAGGAGGAGCAGAAGCGTACCGACGACGGCCCCGACATGCTCACCTCGGCCATGATAGGCGCCGATCCCAAGCACAAGGAGCACAACCACGCCGCCGGCAACTACCCGCTGGTATACACCGTGGAGGTCCATTCCATCAACAACCCCGGGGCCTATGACTTCGAGGGCGCCCGCTTCAAGAAGCAGGAAATCGTGCCCGGCAACCGCGGCACCTACGGCGACGACGTGTGCTTCTACCGTCTCGCCGACGCTTACTTCATCATGGCAGAGACCGTCCTCCGCGCCGGCGGCATAGACGGCAAGACCGACGCCGACGCCGCCGCCTGGGTGACCATGGTCCGCCAGCGCGCCTTCAAGGACAAGCCCGCGAAGGCCACCCGTACGGCGGCCCAGCTGCGCGGCGACTCCGTCTATGACTACGGCGTGCGCGAGTGCTCCACTTCCACCTCGGCCAATCCTTACGCCGACTTCAAGTACGACTCTTCCGGAAAGATCCTCAACTCCTCCTTCACCGAGTATACCAGGGACAACGGCGCCACCATCGAGCTGGGCGGCCTGCTGGACGACCTCGCCTGGGAATTCGTGGGCGAGCATCACCGCCGCCAGGATCTCCAGCGCTTCATGCTCAGCGACGGCCGCAACGTATACAACGGCAAGACCTGGTTCTGCCGCAAGAACAAGATGGAAGTGGGCGACTGGCACAACAATGTCTTCCCCATCTACACGGAGTTCGTGCAGTCCAACGTCAAGCTGAAGCAGAACTACGGCTTCTCCGACGAATCGGCCACCGAGCAGCCTGCAGGTTAGACAACACAGACAATCAACAACCAAAAGATATATTTGTCATGAAAAAAAGATTATGGATTTTGTCAGTAGCGGCCCTTGCAATCATCGGCTGTGAAGAAAAAATTGTCATCCCCGTCGACGAAGGCGGAGATGATCCGGTAGAAACGTCCGAAGAAGAGGGCTACAAGGAAAAGAGCTTCGAGGTGAACGTGGTCCTGAAGGACGGCGTGAGCAACACCTACGAAGGCGTGGTGGGCACCATGCCCGGAAAGGACATCCTCGACTTCCTCGGCCTCACCGAGGCTGAATTCTACACCGGCATGGGTACCGTCACCGGCTCGGCTTATCCCGATCCCCAGACTTCCCAGGTGAACAACACCGTCATGTTCGGCGTAGCCAACGAGAACGACACGGAAAACCTCAAGTGGATTCCCCAGTCGGCCAACAACTTCGGCCACTGGTTCTCCAAGACAGGCGCTCTCTGCGCCTGGGGCGACGACGCCTATTTCTTTGCCGAGAGCCGCTGTGAATGGGGCCTGGACGCTCCCGACGCCGACACCTATGCCAGCATGTGGGACTTCACCGTGGGCGCCTTCCCCGGCCGCACCGCCGTGGGCGAGACCTACAAGGCCACCCACGTGTTCTTCGTCACCGACGAAAATGAGGTGGAACTCTACGCCTACGTGCAGTGGAACATCACCATCGAGGAGGCCGAGCAGGTGCAGCTCAACGTGGTAGGCAGCGAGACGGCCGAATACACTTCCCCGTTCTACGACGACTACACCCACACCGCCCTCAACTTTGACGCCGGCGCGGTCCAGTCCGCTATCGGCATCCCCTTCGAGGAGGCCGACGTGTACGGCGTGAACGCCGACGGCAGCTTCTCCCTTGCTCCCGCCAAAAACTTCTGGTTCTCCGTGGCAGGCGACGTCTCCTCCTGGGGCGACGGCGCGGGTATCTGCATCAACGACGACGGCGGCACCAACGACTGGGCCTGGTGCATGTTCCCGGATGCCTCCCTGGCAGGTCAGACTCTCAAGGGCGCCATCGCCTTCGTGAACCCGGCCACCATGAATGCCTACGTGGTTAACGTGGTTGTCGACGTTGTCGAGATCAACTACCTTGAAATCAACATGCTCGTTTCCTACGAGGAAGGTGAAAGCACTTATACCCTCAGCGAGGAAAACCTGGCCGCCCTGGCCGCCGCTCTGGGCGTTGAGAGCGTGTCCGCCGAAGAGATCGGCACCACCTACCCGCTCAAGGGCATCAACGCCGACGGCAGCGTGTATGACGGCGGATTCACCGCCAACAACGGCTACTGGTACACCCTCGAAGGTAACGTCACCGACTGGGGCGGCGTCGAGGCCGCCGGTTACGTAGGCGCCTACATCGAATACCGCGGCGAGTACAACTTCGGCTGCGGCCTGTGGGAAGAAACCGGCGTTCAGTCCACCGTCAAGCTCGGCATCGGAGACGCCGTCCTCACCTTCAACCTTGAAGTGGACGAACCCGCAGTGTTCGAAACCGAAGAAGTGGCAGTATGGGAGGTTAGTGCTTCCCAGAGCATAGCTGCCGGCTACGGCGGAGGCCAGATTACCCTGGACGCCGCCGAGGTGGCCGCGCTCCTGGGTGAAGGCGACTACACCCTCCTGAACATGGAAGGCAAGCCTGACTACACCGCCAACGGCGGCTTCTGGTTCGGTACCGACGGAAATCCTTGCGGCTGGGCCGACGGAGCAGTATTCTATATCGAGCCTTCCGACACCGACCTTGTCTTCAATACGGGCATCCATCCGGACAACGTGAAAGAAGACTGCACCCTGAAGGCATCCTGCCGCCTGGCCAACATCGAGACCTCCAGGCACATCACCCTCAATATTACCATTACAGTCCAATCTGAAGAATAGACTGCAGTAAATTGTAAAGGGGGTGACCAGTTAGTATGACCCCAAACAGTCACCCCCTTTTGCTTTAAAAACAACCCGATATGAAAGCTTTTTTCCGGACATGCGCCGCCGTGGCCCTTGTCCTTGCGGGAATCGCCTGCGTAGAGCAGGGCCCCGATATTCCGGACGAACCCGAAGAGGTAGTGGACACCTATCAAGCCACCATCAACATTTCCACGTCCAACACAGTGACGCTTGACGCCGACGAGGGGTCTACCGGCATCATCGCCTTCTCCTGCGACCACGAATGGACGCTTGAAATTCCGGAAGAAGCACAGGAGTGGCTGTCGGCAAGCAAGACTTCCGGCAAGTCCACCAAAACCACCAGCATCACCTTTACGGCCAAGGCGAACAGCGGGGCCAGGCGCACCGCCACCTGCCGCATCCTCTCCGGCGCCAGCAAGAAGAAATTCACCGTGGCGCAGGACATGGCCGTACTTATACTTACTCCCGCCGACGTCCCCGACATCGACAAGTATTACCAGCCCAAAGAGTTTAATTTCGACATGCTGCGCTCGGACTCCAAGTGGAGCTGGTGCCGCAGCCTCCAGAGCGAGCACTTCGTGGTGTTCTGGGATAAGGCCTACGGAGCATACGGCCTGTACGGGGCGAAGGCCGGAACGGAAAACACCTCACCGAAGACCCTCAGCACCACCGACCCGCTGTATGTCGACATAGACGACCTTCTGGAGAAGGCCGAAGAATTCTACCGCGTCAACATCGACGAACTCAAATTCGCCGACACCTCCTCCGGCAAGTCCAACCTCAACAAATACAAGATGGAGATTTATATCCTCCATCAGACCGAGTGGCTGGCCACCGGCAGCGGCTACGACGACGTAATAGGCGCACTGTGGATCAATCCGGGCACCTGCCATCCCGTAGGCAGCACCATCGCGCACGAGATAGGCCACAGTTTCCAGTACATGGTGTATTGCGATGCCGTCGCGAACGGCGCTTCCAACGACTACACCACCGGTTTCCGCTACGCAATCGGCCAGGGATGCGGCTTCTGGGAGCAGTGCGCCCAGTGGCAGAGCTACCAGTCCTACGCCGACCAGGCCTTCTCTTCCTACAACTTCACCGAGTTCGTGAACAACTGCCACCGTCACTTCACCCACGAGCACCAGCGCTACGCAAGCTACTTCCTCCAGTGGCACTGGGCCTCCAAGTACGGAGTGAAGGAAATCGGTGAAGTGTGGCGCACCGCCAAACAGCCGGAAGACCCCATCCAGGCCTACAGGCGCAAGCACGGCCTGTCGATGGACGCCCTCAATGCCGACCTCTGGGAATACGCCGCCCGCTGCGCCACCTGGGACTTCAGCGCCGAGGCCACCAACCTCTCCGAAGGCAAGCTCACCGGAGTGACTCAGCCGGTAAGCGAATTCGGCAAGTCCTACATAGGCAAGATAGGCTGGACCGGCAATTACGACTCCTCCACCGGCTTCTATACCGTGGATTACTCC
>FLNY01004015.1_pt1 | contig 34375 bp, 24 predicted proteins | sample 1140381 | NCBI WGS metagenome assembly FLNY01 (sample SAMEA3878172, study PRJEB12797) | bioreactor metagenome | biome: Moose rumen | place: Sweden | collected 2011-10 | reverse complement strand
GGTTCCCAGTACTGGGCAAAGCATCGACATACCGACGATTATGCTCCCCTTTATGGCATCAACCTCGATATGGTCGGTTCTGCCAACACGGTATTCTACCGCGAAGTCGTCTCTATGCAGTATGCTCCAACGGTAGTCAACCGAGTATGGCAGATAGCTCGCAAAGCAGGTTATGGCAAATACTTCATCGATGCCGAAGGTGCTGAGATGACCGACGATCATGTACCAGTATGCCGAAGTGGCATTCCCTGTATTGACATCATCGGAATTGATGAAGAACAGGGCACCTTCCCTCTCACTTGGCATACTATCGACGACAACATAGACAATATTTTCAAACCGACCCTCAAAGCCGTCGGACAGACCATGCTGGAAGTGTTGTTTAATTGAAAGTTGACAAATAGCCATGCGGGTAGCGTTGAGTTTTGAACAATAATTTTAAATAATTTGACAATAATTTTTGGGGTTCAATTATCGGTAATTATTTGTAATTATTGTTGGAAGATATTGCGTCAAGCAATAAAACAAAAAGTCTGAGGGACTTTTGTCCCAATAATTTGAAATAAAAGTAAATATTATTGTTATGACTATAGAAGAAAGACAACAAGAAATAATCGAAGAATTTTCTGACTTCGATGACTGGATGGACAAATATCAGTTGCTTATTGATATGGGCAGTCAGCAAGAACCGCTGCCAGTTGAGTACAAAACAGAATCAAACCTCATCGACGGATGTCAGAGTCGTGTGTGGTTGCAGGCAGACCTTACTCCGCAGGGAACCATCCATTTTCAGGCAGAGAGCGATGCCCTCATAGTCAAGGGACTTGTAACCCTCCTTATTCGCACCCTCGACGACCAGACACCAGATGCAATACTCAATGCCGACCTCCATTTCATCGCAGATATCGGACTCTCCGAACATCTCTCGCCAACCCGTTCCAACGGTCTCCTGGCTATGGTAAAGCAGATGAAATTCTACGCTATGGCATTTAAGGCGAAGGGCTGAGGGCTGAAGGCTGAGGGATGAGGGCTGAGGGATAGTAAGCTCAGCGCATGATGCATTTCCGCCCTGCGGCGTCGGTGACGATTGAATATATATATATAATGAAGAAGGAAGCAGACAGCTGCTTCCTTCTTCTATTCTTGCTTTTCCGCTGCATTGTGTCGTAACGTGGCGTAAAGGCACAGATGCAGGAGGGGACACATGTCAGTCGTCCAGGACATTATACGGAACGCGCGAGGGTCCCATGAGGGTGATGCGCAGGTTCGAGAAGAACTTAATCACTATCATTATATAGATAGGCACCCACGACAGGAAGAAGAGTATAAGCAGGACGAATTTGAGAACCACGGCAAGGAAGACTCCGACAAATATCATTGGAATCAGGGCCATGAAGAACTGAGCAAAACCAGCACTCACGTACGTGATAGTTGTAGCTGATACGCTGATAATCGGGTAAGCTGCCGTCACGATGCCCGACCATATCATGCCCAATACTGATGTGGTAGCAGAAGCGGCACCGACGACTGAAGCGGCAGCGGCAGTTCCGAAATGGGCAACCAGCCCTCCGGCTTCCTTGGCTTTCTTTGCCTGATCTTCGTCGAGTTCGCGGAAATTCATGAAGAAGAAGCATATAAAACAAAAGAGCGTGAAACCGTGAAAATACCAGTTGAAACCGTCGTCTGTACCTATATGATCGAATACGCTCTTTATCTCGGGAGCAATGTCTGTCTTCTGAATAGCCGGACCTATCCATTCGTTTAGAATGACGGTAAACATCCAGAACATGAAATAGTACATCATAATCGTGCTGCCTACACCGCCGTTTGAGCCGTAGGCAACGGTTTCGGGTTTGCGGAACTTGATTTTAAAAACCCAACTGAAAATGGTTAAAATCAATGGTGCCAGACCCAACAAGACCCATACGTATCTTGGTAAGTCAAATGAGAAAAGTAGTAAACAATGCATAACTGAAAATTTTAGATGGTTAGTGCTTAGATTTTGGTTGCTGCAAAAATAGTCCAAATAATGAATAATGTGTATGTTCCCTTGATGCTGAGTTTGAGCTAATGCGTAAAATATATGGTTCATTTCGTAAAAAATGCTGATTTTACCGCTCTGATGATTTGCTCCGAAGTGTTTCTGTCAGTATATTTGCGGTTGTTAAAAAAATGAATCAACGATTGCACCATGAATAATATCTCCATCATATCCATATTCGTCATCGGCATTGCAACGACGCTGTTCAGTGTCTTTGCCATCCATATTTTCTTCTTCCGCGATGTGCGCACGCGCTTCCAGACCGTTGTGGGCACCATCATGGCGGTCTGGGCCGCCTGGTGTGCTAAGGACCTGGTGCTGATGTTCCCGGGCATGTACACCGACGGGGTGCTGCAGTGGGTGATGATCATCGACGGGTGGTCGGCCCTGACCTACATGGTCTTCGTCATGGAGGTCGTCGCCCCGGGATGGACTACATACAGGAAGCTGCTGCTCTTCTCCCTGCCTTTCGCCTTCTTCACCGCCGCCTATGCCCTGTGGCCCGTGAAAGAGGTGATTTACGGCTACTCCCTCTTCCTGTGGTTCTTCGCCTGGACGGTGGTCGGCGTGGGCTATGTGAAGATGAGGAGAACCATGAAATTCGTGCGCATGGAATACTCCGACATAGAGCGAATCGACGTGTCGTGGCTGCGCCCCGTCTTCTTCTTCTCGATTGCCGGACAACTGGCATGGCTCTTCATCTCGTTCTATGCGGAAATCTGGGTTGACATCCTCTACTACATCTTCATCATCCTGCTCTGGCTTATGGTGCTGTACTACAGTTGGGGATTCCAGCCCGTCAGGGTAATTGCCGATGAAATGGCTGATTTGGAATCGTTGAATCAGACGAAAGAGCGAAAGAGACAGCCGCTGCCCCCGATAGAGCGCGAGCACTTCGAGCGGGTGGTCGTGCAGGAACAGCTGTACCTGCGCCCCGACCTGGTGCTCCAGGACCTGGCAGTGGCACTCGGCACGAACCGCACCTACGTAAGCGCCTACATCAGCCAGTCGATGGGCATGTCGTTCTACGACTACATCAACCGTCTGCGCATAACGCGCTCGGCCCTGCCCCTCATCGACCAGCACCCCGAATACACCTTCGACTACGTGGCACGGCACAGCGGCTTCACCTCGATGTCAACCTTCCGCCGCGCCTTCATAAAGCAGACAGGTATGTCGCCCAGGCAATATGTCGATAAGTTGAAAATTTGCCCGGGAGCAATGTCCGTCTTCTGAATAGCCTCGGATTTTCTTTTTTGTACTTTTGTGCCACTGCAAAAAAACAGGAAATAAATATCGGAATTAAAGTAATAACTAAATAATCTGATAACCTATAAATATGGAAAACGTAAAAGAAGAAAATGAGAAAAAAGTGTGGAATCAGATCGCGCTGGAAGTAAATTGGAGTGCTGATTTCCATTCAGAATTCCACCGCATTTTGTTTGACCGTCCGACGGAGGAAAATCCTAATCCGGAGTTCCCCGTAAAGGCAGGCGAAGAGTTGTCAATTGCAAGACTGCCGATGAGCGGAGAGTGGGGCGAACTCTATGCCCCCATCGTGGTGAAGGCTTTCGACGAGCACTCGCTGACCTTTCAGCATGGCATTATGGAAGATACCATAGACACAGAGCACTGGTACTTCAACTTCGGTGAGCGAGGTATGAACTACACCAGGTTCTATCTGACACTCAAACTGGTTTTAGACTAAGACTGACAATATGAAAAAAACTATTAGGTTTAAGAATGGAGACGTTTATGAGGGAGAAGTAGATGCTGATAGCCTGCCGCATGGCAAGGGTCGTATGGACTACAACCTCAACGGCTACTATGGCGAATACAGGGGACGGTGGAAACATGGCAAGCGTTGTGGAAAGGGACATTACTGCCAGTTCAGCAAGGGGGGCGGAGCATCCCATAGATACGACTACAAAGGCGAATGGCTCGACGACAAAGAGCACGGACAGGGTGTTAGCACGACAAGTGACGAGAGGGGTGTGCATTTGGCTTCTGTCTCTGAAACATATACTGGCGGCTTCCGTGAAGGTATGCGTCACGGACATGGTGTTGTGGTGAAAGACAGCTTCGACGGCTATTTCGTAAACGGTCAGGATCGTTTCGAGGGAGAGTTTGAGGATGACAATACTGTTGGAAACGGTGTGTGGGAATATGCCAACGGCGACCGCTTCGAGGGCGGATTTAATGAAAACTGCTCGAAGCACGGACATGGTGTCTATACCTTCAAGAACGGACTCAGATATGAGGGTGACTGGGAAGACGACAGGTTCATTCCTGAAAGCTATGTGCCAGACCCCTCGATGAAGAATCCAACGCTGATTGTCACCGAGAAACACCGTGGATTCGACTATAATAAAAGCGGATGTTTCCTGCTGTTTGCAGAGGAGGGTATGATGCTTTATGAAGAGGCTGCCACACTGTGGCGCAACTATAATTTCGATATGACCGACGCTGGCATCAGGATTTTGGCTGTGACTGCCGACAGTGTCACTTTCGAGGTGAAGGGAACTTTCACCAAAGACGGCAATCCCGTCGAGACTACTATACGCCGTGGCGAAACCCAGAAATACGAAGACGTGCGGCGTGCTACTGCCACCATCTACGACGAGGATTACGACTATACCATCGAGGATCTGCTGGAAGTCGTTTGTATGTAAACCCAACTAAATACCGCTATGACAAACAAAGAGAGAATAAAACGTCTGATAGAGAACGTGGAGCATATGCGCGAGAATTCAGAGGAGATGGGGATGTGGAAGAACATTCCGCTTGCTCAGGAGTCTGTGCAGTTGGTAAAGGACATCGACGACCCTGAGGAGACACCGATGGGTAAGGCACTGGCATGTGAGGCCATCATCGCGCAACTGCCTGAATATGATGTACCGCGACTGGTGCTGAGCATTCTGAACTACAAACTGCAATTGGTTAAGGCTTCTGAGGAACAAGCCCCCGAACGCTATCCCACAGAGGAAGAGGTAGCCTCGGATATTAAGCGTCTGTCGGATTATATTGACACAGAACATCTTAGTGCCGATGCTTTCCGTGAGAAATATGGCCGTCACTTGAAGGCAGACCCTATAGAACGAACACCGGAATGGGAAGAGAACTACTATGAGGCAGAGAAAGAGACAGACCGAAGACTCAAAGACATACCACGAGGCATGGGCTTCTGCCACGCTCATTGGCCGACACTGCGAGCCGTGCTTGCCGAGCGCGGTATAGTGTGGCATTCACCCGCAGAACTGAACCCTCGCGTGATGTTCGACTAACTAATGAATTAAACAAATATGGAAGCAACAATCATTATCAGTCGTTATGAAGAACACAGTGACCGCGGTGCCATTGTAAATAGAAGTCTGAAAGAAACGGTTGAAGTTGATTTGAATACAATCGAAGTCGGCAAACCTTTGCCTGGACTTCCCGACAGCATCGTGCGACACTGCGATATAACACTCCTCGAACTGGAATACTCCGGCAAGACCTTCCGCCTCACGCCAGGTAAGGAGCAGACGGTAGGATACAGTGGCTTGGGCGGACAGATGGGTGTCTGCCAGGACATGGTCACAAATGTCAAGTATGCCATCGAAAAACCACTCTTCCTTGCTGACTTCCTGTCTGAAGACAAAGTCCGTCAGAACCTGCGCAACCCCATCGGCGAAGGTGAGGTGTGGCTTCCCAATGGTGACTACTTCAAGGGTTGCTTCCACCTGTTCACTGCCAGCAACAAAAATCCCGCCTACACAGCCGAAGGACGCTATACCTTTGCCGACGGCGACTACATAGGGCATGCCTGGATAGAAACCGACAGCAAATTTGATAGTTTTCTGCTCACAGGGCTCTACCGCATCTGCACTTCCACCGGTTTCAACTACAGCATCGCCATGTTCTCCGGCGGCAACCGCCAAGGCGTGGAGTTGTGTATGCCTACGCAGTATTGCAGCCGCTACATTGCCCGACTCTGGCATAACGGCATGGTGCAGTCGGGCGCTCCTAAACAGGTCGTCGAACACGACATTGACGAATCGGAAGGTGATGACTGTATGCGCCTCACCATCGTGCTGCATGACAGCTATGGTGACTACATCGTCAGTCAACATGGCGGCAGCCGACTCGAGGATGATAACGGCAACCTCATCTACATACCCTCAGTCAGTTCCTGCATGAAATACCCCAACGGGGATGTAAAGAATTTATTACTGCATAATGATAAAGATTGAGACACATACAACGGACAGTCCGCTGACCGGTCAGAGCAAATGGTGGGGAGAACCCGATATGCCAGAGACACTTGACTGGCCCAGCGTGCAGGTAACCGATGAAGATGGTGAGCGGTTTGATGACCCTCTGACCTTCATCTGTCAGATTCGTTGTGAGGATATTTGCCCGATGGATTCAGACAATTTGCTACCACATGAGGGTATGCTCTACTTCTTTGCAGCCCTCGATTATTTCCTGGGTGACATGGAGACTCCTGCCTATCCGGGTATGGGTGAATGGCAACAGGATTATTTCCGTGTGTTATACTCACCGACATGTGACGACCTGCATACTCATCATGTCAGTTATCCCGACGGCACCCCGGCAACGATGCCTGCCGAGACTGTAATCTTTTCAAAGGGCAATGTCTGCGACGACGGACTGAAGTTGTTGGGAAGTCCCTATATCGAAGAAGTGACGCAGTGTATGCCCGGCATGATGTCGCTGTTGCAGATAGATGGAAACGACCGATGGAATCTGATGTTTCACGACTGTGGCACACTGAATTTCCTCATCAGTCCCGACGACCTCAGAAATCGCCGATGGAACTGCACAAAATGCTATCTGTTTTCTTTTTGAATCTAACCAATATTATAATAACTTTTAAAAATTACTACTATGAGAGGACCATCAACATTTGAAGACCTTGTTGCCGTTATAAAATTATGTTACGGAACAGCAAAAATGGATGGACAATTCACAAAGGATGAATTTGATACCATTATCACAGGTTTGAAGGCACAATACGATTTTGAGGGCAGAGCCGATCTGCTCAATGAATATCTTGATGATGCCGAAAAAATGTCGTACGAAGAGGCTTTAGAACGTATCAGCAGATTTGACGCGGACGAGAAGCAGTTCACTTCCGACATGCTCTTCTGTGTCATTGCTGCCGACGGTAAACTCAGCCCTGACGAAGAGGAATTCTATCGACAGATGCTCACAGAATACGATTTGCCAATGTTTACAGGAGCAGACAAGGTTGACACTAATAACGAAAAAGAGGTAGAGCACGAAGAAGAGGTGGATGAGCACGATGCTATTATCCCTGCCTATATTATTGTGAACTTCTTTGGTATAGCGTCGGTTCAACAGAGCGAGAATGAAGATTGGAGAAGTCTGGAGGAAGACCTCATATCATGGTTGGGCTGCGACGGCGGTGTACAGGTAGTACGCTTCACACCACGTCTGAACGCTATCTCGGAGGAACTGCATCTGAGAGGTTGTCATCTGGTGTTCCTGATGGCTCGCAGAGGTTATGGAGACAGAACTGTAGGTGATAATGCGCCGGCAACCATCCTATACGGAAGTGGAGAAATGCTCTACGGCAACATTGCGTTTGCACTCGAAACCGATAGGGACTACAAGGTAGATGGATTTCGTAGCCGTAAACTGTTGAACGAAGCATTCGCTGTTATTAACGAGGCTATTGGCGGACTCATGCGAACAGAGGATTAAACCCATAACTCCATCATAAACTCCCAATAACTACTCTAAATAAATACCTATGTCTAATACAAATGTAAGAATACGCGAACAGGAGGCAGCGAAAGTTGCCACTGCTCCCAAACCACAAGAGAAGACGGCTTCCGTAGCTCAGACTCAGGAGAAGCCTGCTACAGGTGCTTGTCCCAAGTGTGGTGCGGTTGTAGAAGCCGATATGGAATTGTGTCCCCAATGCGGATGGAAACTGGTGGATTACTGCACCTTCTGCGGAGCACCGATGAGTCCTGAGGATGTGGACTGTCCTGAATGTGGTATGCCTGCCGACGGAGTGGTGTGTCCTACCTGTGGCACACGAAACTTCCGCTCCTTCTGTCTGAAGTGTGGTAAACCGCTGTCGCGAGCTGCAAGAGCGGCTGTGGAGAAAGCAAAAAACGATGAGAATGTGCTGGCTGTGGTTCAGGCTATAGTAAAGATAGCCGAATTGGAGGCTGAACTGGAAGCAGCAGACGAAGAGGAGGTAGATGAGGAGACTGCTCAGGAACTTAGCGATATAGAGCGTCGCTACCTGGAACTCATGTCGAAAATCGGTTTTACTCCTGCTGAAAAACCAAAGGCTGCAAAACCCAAGACGGTGAACCGCAGTCGTGAGGAAATAATTACCGAATACAAGAAAACACTGGAAGATGTAAACGGTTTTTTGGAAAAGATGTTGCCTCCTGCAGGAAGCACTCCGCAGGAACAGCGAAACTACTATACAGCCCGTAAGGTAGCCGTGATGGAAATCATAGAGGAAAAATGGTATGGTATAAATCCGGAACCCTGCATGGCTTGGGAATGTGAAAGATGTCATGTGCTGCATAAGAATCCCAATGAATGTCTTTACCAGGAATTCGGCGGCAAGTGGACTGATGCCAATCTGTGGCAAGTGGTCGATGCCAACACCGAGGGAGCTGTACTGAATATAACAAGGGCTGAAAGAAGAGTCTATAAAAGATAAAGTATGGAGAATCCGGATGATATAAAACAACCAGAGGTGGAGAAGACTGCCACGGCTTTTAACAATCCTGCTATGCCTGAGGTTGAGAAGACCGCGACTGCCCCTCGCAACCCAGCTATGCCTGAGGTTGAGAAAACCGCCACGGCTCCCCGCAATCCTGCTATGCCTGAGGTGGAGAAGACTGCTACGGCTCCCCGCAACCCTGCTAGCCCTGTGGAAAAGACTGCTTTTGCTTTTAATGCTGTGCCGGCAGGTAATCCTCTCCCCGCCAGTGGTTATAAAGAGGGCGACACTATTACCGTTGGCGGCAAAAACTATATTGTAGAAAAAGAGTTAGGTCGCGGAGGAGAAGGCACCATATACATAGTGAAGAAAGGCAGACGGCGCTATGCTCTGAAGAAATATAACCCGACTTCCAAAGTGAATATGGCTGTGATGCCTGCACTGCAGAAACTGAACGACAAACATGTTCTGGTGGAAATAGTGGATTATGCCGAAGACTTCGAGCTGTTGGAGTATGTGCCGGGAGGTAGTGCAGCAGCAGCCGGGATAAAAGGAAATAAAGAGGCTATAACAGGTATAATGCTGAAAACGGCGTTTGCCCTCGATGAAATGCACAAGGCGGGTATCATACATAAGGACATAAAACCTGCCAATATACTCATAAAAGACAGAGATACATGGAATAGCGTAGTGTGCGACTTCGGTATCGCCGACGTGTTGGGACCGAAGGGGTCGGTAAGTACTCCGCAAACCCGTACTCCTACCTATGCAGCACCTGAAGTGTATGATCCTCAAAATACCAGTACTTTGGGAGCGGTGACCTATTGCGAACTGACCCCTAAAGCCGACTTCTACTCTCTGGGTATGACGGTTCTTTCGCTATGGATGGGCGAGGCGAAGTTCCGCCAGAAGGAACATGAACTGTCGATGGACAAGAAAAAGGGCAGAATAGAGATTCCCGAGGATATGCCCGACCCGCTGAACAAGATATGCAGGGGGCTGCTTATAAAGGATCCCGGTAAACGTTGGGACCTCGATGAGATAGTTCGCACCATAGAGGGCGAGGATGTGGAGGTAGAGGAAGATTGGCGATTGGCAGATCTCAACATAACCTTCAGCGCGACTAAACACCTTTATGCCAATACTCCCAAGGAATTGGCAGACTGTATGTGCAAAGACCCGGAATTAGGTATCCATTATCTTTATGATGGAACGGTAGAGAAGTGGTTGAAGGAGTGTGATCCCGGACTTGCTAGAGAAATACATGATATATGGGAGAATCGATTAAAGGATAATCACGAATTAGGACGCTTTGCAGCTGTCTGTACACTTGATTCGGAACGTCCCTATCTCCTCGTCGGTACTTCGCGTGAGACTGGTGAAACAATTGAGAAGGACTGTGTGACTCTGAAGGATGTGAGCGACTTCTGCAACGATGTGCTGCTTGACGACCAGTCTATCTCCGATCTGGAGGATGATTATTTCAAGGAGTGGGTGAGGGTACGCGATGCCAGCATCGTGGAGAGTTTTCCAGACCCTGATGATAATGTATTTGCCGGAGTGTATATGCTTCGCGTACAATTGATAGATCCGCTGACGGATATCGCCCTCCGAAATGATCCGAATCATCCGGACTATGCTATGACAGGCGAGGGAATAGGACGATTCCTCAATAAGATATATAACATATTCTGGAATATCTGCGAAGGGGACCTTGAAAAGGTTGATAGCATCTGGAACAGAAAAGAGTACGCACCACTGAACCGCCAGATATCAGTCGATATGATCAGGTGTGTGGCTGCGAGTATAATCGATACAGTGGAAGAGCGCTACTTTGTTGATTTTCTCAATATCAAGGGCTACCGATTCAAGGATCAGTTGCGATGGTTCTATTCGGCTACTGATCGCGAATCGCAAGAGTATGAGGAGAAGGCGGGTCCCGACGATGATCTGTATTTCTTCCAGTCGTCGTGGATGAAGATTATAAAAGGTTACGGAGCTACACCGGAATATCTCTTTACCGGTTCTAACAGGACTGTCACTACCCCGAACGAGGTGTTCAGTGAAAGCAAGAAGGTGCTGAAAGACGAATTCGAGAATAAGGGTCTGCGCGGTTTCCTTGCTGTATGTCGCATGGATGACCCTACGGTCAACCTAAAACCTCAGTTTACTTACGAAAAACTCCTGCAGCAGTATGTGCTCGATATGGAGAGAATCGACGACACGATGGAACCGGTAGTTCGTTACAACCGTGCCGTGAAGGAGGCTGAGAGACTGCTTGGTGAAGGTAAGTCGAAGATTCGCAGTCTGAATGCCCGTAATCTGGCACAGTATATTCTTACCTTACTGCTTGCTGTAGTGCCTGCGGTATTATTACTTGCCATGCTGGTGTTCTCCATCATCGAGAATCCCCTTGTCGATACGAGTTCGCTCCATCTGCAGAACTATATCTGGATAGTGGGTATTGTACTCGGAGTCGGCACTTATTTCATCAGCCTGCGCGACGATGAAAATGTGGGGTGTGTCGGCTCTATCATAGGCGGACTGATAATTGCGGTGATACTATACTTCCTGGTGAGGTTCCTCGGACAGTTCATACTCTACTTCTATGCGGCTGTGGTATTGGTTGTGCTGGTGTTCTTCAGTCTGAGAACCATCTTCTCGCCAAGTTCATACGCAAAGAAAGCCCGCAAATTCATCAAACCAGGTTTCGACGAAAAGGTGCTCGAACCTCTATACTACGCCTTCGACGATGAGGATGAGTTCGACTCATCACTTAACGGAGCCTTCAACGATGAAGAACTGCAAAACTGGAAAGGAGACCTTCGTGTGCGTCGCATCTATATGCTGATATTCATCGGCGTGGTATGGTTCCTGCTGCTCTTCAGCATGCTTATTCCTAAGAGCGAACGCTTCGACCGCCTCACAGCTCCTATCGTAGAACGAATCTTCGGTCGTTCGCCTGTTGAGGAAGAAAAGATAGAACCGTACATACTCCGTCCGCTTCAGAAAGGCGACAAGGGCGAGGAAGTAGTGAAACTGCAGAACTTCCTGCGCGAACAGGGATATAGCAAGGGACGTGCCGACGGTGACTACGGACGGGGAACCCAAAAGGCTGTGGAGGCATTCCAGCAGGCTCAGGGTCTCGAAGTGACTGGTATAGTGGATTCGCTGACCATAATAGAGATAAGTAAGATTGTAGCAGCACAGGCAGCGGCTCAAACAGAGGAAACACAACCCGAAACACCGGTGAAACCGGAACAGAAGACTCAACCGGAGTCAAAGCCAAAAGCAGCACCGACACCGAAACCGGCGGAGCTGTCAGTTCCTGCAGCACAACCCGCAGCAGAGAAACCGACAGAGAAACCTGCTGAACAACCTGCGGCAGAATCGGCTCCAGCACAAACGGCAACTCCCGTTGAGTCGGAAGTGCAGAGTATCTCGCTCGATAAACTGATAAAAGTGACTAACCAGAATAATAATCCATAATTACACTGTATTATGACTTGTAACAAATGTGGAAAAGAAAACCGGCAGGAGGCTCTTTATTGTCGATTCTGTGGAGAACCTATAGCTCAGGAGACTACTCAGAAGGGACTGATAGGAAAGGATTCGATCGTGCCATTGCTGGACGACCTTGATAATAAACTCGAGGTGGCTAAGACTGTGGTTTCGCAGGGAACCCGCATCGGACTCGATTGTCTGATTCTTGGCGACTCGGGTACAGGAAAGAATTTTATTGCTCATCTTATTGCCTCTAAGATGATTTCATCGGGGGTTGTAAAACAAGCTGCCAAGGAGGTGGACGCTTCCGAATGGGATGAGTTTATGGGTGACTTCGAAAAAAATATGACGGCAATCAAAGATGGTATCCTGCTCATCACAAATGCACAGAAACTGGTGCCAAGAGAGAAATCGAACGACGTGAACCGTCTTGATAAACTCTTTCGTCTTATGCACGATTTGAAAGCTCCAATCGTGTTGCTGTGCGGTTTGCAGACAGATATGCTTTCCTTCATGGAACATAATAAGGAAGTGGCACGTTTGTTTGAGCTTGACTTCCGTCTTGATGCATTCAAGATTGCCGACCTCACGGAACTCTGCCTCAACATCTGCCACGAGACATATAATATGAAGACAGCGGACGACCTGCCACGAATACTCAATGCTCACTTCGCATGGTATATGCGTCAGCCAGACATCAGTTACCTTAACGGTCACCTCGCTGAGAATGTGGCGGAGTCCATATATGTAAAAGCAGTCCTCCGTGGTGATAAAACCATAGTGACAGACGATGTCGATACATCCAAATGCTTCATTCCGAAGTCGGAAGAAGAGATTATGGCGGAACTCGAAGACTACATAGGTCTGCAGAGCGTTAAGGACGAAATACGGTCTATCGTAAGGAATGTGAAGTCTCGTAAGGAGAATGGTGTGAAAGATCATCTGATTCGTGACCACTATCTTTTTACCGGTAATCCGGGAACAGGAAAAACCACTTTTGCCCGCATATTCGGTGAGGTTCTCAATGCCGTCGGAGCATTGCCTACAGGACAGTTCGTGGAAGTATCTGCCAAAGATCTCATCGGACGATACCTCGGAGATACCGAAGCGAACGTGAAGAACTGTGTTGACAAGGCGATGGGAGGTGTCCTTTTCATCGACGAAGCCTACGCATTTAATGATTCTTTCGGAGGTGAAGGCGGTGGAGGTTACGGAAAGGATGCTGTCAATACCCTTATCACCCTTTTGGAGAACCGCAAGGGCGAGTTCGTCTGCATCATGGCCGGCTATACTGTGGAAATGGAGAAATTAGTTCGAATGAACTCTGGTCTTTCTTCCCGATGCAACGTGACAATAGAATTCCCAGACTATAATGCCCGCGAACTGGAACAGCTTTTCCGTATGATGCTTGTGAACAATAATGAAAACACCATATTCACCCTCGACGCAAAGGCGGATGAGATGCTGCCTAAGGTATTCGAAAAGATGTACCTCAAACGTTCCGAAACCTTTGGAAACGCCCGTGCAGTACGCAACCTCTTTGACGCGGCAGTAAAAGTTTATGGTCGTCGCGATGCAAAAGATGGCATTCTTACCTATGCCGATATAGCGGGCGAGGATGCTACCGAGGGCATTTCGGTAGAGCAGGTAATGAAGGAACTGGACGGATTCGTCGGTATGAATAGTGTGAAGGATGCTATTCGCCGCATAGCTAACGAAGTGGCTGTGCAGCAACAACTCATCGAAATGGGTGAAGCTGCCGAGGGACTCACAAAGTTCAATTTTATCCTGACAGGTAATCCGGGTACAGGTAAGAGTACCGTGGCGCGCACCTTTGGAAAGATATTCAAGGCTCTGGGCGTGACGACTACCGACCGTGTGACGGAGAAAGTGCCGAAAGACATCATCTCGAAATATGTTAATGAGAGCGACAAAATCATGAACGAGGCTATCAACGAAGCAATGGGCGGTGTGCTGTTCCTCGACGAAGCTTATGACCTCGAACCTATGGATGAAGCCGGACGAAGCACATCGAGCGAAGGAAAGAAGGCTGTACAGACTCTTATGACCCGCATGGAGAATGAAGCTGGCAAGTTTGTCGTCATCTGTGCAGGCTATCCAAAAGAGATGGAAACATTCATGAACTCCAATCCGGGTCTTAAACGCCGTTTCTCGCATACTATCCATATCGACGACTATACAGCCGACGAATTGCTTGAGATTTACGAACGGGCTGCTACACAAAGAAGATATAATTTCAAGTTGGCAGACAATGCTGTTCGTATGAAAGCACTCAATATGTTCCGCAGCATGGTTGCTATGAAGGATGATAAGTTTGGTAATGCCGGAGAGGCAATGAAGAAAGTGGCTGAAACAAAGACCAATATCAACAATCGTATAATGTCTGTACCTAAGGATCAGTGGACAGACGATTTCCTCCATACTGCTGTGCTTGAGGATATCCCATACGAAGAACCGGAGAAGATTTCCGTAGATGAGTGTCTGGCAGAACTCAACCAGCTTGTCGGTCTGTCGGGAGTGAAGACAACTCTCACAAAACTGGCTCATACTATTAATAATGAGATAGAGAGTGCCAAGTTGGAGAACCGCCGTCCGGAGATTCCGCTGGGTCACTACCTGTTCTTGGGTAATCCTGGTACGGGCAAGACCACCGTGGCTCGTCTGATGGGTAAGATTCTCTACTCTATGGGAGCTTTGCCATCGCCTCACGTTGTCGAAGTGGACAAGTCGAAGATGGTAGGCCGTTATATGGGTGACACAGAGGCTATCACATCCCACCTGATTGATACTGCTATGGGTGGCATCCTGTTTATCGACGAGGCATACCAGTTGGCTGATAATTATGGCGGCGGAAAGGGGTATGGAGCCGATGCACTTGAAGTACTTGTTAAACGTCTGGAGGATGATCGCGGCAAGTTCGTTTGCATCGCTGCAGGTTACTCGTACGAGATGGAGTCGTTCATTGCCGAAAACAGCGGATTCGAGAGCCGTTTCCCAGCACGCAACCGCATCGTCTTCGAGGACTACACACCCGACGAACTGTTCCAGATATTCATGATTTATGCCAACAAATACGGATTCATGCTCGACTCGATGGCAGAGAATGCTGTACGCGGAAAACTCACTATGATGTATAATAACCGTGGACGCTCATTCGGCAACGGACGCGATGCCCGCCATCTCTTCGACGAGGTGAGGAGCAATCTGGCGGCACGTCTTGCCGAGGAGGGCGGAACCCACACACCTGAAGAACGCAAAACAATAAAGATGGAGGACGTATTATGATACAGTGCCCAGAATGTAGAAATATGATTCCCGACGACAGCGCATTTTGCGATCAGTGCGGGAAAGAACTGAAATGGTGTCCGGTATGTAAGCGCCCCAAGCGCGGCACGGAGTGCCCTGTGTGTGGCAATAGCCTGATTCCGGGAAGAAAGTATCTGGCAATGCTCGAGGCAGGCGTATCTGTCGCACCTCAGCCACAGCCACAACCTCAGTCTTCAGCCTTCAATCCTCAGCCTTCAGCTCCAAATGCAGGAATGCAGCCTGAACCGACTGTGGCTGCCGGCACTGCGCCGTCGGCACTCGTAGGCGGCGGTTTGCGTCTGGTTCTGCAACAGGGACCGTTCGGGCGCAGAGGCGGCATCTGGCCTGAACTCTCAACGTTCCAATTTGTGTCTGGCAATCACGGAACTATTACTGCAGTTCCGGGCGGTTGGACCATTACCGATATGGGTTCGACCAATGGTACTTACATAAACGGAGCTCGCCTCAATCCAGGTACTCCGGCAGCGATTACCATTGGCAGTAAAATAACTATTGCAACCATTGAATTTACAGTAGTATGAGAATAACAATTGATGCTTTGTGCCACAAGGGACTGGTACGCGAGAATAATGAAGATGCCCTGTCTATAGGCGGTTATGTGCTTCGTGACGATACAGCCTTACTGACTGCCGACACTCCGGAAAACGGGTTTTTCTATCTGTTGGTGTCTGACGGAATGGGTGGACATGAAGACGGCGAAGTGGCAAGTATGTTCACCTTCGACGTGATTAAGGAGAAGTTCAGTCAGCACCTGATCACTGAGAATAATTTCGAGGAAGACATGCTTGTGATGATTCGTGATATATCTGCGCGACTCAATCGCATGGCGGCAGAGAAGGGACAACTGCGTCCTATGGGTTGCACGCTTACGGGTGTAGTATGGCATTATGGTCATGCATGGCTCATTAATGCAGGCGACAGTAGGACTTACCGTTTCAGAGGCGGCATTTTGGGTCAGTTGACTACTGATGAGACCGAACGTGGTGTGACGGGTAATCCGAATGCCAGCAAACTGCTTCTGAACTGTATCGGAGGCGGGTGTGAGGGATATCTGACTGTCACCTCGCTCGACGGCAGACTGTTCGAAGATGATGTATTGCTTATCTGTTCCGACGGACTCACCGATATGGTGTCTGAGGAACAAATAGAAACTGCTATTGGCGCGGGTGCCACTGCTGCCGACCTCTATCGTATGGCTTGCGAAGGCGGAGGAGTGGATAATGTGTCGGTAATCCTTGCGAAACTCTCATAAGGAACCTTGAACTCTTGAACATTTTAAACTCCTAAAACTTTTATAAAACATGAAAAATCCAGGTTTTGATTTCCGATTTACCCTGCGCTACCTGATTTCCTTGGCAATTTGCGCAGTCTCAGTCTATTTCTATTTTATCTACAGTTGGGACAATACTTCGACGCCCATTGTCGATGAAGATCCTGTTACGATAACTCTGAACAAAGGCACTGCACTCTATGTGGACAAGGATTGCTACGATGCCCATAAGTTTGCGGAACTGCCCCGTTCGACCAAGGCTACCGTCTTGGCTATGAATATTGCGTACCATAATCTTCTGGTGGCTACTGAAAGCGGCTATCGCGGTTTTGTGAAGGTAGAAGAACTTCCCGAGGGTACGATCCCCGAGGATCATCAGTTCCCTGGCTTCGACGACGTGATGGGCTACTGCTACTCTTCGTTTCTGGAGGGCTTTGAAGGCAAGAAACTCGAAGAACTGGAGAGCAAACTGGGCTTTGCCACCTCAATCGAACCTACGAGGGCGGGTTTTCTTGCCTCATTCAGCATGAAGGTGTTCAATAGCGAGGACCATCAAGTGTATGTCCGCCCAAAAATCCTCTTCGTTGATAGTCTTGCCACTGATACAATACTGAACAAACCACTGCGTGAATGGAGCTGGACACAGTGGAATCCGCTTTTCCGCCTGCCCCTCTGGCTCGGATACAAGCAGACTCCGAAGCAGTGGAAGGGAAATATGTCTCTGAAGGACGAAGGCAATACAACGCTGAATATATGGTATAAGTCCGACAGTGGTTTCTGGCAGGTAGTGGTCAATATCATACTTGGCATTATCTATATTTCCCTTGTATTCTTTATCTTCATCCGCCTACCTATACTGCCGTTCTATCCTGTCATCACCTTCCTGAAGTATAACTACAGGCTTGATGCCGCAACCACTAACGGAATACTTGCCATTATCTTCTTCCTTGTTTATCTCATACTGACACCTTTCTTCACCATCCTGCTGAGCAGCAATATCTGGAATCTCATCTGGACGATTTTACTCTTCGGCGGAGGCATTTATGTATATAGCAAGCTGGCTGGGAAGATTAAGGCGAACAAATGTGCAACGTGTAACCGTTACGACAGCTATGAACTTATTGCTCATGAATATTCCCACACAACTATTGAGCAACGCGCCCGCACGCACACCACCAACGAAACACGTCGCGGTCGCACCACCGACGGACAGTACGTAGATGTCAACTTAGAGGTTCATCACACCACCTATTACGATGTGGAGGTGAAGCACTTCAACGACACCTATAAATGTAAATTTTGTGACGCGTTGACATTCAGTACCAGCACAGAGGAAACAGAACTATGAAACAAACTCTTGCACTGACCCACGACGAGACTTTTCTGCGCAGGTTCCGTACTAAAGCGCGCGTCATTAAAATTGACAGGGCAGACATAGAGAAGGTCAGGGAATTTGCCGTGCAGGGAGATGCCTATGCGCAGTATGCCTACGGACGCTGGCTCTATATAAACAACCCTACCGACACATCGATACAGGAAGCCGAGGAACTCTTCCTTGCAGCCGAGGCGCAGGTGCCCGATGCCCTTGCCTTCTATGCTTCGATGTGGTACTGGGGCGAAACGAAAGAGAACAGGATGGATGTGGAGAAGTGTGACGAGTTGCAGGAGAGTGCTATCCGACGCGGCAGCGAAAAGGCAGTTCTGAACTATGCGCGCCGACGTATCTACGGTTTACACTGTGATGCCCAACCGGAGGAGGTGGCAAAGGAGATAGAGGAACGTCTGAAAACTGCTGACGACCCTGATCCGCAGTGGTACACCTACCTGGCATATGCCTATGAGCAGATGGACCGCAAAGACGATGCTGCCGAACAGTATATGAAAGCTATAGAACTGGGTGAGGTAGAAGACTATTATTATCTCTATGATATCTATTCGGCACGTGGTAATATGGCTCTTGCAGATGAGTACATCGAGGAGGGCATCGAGAAGGGAGACGGTTTCTGTTGCATCCATCAGGCGTATATTGACGAAGAGGAATTTATGGAGATGAGCAAAGAAGAACAGACTGCACTGCACGAAACCATTGACAAACGCCTGCACCTGGGACTGGAGCGCTTTGAAGGTCTCTGTGCTTACCTTCTGTTTGCAGATTATTATTACGGAGAAAAGGGTTATGCTATCGATAAGGAACGCGCCTTCGGTTACCTGAAACATGGAGCCCGATGGGGTGATACTACATGCATCCAGAAGATAGCTGAGTTGGCAGAGGAAGGCGAATGGCCTGAACCGCTGAGCAAGGAGGAGATCGGCGAACTGTGGTTGCGCACCTGCCGATACTCACCAAAGGATACGGACTGTCTGATACGGTTGAGTCGTGTGGATGACCCTGCTTTCCTTCTGAAACACAAAGAGGAACTGGAGCGCTACTGGATGCCCCTTTTTCCAAAACTGAAACCTGCACGACCTCCCAAGACTCCTATAGACCCGATGGTAATCATAATCTGGCCGTCTGGTCATCTCGACATAGAGAAAGCTGATGTTTTTAAGATGAAGACCTACCGCGAGATGGGTGAAACACTCATCGGCGCCGACGGACTCGATGCTGTCCACTACTCACCTCTGTTGGAGGAGATAGCTAAGGCGGCAGAACTCGACCTGTCGTTGGTGATGTATTGCGACCGTGATGCCCAGATGAAGGGACTGAACGATAATGCCATCGGAACTATTCTCTACGGACAGGGTAGGGAGATTCTGGGCCCCATCATCATATGTCAGGAGGACAGGGTGTCCGACTGCCACAGTTTCAAAACCCTTGAAGACCTGACAGCCACTTATAATGAGATAAACAGACATTGTGGCGGACTGCTCATCATCAAGGATGAGGATGACGGTCGCTACGATGCATATGTATGATGTATGATTAAGTTAACTGCTCCTTTCAGCTTGATTTCCTTCTTCGGAATATACTGATCAATACGAGGCAGACAGTCAGGAAGAGAAGTATGGCTACTGTGCGATAACCGAATGTCTGTCCGCCAAGATATTCTGCGAAGGGGTACATCTGGTCGAGCAGACAGCTGAGGTCCCATATTGCAGAGAAGAGGGTTAGTAGGGAAATGCAGAAGAGCGAGGTATTCACCATCGTGTCGTTTGCTTCGTCTCTGCGGTTCTTCTCTTTCTCCATCATACTGTACAGTTGTTCACGTTCTTCACGTATTTCCAGTCCCTTGTCGATAGCTTCAGCTATTTCCAGCGGAAGGAAATTATAGGAAATCTTATGGAAACAACATTTCTGTTCGAACGATTCATATTCGTCGAGCAGTTTGCTGATGTCCGTACGATTCGGGTTCAGACTTTGCAGTCGTGACTTCCATGTGGGACTCGGTTGCGAGAGTGTGTTTCTGAAACGTATATTAAGGTTGAACAGATAGCTCTTCTGGAAGATGCTGTGGATATAAATCATACGGAAGTAGCTGTCGCTCCAGTTTGATACGAATCTCTCCGACGCTCCGAAAGCGAGAATCGTAAAGGTGTCCATCAGAGCTATTGCACTCCAGTTGCGGAATACTGAAATCTTGTTCTGGTCTATTGTTTTCTGCAGGTATGATTCCGACGGACTGTATTCGTCCACCTCTCCTGGTTTGGTTATTCGTGAGAGGGTGGCAAGCTCGTAGAGCAACATGTCTTTTTCCGACTCAGGTAGTGCTGCCATCTCTTTGTCGTCGGAGTTGATTATCTGGAATATTCGCAGTTTGTTTCCGTTGTCTATCAGTTCCGAATAACTTTCGGGTGTTGTTCCTGTAAGAGCTTTGAACACATCCAATAGTGGTTGAATGGCTTTCGCTATGAACAACTCATGACATTCTGTGTAGTAGTCGATAGAACGCAGACTGAAGAGTAGGGAAGTGCAGTCGTCGAGACATGAGGTCTCTTGTTCTATGTGTATTGAGAACATAGCCATTCCGAATGGCATCAGGTAGAGAGTAATCTCTTTTATTGTATAGTGCAGAGTCTTACCCTTTAGGATGATGTCCTGTGTCTCGTTGATATTTCGGACATATCTTACACAGTTTTTGTCTGTCTCATCGGAGTAGCAGAAATCTACGAATTCGGGATAGAAGAATCGTTTTTCGGTTTTACGTATGTCGTCGGGAATGATGAATTTGTTCCACCCCTGAGCAGTTATCTGCTGATGTGGAATGTTGGCTGACATCTTGAAGTGTCCGCACAGGAATGCTGTATGCTGATGAGTAACTGCCATTTTTGTTTGTATGATTTATGACGCAAAATTAGTAATTTATTATTCAAGAATTATATATGAATGAAGAAAAAATGGTATTTTTGCATGCAAAACAATAAATGACTGCGGTTTATGGCTTCATTCCTTAATAATTATACCGAAGAAGAAACTAATGACTATGAGGCACTATTAGAGCAATCCGTTGCAAAACTCCCTTATACTCTGTCCTTTCCTGTTGAAAAAGCATTTGCTGCTCTAAGTCAGCATCAGTATGGGAAGGCTATGAACCATATTCTCGACTTTTTCGAGATATCCACTCCTTTTATCTCATTCGTTTTTCTGCGTCTTCTGCAAGAACTGCCTGAGAGTCAGCAGGTGAAGAAGGTGCTTGAGGCATATGTCAATAAGATAGACCAGAAGCGCCCGTTGTCGTTGGGCGACTGGTTCAACGACCTTCTCAATCCTCTTCTGCTGGCTGCATTCAAGTTCATGCCCGGTAATCCGCTGACTGTTGCTTTTGCAGAGAATATATTCGAAAAGCGCAATAATATCATGCTTGGCAATAAGCATACTCCGAGTATTATTCAGTTGCGAAACGAATACCGCGGACACAGCACAACTCTCTCAGAGAATATCTATCGGGATGTGGTAGGTCAGATGGAGACGCGACTTCTCAAACTCCTTGAGGCTTTAAGACCGCTCACTCTCTGCATATATGATATCAGTCAGGACAGATACCGAATTACTTACAACGGAACGGAAGGATGGAGCATTGACCTGTATCCTCTGGTCTTTGCCAACGAGAAAGACTACAGATATGTGTTTCATACTCTGAAGGATGAACAGGCTTGCTTTTTATCGTCGAACGAGAATGCTGTCACCTTGGCTACCTACGACATGAATGCTGCCATCGACCGTGATCTGCAGCGCATTGTGCCGTCGTTTGACATAGCGAAAGACCTCAACTGGAAGGAGATAAAACTCTGTATGCAGGAAGAGTCGTCATGGTTCCTTGAGAGGGTTTATGCAGAGAAAAAATATAACAGGGAACTGTTTGTCGAACGTGAGAAACTGACTCGTACCCTGCATTCGTTTTGGGATAGTGACTCGACTGTCTTTCCGCTTACAGGAGAGGCAGGACAGGGAAAGACCAACCAGCTGTGCTACTGGACTGAACAGCTTATAGGTCAGGATAAACCTGTGCTTATTTTCAGTTCTTCTACTTTTGCCGACTGCACACTCGACAATCTGTTGAAACAGACTTTCGGCTATAGCTACAGGAAGGATATAGTCCGTCTTCTCGATACTGTTCACGCGAAGGCTGTGGAGAATAATCAGCATATATACATCTTCTTTGATGCCTTGAACGAGTGCCTGAAGTATTGTGAGGCAGAAAATGACATGGAGGGTCCTTTAGCTCTATATAAAGCTATTATCAGACTCTTCGGTGATTCCGGTTATACACACTTCAAGGTGTTGTTTACTTGTAGAATATACACTTGGAAGAATGTCGTTTTACCCACAGTGGAGGCAGACAATAAAGTTCTTTTCCTCAGAGACGATGAGGACTGCATGGTAAGAGGATTCGACAATGAGGAAACCCGACGGGCATATGGTATTTACCAGCAGTTGTACCAGATGCATACACCTTTCGATGAGTTGGACCGCAGGGTGATTCTCCGTCTCAAAGACCCGCTGATTCTCAAATTCACCTCTTCCAATTTCCTCGGAAACCAACTGCCTGCAGAACCGAAGAGATATACCTCTCTGTCGCTCTTTTCCCAGATGATGGATAGCATCGGAAACTCTTATGCCGGAAACCGCCAGCGCGAGATTCTGGAGGGTGTGTCCGACTATATCCTCAATCAGTATATGAACGGTTCTCCTATCGATGGGCTGTCTGTCGAAGAACTGAGAATGGCTTATCAGGATTCTGCCTCGGAACTGCATCATCTGGCTTGTCTTTTATACAAGAAGGATGGAATCAGTATTGCCTATGCCGAATTGCTGAACAAAGCCGACAGACCTATCTTGAAAGAAGTGCGCAGAGCCGATCAGAAAGGTGAACACCAATATATACAGTTTGTTTACGAACGATTCCTCGAATATGTGATGGGAGAAGCCCTTGTCCGACTTGGCAGGCGCACCCACAACGGCAGTATTCCGCTGCCAGCTTCTTTCTGGGCTGAAGTGCTGGAAGGCACCACTCCGAATGTTGTGTATATGGGTGCCATACGCAATGCTTTGCTTATGGATTGCACACAACATGGGGATTTCACAACCCTCATTGAACTCGAACACCGTTGGGGTGAGGATTACACTGTGCTCTCTCTCGCTACTGAAACCATCAACACGATGATTCGTGAGAATTTTGAAGACGAGGTGTTCGGACTTATGTTCCATATGCTCGACTCCAGAGAGGAAGAACATGAAACCATCGAATCGTTTAATAATGTAGTACAGATTATCCAATCGAATAAGGCTGATGCAAATGTGATAGCAGAGCATAAGCGCCTGTCCGCACTGCTGGCTCCTACTATGCGTATCAGAAAACTGGCTTCAGTGAGTATTGTCAATGGTATTCTGCTTACTGACTATTTCAACGAACGACTCTACAGTCACGATGCGTTCGGACTTCTGTGGAGGGTGATGCTCGACCCTATCAGCGACATTCGAAATGATGTCTGCATGTATGCCTATTATCTGTCTAACAGACGTTATACCCTTGACTACACACCTCTGCAAGAGAATCTTACTGTGCGCATAGTCAGGGAGATGTATGGCAATATCAGGAGTAGGGGACTGGTGCGCAATTTCGCCCTGAAGAAAAACCGCACAAGGGCCATGAGGTATGTGGAGACTGCTTCACGTCTTTGTGTGCTGATGATTATCGATTATTCCGGAAAAGAGGACGAACAGTCCAGACACATTGTCAGCGATATGTTCTCCGAACTGAAATCCATATTCAAATACCTGACCGGAAATCTTTTCGTTGTCCGTCTTTTCATGCCTATATTCCAGATTGCCATGAAACGGCAGGTGACCTTCCAGTCCGACTATGTGAATAATGCAATAGAATATCAGACGTTCTGGGATGATGATACCTTCAGGGATAATGACTATCATGGAGTATCTTGGCAGCGCCCGGACATCGACGAACTGATGACCTTTGCCCACCATTTCGAACGCTTCGGTCGCAATAATAACTCGCCTGAATGTCTGGCGGAGGAACAGCGTTTTGCAGCCTTGAAGAATAAGATTCTGTCTGCATATAAGACAGGCGACAGCTTCAGTCTCTTTGTCATCGAACGCATGCTCGTGGTTATGGGAGCAGGCAAGTGGCAGAACATATCAGAAATAGCAAACAGCTTTTTCAGCGATGAGTTCCGCTCTACTCAGTGGTTCGACTACTGTCAGATGTCTATGCTTTATGTGCTCTATCAGCTTGCACATAACAGTCCTGAGAATGTTGACGACAACCTCTTGCAAGTGTTTGCCCGGGAGTCTGCCGACTGGACTTGTCGCAATCGCGGACTCTTCCGTGCCAGACGGAGCGAACGTGCCAATACCCGAGGATTGTACAAACGCAATCTCATGTGCTGGTATGCTGTGGTCTATTGTTCGCGCTCAGGCGACGGAGTACCCCTGGAGGGTGACGAACGCCCGGTGCCAAAGTTCTTTGAACTCATCGACCTGGCAATCGACACCAACGACAAGGAACTGCTGTTCAACCTGATTGAAAACATATCGGAACTCATTACCGACATAGGATATATACAAACTGCTCTGCTCCTGCTCAAGCATATCCTCTTGCGCTATGATACCCAGGCAAAGGTGAATGCTCTGAATGCAGTGACTCTGGAAAGAGACGGAATCTATCAGTACGATCTGGTTCGGGTTGTGGGTAATATATTAAGTACTGCCAAAAACTATGCCCCTCAGACCATCGACAATTTCATACAGAGAGAGATAGCAGGCATGAGTTTTCCCGGTGCAGACCAGTATCGTGAGGAAATCCTTAACTATCATCCAAGTGGTGAGACCCTCTCCGATTTGCTTACTCATCGGTTCGGAAACTTCCTTATGTGGGGACTGATTAATGTAGGTGCGGCAGACGACTTTGCCATCGAGGCTATTGCAGCTGCTACAAAATCGAAAGACTCATTCGCCTGGTATGAACAAGGTGTGAAAATATTTATCAAACACTTCTTTGGAGTAAAAATATGAAACGTAAAATGTGGTTCTGGTTGTTTTTGCCACTCATATTGGTGGCCTATCTTACTTATCCGGTTTTGTTGCAACTCTTTTATAAAACAGGTTACGACAAGGACGAATTGAAACATATAGTGATTGTCGGACATCGTGGTGGAGCATCCATAGGTGCTGAAAACACTCTTGCCTGTTACCGGAAAGGTATTGAAGCCGGAGCAGATATGATAGAGATTGACATCCATCTCACCAAAGACCGTAAGATAGTGGTTTGTCATGACCAGACCCTTGACAGAACAACCAACGGAAAAGGTAAGATTCGTGAAATGACCTACGACGAAATTCGTCAGTATCGTGTGAAGGATACGTCTGCACAACTGACCGACCAGCAGATGCCCTCCATCGACGAAGTATTTGAATTGTTTCAGGAGGTTCGCAGTAAGGGAAACCCCTGTCAGTTGCTTATCGAAATAAAACGCACCAACAATATCTATCAGGGAATAGAAGAACTCCTCCTGCAGACAATCAATCACTATCAGGCAAAGGAATGGGTGGTAGTGCAGTCGTTCGATGACTCTGCCCTGGAGACCATCCATCATCTTGACCCTTCAATATGTGTTGAAAAACTCCTGTTCTGCAAACTTCCCGGACTGCCTTTCATCATCGACGGATTTCATATCTCCTCCTTCAGTTATGAGAAATACGACTACATCCATTCATTCAATATGAATTATCGATGGCTCACCAAATCATTCCTCAATGACATCCGCAACCACGGCAAGCAGGTGAAAGTATGGACACTTGAAGGCACAGAAGTTCCCCATCTCGATGTAAATGGCATCATTACCAACCGTCCCGATCTGTGGAGCTCATTGAAAAAACGCGTTGTAACATTGCAATAACTCCTCTAATCTCTAACCGCTAAACTTCTTTAACTCCTTAACTCCTAAAAATAGCTGACTGGGCAAATGCCTGGTCAGCTATTTTTTTCTTTCAGAAAGCGTTTTAACAAAAAGGTAAGGAAGTACGGAAATGTATAGAAATGACCATTCCAGCCTATATTCTTATAGCCCAATTTAATACCGTATTTCACATCGGGATACGATTCCCATTTAATGAGGTTGTTCAATGAGACTGTTGCACCATCTTTTGCCTTTACCTCTATGGGTACTAGTGAATTGGTGTCGCGGACAAAAAATCCATCTCAAGTGAGGGGGAGTCGTGCAGAGTCAGTATGCTGATGAACGCCTTCACGATGGCACTAAGATTCGTATGCGAAACATCATCGCCAGTTACTATCCTGATGCAAAGGAGCGCATCTTCATCTCGGGTCATTGGGATAGTCGTCCTTGGGCTGATAACGACGATGATGAATCAAAACACCAGACACCTATTGACGGAGCCAACGACGGCGGCAGCGGCATTGCTGTGATGCTCGAACTGGCTCGTCAGCTTCAGATTGCAGCCCTCTGCGACACTATTGCAGCCCCAGCCATTGGCATCGACTTTATCTGTTGGGATGCAGAAGATGCAGGCACACACGGGCGCTTCAGTGCCTCCACTTGGTGCTTGGGTTCCCAGTACTGGGCAAAGCATCGACATACCGACGATTATGCTCCCCTTTATGGCATCAACCTCGATATGGTCGGTTCTGCCAACACGGTATTCTACCGCGAAGTCGTCTCTATGCAGTATGCTCCAACGGTAGTCAACCGAGTATGGCAGATAGCTCGCAAAGCAGGTTATGGCAAATACTTCATCGATGCCGAAGGTGCTGAGATGACCGACGATCATGTACCAGTATGCCGAAGTGGCATTCCCTGTATTGACATCATCGGAATTGATGAAGAACAGGGCACCTTCCCTCTCACTTGGCATACTATCGACGACAACATAGACAATATTTTCAAACCGACCCTCAAAGCCGTCGGACAGACCATGCTGGAAGTGTTGTTTAATTGAAAGTTGACAAATAGCCATGCGGGTAGCGTTGAGTTTTGAACAATAATTTTAAATAATTTGACAATAATTTTTGGGGTTCAATTATCGGTAATTATTTGTAATTATTGTTGGAAGATATTGCGTCAAGCAATAAAACAAAAAGTCTGAGGGACTTTTGTCCCAATAATTTGAAATAAAAGTAAATATTATTGTTATGACTATAGAAGAAAGACAACAAGAAATAATCGAAGAATTTTCTGACTTCGATGACTGGATGGACAAATATCAGTTGCTTATTGATATGGGCAGTCAGCAAGAACCGCTGCCAGCCGAGTACAAAACAGAATCAAACCTCATAGATGGTTGCCAGAGTCGTGTATGGTTGCAGGCAGACCTTACTCCGCAGGGAACCATCCATTTTCAGGCAGAGAGCGATGCCCTCATAGTCAAGGGACTTGTAACCCTACTTATTCGCACCCTCGACGACCAGACACCAGATGCAATACTCAATGCCGACCTCCATTCCATCGCAGATATCGGACTCTCCGAACATCTCTCGCCAACCCGTTCCAACGGCCTCCTGGCTATGGTAAAGCAGATGAAATTCTATACTATGGCATTTAAGGCGAAAGCTTAGCTCTTAGTTCTTAGCTCTTAGTTCTTAGCTCTTAGCTCTTAGTTCTCGTGTTTGTCGGATTGAAATCCCAGCTGTATTAGAGCACTACCAGCCACATAGCGATAGAAGACATATAATAAATGATGTCGCCAAGTATATTGGCATAAATCGATGTGATGAGCCATGAAATGGTAATTTTTTACGTTATGATGTATAAATTTTACGATTTGCCCCCTCGCTTTTGTGTTATGAGAATTGGTTCTTGGGAGTGGTTAATTATTTATATCTCCGTTCCAAATCATTTTCAGGAAGTCGAGGACGTATAGATGTTCTATTTCGTCTGTGCGCCGGTTGAATGGGTCAAGTGATACTATAATTCGTCTGGATTGCGGATGTTCTTCTGCAAATGCCTTTAAACCTTTAAGGTGCTTTGGAAGAACTTCCTCGACTGATTTGATTTCTATGGCTATTCTAGCATCACCGATAATAGCATCTACCTCATATCCTGTGTAAGTGCGCCAATATGAGAGTTTTTCCTCCGAATGAGTGTAGTGAAGCCATGCGTATATCTCTTGAATGATGAAGTGCTCGAAAGCATGCCCATATTCAACTGTGCCCCTGGTGAGTTCTTTGCGATGGAGTAGGTGGTTTGCGATGCCTACATCGAAGTAGTAGAATCGTGGCGCCTGAATCAGGCGGCGCTTCATCGCCTTAGTGTAAGCCGGAATCCGATAACCGAGAAGGGTGTCTTCAAGTATGTCGAAATATGAACTGACTGTAGTTGAATGGACACCACACTCCTGCGCTATGTTATTATTGTTTATGATTTCCCCATTTGTTAAGGCTGCTACTTCCAAGAAACGATGAAATGCATTAAGATTACGCACAAGTGCCTCTTCTTTAATTTCCTCTTTGATATACACATCAATATATGCAGAAAGTGGACGTAAGGGATTTTTGGCTAAATAGTGCGATGGAATCATGCCGTATGTAATGGCTCTGTCAATATCAAAATCTGGAATTTCCGCACTTACTAAAGGATATAGATATATTGGATAGGCACGACCTCCGAGGGTGTTGTGTCCTTTACGTTTCAGTTTTCGTGCGCTAGATCCGCAGAGAATAAACAGAATATGTTGTTCTACTATCAGACGGTGAACTTCATTTAATAGTTCTGGAACTTCTGGTATTTCATCAATAATGACAAGAGTCCCCTCTGGCTTGTCTTTCAATGTCTCATAGAGAAGGGAAGGTCTACGGCTAAATCTGTCTTTTATGCTCGTGTTGAGCAGATCTATGAAGGTGGCATCAGGAAATTGCTGGTGCAAAATTGTCGTTTTTCCTGTTTGACGTCCTCCAAACAGGAAAATACTGCTATCTAATTCGTTGTTAATCTTTAGAATACGTTCTAACATAGGCGCTTTATTTGATATATTATAATCTCGATTTTCATGTAAAATCGAGATTGCTATCCTCGATTTTCACGTAAAATCGTGCGCAAAGATGAGGATTTTATCCAATTCTACCAAATATAATCATAAAAAATGGTGTGGCAAGAGGTTCTGCAAGGAACTCTTAATGTTTCCAAATTAGAGTTGAATATGAGATCAATTAGAGTTTAACATGAGTTGAACATGACTTGAACATGACTTCAACATGAGATAAACATAAGACAAACATAATGTCATATAGTACATAAAACAAAAAGAGTTGCCATGCTATAATTTGCATAGAAAACCAAGAAAATGTTTGTTTTCTGTGCAATTTTTTATAATTTTGCACCATAAACCATATAGTAATGAAGGTTAATCCTCTGATAAGATTGGGAAATGTGCCTGTGCTAACGGGTACTATTGCTGCCTGTTTTGATAACCTTTCTTCGCCAAACGAGAAAATCAGAGCTCTTGAGAAGGATGGGCAGCTGATACGTTTGAAGCGTGGTCTTTACGTAGTTAGCGACCAGGTGAGTGGAAAGCCTGTTAATGCCTGTTTGTGTGCAAATCATATATATGGTCCTTCGTACGTGTCACTGCAATGGGCATTGCGATGGTACGGACTGATACCTGAAAGAACATATACCATGACATCGGTGACGACTAAGCGCACTCGGATATTTGAAAATTCATTAGGACGATTTACATATCATCAGGTGAAACCAGACTATTTCCCCATCGGTGTAAATAGTGTGACGGAGGATGGAGTGACGTTCCTGATTGCAAGCAGAGAGAAGGCGCTTTGCGATATGATTATTCGCGACTCGTATTTGCCACAGCAGTCAGTCAAGGGGCTTTGGCAGTATTTGGAAGAAGACCTTCGCTTTGATGTTGATGAACTGTCCACCTTTGATATTAACGTCATCGAGGATTGTGCCAGAATGGGACGAAAGGAAACCATATTGAATAATCTTGTAAAAATCATAAAGCAATGACCATATTCGATCAAATGGTGGCTGCATATGCCAAGAAGCATGGAACGGCTACTCACAATGTAGAACAGGAGGTGATGCAGCATATAGCTCTTGCCGGTTTGCATAGGGGCGGATTCTTTCAGTATGCTGCGTTCTATGGCGGCACATGTTTGAGGTTGTTTCATAATTTGCCCAGATACTCAGAGGATATGGATTTTTCGCTGATAGAAAAGCGCGACGATATTCATATAGAAAACTATTTTCCTGCAATCATTGAAGAGTTTCGTTTGGCAGGTCATGAGGTGAGTATTGTGAAAAAGGAGAAAAAGACCTTTGGACGTGTGGAGTCTGCATTCCTAAAAGATAACACGGAGGCTTATGACATTAAGTTCCAAACTAAAAGGAATGTGAAGGTAAAGATAGAGCTGGACACCAATCCTCCTTTACAATTCGATACGGAACAACTGTTGCTGCAACAGCCATATTCGTTTATGACACGTTGTTTCACCTTGCCAGACCTCTATGCAGGCAAAATGCATGCCTTGGTTTACAGAGCATGGAAAAACAGGGTGAAGGGGCGCGACTGGTATGACTTTGAGTGGTACGTCAGGTGGAATGTGCCACTAAACTTCTCGCATCTTCAAGAGCGCATCCGTGAGTTTAACGGTAGGGAGGTCAGTAAAGAGGATTTTTTAAGCAATTTACGCGATAAATTGTCGGCAACAAATATTGAGCAGGTTAAAGCCGATGTCATTTCTTTTGTGGATAATCCCCACGAACTGGATATCTGGTCCAACGCTTATTTCCTGCAACTTGCTGACCGTATATTATTTTGTTGACAGCTTATGAGCCCGCTCATAAGTCTAATCATTAAACGATTTTTCGATTTTTCTTTTGTTAATAATTTACAACTTCGTACCTTTGCGGTGAACTATGCGCATTATCGGATGCCAACTGGTTCAAGACTTTATGGGTTAAAGTAGAGAAATTCATGCTTATTCTTGCTGATTGAAACCTAGGAAATTTCAAACTGCACACAAGGTAACATGGTGATTCTCCACGCAATAGCGTGGGATTGTTGTATCACTATATCTTTGTGCAAAGGTTTTCCTAGGACCGCAATCAGGGGATGTAGAAAGAGTGGCAGTTCTACGCCTTTTTTATGCGTGTCGGTATCCTTATAATAAATAATGTATACTTTTTCGCTGAAGGCAGCCCACAGTCCTCAGCAAGTTTTTTTCAAACCTTTATACATTATTTATTAACCTAATTTATTAACTAAAACTTTTCTTTTATGAAAAAACTTAAACTACTTTTGGCATTCTGCGCCCTACTACTTGGGTGGAGTAATGCAAGTGCACAGACAGATGTTACTGCAACGTACATCACGAATCCAGGTTTTGAGAGTTGTACAGCGTCAACCACTAACATTACATCAGCTATTGACTACGCTTCTGATGGTGGATGGACGAAGTATTATGCAGGATCAAATTATGCATATTCGGCTGTTGTAGCATATGGAGGTGCTGGACAAGTTAATGGTACTAGTGCCCCAGCACAAGATAATGCGGGTAATGGCGGTAATACTTTAGGTTTCTCCGTAGGATGGGGAAATGCGGCTATTTATCGTTCTGCTCAAATTACACTTCCAGCTGGTAAATACACGCTACGAGTAAATGCTTACAATAACCTTACAGGTATTACACAATTCAAGTCAAAATTTGGATTTGTAACTATTGATGGTAGCCAAACAATATCAACAAAGAGTTCATTTACAGTCGGAGAATGGGTTGTTGACGAAGTGGTATTCTATTTAACAGCTGAAACAAACGGATACATCCAAATAGGAGGACATGCAGTATCTGGTGGCACTGGTGCTAATGGTAAAGTGTTCTTCGACAACATTACACTTACAAGAGAAACCTTACCTTTCAGTACTGTTAGCGTTGATGAAACTGCCAAAGTGAGCACATCTGACTGGACAGGTTCTAGCGGTTCTTATACTGCAGGTTCGGTTCAGTGCAAAGAGAAATTTGAAGAAACCAAAAATACAACAGGTGACATTATGTACCAAAACATTTCCGGCCTCACACCAGGATTGTATGAAGTACAAGTGTATGCAGCAGCTTCTCATGCCTGGAACAAAAGCGGTGATGCTTGTGAGGATGGTGAATTAGAAAGAGCTTTTGTTTTTGCTGATGCTAATTCTATGCGATATCAAAATACTATGCCGATGAGGGATCCGCGTACAGGTGTTGGTGAGAGTGAACTAGGTCCTTATACACTTTCTGATGTTTTGGTTGGTGATGACGGAAATCTCAAGATTGGATTTTCTAAAGAGGCTGCTGGTACTAACTGGCATCTTATTCAGATTAAATCATTAACTCGTGTAGGAGTCTCAAGAGCTGCTGCAATAGCTGCTTACAATACATCATTGGATAATGCTAAAGCTTTCACAGAGGAAAGTATGTGGCCTGCTGATTGGACTACATTGCAGACAGCCATTTCTGACAATACTCTTGATTTGGATGATCCAGAATTGACAGACGATGATTTAACAACAGCTACGGAAAATTTGACTGCTGCTAGTACAGCTGCAACTGCTTCCGTGAATTCCAAGACTACTTATAACACGGCAGTAGCTACCATCGATGGTGGCACAAATGTTAACCTGACCAGTCTTATTGTTAATCCTTCATTTGAGAGCGATTTCACAGGTTGGACAAACACTGGTAACATGGCTATTCAGACTAACAGTTCCTTCGAAAAAACTGGAAGTAAATATGTAGAATTCTGGCAGCCTAACGGCACAAAGGGTGTTTCTCAGACTGTTGGAGCACTCCCCGCTGGTGTCTATACACTCTCACTTCGTGCATTAGCTCGTGGCGTGACCTCTGCAAAACTGTTTGCTAATTCTGACGAACAGGCAATTACAATCGAAGACAAGCAGAACGAATATAATCTGACTTTTGAGATTGCAGACAAGGCTTCAATTAATATTGGTTTCCAAGGAGTCGGCACAGGTGCTGCTGGCAGCTGGTTCGCTATAGATAATTTCAGACTTACTTATGTAGGTACAATCAACGACCTTACTTATACCAAGGCAACAGGTAAGATGGGTACAGACAAGTCTGCTGCACAGGATGGTGCAGAAACAACATTCCTTGCTAATAAAACTTTAGCAAACTACAATGCATTGATTGCTGCTATTTCTGAGGCAGAAGCTTCTGTAGCCAACTATGCAAAATTAAAGGCTGCTATCGACAAGGCAAATGGTGTTAAAGATGCTAATAACTTTGTAACAGCGGCCGCTACTTCAACATTTGAATCTGCTATTTCAACAGCAACAAACGGTTGGACAGATGTTACGTTTACAGATGCTCAGGCTACAGAACAAGTTACAACGTTAGGCACAGGTGTTTCTGGTTGGCATGCTAATGCCACAGGTGCAGCTGGTGCATACATAGCAAGTGCTTGGGGTAAAACTAGCGAGAACTGGTGGGATGCTCCTTACATTAATACTTGGTCAACAGAAGGTGACAATGACGGCTCAGGCTTCTCTGTGCCATTCTTTGAGTATTATACAGGTGATAAAGAGAACTTAGCAGCGAACACCTTTACAGCTACATTAACAGGATTGGATAATGGTATCTATGAAGTAGAACTTTGGGCTCGTGTACAGCGCAGTTCTGATGCAGATTTCAATGGTGACAACACTATGATTACTATGTCTGTTAACGGAGGCGATGCTGTAAGCATTATGAGTGGTCAGTCTACAGTTGGTACAGGTACTGGCGTTATGCGTCTTGGTCATTATACAGCAACAGGTATCGTGACAGATGGTACATTGACATTGAGCATAGATGTTAAACTTGGTGCTAATGTTCACTGGCTCTCATGGCGTGATGTAACTTACACAAAGGTTGCTCCAGCTACATTCCCAGTTTCTATCTCATCAACTATTGGTGTTGCAACTCTTTACACTCCATATGCTCTTGACTTCTCAGGAGTTGATGATTTGGAGGCTTACACTGCAACTGTAGAAGGTGATGAAGTAGTTGTTACTAAGGTAACAAAT
>FLNY01004567.1_pt1 | contig 34380 bp, 30 predicted proteins | sample 1140381 | NCBI WGS metagenome assembly FLNY01 (sample SAMEA3878172, study PRJEB12797) | bioreactor metagenome | biome: Moose rumen | place: Sweden | collected 2011-10 | reverse complement strand
CCAAAAATTTTGTCGAAAAAGTAAAAACCTGCGCGACACTGTATGAAATACCGGCGGCAACTTTTGAGAAAATCAGCGATACAAAAACTCCTCAAGGCGTAATGTTAATCGCTCGGCAAAAATTTTCGACAATGGAAGAAATTTTACAGAAAAATTTAATTGTGGCATTGGACGCGGTACACGACGCGGGAAATTTGGGAACAATTTTGCGAACGTCAGAGGCTTTTAGTTGCGGCGTGGTACTTTTGGAAGATTCAGCAGATATTTTCAATCCAAAAGTTGTAAGGGCGTCGATGGGCGCAATTTTTAATTTGCCAGTAATAAAAATGACTCGCACAGATTTTTTATCAGCAATGAAAAATTCTAATGTAGAAATTTTGGCGGCGGCGTTGGATTCAACGGCAGAAATTTATTACAATCACGATTTTACAGAAAAAACGGCGGTAATTTTTGGCAGTGAGGCGGCGGGCGTATCAGCTGAAATTTTGAATGCGGCAAAAAAAATTTACATTCCAATGACAGGGCGCGCCGAAAGTTTAAACGTGGCAACCGCGGCAGCAATTATTATTTCTGAAATAAATAGAAAAAATCCGCCAGTATTAAAAACTAAGGATTAATTAGGGAAAATAAATAAAAAAGAAAGGTCTGTCAAAAATGAAAAAAATTTTTACGCTAATTTTGATAGTTTTGGTAAGTTTAACTTCAGTTGCAATGGCGGCAAAAAAGCCAATAAAAATTGCCAGATTGCCAATAATTATTCAAAAAAATGTTTTAGATTATGAAACTTCCGCAACGCTTGAAATGAAATTGGCACGCGCCGTAAATATTCCAATGAATAAAACTTTGAAAATTGCCGAATACTTGCCGCCGAAAGAATCTTCAATAGTGTTCGGCGAAATTTGGCACGAAATGTACAATCAAGATAAAAAATCTAAAATGTCCGAGGCAGTAAAAATTTTTGCTGAAGATACAAACGCCGATTTAATTATTTGTCCGATTCTAAATCAATATTCTCAAAGCGTCATTAATTCCAATATCAGTTTTGAAAGTCGTCTTTCAAGTTTTGTTTCAGCCGAAATGATTATTTACGATAAAAAAACCGGAGATTTAATTGATAAAAAAACTACGCGCAGATATAATGACAGCTTTAACAGATTAGGGACGGCGTCATATCTTGCCGGCGAATGTTTCGACCAACTCATTAAAGATACCGGACTCCGCCAAATAATCCGCAGTAAGAGAGGCTAGAAAATGTCAAAAAAAATAGCTGTGCTAATTCCTTGTTACAATGAAAGTTTGACAATCGAAAAAGTTGTAACTGATTTTAAAAAGGAACTTCCGGAGGCAACAATTTATGTTTATGATAACAATTCAAAAGATAACACCGCCGAAATTGCCCAAAAAGCCGGCGCAGTTGTTCGCCACGAATACCGGCAAGGTAAAGGCAATGTTATTCGTTCAATGTTTAGAGATATTGACGCAGATTGTTACATAATGACAGACGGCGATGATACTTATCCCGCCGAATACGCCCGCCAAATGTGCGATTTAGTTTTGGACGGCAAGGCAGATATGGTTATTGGCGACAGGTTAAGCGCAACTTATTTTGAAGAAAATAAACGCCCTTTTCATAATTTCGGAAATTCTTTAGTGCGCGGCTGTATTAATACTTTTTGGAGCAACAAAACAAAAATTCTTGACGTTATGACGGGTTATCGTGCCTTCAGCCCAATGTTTGTAAAATCTTTTCCAATTCTTTCACAGGGCTTTGAAATTGAAACTGAAATGACAATTCACGCGCTGGACAAAAATCTTTTGTTGCAAAGTATACCGGTAAATTATAGAGACAGACCGGCGGGAAGTTTTAGCAAGCTGAATACTTACGTTGACGGCGCAAAAGTTTTAATGACAATTTTTAATTTGTATAGAAATTATCGCCCGTTGCGTTTTTTTGGAATGACAGCATTAATTTTAATGGTGGTTGCAATTTTTATGTTCTTGCCGGTTTTTGCAGAATATTTAACAACAGGATTAGTACCGAAAATTCCTACGCTGATTGTTAGCGGGCTTTTGGGATTAGCGGCAATGTTATCGGCGGCTTGCGGAGTAATTTTGGACGTTATCGCAAACAATGCCAGAAAAGATTTTGAACTGAAAATGAATATGATAAAAATATTATTGCAGAGGGAGCAAAAATCTTGAAAACTATTTGGGCGGGGACGCTTTTTTTTTGCGCCAATAATTATTTGGATTTTTTAAACCTTAATTATTTTTTTAACTTTTGAGGTTTATAAATTTAAATTTTCGTAGATCACAAAATAAAATGACAAAAGAATTTATGAAAATTTGCCTTCAAAATTGTTAGCGGCAAATATTTTTTTCTTTCATTAAATAAATTTCTTTGGTATAATTTTTATAAAATCAGATAAGAATTTTTTATATATTGACAATCATACAATGTTTGAAATATTATTTACAATCAAGAATACCAAATGAGTATTGTTTTTTTTTCAAGCCGTTTAAAAATTTTCTTGGTAAATTAGGTTTCAAAGTATAATTGGAGGTATCTTTCATTCATTTTTCGTGCGAGGCGCGGGAAATTCAAAACAATTCCGGCGAATTTTCTCTTTCGCCTTCGCCACAGTTACTTTTTCAATATTTTTCGACGTTGACAACCATACAATGTTTGAAATATTATTTACAATCAAGAATACCAAATGAGTATTGGTTTTTTTTCAAGCCGTTAAAAAAAATTTTTAGTAAATTAGGTTTCAAAGTATAATCGGAGGTGCCAAAATGGTAAAAAGAATTTTTGTAGAAAAACGCCCGGGATTTAATACGCCTGCGCGACAGATGCTTTCTGATTTTCGCGAAACTTTAAATTTACAGAATTTGGAAAGTGTAAGAATTTTTGTACGCTATGACGTTGAAGGATTGAATGACGCAGATTTTGAAAAAGCTTGCGACAGAGTTTTTGGCGCGTCAAATTTAGATGTGCTTTTTGAAGATGAACTTCCGCCGAGATTAAATTTGGAAAGAACTTTTGCAGTAGAATATTTGCCGGGGCAATTTGACCAACGCGCAGATTCTGCCGCGCAATGTTGCCAATTAGTTACAGGCAAGGAACGCCCTTTAATTCGCACGGCTAAAGTTATTTCGCTGAAAGGTTTAATTTCTGAAGAAGATTTTGAAAAAGTAAAAAATTACGTCATTAATCCAATAGAAACTCAAGAGGCAGATTTTGAACTTCCGGAAACTTTACAAGAATTCGTTGAAGAAATTCCCGACGTTGAAATTTTGAAAGACTTTAACAGTTACGGCGATGAAAAACTTAAGGAAGTTTTAAGCGAACGCGGCTTTGCAATGAGTTTTGAAGATTTAAAATTCTGCCAAAAATATTTTCGAGACGAAGAAAAACGCCCGCCGACAATTACCGAATTGAAAGTTATCGATACTTATTGGAGCGATCATTGTCGCCATACAACTTTTACAACGGCGATTGACAGCGTAACTTTCGACGAAGGCAAATACAGCGCGGAAATTGAAAATACTTTCAAAAATTATCTTGAGTACCGAAAAAAACTTTACGGCGATTCTCAAAAAGAAATTTCGTTAATGGATTTGGGAACTATTGCGGCGAAAATTCAAAAAGCTAACGGCACTTTGAAAAATCTTGATGAATCGGAAGAAATTAATGCTTGCAGTATAAAAGTTACGGCGAATGTTGACGGGCAAAAAGAAGATTGGCTGGTAATGTTCAAAAATGAAACGCACAACCACCCGACAGAAATTGAACCGTTCGGCGGCGCGGCAACTTGCTTAGGCGGAGCGATAAGAGACCCTTTAAGCGGGCGCGCTTATGTTTATCAAGCAATGAGAATTACAGGCGCGGCAGATCCCAGAAAACCACTTTCAGAAACTTTACCCGGCAAACTTCCACAGAAAAAAATTGTACGCGAGGCGGCTCAAGGCTACAGTTCTTACGGCAACCAAATAGGGCTTGCAACCGGCTATGTCAAAGAAATTTACCACGAAGGCTATTTGGCAAAAAGAATGGAAATAGGCGCGGTAATTGCGGCGGCTCCAAATTCAAACGTTGTAAGAAAAAAACCTGTGGCGGGCGATATTGTTGTACTTTTGGGCGGGCGCACAGGGCGTGACGGAATTGGCGGCGCAACCGGTTCAAGTAAAATTCACACGGCGGATTCTTTGACGAAAAGCGGCGCAGAAGTTCAAAAAGGTAATGCTCCCACTGAAAGAAAAATTCAACGCCTTTTCAGAAATCCCAAAGTTTCAAAACTTATCAAGCGTTGCAATGATTTTGGCGCGGGCGGCGTAGCTGTGGCAGTCGGGGAACTTGCAGAAGGCTTGCAGATTAATCTTGACGCAGTGCGGAAAAAATATGAAGGCTTAGACGGTACGGAATTGGCAATTTCAGAATCTCAAGAAAGAATGGCGGTTGTTTTAAATCCAAATGACGTTGAAACTTTTATAAAGTACGCGGCTGAAGAAAATCTTGAGGCTTACAAAATTGCTGAAGTCACGGAGAAAAATAAATTGGTAATGCAATGGCGCGGCAAGGAAATTGTCAGCGTCAGCAGGAAATTTTTTGATACAAATGGAGTTCGTCAACACGTTAATATTAACGTCGCGCAGGTTGAAAAATATTTGCGTCAAAAACTTTCTGAAGATATAAAAACAGCGTGGATTAAAAATTTACAAAAATTAAATGTTTGCAGTCAAAAAGGCTTAGTAGAAAGATTTGATTCAACAGTTGGCGCGGGAAGTGTTTTAATGCCTTTCGGCGGAAAAAATCAGCTTACACCGGCTGAAGGAATGGCGGCAAAATTACCGGTTGACGGCGAAACAAAAACTGCAACAGTTATGACTTACGGCTTTGACGCCAAAATTTCGGCGTGGAGTCCTTATCATGGGGCGATTGACGCTGTAACTTCGAGTTTGGCGAAATTGACGGCTATTGGCGCAGATTTTTCAAAGGCTTATTTGACTTTCCAAGAATATTTTGAACGTCTTGAAAAAAATCCCAATAAATGGGGGAAACCTTTTGCAGCACTTTTGGGCGCGTTTAAGGCGCAAATGAATTTTGGCGTAGCGGCTATTGGCGGCAAAGATTCAATGAGCGGAACTTTTGAAAATTTGAATGTACCGCCAACTTTGGTAAGTTTTGCGGTTGCTACGGTTGACGCTGATAAAATTATTTCGCCGGAATTTAAATCTGCAGGGCACAGGGTTTATTTGGTTGAATGCCCCCGCGATGAATTTAACGTACCGGATTTTCGAGCGTTGAGAAAAAAATTTACAACGGTAAACAGTCACATTAGCGCAGGAAAAATCGTTGCGGCTATGAGTATTGGAGTTGGCGGAATTGCTGAGGCTGTTTCAAAAATGGCTATTGGTAATGATATTGGCTTTAAATTTGAAGAAGAAGTGCGGCTGTTTGAAAAAAATTACGGCAGTTTGATTTTAGAGGCGGCAAGCGGCGTTGAATTAGATTTTCACGAATTGGGCGAAACAATTCCTAAGCCACAAATTGAAATTGGCGAAGTTAAAATTTCTCTTGAAGAAATTAAAAAAGTTTGGACAGAACCTCTTGAAAAAATTTTCCCAACTCAAACAATTTCTGATTCTGAAAAAATTATTCCAGTTTCCTACAAGGCAGAATTTCGTAACAAGTCAAAAATAAAAATTGCAAAGCCTAGAGTTTTCATTCCGGTTTTTCCGGGTACAAATTGCGAATATGACAGTGCGCGGGCGTGGAGGTTTGCCGGGGCTAAGCCAAATGTTTTTGTTATAAAAAATTTGACGGCGGCGGCAGTTGAAGAAAGCGTTTCTGCAATGGTTGACGCAATTAAAAATTCACAAATAATTATGATACCGGGCGGATTTAGCGGCGGCGACGAGCCGGACGGCAGCGGAAAATTTATTGCGGCAATGTTTAGAAATGAACGCCTTGCTAATGAAGTTATGGAACTTTTAAAAAATCGTGACGGCTTGATTTTGGGAATTTGCAACGGCTTTCAAGCGTTAATAAAATTGGGGCTTTTACCCTACGGCGAAATTAGAGACCTTGAAAAAGATTCTCCAACGCTTACTTACAATTCTATTGGGCGGCACGTCAGCCAAATGGTTAGAACACGTGTTGCAAGTAATTTATCGCCGTGGCTTGCAAATAATTCTGTTGGTGACGTTCATACAATCGCAGTTTCTCACGGCGAAGGCAGATTTGTTGCAAATAATTTAGTGTTGAAAAAATTAATTGCGAACGGGCAAATTGCCACGCAGTATGTAAATTTTGGAAATGTACCGACAAATGATTTACCTTTCAATCCTAACGGCTCCACTTTTGCTGTTGAAGGAATTACAAGCGCGGACGGGCGAATTTTTGGCAAAATGGGGCATTCTGAACGCATAGGCGAAAATGTTTGCAAAAATGTTCCCGGCAATAAAAATCAGCATTTATTTGAGGCGGGCGTCAATTATTTTTCATAAGAAACAGAAATTTTCCTGTTCCCTGTAAATTCGACGAATAGGAGCATTTACTCAATCAACTGAAAGGGGATTTTCAAAATGGGAATTTTTAGACAGCCGCTGAATCAAAATCCCCCGTCAAATTTGCGGCGCAGAAATAATTCAGAGTTCGGCGATTGGGATTCTGATGACGACGACGATAACGATTTTTTCAGTCATCATTCAAATTCCGGTTCAAGTTCAAGTTCAAATTCAAACTACAGTAGCAGCCGTTCAAGTTATAGCGACAGGGATTATCACGATCCTGCAGAGGGCGGCGGCGATTCTGACGGCGGAGACGGCGGCGATTAATTTTCATTAGGGACGTGAATATTATTAATTTTAAAATTCTTGAAAAAAACGATAAACCTATTTTTGACAAATTTTATCAAGCTGGATATTACGAAAATGCTTATGCTTGTTTTACTGGGCTTTACATGTGGCGTAAATTGGGAAATACGCGCTGGGCGATTGAAGATGATATAATTTATTTGTGTTCAGAATGGCACGGCAAATTTTCAGCATTTCAGCCACTTTGCACGCGGGAAAAAATTCCTACAGCTATTACTAAAATTATTGAAATGTTCAAAGAGTGCGGACAAAATGAAGTTCGTTTTGTCGGCTTAGAAAAATTTTTTATTGAAGAATTGGCAAAATATCCGGACGCCAATTTTGAAATTTCTTCTGATAGAAATAATTCAGATTATGTTTACCTTGCACAGGATTTAATAAATCTTTCCGGCAGAAAATTTCACGGCAAAAAAAATCATTTGAATCAATTTTACAAAGATTATCCTCACGCCGAATATTTACCTATAACTTGTGAAATTATCCCGCAATGCAGGGAAGTTTTAAAAAATTGGTACGAAATGCACGAAAACCCCGACGATATTTTTGTTGGACAAGAAAATAAAGCAATTCAAGAAATTTTGGACAACTTCAAAGATTTCAAACTCAAGGGCGGAGCAATTCTTTTGGGCGGAAAAATTGTAGCGTTTACTTTTGGCGAAAAATTAAATTCTGATACGGCGGTTATTCACGTTGAAAAAGCAGATCCTACAATTCGCGGCGCGTACACTGCAATAAATCAAAATTTCATTGCGCACGAATGGGCGAATATGACTTACATAAATCGTGAGGAAGATATGGGCTTGGAAGGTTTAAGGCAAGCTAAAGAATCCTATCGCCCCGTTAAAATGATTGAAAAATTTTCTGCAAAAATTTTATAATGAAAAAGATTGTTTTAATTTGCGCCAAAAATTATGACTCGTTCGCCTGTACGGTTGCAAAAGATATTCAGCGGGCGGCAGAGGAAATTAATTTTGAAATTTCCTGCGCCTCTATGACAACGGCAGAATTACACCTTTTGCCTTCAGATACGGATGTGGTACTTTTTGCGCCTCCGCGCTACCGTCATTTGGAACGCATAAAAAAAATTTGCCCTAACGCTAAAATTTCAATGATTGATTTTAAACTTTACGCTCTGCGCGACGGAGCGGCTATTTTAAATTTTGCACGGGAAATTCTTGAAACTTGAAAAAATTTTTTTTAGGTGTGTTTTTCTATGAAAAAAATTGTTTTACTTGGCACAAAAGGCGCGTTCGCCGAAATGGTTGCAAAAAAATTAAGATTGGCGGCTGAAAATGAAAAATATCCCTGTGAAGTTTTTGTGCTGACTTTTTCAGATTTACAAAAATTGCGCAAAATAAATCCTGATATAATTTTATTTGCGCCGCCGCGTTATCGTTCCTACGATTTAATTCAAAAAATCTGCCAAAATTCCGTGCTTGAAATGATAGACATGAAAGACTACGCTTTTATGAACGGCGATTCAATTTTGAAAAAAATTTGTTCTTACTTAAAATAAAAAAACCGCTCCTTTCGAGCGGCAATTTTTTTTTCGTTTAAATTTTAAACATTAAATCTAAAGTAGGTAACGTCGCCATCTTGCATGATATAATCTTTGCCCTCAAGGCGCACAAGCCCTTTATCACGGGCGGCGGCAACCGAGCCCAGCTTTACTAAATCATCGTAGTTTACAATTTCTGCGCGAATAAAACCGCGTTCAATATCGCTGTGAATTTTACCGGCGGCTTTAACTGCGGGCGTACCTTTTTTAATCGTCCACGCGCGGCACTCATCGGGACCGGAAGTTAAAAATGTCATTAAGCCCAACAAGTCAAACGCCGCGTGAATCAGCCTTTCAAGCCCTGAACTTTCTAAGCCAATATCAGCCAAAAATTCTTTCGCCTCGTCTTCGTCAAGCTCGGCAATTTCTGATTCAACTTTTGCGCAAATAACCACAACCTGCGCGCCTTCAGTTTTGGCAAGTTCGATAACTTTTTGAACGTGCGGATTGTTGGAATAATCGGCTGCCTCATCTTCAGAAACATTTGCAACGTATAAATTCGGCTTAAGCGTCAACAAATTTGTTTCACGAATTGCAAAAAGTTCATCTTCAGTTAAAGCTACACTTCGCGCAGGTTTAGCCTCGTCAAGGGCGGCTTTTATTTTGTTCAAAATTTCATTTTCAAATTTAGCCTCTTTATTACCGGATTTTAAAACGCGGGTAAGGCGTTCAAGGCGTTTATCGACAATTTCTAAATCTGCTAAACAAAGTTCAGTTTGAATTGTATCAATATCTCTAAGCGGGTCGATTGTATTTGCAACGTGAGTAATATTTTCGTCTTCAAAACAACGTACAACGTGTGCTATTGCGTCAACTTGCCTGATGTGCTCCAAAAATTTATTGCCGAGCCCTTCGCCTTTCGACGCGCCCTTAACTAATCCCGCAATGTCAACAAAACGCACTGTAGCCGGCGTAGTTTTTTTGGAGTTGTACATTTTAGTTAAAATGTTCAAACGTTCGTCAGGAACTGCAACAATTCCCACATTCGGCTCAATCGTGCAGAAAGGATAATTCGCCGCCTCTGCTCCGGCTTTTGTAATTGCGTTAAAAAGTGTGGACTTGCCAACATTCGGCAACCCTACTATTCCTACTTCTAAACTGCTCATAATTTATTTCACGTCCTTTTTTATATCTGCAACCCATTTATCAACTTTTTTTAGATATGCAACCCATTTATCAACTTCATCAATATCAATTTGGGTTTTGGGTTTTTATAATTGATTTATGTTTTATGACAGGAGTATTATTAATAATGACAATATTTTTTTAATAGTTCACATTCGTTATTTTAATAATTGAGTTGACAATTAGTTCAATTTCGTCTTTAGTGAGATTTAAATTTTTTACCTGCAAATAGCTACACAGATAAATATAAACTTGTTCTTTTATGTTGAGTTCGGCGCGAAGTCTTGCATAATTTTTGGCTTGTTCGTCAGTTATTAATTCACTTTGAATATATTCTCCAACGTCTTCAAAAGTTTCAACCTGCGCGAAGGCAATCGGCATAAAATTAAAATTATAAAAATTTGGCGTAAAAGTAAAACTGCCCAGAGCAACCGACGCCGCTAAAATTCGCCTAAGAAATTTTTTATTCATACCGCACACATCCTTAAATACTGCAACATTTTAGGAAACTGAATTTAATTTGTCAACTTTTGGCATTTATGATAAAATTTTGACATTGGAAATTAATTTGAGTTAAATCGACGAGGTGTAATAAAAATGGGAAAAACGCTGGTAATTTTGGGCAGTTCGTGGGGCGACGAAGGCAAAGGTAAATTCGTTGACTACTACGCGCAAAAAGCAGATATTATTTCAAGAGTGGCGGGCGGCTCAAACGCTGGACACACTTTAAGCATTGATAATGTTGAATATAAATTGCGGCTTGTACCTTCCGGAATTCTTTGCAAAGATAAATTTTGCGTCATTGGTAACGGCGTTGTAGTTGATCCAAAAGTTTTGCTTGAGGAAATGGATTCACTAAGCGCACGCGGAGTTGACGTTTCAAAAATTCGCTTGTCTAACCGCGCTCATGTAGTTTTGCCTTATCATCAAATTTTGGATAAACTTTCTGAAGAATCACGCGGCGATAAAAAAATTGGTACGACGGGGCGTGGAATTTCTCCCTGCTACATTGATAAAGCTGACAGAATCGGTATTCGTGTTTGTGATTTTATCGACAAGGAAGAATTTGCGGCAAGATTAAAATTTACAATCGAACAAAAAAATATTATCCTGCAAAAAGTTTACAATCACGCGCCGCTGAATTATGAAGAAATTTTGAGCGAATATGAAGGTTACGCTGACAGGTTGCGCCCGTATGTTTGCGATACAATAACTTTGCTGAATGAAGAATTAAACGCGGGCAAAAAGATTTTGTTTGAAGGCGCACAAGCTACAATGCTTGATATTGATTATGGAACTTATCCCTACGTTACGGCAAGTCATCCCGTGGCGGGCGGCGTTTGCGTAGGCGCGGGAATTGCGCCGAAAAAAATTGATACTGTTATTGGCGTCGTCAAGGCTTATACAACGCGCGTCGGTGAAGGTCCTTTTCCTACTGAACAACTTAATGAAATTGGCGAAAGGTTACGCAAGGAAGGTCACGAATTTGGAACAGTTACGGGGCGTCCGCGTCGCACGGGCTGGCTTGATGCTTGCGTTGTAAAGTACGCCGGGCAAATTTCCGGCATTGATTATTTGGGCGTTACGAAAATGGATATTTTTGACACTTTCGATGAAATTAAAATGTGCGTTGCCTACAAAATCGACGGCAAAATTATTAATGAAATTCCTGCAAGTTTAAAAGTTTTCGCGCAGGTTGAGCCGGTTTATGAAACTTTTGAAGGCTGGAAATGTGATACTTCAAAAATTCGCAATTATGAAGATTTACCCGTAAACGCAAAAAAATATCTTGAAAGAATGGCTGAAGTTACAGGTACAAAAATTGGAATTATTTCAGTTGGACCGAACAGGGATCAAACTATCGTAGTTGACGAAAATATTTTTTAAATTAGGATTTTTTATAAATTAAATATTAAAGTATGTTGACAAAAGTTAAGATTAAAAAGACGCCCGCCGCACTTAGTTTTTACCGGTAACGCTGAAGTTTCTGTAACGCACTCAAACGCGGCTGGAACTTTGAACTATTTTTTGCTTGACGCGAAAAAACGCAGGCGGGCGTCGATTCTGCAAATGCGATGAGTAAGAGCATTTGCTCCTTTGCTAGGCGTTTTAAAATACCGACTTGTTAAAAAAGAAAAATTTGTAAACAACACTTGGCGTAAAATAATTTTAGCCGCCGAAAATTGGGCGGCTTTTTTTATTAAAAATTGAAATTAGTAAACTGGAAAAAATTTTTCGGTTAATATTAACCCTTTTGAAACTTAAAAAAATGGTAAATTGCCGAATAAATAAGCCTTTAGATATTGATTCTGAATAATTCTTGTGATAAACTTGCAACGGCAGTAAATAGTTGGGGGGAATGTAAATTTTACTGCTAACCAACTATAAAATTTCTTTAGTCATTGAAATTCAAGCTCAAATATTTTATTGTTTTAACTAGAGGGCAGTTTCAGTGTATTATGCAATAAAAGGGACAAAAAAAGAAAAGTTCCTGAAAGGCGATTAGCATGGAAGTTATTTTGGCAGAGTATTTAGGTTTTTGTTACGGCGTCAAACGTGCAATAAAAATAGCAAAGAAACACGCGGACGGCAAAAGTTGTACATTGGGACCAATAATTCATAATCCGCAAATGGTAGCGCGCCTTAATGCTGAAGGCGTAGGAATGACAGAGGATTTAAATTCGGTTGAGGAAGGCACAATAATAATTCGTTCGCACGGAGTAGGACCGCAAACTTATGAAGAAATTCAAAGGCGCGGGTTAAAATTAGTTGATGCAACTTGTACGCACGTAAAAAAGGCGCAACTTTCGGCAAAAGAATTGGCGGACAGCGGCTATAGCGTAGTTATTATCGGCGAAAAAAATCATCCTGAAGTAAAAAGTATTTGGGAATGGACGAATAGAAAAGCCGTAATAATCGAAAATGAAGTTGAGGCTGAAAATTTTGCACCGTGTCCAAAACTCGGCATAGTTTCACAAACAACAATAGCCGGTGAACATTTTAGAAAAATAGTTCTGCGCTTGTTGGAAAAGTCAAAAGATATTCGCATTTTAAGGACGATATGCACAGCGACTGAACAACGGCAGAAAGCAGCAATGGAATTGGCGGCGAAAGTTGACGTTATGCTTGTAGTAGGCGGCAGAAACAGTGCAAATACAACAAAACTTGCCAAAATTTGTGAAAGTATTTGTAAAACCTATCACATAGAAACTGCTGAAGAAATTTTACCGGAATGGTTTAACCAATGTAAAAAAGTTGGAATCACAGCGGGAGCCTCAACGCCCGACTGGATTATCAGGGAGGTTTCAATACAGTGTCAGAGGATGTAAAAAATTCTGAGGATATGGGAAGTTTGCTCGACGCGGCCGGAGATATTCAAAGTATCCGCGAAGGCGAAATAGTTGAAGGAACAGTTGTGCAGGTTAATCGCAGTGAAGCATTTGTAGATATTGGTTACAAACAAGAAATTCCAATTCCAAAACGTGAACTTGCAACACCGGAGCCGGAATCAGCAGAAGACGTTGTAAAAGTTGGCGATAAAATCGAAGTTTATATTCAATCACTCGGCGGCGAAAACGGCGGCGCACTTTCCAAAGTTAAAGCTGACAGAATGAGCGGCTGGAAAGATTTGGAAAATATAAAAGAAAACGGCGGCACGGTTCAAGCAAAAATTACCCAAGTTATAAAAGGCGGGCTTGTAGCATTCGTCGGCGAAATTCGCGGCTTTATTCCTGCATCTCAAATGGAACTTCATTTCGTCAGAGATCTTTCGGTTTATGTCGGTCAAACTATCGAAACAATTCCGATTGAAATAGATAAATCTAAACAACGCCTTGTACTTTCACGCCGTCCAATTCTTGAAAAAGAACGTGAAAATAAACAAAAAGAAATTTTTGAAAAATTGGAAACGGGGCAAATTTGCAAGGGCGTTGTAAAACGTTTGGTTGACTACGGAGCATTTATCGACGTAGGCGGTATTGATGGACTTGCTCATATTTCAGACCTTTCTTGGGAAAGAATCAGCAACCCTTCAGAAGTTTTAAAAGTTGGCGATGAAATTGACGTTTATATTAAAAACGTTGATCCTGAAACAAGAAGAATTTCTCTTTCAGTAAAAAATACACAGCAAGATCCATGGATTGATAAAGCTGATAAATATTCTGAAGGACAGGAAATTGAAGGCAAAATAGTTAAGCTTGCAAAATTCGGCGCGTTCATGGAAATTGAGCCCGGCTTTGATGGTTTAATTCCAATGGGCGAACTTTCAGATCGTCGTATTGAAAATGCTGATGAGGCAGTTCAATTAGATGAAATTGTTAAAGTTAAAATTATGCGTATTGACAAACAACGCAAACGTATTTCTCTTTCAATCAATCGTGTAAAACGCAATGCTTAAGTAGGTGGCTAGATGGCTAGATTGTTAGTCCATTAGTACTGACTATCTAACCATCTTTTCATCTGACAATATAAAAATAGGAGGTCGCTTGATATGAAAAAAATCGCGGCTATTCTTTGTGGCGCAGTGCTTGCCACTTCGGCTGTATGTTCAGCCACTATTCCCTCAAATGCAATTAGCATTGGTAATTTAGTTCCTGGTATGAGTACTTCTCGTTTAACTTCCCTTTACGGGCAACCAATTTCAAAAGACGGTGACGAATGGAAATTCCGCAATTTTGAAGTTGAAGTTGAACGCGGCAAAGTTAAGGAAATTGAAACTTATAGCAATGGCTTTTCAACTCCGGCGGGAATTTCTATAGGGCAAGATGCAAGAATTTTAACCCGCGCTTATGGCAACGCCGACAGAATGGAAGTTGAAGGCAACGAGGAAGAATACGAATTTTATAGCCACGATTATTCTATGAAGATTGAGTTTAAAGTTCGCAACGGCTACATTTACAAAATTATTTGTGAATCTCAAGATTAATTGAATTTAAAATCCAAAGTAAAAAGCCCGCCTTTTTTGGCGGGTGTTTTTTTATTTCCAGAAAAAAATTTTTTTAAGAAATTACGGCTTTTCTTACTGAAATTCTTTAAATTTTTTTATTTTGAGAATACGGCTTTTCTTTCTTTAGAAGAAATGAGCAATGCTCTTACTCATCGCATTGCAAGCCTAGCAAAAGAAAGAATCTTACGCCGTCAGGTTGCAAATTCGACGAATAGGAGGATTTGCTCTCGCGTTCAATTTTACAGGCAAAAACTAAGACGGCGTCGGCGTAAAAATTTAAACTAAAAGCAACTTGCTAATGGCTCCTGTAATTTTTACGCCCTATTTTTGTAAATATTTTTTTCTCTAATTTTTTTACGATACGGCTTTTATTTCTTTAGAAAAAATGAAGTGCGGCGGGCGTCCACCTAACAACTAGCCATCTAACCACTATTTAACGGCGTTATCAAATTCGGCTTGAGGAATAAGCGTAACAAGCCCCATAATTGCCAAAATTTGCTCCAACGCAACACGCGGCGACGCTGTATTTTTTACAACAAAATTAACGTCTTTCCATTGTTCAAATTCTTTGTTTGAGTCGGAGTATTCAACAAAATATTTTATTTCGTCATTTGAACAGCCGGCGCGCAGCATTCTTTCAATAAATACTTCTTCATTAATCATCAAGAAAATTGTTACAAGGTCTTGATTTATAAATTTTGAAAGTTGCTTAATACCGTCAGAATTCATCATTAACATAATACTAACTTTGTGATCTTGATAAGCATCTAAAACTTCTGTACGGCGCATTCCAAACGAACTGCCTTGATATTGGCTGTTGACTATAAGTTTTTCAGCGGCGTAAGCATCCGGTTTTACAGTTTGAAAAAGTTTGCGCTTATAGGCGTAGCGATCGTCAAAATATTTTGTGGTAACAGTTGGAATATAATGCAGTCCCATTGAAACAAGTTGAGAAACCATTGAAGATTTTCCTGAACAATGTGGACCGAGAAAAGCATATACCTTATTATGTGCCATTTAAAACTTCCTTTCTTTTTAAGGACTAAGGATTAGGGATTAAGGATTAGGGAAAATTTTTCAATCCTTAGCCCTTAGCCCTTAACCCTTAGTCCTTAGTCCTTAGTAATTTTCAGCGTTGACTTCAAAATAACTTTGCGGGTGTTTGCAAACGGGGCAAATATCCGGCGCGGCAGTTCCAACGACGATATGTCCGCAATTTCTGCACTCCCAAATTTGAACGCCGGCTTTTTTGAAGACACTTTGCATTTCAACATTTCTTAAAAGTTTGCGGTAACGTTCTTCGTGGTGTTTTTCAATCGCTGCAACGCCGCGGAATTGTTCAGCCAATTCAGTAAAGCCTTCTTCGTCAGCCTCACGCGCCATACGTGCATACATATCCGTCCACTCGTAATTTTCGCCTTCAGCCGCGTGCAAAAGATTTTCTTCAGTTGTTCCCAATTCGCCCAATGCTTTAAACCAAAGTTTTGCATGTTCTTTTTCGTTTTCGGCGGTTTTCAAAAACAGCGCGGCTATTTGTTCGTAGCCGTTTTTCTTTGCAACGGACGCATAATAGGTATATTTATTTCTTGCTTGCGATTCTCCGGAAAAAGCCTCGCGCAGATTTTGTTCAGTTTTTGTACCGGCAAGGGATTTAGTTTCAGATTTTTTTACTTCAGGAACAATTTTTTCAAAATCTGTTGCGGGGTGTTTACAAATTGGGCAAATGAAATCTGCGGGCAATTCTTCGCCGATATATTCATAGCCGCAAATTGTGCAACGCCAAATAGTCTTGCCGTCTTCAGTTTTGCCGACGGGCGCGGGTTTTGGTTTAATATTTTTCTGATAGAAATTGTAAGTTGTCGAGGGAATATCATTAAATTTTTCCATATCGACAACATCAGCAATAAAAATCGTATGAGTTCCCGCGTCCACAGAATTTATAACATTGCCGCTTATGAAAGAATTTGTTCCTTCAGTAATTGCAAGCGTGCCGTTAGCCGTGCGTTGTACTTTGTCGAAATTTGCAAACTTGTCAACATTTTTACCGCTCTGAAAACCGAAATGCTTAAACAGTTCAAAATTTGCCGCCTCACTGATTATCGACACTGTAAATTTTTTCGACGCGGTTATTAAATCGTGCGTGTAATTTAATTTGTTTACGGCTATTGAAATTCGCTCGGGATTTGCCGTAACTTGAGTAACGGTGTTGATAATGCAGGCGTTGTCTTTAGTTTCAGATTTTGAACTCAAAACAAATAAGCCATACTGAACATTAAATAAAACTTTACTATCCATTTTCTGCCCTCCAAAAAAATTTTTTTTACCACTGCTGATATTATAGCCGTTTCACGTTTTCTTGTAAATGTCAAGGTCTAGATAGAAATTTTTTACTTTGTTAAAATATTAGCGCACTACAATTTTTTAAAGAAAGGAGAGAACGAAATGAAATTAAAAACTGTAATAAAGCGTTCAGGAAATTCAGTTGAATACAACCGGGAAAAAATTTTTAATGCTATTGCCGGCGCAAATAATGACGCAACTTCAGCTGAAAACAAATTACAGCCAAAGGATATTGAAGAAGTTGTAAAATCTGTTGAAAGGGCAATTTCTGAAAATGAAAGTATTGGCGTCGAAGAAGTTCAAGATGAAGTTGAAACAGCGTTAATGGCGGGCGGATTTTTTGACGTGGCGAAACAGTACATTCTTTACCGAGAAAAACATTCTCAAAGGCGAATGGCGCAGAAAAAATTAATGGAAACTTACAAAGATATTTTCTTTGCAGATTCAGTGAATGTTGACTTGAAACGCGACAATGCCAATATTAATACTGATGCCTCAATGGGGATAATGTTAAAACTCGGCGCGGAGGGCGCAAAACATTTTGTAGATAATTATGTTTTGCCGGAAGAATTTGCAACAGCCGACAAAGAAAACTGGATTCATATTCACGACAAAGATTTCAGTTTAATAACTTTGAATTGTTGCCAAATAGATTTATTGAAACTTTTTCACGGCGGCTTTTCTACCGGTCATGGTTTCCTGCGCGAGCCGAATTCAATTCGTTCATACGCGTCTTTGGCGTGTATCGCTGTGCAATCCAATCAAAATGATATGTTTGGCGGGCAAAGCATAAACGCGTTTGATTATGCTATGGCTGAAGGCGTTAGAAAATCTTTCAAAAAAATTATAAAGGCGGAAGTTGCGCGGGCTTGCGAATTTTGCGATATTACGCCCGCCGCCGCTATTGATTTTAATTTTTGTACTTATTCTGAAGGTGATAATTCGGCAGCCGTTGAAAATTTGACTGCGGTTGTCGGTTCAAAAAATTTGGCAGAAAAAATTTATCATCAAGCTTGCCGCGACGTTGAAGAAGAAACTCATCAAGCTATGGAGGCTCTTATTCATAATTTTAACACTTTGCATTGTTTGCCGTATTCTGAAAAAATTTGGATTTTCGACTGCGAAACTTCAAATTTAGAATTAATGAAAATTGGCGAACTTGCAGAAAAATTTGTTCCCAATCGTTACAAGGCAATTTCACTAAATAAAAATACCGGTAAAAGTGAACTTAAATTCATTACGGCAATTCAACGCAAAGATAATAATCGCCGACTTGTTACGATTGTTGACAACGCAGGGCGCAAAGTTACTGCCACTGACAATCATAAAATTTTATTTCTCAACAACAACGGCAAAATTGCTGAAGATATTCCGGAAGATATAACAAATGTAATTTCGCCACGCAAATTTAATGATATTGAAGTTTCGGACAGATTGTTTATTGGTAATTTTAAATCTAGAAAAAAACAAAATTACGAATTGCCTTACATTGAAATTACGCCGGAATTTGCCAAAATTGCCGGTTATTACGTTGCTGAAGGCAATATCAGCGGCGGCAGTCAAATTTCTTTCGCTGTATGCAATACCGAAAAAGAAAATGAATTGATAAATTTAATGCAAACAGTATACAGCGAAAATGTTACATTTAATCGTTATACCAGAAAAAACGGCTTGCCACATATGATTAATTTTAATGTAGGTAAAATTTGGGCTGATGCTTTTAAATTTTATTTTGGCGAAAATTCGCACTGCAAAAAAATACCGCTTGAAATACTTTTTTCAAAAAATAAAGCAGTCAAAATTAATTTTTTAAACGGCTACTTGAAATGTGACGGCTCCATAAAAAAAAGATACGCCGGGGCAACTTCAGTATCTGAACTTTTGATAAAACAGCTACATTTAATGATTTTGTCTTTGGATGAATTGACAACGCTAAACGAGCGCGATACTAATTCTAAAACTTACGGCGCAACACATATTCACGAAATAAATTTTTGCGGAAATGCCGGAAACAGAATTGGACTTGAATTTGATTTTGAATCAGTGCGCGTTGAACTTCGCAAATATTCTTTTGAATTTCTAAAAGATTTATATTACAGAAATTTTAAAGGCAGGCGTCCGCACAGTCCAATTTCAAAAGAAATGATTGACGCTAAAATTTCTGAAAATCCAAATTTGCAAGTAGCCTCAAATATTTTCGCAGTTCCTGTAAAAAATTGGATTTTTTCAAACAGCGGCGCAGAATATGTTTACGATTTGTCAGTTGAAGATAACGAAACTTTTTTAACGGAGGATTGTATTTTTGTTCATAATTCCAGAGCGGGAGCGCAGGTTCCATTTTCTTCAATAAATTATGGAATGGATACAAGCCCCGAAGGGCGGCTTGCAATTCGTGAAGTTTTAAATGCAATAGACGCGGGATTAGGCAACGGCGAAACTCCAATTTTTCCAATTTCTGTTTTCCAACTTAAAGCAGGCGTTAATTATAATGTTGACGATAAAAATTATGATTTATTCCGGCAAGCGTGTCGCGTCAGCGCAAAAAGACTTTTCCCAAATTTCGTAAATCTTGACGCGCCGTATAATTTGCAATATTACAAGCCGGGCGATTATAACAGTTATGTTGCAACGATGGGCTGTCGTACCCGCGTTATGTCAAATGTAAACGGCGCGGAACAATCCGGCTCGCGCGGCAATTTTTCTTTCGTTACAATCAACCTTCCAAAACTTGCCCTTGAGGCAAAGGGCAGCGTCGAAGAATTTTTCAAACTGTATGACAAGTACATTACAATTTGCCATGATTATTTACTTTTCCGCCTTAAAACCATTGAAGAAAAGCACGTTTATAATTTTCCATTTTTAATGGGGCAGGGCGTTTGGCTTGATTCAGATAAATTAAAACCTACCGACAAAATTAAGGAAGTTTTAAAGCACGCCAGTTACTCAATCGGTTTTTGCGGGCTTGCAGAATGTTTGGTTGCTTTAATCGGCAAGCATCACGGGCAAAGTAAAGACGCGCAAGAATTGGGTTTAAAAATTATAAAACATCTGCGCGAGCGTACTGACGAATATACAAAACTTGAAAAGAGAAATTGGACAACTTTTGGAACGCCGGCAGAATCTACCGCAGGGCAATTTCAACGCGCCAATCGTAAACAGTACGGAATTATTAAGGGCGTAACAAGCCGCGATTATATGACAAATTCAAGCCATGTACCGGTTTATTTTCCAATTACCGCAAATGATAAAATTCAAATTGAGGCTCCCTACCACGCACTTTGCAACGCCGGACACATTGCCTATATCGAAATGGACGGCGACCCAACAAAAAATCTTTCGGCATTTGAGGCGATTGTCCGCGCCATGCATGATTCTAATATGGGATATTTTTCAATTAATCATCCGGTTGATAGAGATCCCGTTTGCGGCTACACGGGAATTATCGCCAATGAATGTCCACATTGCCACAGAAAGGAAATGGAGCGCGGTACTTTTCACATTGATAGATTATATTAAAAATTCAAGAGAGGCGGCTTGTCGTGGATATTTCAGCCCATTTTGGCGGCTTTAAAATGTTGGAATAAAATTTTTAAACGCGCTAATTTTGGGCGTGTTTTTTTTGACTAAGTGCTTATTCTTAAAAATTCAAGAGAGGCGGCTTGTCGTGGAAATTTTCGCCCGTTTTGGCGGCTTTAAAAATGTTGAAATAAAATTTTTAAACGCGCTAATTTTGGGCGTGTTTTTTTTGACTAAGTGCTTATTCTTAAAAATTCAAGAGAGGCGGCTTGTCGTGGAAATTTTCGCCCGTTTTGGCGGCTTTAAAAATGTTGAAATAAAATTTTTAAACGCGCTAATTTTGGGCGTGTTTTTTTTGACTAAGTGCTTATTCTTAAAAATTCAAGAGAGGCGGCTTGTCGTGGAAATTTCAGCCCATTTTGGCGGCTTTAAAATGTTGAAATAAAATTTTTCAACGCGCTAATTTTGGGCGTGTTTTTTTTGACTAAGTGCTTATCCTTAAAAATTCAAGAGAGGCGGCTTGTCGTGGAAATTTCAGCCCATTTTGGCGGCTTTAAAATATTTACATAAAATTTTTAAACGCGCTAATTTTGGGCGTGTTTTTTTTGACTAAGTGCTTATCCTTAAAAATTCAAGAGAGGCGGCTTGTCGTGGAAATTTCAGCCCATTTTGGCGGCTTTAAAATGTTGACATAAAATTTTTCAACACGCCTTAGCCCCTAATCCTTAGTCCTTAGCCCCTAATCCCTAGCCCCTAAAAATATTGACAGAGAAAATTTTTTATGATATTCTACAACCCGTTGATTTACGGCGTGTTATTTTGCGCACGAAATTAACTTTTTCCACCGCTCGACTAAGGTTCAAAATTCGGAAAATTCCGGTGCCGAAATCGGCGAGTTCATCTTTTTTTGGAGGTGTTTAGTTAAAATGTATGCTATTATTAAAACCGGCGGCAAACAGTACAAAGTTTCTGAAGGCGACGAAATTATTATTGAAAAACTCGAAGTTGAGGAAAATTCTTCTGTAACCTTTGAAGAAGTTTTGGGAATTTTTGACGGCGAAAATATTAAAGTTGGTAAACCTGTCATCGAAGGCGCAAAAGTTACCGCTACTGTTGTTAAAAACGGCAAAGGTCCAAAAATTCGTATTTTCAAATACAAACATAAAACCAATTATCGCCGTCGCGCAGGGCATCGCCAGCCGTTTACAAAAGTTAAAATCGAAAAAATCGAGGGCTAATCAATGATTAACGCGGAGATTTACAAGCAGGAAGACGGCAAAATTACCGGCTTTTTAATCGACGGACACGCAAATACCGCGCCGCACGGGCAAGATATTTTTTGCGCCGGAGTTTCAACTATTACTCAATCTGCGTATCTTTGCATTGTTCAGCATTTGAAACGCAAAATTGAAGGCGATTCTGCAAGCGGCAGATTAATGTTAAAATTAAAAACGCCGCCCGACGATTTAACTGAGGCGGTTTTTCAAACAATGTTAATCGGTCTGCATGAAATTGAAAAATTAGCTCCGCAAGCTCTGAAAGTTATTGAATAGAGGTGAATTTTAATGTTGCAATTTGATTTACAACTTTTCGCACATAAAAAGGGCGTTAGCTCCACTCGTAACGGGCGTGACAGCGAGTCTAAAAGATTGGGTGTCAAAGAACAAGCAGGTACTGTTGTTACTGCAGGAAGTATTTTAGTTCGTCAGCGCGGTACTCATTTTCATCCCGGCTTGAATGTTGGACGCGGCAACGACGATACACTTTTTGCTAAAATCGATGGCAAAGTTGCATTTGAACGCAAAGGCAAATATCAACGCAAAATCAGCGTTTACGCAGTCGAAAAACCGGCTGAAGTTTCACTCGCAAAATAATTTAATAATATTTTTCAAAAATAAAAACCCGCTTTTTGTGGCGGGTTTATTTTTTTTTACTTTGTCGCGCAGATTTTATTTTTTGGCGAATGTTAAGAAAGTTTTGTTATTCTGTTCAAGTGCAGTAAAATTAATTTGCTCAATATTTGTAACAGAAAATTTTTGTTCAGTAATGGAGGAAAGTTGCGTGTCCTCTGAAATAAAATTGTTGTCTTCAAATAAATCTAAAGTTTTTGAATAAGTTTTTAGTTCGTCGCGCAGATTTTATTTCTTTGCGAAAGTCAAGAAAGTTTTGTTATTCTGTTCAAGTGCAGTAAAATTAATTGGCTCAATATTTGTAACAGAAAATTTTTGTTCAGTGATTGAGGAAAGTTGAGTGTCATCAGAAATAAAATTGTTGTCTTCAAATAAATCTAAAGTTTTTGAATAAGTCTGAGTAGTAGTTTTATTGCTTGAATCCGTGACAGTAATTTTTTTGCCCTTGCCATTCTTGACAGTTAAAGTACCACTGCCAATAGTGAAGATAACATTTTGACCGCTGTAACTGGTTTTTGAAATTTTGCCACTTGAAATTTTTATAGTATCCTGCCCTGCTGCGTAGTCCGTGATAACGTCTTTGCCGCCGCTATAAATAAAAGTATCGTTACCTGCGCCGCCTGTGAAAGTGTCATTACCCGCGCCGCCGTATAAGCTGTCGTTTCCGGCATCGCCCAAAAGTTTATCGTTGCCCGCTTCTCCGAAAATTGAATCATTGCCCGCGCCGCCATAAACTGTATCATTACCGGCACCGGCTGAAATTGTATCTGCCGCCTTGCCGCCTTTGATTGAATTAGCCTTTGAATCTCCGACAATATTTACAGATTTTGAAAGTGCAGAGGCGTTTACTTTTGTTGCATTGGAATAATTTGCCAAGTCAATTTTGTTGCCGGTAAAATTGCTTGACGCGGTTAAAAGCGAACTGCTGATTGAAAGACCTGTAGGCAAAGTTGAAGTTGAACTTCCGCCGCTACTGCCGCTGCCCAAAGTGCCGTTAATTTTAACTGCAATATTTGCCGCGTTTTTGAGTAAGATTGTGCCGCTGCCGACATTTACTTTTAAATCACTTCCGCTTTTTACGGTTGTATATTTCGCGCCGCTTATTTGCAAAGTGTCGCTTGCCTTGATGCCGTAAACAGTATCGTTGCCGTCGCCTGAAGCATATTGAATAACGTTATTGTTGCTGCCGGAAGTAATTGAAATATAGTCATTTCCGGCACCGCCTGTCAAAGTAGAATTTCCACTGATTAAAGTTGTATATGTTCCACCGGAAATTTGTACTGCGCCGCTATTGTAAATAGTATCATTACCTGCACCGCCATTTACAACCACGTACTTCCCCATATTAGTAATTTTATCATTGCCCGCGTCGCCATTAATTGTTACATAATCGCCATCGCTCCAATTAATGATACTGTCATTATCTGCGCCGCCATTGATTGTGACATTTTCGCAACTGTTGTCTATGGTATCGTTACCTGCTCCACCATCAATAAAGGAATGGTTTCCATCATAACTTGTTCCGTAACTATTAGAGCCGCTATTATCAATATAATCTGCACCTGCGCCACCATAAATTGTAGAATAAGCAGCACTGTTTATAATTCGGTCGTTACCATTATCGCCGTTTATCAAAACTTTTGAATTAAAGTGGCTGTCAATACTGTCATTTCCGGCATTGCCATTGATTGTCACGTTGGACCCTCTATTAAAAATGCTGTCTGCGTTGCCTGTACCGTTTATAACTGTATTGTTTGCAGAATTGCTGATTAATGTGGATTGCGCGGCGGGTTGAGTAGGTTGAACAGTGGAGCCGCCGCTACTGCCTCCGATAACGCTTGAAATGACACTGCCGCTGCCGGTTTTAATTTTTAAAGTTTTACCTTTGGCGTCCTTCAGAGTGATATTGCCGCTGCCGATTGTCAAAATAACGTCCGAACCGCTGACAGTAGATTTTGAAATACTGCCGCTTGTTATGTGCAGTGTATCGTTTGTGCCGAACCCGGCAACAGTATCGTTGCCGTCACCGCTTGCATATTGGTAAAGCGCACTGCCGCTGTAAAGTATAACTTCATCATTGCCCGCGCCGCCGTTTATCGTAACTTTGCCGGTTGTTGCGTTAATTGTATCGTTACCTGCGCCGCCATTGATTGTTACGTTTGTTGCAAGATTGAAAATATAATCGTCGCCCGCGTTGCCATTAAGCGTGGAAGTTTTGCCGGTGTTGAAAATTGTATCTGCGCCGTTTCCGCCTGCAACTAAAGAATTTGACTTAGTATTGAAAATATATTCTGAAGTAACTGTCGGTTGAATAGTTACGCCGCCGCCGTTCACAATGTTTAAAGTTTTGCCCGCCGCACCGTCCAGAGTAATTTTGCCACTGCTAACATTTACAATAACATTGTTGCCACTTGTGATTGTCGAATAACTGCCGGAAATTTTTAGCGTGTCATCTTCATCAAAACCATAAATAATATCGTTACCATCCCCGCTTGCATAATTGATAACTGCAGAAACATTATCTCTAGAATAATATTTTTCTAAACGTATTATATCGTTGCCCGTGCCGCCTTCAATAGTAATATTACTCATATTGCCTTCAGCTTTAATTGAATCATCGCCATCGCCGCCAATAACTAAGCCGTTAGTATTATCACGAGCGTGAAGAGTATCTTTACCATTGCTACCAATTAATGAAGAATCCTTACCCCTATTGTAAATATAATCGGCTCCTTCTTCACCGCTAATGTAAGCATAATCTCCATTACTATCGATAATGTCATTGCCGAGACCACCAGCGATAGTAGCATTTGAGCCGGAATTACCTATATTGTCGTTGCCTGTACCACCGTTAATTGAATTGTTACTTCCACCATAAACAGAAACTCGATCGTTATCTTCATCGCCATTTACTACGCCGTTACTTCCATTTAACGATATTAAATCATTACCTGCGCCGCCGCTGATTGAAACATTATTAGTACTTTGGTATGAATAATAACCTTCACTTTTAATACTGTCTGCGCCGTCACCACCAATAATCGTTACGTTGTTATTGTTTCGATTGTAAACTGTATCGTTGCCACCATAACCATAAACAATTTTACCAGAGCCGCTGACAGAAATATTATCGTGTCCTTCAGTGCCTCTGATAGTTTCAACAAATCGCTGAATATCAAATTTCAACTTGCTCATAATAAATCACTCCTCAGCTAAAAAAACAATCTTCTAATTGAAAATTATTATACCCCCCCCCGTGAAATTTTCCTGAAAAAATTCATTTCTAATGAAATTCTAATAATAAAAAAAGACCCGCCATTTTTGACGAGTCCCAAAAAATTTCAAAATATTTTACGCGGTAAGAGTGCCTTTTTCCTTGACGAAATTAATTAAGCCGCCCGCCTGCGCGATGCCCTGTACAAAAGTTGGGAGCGGGTGCGCCTTGTAAGTTTCGCCGGTTGTAAGATTTTCAATCGTGCCTGTATCAGTGTCAATTTTCAAAATGTCATTGGCAGAAATTTTTTCAACTTCATTTCCAATTTCCAACAGCGGCAAGCCAATATTAATTCCGTTACGATAAAAAATTCTTGCAAAACTAGCCGCAATTACAACGGGAACGCCGCTTGCTTTAATTGCAACGGGAGCATGTTCACGGCTGGAGCCGCAACCAAAATTTTTGCCGCCAACCATTATATCGCCCGCCTTGACATTCGCCGCAAAAGTTTCGTCAATGTCAACCATACAATGTTTCGCCAATTCAGCCGGATCAAATGTATTTAAATAGCGCGCCGGAATTATAACATCAGTATCGATATTGTCGCCGTAACGCCAAACTTTTCCTTCAATCTGCATTGAAAAACTTCCTTTCAGTCGATTTTTAGGGATTAGTAAAAAACTAGTCTCTAGCCCTTAGCCCCTAATCCTTAGCCCTTAATTTCGTCAGGAGTAGCAATTTTACCCAAAATAGCAGACGCCGCCGCCACATGCGGTCCCGCCAAATAAACTTCACTTTCAACATGCCCCATACGTCCTCTAAAGTTCCTGTTGGTGGTGGAAACGCAACGTTCACCCGCCGCCAAAATTCCCATATAGCCGCCTAAACACGGTCCGCAAGTTGGACAGCTTACAACGCAGCCCGCGTCAATGAAAATATCTATCCAATGACAATTAATTGCCTCTTTGTAAATTTCTTGACTGCCGGGAATAATTATGCAGCGTACGTCCGGATGAACTTTGCGCCCTTTCAAAATTCCCGCCGCAATATTTAAATCTTCAAGGCGTCCGTTCGTACAGGAACCAATTACAACTTGATTAATTTTAATTTCGCCGAGTTCGTCAACAGGTTTAACATTTTCCGGCAAATGTGGCAACGCTACAACCGGTTTTAATTCGCTAAGATTAATTTCGACAGTTTGACAATATTTGGCGTCTTCATCGGCGTTTGTCGGAAAATATTCATAATCGACGCGGCAACCTACATAAAATTTGGTAATTTCGTCAAAGGGGAAAATTCCAGCCTTGCCGCCCGCCTCAATCGCCATATTTGAAATAGTTAATCTATCTGTCATTGTTAATTCTTTGACGCCTTCGCCGCTAAATTCCAGCGATTTATAAAGTGCGCCGTCAACGCCAATTTTTCCAATCAAAGTTAAAATAACGTCCTTACCGCTGATATTTTTCGGCTTTTTGCCGGTAATTTTTACATTGATAGCCTCCGGAACTTTAAACCACGCCTTGCCGGTTGCAAGTCCAACGGCTAAATCTGTTGTACCTACACCCGTTGAAAAAGCATTAACCGCGCCGTAAGTGCAGGTGTGAGAATCTGCGCCAATGATTAACATACCGGGCGCAACAATTCCAAATTCCGGCAAAATTACGTGTTCAATACCTACGCGCCCCGCCTCGTAGTAATGCTTGATTTTATTTTTCTTTGCAAAGTCCCGCATAATTTTTGCAAGTTCGGAACTTTTAATATCTTTCGCCGGTTGAAAGTGGTCGGGAATTAAAGCAATTTTGTCAGGATTAAAGACCGGCTTACCAATTTTTTCAAATTCCTTGATTGAAGGCGGACCTGTAACATCATTTGCCATAACTAAATCTAAATCGCAAATGACAAGTTGCCCCGCCTCGACGGATTCTAAGCCCGCGTGTCGCGCAATTATTTTTTCACTTATCGTCATTGCCATTTTATCACTCTCCTAAGTATTTTTTCTGTATTTCTTTGAAAACAGTATCAGGCGTTTGTAAATCTAAATTTACGCGCCAATTTAATTTATTAAAAAAATTGCCTTTCAAAATTTTATCATAAGGATACTTAGCGTAAAAATCATTCAAATGAAAAACCAAAGTATTAGTTTCAGTGTTGTTAATTGGCACGTCGTCCAAAAATTTTTTAACTACGGGGATATTATCGTACGCAATATCCATCATAAAATCCATAATCACATAATCAATAACTTCATCAAATTCCCGCCAGTATTGCTCATAAAATTCTTTCATAAAAGCAAGAAGTGGATTATGCAAAATCGCCGCGCCTTGCAGAAAAGTTGCCCATCTTGCATAAGAAGGATTTGTTACATATATTGAAGGGATTTTTTGGGATTTATCATTATAAAATTTTTGTGTGTAGTAAGGCATTTTCCAAAAATTTTTGTGATTTTCCAGTGGCTCAGTTACTAACATTGTAGCGTCAAGCCACAAACCTCCATATTTCTCTAACAAATTGACACGAATTATATCTGAAAAATGCGTTCGAGATATTTTGCCTTCAGAAAATTTTTTCAGTATGTGTTCAGGCAATTTTACATAATCAGAATAATTTTTTTCGTCAATGAAACAGATTTTATATTTTCCGGCGTGCATTTTCAAACTATTGTAACAGCAACGTACAATTTGCGGAAGATTTTCTTCGCCTTGAAACCAACAATACCAAATTTTATAATCTTTCGGCAAGACTTTTGGACAATTTTTATCATTGACTGTGAAAGTTGAAAATTTTTTTATTAAATCGGAGTATTTATTTTGCAAGAAATTTTTAATCTGATAATTGCGGCGAACTTGCGCACGTACTGATAAATTTGAAACTGTCAAGTTATTAAATTTTGCGAATATCTCAAAATCCTCGCGCAGATTTTTAGACCACAAATTTTGATTCGCCAAAGATTGAAATTCTTGAATTTTGCCAAGTAAAAGAAAAGCCAATGCAAAATATTGACGCCTTACCGGATTAAATTCACGTGCAAGAATTTGATTAAGTTGTGAACAAACATTTTCAATCTGTCCGGGCGGCGCGTTTAAATATTGAACGGCTCCCGCAAATTTCCAATACAGGCTGTACCAATCCTGCAAATGCAATTCAGAAATTTTTTCCGGCGGAAAATTAATTAAACGTTCAATAATTTTTATGCGTTGTGTCGGCAAATCTTCTTGTAATTCTTTCATAATTTCCTGCGCAAAAAAATTTACTTCTGGGATAATTTTTTCAGCCAAAATAAGCCCTCCCTTCAAAAATATAACGCGCTACTTTATGGCAATTTGAATTATAGAAGAGATTATAATCTTTTGCAAGTTTCAATGGCAGAGATTAGGCTTGAAAATATTCTCTCAAAACTTTGTTAATAAGTAATTGCCAAAAATTCTAAGTATTGTTAATTAAATTTTTTTGTGATAAAATACGCGCGCTAAAAATTTTGGCAAATTGAAAGGAGTAATTTTTTTTGGAATACCTTAAAAATTTAGATTGGTTAGCATTGGCAGACAAATTGGTAATGCCGATATGTATTTTGGTAATTTCATTGTTCGTGGGAATTTTTTTGAATGGCAAATTGCAGGATAAACTTGCAGAGCGCGTTCAAAATGACGATGAATCCAGAGTCAAAGATATTTTCTTTCACGCACTGCGTGGCTTGCCAATTTCAATGTGTTTGATAATAGGCTTGTATTGGATTGTAAATACTTCAAGTTATTTACCTGAAGGACTTGTGAGAATTTTTTCCTACTTGCTTTTTGCAGTGGTAGTTATAACTTTAACGCGGGTTGTTGAAAGAACTTTATCCGGTTTTATAAGTTGGAAACTGGAGGCAAGCGGCGCAACTGCAAGTTCAAGTTTATTGCATACAATTTTTAAAACTTTAATTTACGCCTCAAGCGTGCTGATAATTTTAGACGAATTTAACATTTCAATCGCTCCTATTATCACTGCACTGGGTGTTGGTGGTATGGCGGTTGCTTTCGGTGTTCAAGAAACTGTTGCAAATATTTTTTCCGGATTACATTTAATTGTAACAAAACAAGTTCAACTTAATGACTTTATCAAACTTTCTTCCGGCGAAGAAGGGCGAGTTACTGATATAAATCTTCGTTTCACTACAATAACTCCTGCGGCGGACGGCAGTACCATTGTTATACCAAATAAAAATATTGCCGGCGCGGTTATTACAAATTTTTCGCGTCCGCGTGATGATGTCGGTATTGTCATTCCAATAGGCGTAGGTTACGAAAGTGATTTAGATTTAGTGGAGCGCGTAACTTTGGAAGTTGCAAAAGATGTTCAGAGGCGTTTCGACGAATACGACCCCAATGATCCGGAAAGTAAACTTCATCCGGCTGTACTTTATCAAGAATTCGGCGAATCCTCAATTAATTTTTGGGCAGTCTTGCACGCCAGCGTTTACACAAAACAACTTAAAATCAAACACGAATTTATTAAAGAAATTACGCGCCGTTATCGTGAAGAAGGAATTAATATCCCGTTCCCAATTCGTACAATTTTAATGCCGGAAGAAAATATTGAAAAAGTTTCAATTACCAAAAAGAAAGGTTGATGCCTATGCTGATTGACGGCGTAGAAGTTACGGCTGTAGGATTGGAAAATTTCACAGCGCAAGAGGCGAAAAATTACGTAGACTACGTCCGCGGACAAATTACAACGCCTTTAAAAAGTATCAAAGTAAAAATGTGCGATGATGGTAAGGTTGACGTTTCATATTTTGCAAAAGGTGAAAAATTTGAACGTATCAGACGTATAACGGGTTGCCGCTAGGATAGCCCTAAAAGTGGTACTGAGGCTATAAGCCGCTATATACGCCGGACTTCGTCAGAAGTCATAAGTAAAAAAATAGCGTTATATGGTTCGGGGGAGTTCAGAAATGAATAATCGCGAGTTTCGTAAAATACCATCATTAAAATTTTTGTACGAAGTTTCAGAGGACGGGCGAATTTTCCGCAACGTAAAATCTAAAAAGCAAAATAAAATTATCGTTGACTATCATCATTCGCCCGCCTGTTACTGTTTCACTTTTATTTGTCGCGAAGGTAAAGTACAGCGAATACCAATAGCGCGTGTAGTTGCTGAATGTTGGTTAGGCGAAAAGCCGGAAGGTTATGAAATTGACCATAAAGACCGCAATTCTTTAAACAATCATTATACAAATTTGCGGTATGTCACAAAAAGTCAGCAAATGATTAGCAAGGTCGGAAAAGCTAATTTGGCAAATTATGTTCAAACGATTATGAAACCTGTTAAATTGATAAAAAACGGTGTTGAAAAAGAATTTGAATCGCAGACAGCCGCCGCCCGTTATCTTGCCGTTGAATTTGATAAAACAGTTGAACATATTCGTACAAAATTAAAAAAACGCCGTAAAAATATTTATGGCTATGATGTTATTTATCGGAATGTAGAGACTGCATGTACCCGCTCTATGGAGCAAGGAACAGTCCAATAGTATCTTGTCGGCACAACAGATCGCTGGAACGATTCAAAACAATCTGAAGAACATGAGCGCGTTAAACATAATGTGCTTGCTTAAAACAAAAAATTTATCCCGTGCAAAAAAACACGGGATTTTTTAATTTAAATAAATTCCGGCGAATAAAAAAATTATCAGCACTAAAACTTCAGCCAAAAATTCAACCGCGCCGTAAATATCGCCCGTCAAGCCGCCCAGTTTCAACATTACATATTTTCCAAAATACAGAGCAAAAATTATCGCCGCGCACAATGAAACTATCGCAGTAAAAAAAATTTCAACTTCAAAAAAAATCAGCGGCGATAATAAAAAAATTGTTTCAAGCAACGCTACAAAAAAAGTTTTTAGCGTGGCGTACTTTGAAAAAGCTTTACCAATTCCTTCCGGTCTTGCGTAGGGGAAAATTGAAATTGCTAAAACCATTGCAAGCCGTCCAATTATTGGCGCAGAGTAAACCGCTATACAAAGTAACATTGGTAAAATTTTTGCAAGTTCAGCTATTGCCGAAATTTCCAATGCCGCAACAATTACTAGACTTACAACGCCGAATGCGCCTGCGCGAGAATCTTTCATTATTTCCAACATTTTATCTTTTTCACGACCGGAAAATAAACCGTCCGCCGAATCCATTAACCCGTCACAGTGAATCCCGCCGGTTAAAACTACCGACAAAAAAAATCCGAGTGCTCCCGTAAAAATTGAAAGTTCGCCGTTAGTTACATAAATAAAAATAAAAAGCGGCACGGCGTAACAAATACCGAGTACCGCGCCGACTGCCGGAAAAAATTTTACAGATTTCCCAAAACTTTCTTCAGTCCAAATAGTTTGCTTAACTATTGAAATTCGTGTCAAAAATTGCAATCCTACAAAAAATTCGTTCATTTCTTTAATTTCTCTTTTTCTTCTAAATCTTTTTGAAAATCTTTCATACCAAACGCACTTTTGTTGTCTTTAATCCAATTTTGCATCCATTCGTCCATTAACATTCTTGCAAGGCGAATAATTTCTTCAGGGTGATTGTAAAGATATTTTCCCATTACGATAAATTTTTTGCCCAAAACTCTGCCCAAAATTTCACTGCCGGTTGAAATTGCCATTCGTACTACAACTACCAAGATGATTGAAACTTTGAACCCTAAAACTGTAATTGCAATTCCGCCGAAGAAAGGCAGTAGAAAAATCATAGCCATTTTTATTACGAAGAAAGAAAAAGCCACGCCTACCGCGCCTTTACCGATTCTCAAAAGTAACGGTCCTTTTTGATGAAGGAACGCCCAAATTTCTTTTGCCGCCCATCTTGGGTGACGCACGGCTTTACAGAAAAATAATCCTGCGCGACGCCCGTAATATTGGAAAAATTCGCCGACTTTCTGTAGCAATTTATTTATATCTGTTGGAATTGTTGTAACTGTTGCCATAATCGCTTGAGGGCTGAACTCGACAACCGCGCCGCGCATTGTGGTTAGTGCGCTGCCAAGTGCTGTTGGGGCTTTTCCTACAACGCCCGCCACTGATTCAGGAATTGGCAAGGCAGGAATAAAAGCCGCCACGACGTACAAAGTAATTGCCAAAACACGCCCAACAATCATTGCCAGAAAATATTTTATGACTGCGCGCGGGTTGCGGCGGAATGCTTGCGGGAAACGCTGAATTCTTTTGGGGAGTTTTTTTATCAATGACTGAAAAAATTTATCGCCTGCGCTCGGGAAATGTTCAATACTTACATCCGGCGGAAATTCAAATTGATTTTTATTTTCTTCTTCAAGTCTGTGAGTCATATGAATCATTCTTGCAAACGCGTCTGAAATTGCGGTTTCTCCGGCTTTTTGCAGGCGTTCACGTTCAGAATCAAAAGAGCGCGTTTGTTCCATCATTGCGGCGAATTGCTCCGCCCATTCTTTCTGTTTTGCGTCGTTCTCCACCTTTCGTGTAACGTCCATCATTTGCATAAATTGACTCGCCAACTTTCGTTGATTGTTATCTTGCTCATCTTTTTTTGTAACGATTAACATTTTTTGAAGTCGCCGCGCCATTTCCAACTGTTTATCTTCTTGCTCGCTCATAAGCCGTCACCTCCCGCGCTGTAGATTTTTTCTTTTAGTTTAATAAACTTGCCGCGCTCTGTCAATTTTATTTTGGAGGCTGGAATGAAAAATTTTATTGTTACAACCGCACGAAAACCTAAAAATGATTCTGAAATTTTGGCTGAAACTTTTGCTAAAAATTTAAATTTAAAACTTGTACCTCGCGCAGATTTTCCCCTTGACACTTTGAAAAAAATTTACAACGTTGAAAATATTTTGTTAATCAGAAATAATTTTCCGGTAATTGTTACCAACGAAGGCGAAATATTTTTTCACCCAAATACAGCGCACTTGAGGATAAAAAATTTGCGGCAAGGCTTAGGCGACAGGTTAATTGACGCGGCTAAAATTCAAGCCGGCGATAAAATTTTAGATTGTACTTTGGGGCTCGGCAGTGATTCAATCGTTGAAAGTTTTGCAGTTGGAATTGAAGGCAAAGTTACCGCGCTTGAAATTAATCCCGTGCTTGCCGAAGTTGTTCGTTACGGTATGAAAAATTTTTCTGACGATACGCCGCCCGTAATTGAGGCAATGCGCCGTGTCGAAATTGTTGCTGTTGATTATTTTGACTACCTAAAAAATTGCGCCGAAAATTCTTTTGACGTGGTTTATTTCGACCCAATGTTCAGGCACGCAATTACAAAAAGTTCAGGGATAAATCCTATTCGCCCGCTTGCCGATAATCGCGCCCTTGAAATTGATTCGGTACGTGAAGCTTGCAGAGTAGCGCGGCGTTGCGTCGTTATGAAGGAAAATTCGCGCAGTACAGAATTTGCGCGGCTCGGCTTTAAAATTGCTGACGGCGGAAAATATAGCTCAATTTCTTTTGGTGTTATTGACAATTAAAATTTTAAAATATTTTAAAATTAGCCGCTAAATTTTTTTTCGATATAATTGTAAAAGTTTTTGAAGGCGGCTTGTCGTTGAAATTTTCCGCCCAAAAAATCGATTTCTGAAATACTTGGACTAGAAATAATTATAAAAATTTTAAGCGTTTGCTTGAGACAGAATTTTTTTTAAAATTTTAAAGTTGCAAACTGCGCAAACTTTGATATAAAATTAGCCGCCAAATAATTGGTCATAAGCAGTGAGAAAGGCGGCTTGTCGTGGATATTTTCCGCCAAAAAATCGATTTCTGAAATACTTATACTAAAAATAAATATAAAAATTTTAAGCGTTTGCTTGAGGCAGAATTTTTTTTTAAATTTTAAAGCTGCAAACTGCGCAAACTTTGATATAAAATTAGCCGCTAAATTTTTTTTATATATACTTT
>FLNY01004265.1_pt1 | contig 34418 bp, 32 predicted proteins | sample 1140381 | NCBI WGS metagenome assembly FLNY01 (sample SAMEA3878172, study PRJEB12797) | bioreactor metagenome | biome: Moose rumen | place: Sweden | collected 2011-10 | reverse complement strand
TATGAGGTCTTGCAAATCCTCAGCATGTCACTCACGGACAAGACTCCGCTCAGAGAACTGTTCGATAAGACTTATTCCAATGATGTCAAAGAGCAATCTGGTCCCCTTATTCCGGGGTTGTTTGATTAATATTTAACACGTCCCAATTTTAACGGGACACTAATGATAATTAATGTATGTAAGGGGCAAAATTAGGCTTTTGCAAGAAAAAAAATAGCGGAAAAGGGTTGTAAGTTTTCGAATATAATAGTATTTTTGCAGCGCATTGGGTTCGTCCTAATGCTAATATTTAGCTCAATCGCTCTCGAATCACCACCTCGAACAGATAGGGCTAAAGGACATAGATTGGGGTTGTGCCTGAATAGGGCGCAGACGTCACCCATAATATGTCCGGCTTGTGGTGAGCCCGAGAGCGTATGGCTAGAAGTCTGCGCTTTTTTTTGTCTTTATAGGCGGAAGCGCAAGAGAAAATGAACAATTTTAACGCGTTTTTCGGCATTTTACGACGTGTTTTTTCACCCAAAGCAGAGTAGGGGAAATTCAAAGGTCCTATAGGTCTTTGTCCAAATCGGCGTGCTGCGTTGGTCATCGCCCTACATTGAACTGCCATTTTCGGCGTGATTTATGCCGGTTTTCGGCGTTCTGAAATGTGACAAAAAGAAAACTGAAACCGTAGTTTAATGACACGGTGTATTTCTCTTCTGCTCCGTGCGTAAACCGTAATGGGTAATGACTATCGGCGACGCTTCGTGGGCTTGAAGAGGGAATTGAAGCCCGAGACAAAGCCCGAGACAAAGCGGAACCCCTGGTAAGCGACAAGGGCTGTGGAGATGATGCGGCCGATGCTCTGCATCCTGCCTGCCGTCTTGGGTAAAGGCCCGCCCGTCAGATAGCTGACGTTGTCGGTCATCTGTGTGCGCGAGGCCTTCAGCTTCTTCTCGACAGAGCGTTTCCGCTGCCTGATGGCCGCCAGTGCGTCGGGAGAATTGGCGATGCTGCTCATGACGGGTCCTCCTCTGTTTCGTCGTCGGCAATAAGCAAGCCAGCCACGAAGCGCGTTATGGGCCCGACAATCCAGCGTTTGCGGGCCAGAAGCACGACGATGATGATGAGCAGCATGACTCCGCCCATGATAGCGAAGCTCCATGCTCCGCCCACTATCTTTGCCAGCCAGAACGCCAGAGCTATCACAAAGAAGAAGAGTGCAGCCAAGGCAAGTATGATGCACACGGCTGCCGTAGCCACTGCGGAGAGCAGTACGCTCAGCTTCTCCGCAGAGTCCAACTTCAAGTACTCCTTCTGCAGCTCCAGATAGTTCTTTGCCTCTGTCCAGAGCGACTGGATGCTACTACTGTAGTTCATAGCTTTCTAAGGCCCTTGGGGGCTTTTAAGGTCTTTAGGGTCCTTAAGGTCCTTAGGGACTTTTAGGTTTCGTTAGCTTTCTTTGGCAGCCTGCAGCTCTTCGGCAATCTCGTCGACCAGGTCGGACATCTCCTGATGGTTGAGCTTGATGCCGCGCTTGCGCAGGGCTTCAGCTATTTTCTCACGAAGGTCGCTTCCCTTTTCGGGGGCAAAAAGCAAACCGCAGGCAGCACCTACGAGTGCACCACCAATGAATGTGGCAAGAAAATCAAATGCTCTCATATTAGTTCTTCCTTTCCTATATGTTTAGGTTATTAAGTATGTTTTCTGCCCGCAAATATAGTTATTTTTCGCATTAAAGCAGCAGAAAAATGCAAAAAAATGTTGAAAAGAAGGCTTTTTCTGCTTTATTTGTTGCATCTGTATGGAAAAAACAGTACCTTTGCGAGGTAAAAACAGAATAAAAGGAAACCAAAAACATATTAAACAACTTATGAAAAAGATTCTTTATGTGTGCGCTGCTGTTTGCGCTGTGTTCGTGATGTCCTCTTGCAAGAGCAAGGAGAGTGCTTACAAGAAAGCTTATGAGAAGGCCAAGGCTCAGCAGACTCAGACTGTGGCTCCTGCCACCACTACGACTCCTGTTCAGCAGGTGACAACTCAGACCGTGACTCCTGTCACCACCACTCCCGTGGCTGACTACAGCAACGTCAATGTGCGCAACGAGAACGTCACCTTCGTGGAGGGCAGCCCGCTGAAGCAGTACGGTGTCGTCGTGGCTTCCGTCACCATCAAGAGCAACGGTGTGGCTCTCATGCAGAAGCTTGCCGGCCAGGGCTACAACAGCTGTGTGGCACAGGCTCAGGTGAATGGCCAGACCTACTATCGCGTGGTTGCCTGCAGCTACGACACGAAGCCCGAGGCAGCTCAGAGGCGCGACCAGCTCGAGGGACAGTATCCCGGTGCTTGGCTCTTATATAAGAAGTAAGAAGCGCCCGCGACCTTAAGGGCCCTATGGACCTTAAAGACCTTAAGGACATTATTATATTAATGTGGGAAGAGTTCTTGCAATAGACTACGGGGTCCGTCGCACCGGTTTGGCTGTGACGGACCCCTTGCAGATTATCCCGGGTGGGCTGACAACAGTTGAGACTCCCAAGCTGCTGGCCTTCCTGAAGGACTACCTTGCCAGGGAGCAGGTGGAGCGCTTCGTAGTGGGATTGCCAAAGCAGACTAACGGCAGGGACAGCGACAACCTGCCGCGCGTTCGAGCCTTCGTGGAGCAACTGCAGAAGACGTTCCCCGCGGTGCCCGTCGATATGTGGGACGAACGCTACACCAGCGTCTTGGCACAGCAGACTATCCTGCAAAGCGGCATCGGCAAGATGGCACGCAGAAACAAGGCACTCGTCGATGAGGTGAGTGCAACAATCATCCTGCAAGGATGGATGGAGAGGGGGATTAAGGTTTGAAAGTTGAAAGTTAAAAGTTGAAAGTTTGAAAGTTGAAAGTTTAAAGTTAAGAGTTTAAAACTTTAGGGGGTAAGGTTTAGAGTTTAAAGTTCATGCATTAGAGAATATAATGATTTTACCAATATATACATTCGGCCAGCCTGTGCTCAGGCAGGAGGCTGAGGAAATAGACAAAGACTATCCTGAGCTGGAGCAGCTCATCAAGAATATGTACGAGACGCTGGAACGCAGTGAAGGCATCGGCCTTGCAGCGCCGCAGGTGGGGCTTCCCATCAGGCTTGCCGTCATCAATCTCGATGTCATTAGCGACGATATGCCTGAGTACAAAGGCTACATCAAGACGTTCATCAATCCTTACATCGAGGAGTACGACGAGACGGAAACCGACGTCATGGAGGAAGGCTGCCTGAGCTTGCCTGGCATACACGAGAAGGTGAAGCGTGCAAAGCGTATCCGCGTCACGTATCAGGACGAGCAGTTCCAAGAACACGACGAATGGGTGACGGGCTACCTGGCTCGCGTCATGCAGCATGAGTTCGACCATCTCGACGGCGTTGTCTTTACTGACCACCTGAAAGGCCTTCGCCGTCAGCTCACTAATCCTAAGCTGCAGGACATCAGGAGGGGGAAGTTCTCGTGTAATTACAAAGTGAAAGTGAAGCGTTAGACGATTGAAGTGGTGCCTTTCCATACTCCTTCTTGTGTTGTCGTGCATGCCTTTATCGGCACAGATCAACACAGACCGCGTCCTGCTGATGGGGCGCAACGCTTTGTATTACGAGGACTACGTGCTTGCCATCCAGCGCTTCAACATGGTCATCAACGTGAAGCCGTGGCTTGGCGAACCTTACTTCTACAGGGCTTTGGCGAAGTTCTACCTTGAGGACTATCAGGGGGCAGAGATAGACGCGGGCCATGCCGTGGAGCGCAATCCGTATGCCCTCAACCATTATGTCCTGCGAGCTCTCTGCCGCATCAATCAGAACCGTTATGCCTTGGCCGAAGAGGACTATCGGAAGGCAATCTCCATCAATCCTCTCGACCATAACAGCTGGCACAACATCGTACTTTGCCAGATAGAGCTGAAGGAGTATGCACGTGCCGACTCCTCGCTCGACGTCATGCTCCGTCATTGGGGCAAAGAGCCGGAGCAATACACGATGAAGGCACAGGTCTCCTTGCTCCGTGCGGACACCGTGCAGGCAGAGAAATGGACAGACAGGGCGCTCGAGCTTGACGAATACGACGGCAAGGCTTGGAGCATGAAGGCCATGTTCCAGGGAAACCGGAAGGAATACAAGGAGGCTGAGGCTTCGCTCGACAAAGCCATCGTGCAGTTGCCCCGCATGGCGGGACTCTACGTCAACCGTGCCCTGGCACGTTACAATCAGGACAACCTCCGCGGAGCTATGTCCGACTACGATGCCTGCCTCGACCTCGAGCCTCGCAACTACCTGGCTCACTACAACCGAGGCTTGCTTCGGGCAAACGTCGGAGAGGACAACCTGGCCATTGAGGACTTCAACTTCGTGCTGGAGCTGGAGCCGGACAATACCATTGCGCTCTACAACCGAGCCCTTCTCCTGGACAACATCGGCGACTATAAAGGTGCCATCCGGGACATCAGCGCCGTCATCAAGGACTATCCCGAGTTCTGGGACGGCTACCGTCAGCGGGCTGCTATCAAGCGAAAGATTGGCGACGTGAACGGTGCCGAGAGGGACGAATTCAAGGTGCTCCAGGCGCATCTCGATGCTGTGGCGGGCAAGAAGCATCCCGTCCGCACCCGCAAGAAGAGCGAGCACAACATCGAGGACTACGCTGCCCTGGTGGAGGAAGACGAGCACGAGGAGGAGAACGAGTACGTCAGCGAGTACCGAGGCAAGGTGCAGAACCGCCAGACGGAGCTCCAGCCGGAGCCTATTTACTCCCTCACTTATTACAGGAAAGAGTCGGAGACGAACAACTACGTCGCCTATCTGCCCGACCTGGAGCGTCTCAATGCCGGCCAGACGCTTCCCCGGCAGCTCTACCTCACGGATAACGAGGCGCCGATGACTGAGAAACAGACCGAGGCGCACCAAGCTTCTGCCCTTGCCTTGACCGAGGAGCTGGAGCAGAAGCCTGGTGACAAGGACTTGCTGATGAGGAGGGCGCTCGATTACTACCACATACGCGACTTCGAGAATGCTGTTTCGGACATGAATGCCCTCATCCAGGAGCACGGCCCCGATGCCTTGGCGCTCATCCTGCGGGCACAGTGCCGCTTTGCGCAGCTCGAGGTGTCGCGTACCACGGCCTCTGCCTCCGACCTCCGCCTCGGCTATCTCATGGCCGTGCAAGACTTCAGCAAGGCCTCCGACCTCATGCCCGACGTCCCCTTCTTGCACTATAACATCGGCTGCGTGCAGGTGCAGCTGGCCGACTATATGGCTGCCCAGAAGTCCTTCAGCCGTGCCCTGGAGCTCGACCCGCACTTCCCCAGCGCTTACTACGGGCGTGGCGTCGCCTGCATCCTCGGCGGGCAGACGGAGCAAGGGCTGAGCGACCTCTCGCAGGCTGGCGAGCTGGGACTCTATACCGCCTATAATCTCATCAAGAAGTACTCGAAGCAATTGGCGAAGAAACCTTAAAACATCTTGTTATGAAGAACATTTCCGGCGTGCTGCTACTTGCGCTGACCATCGGCACATGCCTCATGGCTCCCGTGAGGACGTGTGCCTGCACATCCTTCATCGTGTCCGGCAAAGCCACAAAGGATGGGCGTCCGCTTATCTTCAAGAACCGCGACACGGGCGACCAGAATAATGTGGTGGCCGTGGTGCAGGGCGAACGCTTCCGATACATGGGCATTGCAGCCTCATGGGATGTGAAGCCCGTCAGCATCTGGGGAGGGCACAACGAGGCTGGCTTTGCCATCATCAACACGGCTGCCTACAACATGAACGGCTGCAAGGGGAAGGACACAGACAACGACGGAGCGACGATGCGCAGGGCACTCGAAGTCTGCCGCACCCTTGCCGACTTCGAACATCTGCTCGACACCCTTCCCAAGCCTCTTGGCGTGAACTCCAACTTCGGCGTGCTGGATGCCGAGGGCGGTTGTGCCTACTATGAGACGGGCGACTCCTGCTATGTGAAGTTCGACGCCAATGACCCCAACGTGGCTCCCGAGGGATATCTGATGCGCACAAACCACGGAACGACGGGCTGCCGCGACATAGACCGCGGAGTGGAACGCTACATGGCCATCTCCGACTTCATGGCCCAGGCCCGCAGGAAGGATAACTTCGACTGCGAGTACCTCATAGCCAATGCCCCTCGCTTCCTGACACACGGCCTGACGAAGCAGAATCTCTACGACCAACTGCCTAAGGATGCCGACGACACGCGTTTCGTCCACTTCTCGGAGTTCATCCCCCGCTACATCTCCTCGTGTGCCCTGCTCGTGCAAGGCGTCAAACCAGGCGAACCTGCCTCGCAGACCGTCAGCTGGACAAACATCGGCTGGCCTTGCGGCTCTGTTGCCATCCCTCTGGTATTGCAGGAGGGCGTGACGCTTCCGGCCATTGTGCAACATGGAGAGAACGGCAAGTCGTGGCTCTGCTCCCAGTCCATCGAGCAGAAGCTCAAGGTCTTCAGCCTCCGCAGAGGCAATGTGCGCGACTACATCGACCTCAGCAAACTGGTGAATGCTGCCGGAACGGGCATCGTGCAACGCATCATGCCGCTGGAGCGGGAAGTGTTCGGCCATGCCCGCGAGGCTCTGAAGAAGATGCGGAAGGGGAGGGGACAGCAGGCTCTGCAGCAGTACTACGATTGGGTGGATGCCTACGTGCAGGAGCACTTCCCTGCGGAAGACCGGTAGAGCCGTGCAGATGCTCTTCCTGCAACGTGCCGTAACTGTTCCTGCAATGTGTTGGAATTTTATTGCAACGTGTTGGAATTCTTCCTGCAACGCCTTGCTTTTATTGTCCAAAACATCGCTTTCTTTCATCCTTTTTGCTCTAAGGGGTTAAAAAAAAGGGGGGCTTGCTGTATATAATAGCAGAGCCTGAGAGGAGAAAGGGGCCTCAAAGGGGGAATAAAAGGGGGATTTAGGGGGATTAAGCTGAAGAGAATTAAGGCTTTAAGAGGGGGGTAATGCTTAAAGAAAAGCAGAAAGAATACTTCTACAAAGCAGAAAGAATACTTCCATAAAGCAGCAGAAATACTTCTACAAAGCAGAAAGCAACTTCTCAGAAAGCTTTCCTCTCCTTGGCAAAAGCCAAAAAGCAGTTCGCCACAAAGCCCTACAAAACAATGCTAAACGAGTAAAAATGAACGAACAAAGTAAAAAAAACACAGCATTTGGCCTGTGTATGCAAAGTTTTTCGTAATTTTGCACTCTTGAAATCATGTAATAACAGACAACTGAAGTTCCTGAAGTGGTTAAGAAGTCAGTAGTTAAGTAGTTAAGCCGAATGCCTTGGAAGCAGAAAGCAGGCGAAAGGAGTATTGGCATAACTACTGTCCGAAGGACGAGCGAAGCGATATCTACTTACCTCCTTAACTACAAAAGCACTGAGAACTGCCGAAACCTCAACAATAGAACAGCAAGATATGATTAAAATTACTTTCCCCGATGGCTCCGTCCGCGAGTATGAGAACGGCGTCACTGGCTTTGAGATTGCACAGAGTATTTCACCCCGCTTGGCTCAGGACGTCGTGGCCTGTGGCGTCAACGGCGAGACCACGGAACTCAACCGTCCCATCAATGCCGATGCAAGCATTAAGCTCTACAAGTTCGACGACGAGGAGGGCAAGCACGCCTTCTGGCACACCAGCGCCCACCTGCTGGCCGAAGCTCTCCAGGAGCTTTATCCCGGCATTCAGTTCGGCTTTGGTCCGGCCATAGAGAACGGCTTCTTCTACGACGTATTGCTTCCCGACGGCAAGCAGATAGGCGAGGGAGACTTCAAGACCATCGAGGACAAGATGCTCGAACTGGCTCGCAAGGACGAACCCGTCGTGCGTAAGGAAATCAGCAAGGCCGACAGCCTCGCCCTCTTCGGTGCAGCCGGGCAGACCTACAAGTGCGAACACATCGACCAGGACCTCGAAGACGGCAGCATCACAACCTACACCCAAGGCAACTTCACCGACCTCTGTAAGGGTCCGCACATCGTCAGCACTGGCATCATCAAGGCCGTCAAGCTGATGAGCATCGCCGGAGCCTTCTGGCGCGGCGACGCCACGAAGGACCAGATGCAGCGTCTCTACGGCATCTCCTACCCCAAGAAGAAGATGCTCGACGAGTACCTCCTCATGCTCGAGGAAGCCAAGAAGCGCGACCACCGCAAGATAGGCAAGGAGATGGAACTCTTCATGTTCAGCGAGCGAGTGGGTAAGGGACTCCCCATCTGGCTTCCCAAAGGCACCGACCTGCGCTTGCGCCTCCAGGAGATGCTCCGCAAAATCCAGAAGCAATACGGCTATCAGGAAGTCATCACGCCCAACATCGGCGGCAAGAACCTCTATCAGACCTCTGGCCACTGGGACCATTACGGCAAAGACAGCTTCCAGCCCATCCAGACTCCCGAGGAGGGCGAGGAATACTTGCTGAAGCCCATGAACTGCCCTCACCATTGCGAGATATTCGCAAACCGTCCCCGCTCCTACAAAGAGCTGCCGTTCCGCTGCGCAGAGTTCGGTACGGTGTATCGCTATGAGCAGAGCGGCGAGCTCCACGGCCTGACGCGCGTCCGTTGTTTTACGCAAGACGATGCCCACATCTTCTGTCGTCCCGACCAGGTCAAGAAGGAGTTCATCAACGTCATGGACATCATCCAGCGCGTCTTCAAGACCTTCAACTTCAAGGAAGAGAACGTGGAGGTGCAGATCTCCCTGCGTGACCCCAACGACAAGGAGAAATACATCGGCTCCGACGAAGACTGGCACGTGGCAGAGCAAGCCATCATCGACGCCTGTGCAGAGAAGGGCATGAAGGCTCGTCAGGAGCTTGGCGAAGCAGCCTTCTACGGTCCCAAGCTCGACTTCATGGTGAAGGACGCCATCGGTCGCCGCTGGCAGCTCGGCACCATACAGGTTGACTATCAGCTGCCTCAGCGCTTCCAGTTGGAATACGTCGGCGAGGACGGACAGAAGCATCGTCCCGTCATGATTCATCGCGCACCCTTCGGCTCCATGGAACGCTTCGTGGCTGTCCTCATAGAGCACACCGCAGGTCACTTCCCCTTGTGGCTCACGCCCGATCAGGTCGCCATACTGCCCGTCAGCGAGAAGTATCAGGCCTACGCAGAAAAGCTTAAGGCTTACTTCGACACACAGGACGTCCGCTGCATCATCGACGACCGCAGCGAGAAGATAGGTCGCAAGATTCGTGACACGGAGCTTAAGCACATCCCCTACATGCTCATCGTGGGCGAGAAGGAAGAAGCCGAAGGCACCGTCTCCATGCGTCAGCGCGGCGGCGGCGAGCAGGCAAGCATGTCGATGCAAGCCTTCGCCCAGCGCATCAAGGACGAAGTGGCCCAGATGGTCGCATCTGTCGGCTAAAGCTCATAAAAGAAGGACAGACTATGCGTGCCGTAGTAGCGCTAAACAAATCTAAGGACCTGCGTAGAAACTTGCACAGGTCGGGGAAATGTTTGCCCCCCCACACATAGTCTCTCCTTAAGATACATTATTTATAATTGCGCGTGCCCGCGTGCGAGGAAGCTTGGCTCCTCGTGCGCGGGCACGTTGCTTTTATGCAGGAAAACGTTGCCATAGGAGCATAACGAGAGAACATCATAGCTGAATCATTATCCTAATTAAAAATAAAAAGCAAAATGAAAGCGAAAACTATTCTTTCAGCCCTGCTTCTTCTTGTGGCAGGCATTCAGACGACAGCCGCCCAAGGCTTCCGCATCTACAAGAGTGACGGCAGTATCATGCAGTTCAGCCTTCGCACGGACAGCATCGTCTTCTACGACGGCATCGGTTCGGACCAGGACTTCGGTCCCTTCACGCCCGTCAACCAGTGCATCGTCGGCACATGGTACAAGTCGAAGACCGAGACCGTGACCTTCAACGAGGACGGCACAACGGACTACATCGACGGAACTACCTACGAGTTCATGCCCTATCAAGGCACCATTATCATCAACAATGCCAGCGGCATGCCCATGAACATCCTCAAGGTACACAAAGCGACAAACGAGATGCTGGTGGTCAGCACCCTTGGCAGCGAGACCTTCAGCGTGTGGAGCGCTACTCAGCCCGTGAAGCTTGTCACTTCCATTACCATCAGCCCGGCCACGCTCAGCCTTCAGCCTGGCGAGGCAAGCAATATCACTGTCACCGTCCTGCCCAGTGATGCCGACGATAAGAGCGTGGAGTGGACGAGCAGCGACAAGAGCGTGGCTTATGTTTGGGGATTTGCCGGCGTGACTGCTGTCAGGGCAGTAAACGCCGGCACTTGCACGCTCACCTGCACGGCTAAGGACGGCAGCGGCGTGAAGGCAGAGTTTCAGGTGACGGTTATCGAGTACGTCGAGATAGGCGGTCTGAAGTGGGCAACGATGAACGTCGGCGCATTGGCCGTGGCAGGTAGCTGTGATGCTTGCTCGGGCGACTACTTCGCCTGGGGCGAGACGACTCCGCGCTACACGACCATCACGCGCACAGGCGTCCATGCTGCCTCCTTTACTTGGCGTGACGGCTATAGCAGCGGCTACAGCAGCGACAACTGGCCCACCTATACAGGCACGACGCTCGACGCCAGCCACGACGCAGCCACAGCCAACTGGGGCAGCCCATGGCGCACGCCGACCAAGGCGGAGTTCGAAGCATTGGCCGTAGCCTGCTCGGGCAGCAGCGAAAGCCCCCAGACACCTATCGAGCTGACTAACACCATCACCCAAGGCGGCATCTACTGGTTGAGCAGTACGCAGACCATCGAGTCTGCCTACACGGGTGTAGCGGGCTTACTCTTCGTGAGCGCAAGCGACATCAGCAAACGAGTTTTCTTCCCCGCCTCGGGCAACGTCAGCGGCACGAATCTCAACAATTTCGGCACGTGCGGCTCCTATCGGTCATCATCGCGCGAAACGTTTAATGCCAGCAACGCATACTACGTGTTCTTCCACTCAATGTTCGTCTATCCGTCGAACAGCTTCTACCGCTACAGCGGGTTCACGGTGCGTCCCGTCTCAGACTGAATGCCGAGGTGTCTGTGCAGGCTTACAAATATGCCCTGCCTGTGTCCTTCCTTGCCTCCGACATGAGATAATTCCTTGTCCGTACCGACGTGCTGAATAAAGACCTAAATTGAGTGATTTTGCGGAACTTAATGCAAAAAAGCGTAAGATTATTTTGCGCTTTCACTGAAAAGTGCTACCTTTGCAGCCGTTTAACCATATTAGATGAAGAAACCTAACCTGAAACAACAGTATCGCGTCAACGAGCAGATTCGTGGTGTCCGCGATGTTCGTATCGTCGGCGACGATATCGAAAGTAGCGTCGTGTCAATCTCCAAGGCACTGCAGATGGCAGAGCAGCGTGGCGTTGACCTCGTAGAGATTTCTCCAAATGCTGAGCCTCCTGTATGCCGACTCATTGACTACAGCAAGTTCATCTACCAGCAGAAGAAGCATCAGAAGGAGATTAAGGCAAAGCAAGTGAAGGTGGACGTCAAGGAGATTCGCTTCGGCCCCCAGACCGACGACCACGACTACAACTTCAAGCTCAAGCATGCCCAGGGCTTCCTCAGCGACGGCGACAAGGTGAAGGCCTACGTCTTCTTCAAGGGACGCAGCATCCTCTTCAAGGAACAGGGCGAAGTGCTGCTCCTGCGTTTCGCTGCCGACTTGGAGGAATACGGCAAGGTGGAGCAGATGCCACAACTCGAAGGCAAGCGCATGATCATGTTCCTCGCTCCGAAGAAGCAGACAGGCGGTGCCAAGAAGCCTCAGGAGGCAGAAGAAGCAGTCGAGGCTCCCGTCCGCGAGAAGAAAGCGCCTCAGCAGAAAGCCCGCAAGGAGTACACAGGGCCAAAGGTGGAAGGCGAGGACTTCGACGACTAAAGAGAAGGATAGTGCGTAACGCCCTGGTATATGCGTTGCCACATCATTAATAATTCAAAATTAAATAATTCAAATTTCAAAAAAATGCCAAAAGTAAAGACAAACTCCGGCGCCAAGAAGAGATTCTCGTTCACCGGAACCGGCAAGGTAAAGCGTCATCACGCCTACCACAGCCACATCCTGACAAAGAAGACAAAGAAGCAGAAGCGCAACCTCGACCACAGCGCTATCGTTGTTCGTGAGAACATGAAGCAGGTCCGCGACCTCCTCTGCCTCCGCTAAACCTCTGTAAAAACTCAGGAAATCAATTTACTTTAGTTATTAACCGAATGCTTAGCACATGAAGAACGCACAAGCGTCGCTAACATTCAAAACGAAACAAAATTATGCCAAGATCAGTAAATCATGTAGCTTCAAGAGCTAAGAGAAAGAAAATTCTGGGTTTGACCAGAGGTTACTTCGGTGCCCGCAAGAACGTGTGGACCGTTGCCAAGAACACTTGGGAAAAGGGTCTCACCTATGCCTTCCGCGACCGTCGCAACAAGAAGCGCAACTTCCGCGCTCTCTGGATTCAGCGTATCAATGCCGCTGCCCGCATGGAGGGCCTCAGCTATAGCCAGCTGATGGGTCTGCTGCACAAGGCCGGTATCGAGATTAACCGCAAGGTGCTCGCTGACCTCGCTGTCAACTATCCCGATGCTTTCAAGGCTGTTGTAGCCAAGGTTAAGTAAACGAGATTTACAAAATCAACTAAGGAGGGAAATGTCATCGCACGTTTCCCTCCTTTCTTTATGCTGAACAACAAATTAAGGAAGGTTTTGCAAAACTTTTCTATGTTTTCTTTGATGCTTTCGCAAAAAGATGTATCTTTGCAAGGCAGAATGTATAATTAAGAACAGACATGAAGAAGACACTTACCTTCCTGCTTGCCGCTTGTGCTTGGTGCATTGCGCAGGCAGGAGATGACAATACCTTCTACTTCAACGATGCTGTGATTCTTCCTGGCGGGACGGCAAATGTCGAGTTCGGCATACGGAATACGGCAGCCAATCTGACTTGTCTTGAGGCTGAAATCCAGTTGCCCGAAGGCTTTGGTGTCGTACTGGACGAGGACGGCAATCCCAAGGTGACGCTCTATGGCAACCGTACTGCAGGGCATGAGGTGCTTGCGGGTCTCCTCGACAATGGGAACCTTAAACTCCTTGTAAGCTCAATCGACGGTCATCTGCTCAAGGGAGAAGAAGGTGTGATTCTGGCATTTGCCATAGCGGCTGACGACGAAGCATCCGTGGGGAAATATACCATGGAGACTGTCGGCGAATCGCTCCTCGTCAGCAACGATGCAAATGCCTATTACAGCGCAGGAGTGATGGGAAACATCCTGATAACAGACGATCCGACTTCTATCAATGAAGGAATAAGGATGAAGGGTGAAGAGTCGGATGCCATCTACAATCTTGCCGGTCAGCGCGTAGGCAAAACAAAGAATGGTGTCTTCATCAAGGGTGGCAGGAAGATATTAAAGTAAGGAATGCAGATAACAAGACGATAAGAAAGTAAGAAAATAAGAAAGGGCTTCTGAGTTGTTCAGAAGCCCTTTTTCTTTTGTCAAGGTTCTCCCCCTCAGGAGAGAAAGATGGGACTTTACTTCACGCGGCCGAGGTAGCTGCCGTCGCGGCTGTCCACTTCCACCGTCTCGCCTTCCTCGATGAAGAGGGGCACGCGAATCTCTGCACCGGTCTCAACGCGGGCAGGCTTCAGGGTGTTGGTGGCTGTGTCGCCCTTCAGACCGGGCTCTGTCCATACAATCTGCAGATGCACTTTGACGGGAACGTCGGCATAGAGCACAGTCTCGGTGCTGGCATCAACCACAACCTCCACGTTTTCGCTCTCCTTGAGGAACTTCACGCCGTTTACCTGGTCGGGAGCAATCGTGATTTGTTCGTAGGTTTCATTGTTCATGAAGACCAGGTCGTCGCCGTCCTTGTAGAGATACTGATAGGGGCGACGCTCCACGCGTACGTCCTCCAGGCGCTCGCCGATGTTGAAACGCTTCTCGATGACGCCGCCGTTGACGACGTCCTTCAGCGTCACGTTCATGATGGTGTTGCCCTTACCGGGTTTGCGGTGAAGGAAGTCGATGCAGAAATAGAGCTTGCCGTCCATGCGGATGCAGGTGCCCTTCTTGATGTCTTGTGAGTTAATCATAAGATGGTTATTGTTTGTTAATGGTTTTTGATTTGTGCTGCAAAGGTATGAAAAAAAGATTAAAGATTAAAGATTAGGGAATAAAAAGTTGCCTAATCCTTGCGTAAATGAAAAAAAAGCCTTAATTTTGCACCCCGAATCGTAAAATGCACATAATAAAAATAAAACGATAAAGTCATGAAAAGAACATTTCAGCCCCACAACCGTCGCCGTAACAACAAGCACGGTTTCCGTCAGAGAATGACAACAGCAAACGGCCGCCGCGTGCTGGCCTCTCGTCGTGCGAAAGGTCGCAAGAAGCTCACCGTTTCTGACGAAAGACACGGCAAGTAAACGCTCGACAGAAGCAAAAAAGGAAGGAAGCACAGCCCGACGGCTATGCTTCCTTTCTTGTTTTTACCCGTTCCCACTGCGGTCGCAGGCCGACTCGACACTTGTTTCCGTTTTGTATCTCGTGAGGAAACATTTTGTTTCTCGTGTGGAAACGGTTTGTTTCTCACGTGGAAACAGTTTGTTTCTCGTGTGGAAACAACTCGCTTCTTTTGTCATTTCGTGCATAGAAAAGAAATTATTCTCAATTCTTCACTCTATATTCTTCATTTTTATGTATCTTTGCAGTTGTTAATGATTAAAAAGTAAATATCAATTATGTCTTGGCAGGAATTCAAGAAGAAGCTCTTCGGTCCCTATGTCTATTGGAACCTGATTGCGATGGTGCTGGTGGGCATTGCCCTTTGTGTAGGCCTGTGGGTGTGGATGATTCAGTACACGATGCACGGCGAGAGCGTCGAGGTGCCTCAGGTGAAAGGCATGATGATAAGCGATGCCGAGTATGCACTCGACAAACTCGACTTGGTGACTGTCGTCGTGGATTCTGCTTATGTGCGCAGTCAGCCTGCAGGCATCGTATTGGACCAGAGGCCTACTCCTGGCAGCAAAGTGAAGTCGGGCCGCGAGATCTACCTGACCATCAATCAGAAGCAGACGCCCACGAATACGATTCCCGACATCGCAGGCAACTGTTCCCGTCGGGAGGCTGAGGCACGTCTGCGGGCACTGGGCTTCAAGATTGGTCCGCTGGAGTTCGTGCCGGGCGATCCCGACTGGGTGATTGCCCTCAAAGTCAATGGCAGGGAAGTCTATGCCGGCGAACGTGTCCCCAACGATGTACCTGTCGTTCTCGTTGTCGGCAACACTGAGATAGGTGCCGACGAAGACGAGTTTGGCGACCTCTTCGGCGATTCGTTGGGAGGAAACGAGGACGCCTTCGATGGATACGAAGAGGAAATCTTCTGAGGAGAGATGACGGAACAGGAGGAAGACATACTGCTCGACGACGACCTGCTGGATGGTTCGTTCTCGCCCGAACAAGGCGAAGAAGCTTCCCTCCTCGGGGGGAGGCTGGAGGGGAGCTATGAGCATTGGCGAATAGAGGTGGACAAGGGGCAGACGCCTGTCCGCGTCGATAAGTTCCTCATGGACCACATGCCCGGCACCAGTCGCAACCGCATACAGAAAGCTGCCGAGGCAGGAAGCATCCGTGCGAACGACAAGCCCATTAAGAGCAGCTACAAGGTCAAGGCTGGCGACATCATCACCCTTGTTCTCGACCACCCCAAGCGCGACTGGGAAATCGTCCCCGAGGACTTGCCTCTCGACATCGTCTATGAGGACGATGCCCTGCTTGTCATCAATAAGCCCGCAGGCCTTGTCGTTCATCCGGGCTGCGGCAACTATAGCGGTACGCTCGTCAATGCTTTGGCTTGGCACATGCGCGACGACAAGGACTTCGACCCCAACGACCCCACCGTCGGACTCGTGCATCGTATCGACAAGGACACAAGTGGCCTGCTCGTCATAGCAAAGACGGCCGAAGCCAAGACTGACCTTTGCAAGCAGTTCTTCTACCATACGACCCGTCGCGAGTACAATGCCCTCGTCTGGGGACCTTTCGCAGATGACGAAGGAACCATCACGGGCAACATCGGCCGGCACGCCAAGGACCGCTTGCAGATGGACGTTTATCCTATGGACGGCGAAGTGGGGAAGCCTGCCGTCACGCACTATAAGGTACTGGAACGCTTCGGGCCTGTGACGCTTGTGGAATGTCGTCTCGAGACAGGCCGCACGCATCAGATACGTGCCCACATGCGTCACATCGGCCATCCCTTGTTTGCCGACGAGCGCTATGGTGGCTGTCAAATCCTCCGAGGCGAGCAGACGGCATCCTACAAAGCCTTCATCAACAACTGCTTTGCCCTGTGTCCCCGTCAGGCACTCCATGCCCGAACCCTCGGCTTCCGACATCCCGCGACAGGCCAGGAGATGTTCTTCTCCTCCGAACTCCCCGACGACTTCGAAGCTTTACTGAATAAATGGAGAAAAGCCTCACCACGAATTCCCTCTTCCAAAATAAAGGAAAAGTGATAGACATGAGGTAGAAAATATAAAGTATAAAGATTTAAAACAAAAATTATTATGGAAAAGAATCCTTATTTAAAAGATTGGGTTAGAAGTATCGAATCTATGAGCAAAGAAGAACTCATCAAAATCATTGAAGAAGGAGAACGGGATGAAGATTATCTTGATCTGGTTCGTAAAAGACTTGCTTCCATAATTGATGATGAAACTCTTTCTAAAGTTGATGAATCTAGTAAAGTAGAAAACTCAAAAGATCAATTCAGGAATAAAGGGAGAAAAGATGTTGACAATAATAGTGCAGAGAATAGTCTCTCATTCCTTGCGGTTTTCGTTCTAATAGTTGGAATAATAGCAGGTATTTTCTTATTTGTTCTGTGGTTAAATGACTCATCAAGTGAGTCATATTCCTCCCTCGTTGCTGCGATTTCAGTCATTATTAGTTCTCTTATATCTTGGGCTGTTCTAAAGGTTTTTGTCAATATATCAAAAACACTTAAAGAAATAAACCATAGCCTTTCTCAAATAAAGAATTAGGTTTTATGGTAAAGATGAAAAAACATTAAAATGAAGAAGACAGTTGCAATAGTTTGTGGGGGCGACAGCTCGGAGCACGATGTCAGTATGCGTAGTGCAGAGGGTATCGCCTCGTTTATCGATGCAGAGCGTTATAATATATATAAGGTAGAGATTCATGCCGGCAAGTGGGAGGCTCTGCTTCCCGATGGCAGTCGAAGCAAGGTCAACAGGGACGATTTCAGCTTCGTGGCAGAAGGCAAGACGGTTCATCCTGACTTTGCCTACATCACCATTCATGGTGCGCCCGGAGAGAACGGCGAATTGCAAGGTTACTTCGACCTCATCGGCATGCCTTACTCCACTTGTGGCGTGCTGGTTGAAGCCATGACGTATGACAAATTCGTGCTGAACAATTACATGCGGGCTTACGGCGTGTCGGTGGCCGACAGCCTTCTCGTCAAAATTGGTCACGACAAGGAAGTGACGGACGAGGAGATCGTGGAGCGCATCGGTTTGCCTTGCTTCGTGAAGCCATGCAGAGGCGGCTCCTCTTTCGGCACGACAAAGGTGAAGACCATCGAGCAACTGCGTCCTGCCATCGACCTTGCCCTGAAGGAAGGCGAGGACGTGATGGTGGAGGCCTTCATGGGAGGCACCGAACTGACCTGCGGCTGCTACAAGACAAGGGAGAAGAGCGTCGTGTTCCCCATCACGGAGGTTGTCTCGAAGAATGAGTTCTTCGACTATGCAGCCAAGTACAACAACGAGAGCGACGAGATAACACCTGCCCGCATCAGCGACCGTCTGGCCGAAAGAGTGAGCAAGCTGACTTCCATGATTTACGACATCTTGGGATGCCACGGCATCATCCGCATCGACTATATCATCACGGAAGGCGACAAGATCAATCTCCTTGAGATAAATACCACGCCGGGCATGACGACCACGAGCTTCATACCGCAGCAAGTTCGTGCCGCAGGCTTGGACATCAAGGATGTGATGACGGACATCATAGAAGAGGGAATGAAGAATTAAGAATTAAGAATGAAGAATTTGCTACCGCCCTCAATGTTTAACGTTCAATGTTCAATGTTCAATGTTCAATGTTCAATGAATTCGATGAGATACGCCCCTTCGGAGAGGGTGAGGTAAAGCAGGCCGTCGAGAGTCTGCTTGCCGACAGGCAGTTCTCGCGGATGCTGAAAGGCTTTGTGCCTTGGATGCCACGGTGGATGCGTAACGGCTTGATACGCCTCGCCTTCGTCGGCGTAAACACTCCCTTGCAGTTTCAGCTCAGGTTCATCAAGCCTGTGCTGAAGCATATCCTGCGCAAGTGCAGCACGAGCCACACGTTCTCCTACAGCGGCATTGCGCCCGGGCCGGAGCGTTACACCTTCATCAGCAACCATCGTGACATCGTGCTCGACAGTGCCATCCTCGACCTCATGCTGCATGAGCACCATTTCCCCACGACCTGCGAGATTGCCATAGGCGACAACCTGCTCATCTATCCGTGGATTAAGACGCTCGTCAAGCTCAATAAGGCCTTCACGGTCAAGCGAGGACTCAGCCCAAGAGAACTGCTCGAGAGCAGTCAGACGATGAGCCGCTACATGCACTACGTCATCAACGAGAAGCACGAGAACATCTGGATAGCCCAGCGCGAGGGTCGTGCCAAGGACAGCAGCGACCAGACGCAAGAGTCGCTCCTCAAGATGTTTGCGATGGCCGGCGAAGGCTCTGTCATCGAACGGCTCAAGGAACTCAACCTCGTGCCGCTCAGCATCAGCTACGAGTACGACCCTTGCGACTACCTCAAGGCGCAGGAGTTCCAGCAGAAGAGGGACAATCCGTCGTTCAAGAAGAGCAAGCAGGACGACCTGGACAACATGAAGACGGGCATCTTCGGGCAGAAGGGACGCATCCACTACGAAGCCCGTCCGTGCATCAACACCTGGCTCGACGAACTCTCGCATCTGCCTAAGACGGAGGTCTTCGCAGAGGTGGCACGTCGCATCGACCGCGAGATACATTCCGGCTACCGTTTCTTCCCTGGCAATTATGTTGCCCTCGACCTGCTTCAAGGCACTAAAAACCATACGGATAAGTACACCTCAGAGGAGAAGCAGACCTTCGAGACCTATCTGCAGAGCCGCATCGACTTGGTAAGGATAGAGAACAAGGATGAGGCATTCCTCAGGGAACGCATCCTCACGATGTACGCCAATCCGGTCATTAACAAAATGAAAGCATTATAATTGAACATTGAAAGTTGGAAATTGTAAAGCATAAAATAGTGAAACTAAATAGAGTTCTCCCCTTTGGGGGAGTTAGAGGGGGGCTTTTTTTGCTCCTCCTTGTCCTTGCTTGTTGCAAGGGCGGGGACGACGCTTCCGACTTCTATCCGAGCATCCTGACGGAGTTTGCTACGGTTCGTACCGATGCTTCCGGCACGATGTTTGAGTTGACGACCGACGACGAGCGCACCTACGTCATCAGCAATCCGCAGAAGGGCTACGACAAGGATGCAAGGTACCGCGTCGTCTGCGGCTTTGTCCCCGACGGACAGAACGCTACGCTCTACCAGCTGACGGGTGCCTATCTGCTTCACGACTCCACCGAGCTGGCCATCGAGCCCGACCCCATCAAGGTGACGAGCGTCTGGCAGTCGGGCCGCTACATCAATATGCACCTCTCCCCACTTACGCAAGGTGGCACGCAGTATTGGGGCTACCGCATCGACGGAGCCAGTGGCGGCACCATACACGTCAGCCTCCATCACCGGCAGAACGACGATCCGCTCTCCTACACACAGACCGTCTATGCCAGCCTTTCCATGGATGAACTCGAGTCAATTCCAGCCGGAAACGACATCGTCCTGCACATCAAGACCTTCAAAGGAGAGCAAGTCTGGAGGTTCAGGAAGTAACTTGTTTAACATAAACCGAGTACTATGAAAGAAATTGCTGTTATATTGGGCGTCATCCTGTTTTCAATCGTTTTGATTGCCATAAGGCTCAAGTTCAACTCCTACATCTTTGGCGAAGGTGGACTGCTGGGACCAGAAGACCATTCCCTCAGTCATGAGATAAAGAACCTCGTCAAGCTTCGTGACCAAGGACTCATCGATGCAGAGAAGTACGAGGAGATGAAGCAGGAGCTGCTGCTGAGGTACAACGAGTTAAGCCGTAGTGCCGACAAAGAAATCCAGAAGATGGAGCGACTGCAAAAGCAGAATATCATCACTTCGGAGGAGCTCGAGGAGATAAAGAAAAAGGTGAACATCTGCAAAAAGTGATATGGCAAAGAAAAGCGAAATAATAGTCAGAGATGTTGCCATCAAGACAATAACTGTCAATGGTGTGGACTACATTTGCATCACAGATGTTGCGAAGCAGAAGAACCCGGTTGACCCTAATGGAGTTATCGCGAACTGGATGCGAAACCGCAACACAGTAGAGTTCCTTGGTATATGGGAAACGATTCACAACCCCAGTTTTAATCCCCTCGAATTCGAGGGGTTTAGGAAAGAGGCAGGACTGAATGCCTTCACGCTTTCGCCTACACGCTGGATAACAGCCACCAATGCAATAGGAATCATATCACATGCAGGCCGAAACGGTGGTACTTATGCACAGACAGACATCGCATTTGAATTTGCTTCGTGGATTTCCGTAGAATTCCGTCTTTACCTTGTCAAAGAGTTTCAACGCCTCAAGGCAGAAGAGCAGAAACTCCTTGGCTGGACGGCCAAGCGTGAACTCTCGAAGATAAACTACCGCATTCATACCGATGCCATTAAGAGTCATCTTATTCCCGCAGAAGTGACGAAGGAGCAAGCCAACATCATCTATGCGGAAGAGGCCGATGTCTTAAATGTGGCCATGTTCGGCATGACTGCCAAGCAATGGCGTGAGGCCAATCCTGAATTGAAAGGTAACATCCGCGACTATGCCACCATCAACGAACTCATCTGCCTCTCGAATATGGAAAACATCAACGCCGTTCTCATCAATGATGGCATCCCCCAAGGCGAACGCCTCATAAAGCTCAACCGAATAGCAATTCAGCAGATGCAAGTCCTCGAAGCAAGCAGTGGTAGGAAGTTGTTGAAGTGAAGATAAAATACATATACTTATCATAAAAAAAATATAGAATATGGCAACAAATCGTGAATGGGCATTGAGAATGATTCCTGTACTTGTTAGATGGGCACAAGCCACATGGGACAAGCCACACTATTATTCTGATTTGTCCGCAGCTGTCGGCCACAAGACAAATCAAACAGGACAAGCAATAGGTATCATTCAAGATATCATAGATGAACTTTCAAAAAAAACAGGCAAAAAAATACCAACACTTAATTGTCTTGTTCAAAACAAAGGTACAGGATTACCAAGTGATGGGTTTGATTATGTCATACCTAATTATAGCAAATTATCAGTAGATTCCAAAAAAGGCGAGGTTCGAAAGCTAAATTATGATGCTCACATCTATGAATGGTCTTGGGTTCTGAAGGCTCTAAAATTAAAACCTGCTAAGATTACCTGTGAGGAAGATTCTGCTCCTCCAATCATTATTGGTTGTGGTGGAGAAGGTAAAGAGCATAAAGCTCTAAAAGATTATATTGCAAATCACCCCGAAATGCTGGGCATAAAGATGGTCAAAAAGAGTGAAACTGAACACGATTTGCTATCAGGTGATAGGCTTGATGTTTATTTCGAGACAAAGAAATGTCATTATGCTATAGAGGTAAAACCTTCCACATCTCCAAAAGAAGATGTATTGAGAGGTATTTTTCAATGCATCAAATATAAAGCAGTAATGGATGCAGAGCGAGTTAAATTCAATGATAACTATGAAAACGAAGTGCTCCTTGTTCTTGCTGGTGAAATTACTCCAGATAATAGGCAAATTGCAGCAGACCTCGGTGTTAGAGTTAAACCGAATTTCAAAATGAAGTAAGCCAGAAATATGTCTGTCAATCAATAATAGAAATAACAAAAACTATAATGAAATTCGAGAGAGAGAGTTTTGAACTTTATATTCGGGCTTCCTTCTTGTTCATTTTTGTTATCCCAGATATTTTTTGTACCTTTGCAGCGTTATTAGGTGCGCCGCTTCTGCTTAATGAAATGTCGCGATGGAACTTAAAACTATGGATTTTGACAAGATAAAGGGCTCTGTTGCCGTGCTGATTTCGGGCGGAGTGGATAGCGCAGTCGTTGTGCATCTGCTTTGCGAGGCTGGATTGAAGCCCGACCTACATTATATTAAGATAGGTATGGACGGGGAGGACTCGTCGTGTTCGGCTGAGGAGGACATCGAGCTTTCGCAGGCAACGGCACGCAAGTACGGCCTCAAGCTCGAAGTGACCGACCTCCAGAAGGAATACTGGGAGCAGGTCGTTGGTTATGCCATCGAGCGTATCAAGAAGGGACTGACGCCCAATCCGGACGTAATGTGCAACAGGCTCATCAAGTTCGGTGCGTTCGAGGAGAAGGTGGGCTGCCACTATGACTACATCGCGACGGGCCACTATGCCACTAACGTCATACGCGACGGCAAGATGTGGCTCGGCACAGCTAAGGACCCGGTGAAGGACCAGACGGACTTCCTCGCGCAGCTGAGCTACGAACAACTCAGCCACACACTCTTCCCAATCGGTCATCTGATGAAGGACGAAGTGCGGCAGATTGCGCTTGATGCAAAGCTTCCGAGTGCCAAGCGCAAGGACAGTCAGGGTATCTGCTTCCTCGGCAAGATAAACTACAACGATTTCATCCGTCGCTTCATGGGCGAGCAGGAGGGCAAGATTATTGACATCGAGACGGGCAAGGTCGTGGGCAAGCACAAAGGCTTCTGGTTCCATACGATTGGCCAAAGGAAAGGCCTTGGACTGAGCGGCGGCCCGTGGTTCGTCGTCAAGAAGAATGTCAAGAAGAACATCATCTTTGTGGCAAACGGTTGGGACACGCAGTTGCAGTATGGCCATGACTTCCGTCTGGCAGATTTCCACTTCATCACGGAGCCTCTGCCTGTTCAAAAAGGCGAAGAACCCATGCCGATTCAGTTCAAAGTCCGTCATGTGGACCATTTCATGCCTGGCACCATCAGCCTCGATGACGAAGGCTACCACATCCACAGCGACGCGCCCATCCAAGGCATCGCGCCCGGGCAGTTCGGTTGCATCTATGATGCCGACGCGAAGGTTTGCTACGGCAGCGGAGAGATAGGCATCTATAAAATGAAGGATGAAGAGTGAAGAATGAAGAATTAAAATCAATTGTAAATAGTAAATCGTCAAATAGTAAATAACAAAGATGGTAAATAACTTCGATGAACATGTTCCCCGCGAGGGAACGGATGCAATTAAGACAGACAGAGTGAAGGACTACTGCGGGAGCGATGACCTCATCCCGATGTGGGTGGCCGACATGGACTTCCGCACGCCGCCTTTCGTGATGAATGCCATTAGGAAACGCCTGGAGCAAGGCATCCTTGGCTACACTTGTCAGAACCCTCCTTACTACGAAAGCATTTGCCGATGGAACAAGGAGCAGTACGGCGTGGACGTGACTCGCGAGATGATTTGCTACGTTCCCGGTGTGGTCTGCGGCATCTTCCTCGCCGTACAGGCATTCTCGGAGAAGGGCGACCGCATCCTCGTGCAGGAGCCAGTCTATCATCCCTTCACGTTTGTGCCCGAGACGTGCAAAAGGACAGTCGTACAGTCGCCATTGAAGCGGACGGAGACTTCCTTCGAGATGGATTTCGACCAGTTCCGCAGGGACATCAAAGGCTGCAAGTTGATGATTCTCTGCAACCCTCACAACCCCGGCGGCATCTGCTGGTCGAGGGAAGACCTCAAGCAGGTGGCGCACATCTGTGCCGAGGAAGGTGTCGTCGTTGTGAGCGACGAAATCCATTGCGACATGCTCTATCACGGACGCAGGCACGTTCCTTTTGCCAGCGTCAGCGATGAGGCTCGCCACATCAGCATCACCCTTCAGGCTCCCACCAAGACGTTCAACCTACCAGGCATCGTGGCAAGCCATGCCATCGTCTATGACGAGAAGCTCCGCGAGCAGTACTTCAACTACATATGGGGCACGGACCAGGACCTCGGCAACGTCTTCGCCTGCGACTGCGTGATGGCGTGCTACAGCGACGAGGGTAGGGCGTGGAAGCAGCAGATGCTCGACTACGTTCAGGGCAACATCGACCTCGTGGTTCGTCGCTTCGCAGAGGAATGCCCACAAATACGTCCCATCGTGCCTCAGGCCAGCTTCCTCATCTTCCTGGATTGCACAGAGCTTGGCTTCGAGACACAGGAGGAACTTGACCACTTCTTTGCCTTCGATGCCAAGGTCGGCATGAACTCGGGAGCGATGTTTGGCAAAGGCGGCACAGGCTTCATGCGCATGAACGTCGGCAGTCCGCGCTCTGTTGTGAACGAAGCTGTCGACAGGATTGTTGCAGCTGTGAGAAACAGATGAGCAAATAAGATATGATACCAGAAAGACAACTGAGCAGATTACTTTTGATTCCCGCCTTGTGCCTTGTCCAGTTCTTGCATGCAGAGCTACCTATTGCAGAGAATGTGAAGCTGACGGGAACCGTGATTGGCACAGAGCAGTGCTACGATTATGAGAGCCAGTCAGCCTCGTGGGATGTGAATACGGCGGCGAATGCTTTCGACGGAGATTTCTCCACCTTTGTCGCCACCTATGAGCAGTCGCATACATGGGTGGGCTTGGATCTGGGTACGCCTCATGTCATCACACGGGTAGGGTGGTGCCCTCGTAGTAGTATCGAAGGGCCTGCAAATGTTGTCTTGGGTATCTTCGAAGGTTCAAACCGCGAGGACTTCATGGATGCCATTCCTTTGTATATGATTACGAAGGAGGGCATCGCTGGTGTCATGTCCTATGCAAGTGTGCGTGTCAGCCGTGGCTTCCGCTATGTACGTTGGTGCGGACCTGCAGACAGCCGATGCAACATTGCAGAACTTGAGTTCTATGGGCACGAAGGGGCAGGCAACGACACGCGCTTCTATCAGCTCTCCAACCTGCCCACGCTTTCCTATCATACCTATTCGGGAATAGAGCCTTACGACAAGGTTCATGAGCTTGAGTCGGAGATGTGCATCATCTACGACAATGGAAAGCAACTGCAGGAATATCCGATTCTTGCCCGCGAGCGAGGTAACGGCTCTCGCCATGAAGCATTCCTGAAGCGTCCTTATCGCATCAAGTTCAACGATGGCAAGAGTCATTATATGCTGAAAGGTTCTCCCTTGCAGAGTCCTTCCAAAGCCAAGAAGTGGACGCTCCTTCCCAATTGGCGCGAGAAGACCTTGATGCGCAACAACATTGCCTTCGAAATGAGCAGACGTCTGGGGCTGGCTTACACGCCGTGGATTCAGAACGTCGATGTCATCGTGAACGGAGAGTACAAGGGTAACTACCAGCTTTGCGACCAGATTACTGTAGACCGCAATCGTGTGGACATAACCGAACTGCTTCCCGACGATAACGAAGAACCCTTCATCGGTGGCGGCTACCTGATGGAGATAACCAGTCCCGGGGGAGAGGTCAATCATTTCAGCAGCACCAAAGGCATTCCTGTTGACATCAAGGCTCCGGACGAAGATGAGTTGTCCTCGCAGCAGTTCTCCTATATCCGCGATGCATTCAACGAGATGGAGGCCAGGTTGTGGTCATCCAACTACACCGATCCCCTCGATGGCTATCGCAGCAGAATGGACCTGGGCAGTTTCTTACGTCTGTTCCTTGTCGGCGAGTTTGCCGGCAACACGGATGCCATGTGGAGCGTTTATATGTACAAGGAACGCTACGACGACCTCTTCCACTTTGGTCCCGTATGGGACTTCGACCTCAGCATGGACAACGACCAACGTGTCTATCCTGCGAATGGTAAACCGGACTGGTTATTCAACTATGGCTCTGCCGTCTCTGGTATACGCGACTTTGTCCACCGCATTCTTTCCGACCCCTCTGCCAACGAGATGCTCAGCGACATTTGGGCCGAGATGAGGGAGACGAAGGCATTTTCTGTCGATAGTCTGTGGGCATTCGTGGACAGCTTGGGCAATGTTCTGGACGAATCGCAGAAGCTCAACTTCACGCGTTGGGACAATCTGGGGCAGCGGCTCACGTTGCAGCAGTTTGCTCCCGGCACTTATCAGGGCGAACTTGATATCGTCAAGAATTACTTGAAGCAACGCATCCAGTGGATTGACGACAAACTGGGCTATGTGGAGATACGGGAGGTGGATCCTTCCGACACGCTCTTCGTCATCAATACTGTTGCCGATTTCATATCCTTCCAGCGTGCGGTGAACAAACAGGGCCTCACTGGTCTGAACGCTCGTCTGAATGCTGACTTGGATTTGACGGGAGTCTCTTCCATGCTTGAACCCATCGGGACAAGTCAGCAGCCTTATGTCGGCATTTTCGACGGCAAGAATCACATCCTGTCGGGAGTCGTCATCAGTCGCGACGAGGACAATGTGGGTCTCTTTGGCACGTTGTCAGCTGGTGCTGTGGTTCGTGGAATTACATTGGACAGCACTTGCAAGATAAGCGGTGCCAATGGCATTGGTCTCGTTGGTTCAGTACAAGGCGAGGGTGTCGTCACGCTTGAAGGCCTGGCCAACGAGGGTGAGGTTCACGCCACGGGCAAATGGGCGGCAGGCATCCTGGGCGTCTGTGCCAGCACAAGTACTTCCGTCAACATCAGCTACTGCTATGCCACAGGCTCTGTCAGCGGCCAGCAGGAGAGCGCCGCCATCTGCGGATGGATGGGTACAAGTGCTTTTCTGACAAGGTGCTACAGCCTTGCTTCGGTTAGCGGTGTTTCCGAGGGCGACAGCTTCGCCCGTCACCAGAAGGGTGCGCTGAGCCGCTGCTTCAGCAATCATCCGACGCAGCAGTCGGGTATCATCGTGATTGATGAAGACGATGCTGCAGACGGCAGTCTGTGCTACAGTCTCAACAATCAGAGCTCGTCGGCCGACGGCACATGTTTCTATCAGACCTTGGGAGAGGACGGGCATCCTGTCCTGCAGCACCATCTGGAGGTGATTCGTGACGGCGATACTTACGTCAACAACCTCGACTTTGCGATAGCCAGCCCGGAGCAGCTGATTCGCTTTGGCGAGCTGGTGAACAGCGGATTGAATAACATCAACGGTCTTGTTTCTGCCGACCTCGACTTCAGTGGCTACACCGTTGCTCCCATCGGCAATGCGGCCCATCCTTATGTGGGCTGCTTCGACGGGCAGGGGCATGTGTTCACAGGTCTGACAATTGAAACGGACGAAAACTATGCTGGTCTGTTCGGCATCGTCAGTGGCGGTGCCACCATCAAGAACTTTGTCCTCGACAAGACATGCTCCATCAGCGGCTTGTCCTATGTAGGCATCATCGGTGGTTCCAACGGAAGCGGCACCGTCACCATGGAGTGCCTGGGCAACGAGGGCTCTGTGACGGCTGCGAGTCGGAATGCAGGTGCCATCTTCGGATGTAACATGGCTGCTGCATCGACACCTGTCTTCATCAACTGCTATGCAGCAGGTCCTGTGAAGGGAGCCCTCGAGAGCGGTCAGCTGACGGGCTATGCTGGACGCGGGAAAGTCTATAATTGCTATGGCAGTGGCACGATTGAGGGCTACTACTATGCCGACATGAGCGATGCCATGTTGCGAGGGAACCCCACTTCCAACAATTGCTACTCAGTCTTCCCTGACAGGAACGCTACGCTTGTCACAGCCGAGCAGGTCGTGAATGGTGAGCTGTGCTACATGCTCAATCAATACGGCGACCCGGATGAGCCGATATGGTACCAGACGATTGGTGTGGACGACCACCCGGTGCTCGACTCCACTCATGGCATTGTCCTGCTATCCGACGACGGGACCTTCTGCAACGACCCCGACGGCATCCAGCAGATTGCGGTCGGCCGCGGGTATCAGTCGGAGTCCTATTCTGTTATGGGCATCCGCATGGACATGGCTCAGAAGGGCATTCATATCATCCATTCTGCTGACGGGAAAGTTCGCAAAGTCCTGGTTGAGTGAAGCATGTTGCCAACACGTCGGGTCGAGTGAGTGAACTTGACGTGTGTTGCAACATATTTTAACGTTTGTTTCCAATTTGTTTCTCATGTGGAAACATTTTGTTTCTCGTGTGGAAACGGTTTGTTTCTCGTGTGGAAACAGTTTGTTTCTCGTGTGGAAACAAAATGCGAAACAGGAGAGAATTTCCGACGATATGTTTGCAGTAGTCGGAAAGAATGTGTAACTTTGTGCGACAAAACATTACAATGCATATGGAAGACCAAGTCAGAACAATCGAAAACAGAGAAGAGCTTTTCCGCGAGAAGGCAGGAAAATATGCTGTCTGTCACAGCAATGAGTGCCCGCTCAGGGAACATTGCCTGCACAGTTTCCTGAAGGACTATGTCCCCGAGGAGTATCCTGTCGTCACCTGCATCAATCTCAGGAACCCCAAGATGCAGAAGACCGACTGCCCGAGCTACATGAGCAGCGAGCCCGTGCGCATGCCTCTCGGCCTCAAGGCGATGTATTACGATATGCCCAAACATCTGGAGCAGTCCATCAAGAACCATCTCATCAATCTCTTCAATCGCAAACGCTACTATCAGTTTCACAGCGGCTATCAGCCCGTCCCGCCAGCCGAGGAACAGGTCATCCGCCGTGTTCTCGTCGAGTTTGGCTGGACGCAGGAGCCCGCCTTCGATGGCTATGTAGAAGAGTACCTGTGGTGAGGTTCTGGCGGACGGCTCGGCGATGGTGCGTGTTGACATAAAAAGAGCCTGCTCCATAGGCGTGGGGCAGGCTCATGCGGAATAAAAAAAGTCGGGGTGACCCGACTCGAACGGGCGACCACCTGGTCCCAAACCAGGTGCGCTACCAACTGCGCTACACCCCGATGCTTTCGTCGCTATCTCGCGAAAAGCGGTGCAAAGGTACAAAATAAAGTTGAAAGTTGAAAGTTGAAAGTGAAAAATTATTTGTTAGAGTTCATAATTCTCCATTCTTAGCTCTTAATTCTTAATTTATTTGTATCTTTGTGGCGCAATTAAAAGTAAAAAAGAACCCTAATATAAAAATTTAAATGCAATGAAAAAGTACAACTTCAATGCCGGTCCCTCTATTCTTCCCAAGGAAGTGATGGAGGCAACTGCTGCTGCTTGCCTCGAGTTCGAGGGCAGCGGTCTCTCTTTGATGGAAACAAGTCATCGTGCCAAGAACTTTCAGCCCGTTGTTGACGAGGCTGTAGCCCTGTTCAAGGAGCTGCTCAGCATACCTGAGGGCTACGCAGTCATCTTCCTTGGCGGCGGCGCAAGCCTCGAGTTCTGCATGGTGCCCTACAACTTCTTGGAGAAGAAGGCAGCCTATCTCAACACAGGCGTCTGGGCAACAAAGGCCGAGAAGGAAGCAAAGCTCTTCGGCGAAGTGGTGGAAGTGGCTTCGAGTGCCGACAAGAACTTCACCTACATCCCAAAGAACTTCACCATCCCCACGGATGCTGACTACTTCCACATCACAAGCAACAACACCATCTACGGAACTGAGATTTTGAAGGACTTCGACAGCCCCGTACCTATGATTGCTGACATGAGCAGCGACATCTTCTCCCGTCCCGTCGACGTCAGCAAGTACGGCATGATATACGGCGGTGCTCAGAAGAACCTCAGCATGGCAGGCGTCACCTTCTGCATCATCAAAGAAGACCTGCTTGGCAAGGTGAGCCGACCCATCCCCACAATGCTCGACTACCGCACACACATCAAGAAAGGCAGCATGTTCAATACGCCTCCCACCGTGCCCATCTACTGCGCCCTGCAGAACCTCAAGTGGATCAAGAAGCAAGGCGGCGTTGAGGCAATGGAGAAGCTTGCCAAGCAGCGTGCCGAAATCGTTTATGGCGAAATCGACCGCAACAAGCTCTTCGTCGGCACAGCCCAGGAGGACAGCCGCTCACGCATGAACATCACCTTCGTCCTCAAACCCGAATATCAGGAGCTTCAGGACGAGTTCATGGCCTTCGCCACAAGCAAAGGCATGGTCGGCGTGAAGGGACATCGCGACGTAGGCGGCTTCCGCGCAAGCTGCTACAACGCCATGACCATCGAAGGCTGCCAGGCGCTCGTGGCTTGCATGAAGGAGTTCGAGGCAAAGCATTAAAGACCCCCTCTTGCTCCCCCTTTAGGGGGAGTGTTTAAAGAATAGTAAACAGAAATATAAACAAATAAATAACTCCTATACCGCAAGTAGTAAATCATTCTACTCTCCCCCCTAAGGGGGAGCGGGGAGGGGGTCCGATATTATGAAGATATTAATTGCAACAGAAAAGCCCTTTAGCGGCGTGGCCGTTAAGGGCATTAAGGAAGTGTTTGATGCAGCAGGCTACGAGGTAGTCATGCTCGAGAAGTACACAGAGAAGAGTCAGCTGCTTGATGCAGTGAAGGACGTTGACGCCATGATTATCCGCTCGGATAAGGTGGACGCCGAGGTGCTGGACGCTGCAAAGCAACTGAAGATAGTCGTCCGTGCCGGTGCAGGTTACGACAACATCGACCTTGCAGCAGCCACGGCTCATAACGTGGTTGCCATGAACACGCCTGGTCAGAACGCCAACAGCGTGGCTGAGCTTGTCTTCGGTCTGCTTGTCTTTGGCGTCCGCAACTTCTTCAACGGCACCAGCGGCACAGAGCTGAAAGGCAAGAAGCTCGGCATCCTGGCCTTCGGCAACGTGGGTCGCAACGTGGGTCGCATCGCAAAGGGCTTCGGCATGGATATTGCCGCTTACGACGCTTTCTGCCCCGCCGAAGCTATCGAGGCTGCTGGCGTGAAGGCCGCTAAGAGTCAGGAAGAGCTCTTCGAGACGTGCGACATCGTGTCGCTCCACATTCCCGCTACGCCCGAGACGAAGCAGAGCATCAACTATGACCTCGTGGGCAAGCTCAAGAAGGGCGGCATCCTCGTCAACACAGCTCGCAAGGAAGTCATCGACGAGGCAGGTCTCATCAAGCTCATGGAAGAGCGTCAGGACCTGAAGTATCTGACGGACATCAAGCCCGACGCAGATGCCGAGTTCGCCAAGTTTGAAGGCCGCTACTTCGCCACGCCGAAGAAGATGGGCGCACAGACAGCCGAAGCCAACGTCAATGCAGGCATCGCTGCTGCCAACCAGATTGTAGATTTCTTTGAAAAGGGCATAACTAAATTCCAAGTCAACAAGTAAGCAACACATATTGCGCTTTAACTATACTTAACCACGAATTTCTCGAATTGCACGAATTGGCTACGCCCTTGAGGTAATAATTAGTGTAATTCGTGAAATTCGTGGTTGAGAAACAATCACATCTAAGTTTAAGTAATGGCTAAGATTAAACCATTTCGTGGCATACGTCCACCGAAAGATTTTGTAGAGCAAGTAGAGAGCCGTCCTTACGATGTCCTTGATTCGGAGGAGGCTCGTGCTGAGGCTGGCGACAACGAGAAGTCGCTCTATCACATCATCAAGCCCGAGATTGACTTCCCCGTCGGCACAAGCGAGTACGACCCTCGCGTCTATGAGAAGGCCGCCGAGAACTTTCAGAAGTTCCAGGACAAGGGCTGGCTCAAGCAGGACAGCGAGGAGATGTACTACATCTACGCGCAGACGATGAACGGCAAGACACAGTTCGGTCTTGTTGTAGCTGCGGCAGTTGAGGACTACATGAACGGCGTCATCAAGAAGCACGAGCTGACGCGTCGCGACAAGGAAGAGGACCGCATGAAGCATGTCCGCGTGAACAACGCGAACCTCGAGCCTGTCTTCTTCGCTTATCCCGACAATGCTGTGCTCGATGCACTCGTCTCTCGCATCGCAAAGAATGAGCCCGAGTACGACTTCATCGCTCCCATCGACGGCTTCCGCCATCAGCTTTGGCTGGTCAAGGACGCAGAAGACATCCGCACCATCACCGAGACCTTCGCCGCTATACCTTATTTATATATAGCAGACGGACACCATCGCAGTGCAGCAGCCGCGCTTGTCGGAGCAGAAAAGGCAAAGCAGAACCCCAATCATCGTGGCGATGAGGAGTACAACTACTTCATGGCCGTCTGCTTCCCTGCAAGCCAGCTCACCATCCTCGACTACAATCGTGTCGTCAAAGACTTGAACGGCATGACCGACGAGCAGTTCCTTTCCGCATTGGCCAAGAACTTCGTCGTGACAAAGAAAGGCGCCGAGCCTTATCGTCCTGCACAGCTCCACGAGTTCAGCCTCTACCTTGGTGGCGTTTGGTACAGCCTCAAACTCAAGGACGGCCTTTGCGATGAGAGCGACCCCATCGGCAGTCTCGACGTCAGCATCAGCAGCAATCTCATCTTAGACGAGCTCCTTGGCATCAAGGACTTGCGCAGCGACAAGCGCATCGACTTCGTTGGCGGCTTGCGAGGCTTGGGCGAGCTGAAGCGTCGTGTTGACAGCGGCGAGATGAAGATGGCCTTGGCCCTATATCCCGTCAGCATGAAGCAAATCATGAACATCGCCGACAGCGGCAACATCATGCCGCCCAAGGCAACATGGTTCGAGCCAAAGCTGAGGTCAGGGCTGGTGATACATAAACTCTCATAACCACTGGCCATTGACCATTGACCATTGACCATTCGGCTACGCCCGAAGAAGCAGCGGCCAAGAATAATGGTCAATGTTCAATGTTCAATGTTCAATGTTCAACGACCTTTACAAAACCATAGCATCAAAAAGCGAGGGCACTTACACTGAACTCAGGAGTAAGTTCCTCGCTTTTGCGCATCCTGTCAGCACAGTGGAGGAGGCGATGGCGCTCGTGGAGCAGTATCAGAAGAAATACTACGATGCCCGTCACGTCTGCTGGGCTTACATGATTGGGGCAGACAGAGAGACGTTCCGCTCCAACGACAACGGCGAGCCGAGCGGCACTGCCGGCAAGCCCATCCTCGGTCAAATAAACTCCAACGAGCTGACCAACATCATCATCCTTGTCGTGCGTTACTTTGGTGGCGTGAAGCTCGGCACAAGCGGACTCATCGTTGCCTATCGAACGGCAGCCGCCGAAGCCATCGCCAACGCCATCATCGAAGAGCGGCAAGTTGAGGCAGAATACGACTTCACCTTCGAATATCCATTGATGAATGCCGTGATGAAAGTTGTTCGCGACATGGAAGCCCGTGTCCTCTCGCAGACCTACGACATGGACGTCCAGATGCGCCTCAGCATCCGTGCCGGCCGCCTCGAAGAACTCAAGACAAGGCTCAAGAAAGCCATCGAGCCTTATTAGCCAATTGTCGTTATGACGTTATTTCGTTATGACGTCATAACGCCATTTCTCCGCAAAGTTACGAAAAAATTCCTTTGCAGCAAAGCCTTTTCGTTTCATTTCCCATTTGCGCACGTTGCGCAAGCCCCTTTTCCCGGAAAAACATCCTTGCGCAGTCGGCGCAAACACCATTTTGATTTTGAACGCCCTTGCGCAGCATGCGCAAACGTCATTTTCTTTCAGAAGAGCCTTGCGCAGCTTGCGAAAGCATAATTTCCATCAGAAACACCCTTGCGCACGGGCGCAAGGCCTTTATTTTTCAATTTTCCCTTTGCGCAGCCTGCGCAAGCCTCTTTTCTTCTGAAAACATCCTTTGCGCACCTTGCGCAAGCCCGTTTTTGATTTTTTTATCAAAAAAATGTGCCTTCGCGCTCTGTGTTTCATATAAATTCGCTATCTTTGCGACGGAATTGAGGCCAAAGTGCCTCTTTTCCAAAGTTTATTTGCTCAATCTCTGACACGAACTGCGACCTCGAAAAAGAGAATAAAGAGCAAACCAAATATCCATTGGAGCTGCACCTATAGAGTGCAGACTTCACCATAGGATATTTGAGGTTGTCGCAGACCTGTGTCAGAGTATGGCGGGTCTGCACTTTTCTTTCTCCCTGAAGTTGGAGCAGAATCCCATAAAGGATATAAGTGAATCAACAAAACTATTAATAACAAACAATTATGGGTTCTTTTTTCGGCTCAGCGGATTTACCAGGTTGGTAAGGCTTGAGCTAATCAAGAATAAAGTGTGGCCAGCCTATACATAAAGAACCTGATGTCTCCAACCCCTCTGAACTGTGTTCTGAAAGCTTTGATTTTAGCATTGAAGGATTCAGCAGATGCATTGGTGAGCCTGTCCTGGAAGTAGTTGATGATGGTAGCATTGTGATTCTCGAAGGTTTCTATGACCTTGTTGAAACCTTCCTCGCCAAATGCCTCCATCCTGTTGTACCATCTGGCGAGATTGAGCCTGGCC
>FLNY01001740.1_pt1 | contig 34420 bp, 30 predicted proteins | sample 1140381 | NCBI WGS metagenome assembly FLNY01 (sample SAMEA3878172, study PRJEB12797) | bioreactor metagenome | biome: Moose rumen | place: Sweden | collected 2011-10 | reverse complement strand
CCTACCGCTAAAGCGGTACCTCCTAAGCTCGGCATGGCGCCTGTCTCCGTTCCACTTCGGTCGGTGCTAAGCGAATGTCCACTGGACATTCAGCACCTCCTCGCGCTAACCTAGGTTATGCAGAGTGACTTGGCTTATATATACTCAATAATATTATATAAAGACTTGAAATAGAGGGATACATGCACTACAAAATACGTACGATGGAAGAAAATGATTATGAAAATGTCTATAAGCTTTGGGAGTCTATTCATGGTTTTGCTATGCGCTCCTTGGATGATTCAAAAGAGGGAATTCTGAAATTCATAAAAAGAAATCCAAATACATCGGTGGTGGCGACAGTTGATGACAATATAGTGGGGAGCATTTTGGTAGGACACGATGGCAGACATGGCAGCTTTTATCACGTATGTGTCAAGGAAGAATATCGTAATCACGGTATAGGAAAAGCTATGGTGACGGCAGCGATGGTTAGATTGAAAAACGAAGGAATCAATAAGATTCAGCTGGTGGCTTTTGCAGGAAATGAAATTGGAAATCATTTTTGGCATGCTGAGGGATGGAATGAACGAGAAGATTATAACACCTATGATTTCGTCCTCAATGATGAAAATATTATTCGATTTAATAGTTAATATAGACTTAGAGAACTATCAGGTGTATCACTAAAGCTGTTTCAGTATCACTTTTGTTATACTCACTGAAACAGCTAGTGATACTTCCAGATAGTTCAACTTAGGGTATTAAATTTGAGAACTATCATGAGTATTACTAAAGCAGTTTTAGTATCACTTTCGTTATACTCACTAAAACAGCTAGTAACACTTCATGATAGTTCAGCCAAGGGTATTAATATAGGTTAAGAGAACTATCATGAGTATCACTAAAGCTGTTTCAGTATCACTTGCGTTATACTCACTAAAACAGCTAGTGATACATCCAGATAGTTCAGCCAAGGGTATTAATATAGGCTAGGAGAACTATCATGAGTATTACTAAAACTGTTTCAGTATCACTTGCGTTATACTCACTGAAACAGCTAGTAACACTTCATGATAGTTTAGCCAAGGATATTAATATAGGCTGAGATAACTATCCGGTGTATCACTATAACTGTTTTAGTATCACTTTCGTTATACTTACTAAAACAGCTAGTAATACTTCATGATAGTTTCGCCAAGTAATTTAAATGAGCTACCTGAATATATTTCTACTAATTCAGTGAGTATAACGAAAGTGATACTGAATTAGTATAGAAATATATCAGGTAGCGGACTAACGGTTAGACATAAACGAATTTAATGGAGGATGCATATGAAGTGTATAGATGGTGGAATTACGGCAGCTATAGGTTTTGAGGCTGCAAGTACGGCTGCGGGAATCAAGTATCAGGGGCGTACTGATATGGCCTTGATATATTCGAAAAAGCCCTGCGTATGTGCAGGTACTTTTACCAGTAATGTGGTAAAGGCGGCTTGCGTACAGTGGGATATGGATATTGTAAAAAGTGAAAGACCTCTTCAAGCGGTGGTCATTAATTCCGGAATTGCAAATGCCTGCACAGGTAAGGAGGGATTTGATGCATGTGAGGCTACCGCAAGGGGCGTAGAAAAGGTGCTTTCGGTGCCTTATGATACAGTGGCAGTTGCGTCTACAGGTGTTATCGGCATGCAACTTCCGGTGGACAAACTTGTGGCGGGAGTAGAGAAGATGGCCCCGCTTTTGGCAGATTCTATTGAGGCTGGCACTGAAGCTTCTAAAGCTATCATGACCACAGATACAGTCAATAAGGAAATAGCTGTTCAGATTGAGATAGGGGGAAAGACTGTAACAATCGGTGGCATGAGCAAAGGATCGGGAATGATTCATCCAAACATGTGCACTATGCTTGCCTTTCTAGGTACAGATATTGCTATTGAAAAGTCTCTTTTGCAGGATGCGGTCAGTGAAGTAGTGGCAGACAGTTTTAATATGATTACTGTCGATGGAGATACATCTACTAATGACACTTTGCTTTGTATGGCAAATGGAATGGCTGAAAATGAAATGCTTTCAGAAAAAGGAACAGATTATGAGATTTTTAAGGAAGCGCTTTCTTATGTATGTGTAAGTCTTGCCAAGAGGATGGCTGCAGATGGAGAAGGAGCAAGCAAGTTGTTTGAAGCTACTGTAGTAAATGCAAAATCAAAGGCTGATGCAAAGACTCTTTCGAGAGCTATAGTGGGTTCTAATCTTTCAAAAGCAGCTATCTTTGGATGTGATGCAAATTTTGGAAGGTTTTTGTGCGCAATGGGGTATTCAGGCGCTGAGTTTGACCAAAATGACGTAGAACTATTCTTTAAAAGCAAAAACGGTACGCTGAAAGTCTTCGATAAAGGTACCCCGATTGTTTTTGATGAGGATGAGGCATTAAAAATCATGAAAGCAGATGCAGTTACTGTCTATGTGGATATGCATGAGGGTGAAGCGAAGGCTACAGCATGGGGATGTGATTTGACATATGACTACGTAAAAATAAATGCTGATTATCGTAGCTAAGGAGGAATAAAATGGACAAGAGCATGCAACAGGTGATGGACAAGGCAGAAGTATTGATTGAGGCTTTGCCTTATATTCAACGGTTTAATCGCAAGATTATTGTTGTGAAATATGGTGGAAGTGCCATGATTGATGAGGATTTGAAAAGGCAGGTAATTCAGGATGTTACTCTTTTAAAACTGGTAGGATTTAAGCCTATTATTGTGCATGGTGGCGGAAAGGAAATAAGTCGTTGGGTGGAAAAGACAGGCATGGAACCTGAATTTATAAACGGCCTTAGAAAGACCGACGAAGCTACTATGGAAATCGCTGAGATGGTCCTCAATAAAGTCAACAAATCACTGGTACAAAACGTCCAGGCACTGGGAGTTAATGCTATAGGTATATCAGGCAAAGATGGTGGACTTTTGAAAGTTGAAAAGAAACTATCAGATGGTCAGGATATAGGATATGTGGGTGAGATTACAGAAGTTAATCCGAAAATAATAATGGATTTATTAGAAAATGATTTTCTTCCAATTGTCTGCCCAATAGGAATGGATGAAGCTTTTGTTACCTATAACATAAATGCTGATGATGCGGCATGTGCTATTGCCAAGGCGGTCAATGCTGAAAAACTTGCCTTTTTAACAGACATAGAGGGAGTATACAAAGATAAGGATGATCCGGATACACTTATTTCTGAGCTTTCTGTGGAGGAGGCAAAGGAACTAATAGGAGATGGGTATATTGGCGGCGGCATGCTTCCTAAACTCAATAATTGTATCGATGCTATAGAACAGGGCGTGTCGAGAGTCCATATTTTGGATGGCAGAATAGCACATTGTCTTCTGCTTGAGATATTTACCAACAAAGGAATCGGAACTGCTATTATAGGAGATAAGGATACGAGGTATTACAATGAATAAACAGCAATATATCGAAGCGGCAGACAAGTCACTTTTTCATGTCTACAATCGTTTTCCTGTAGTTTTTGACTATGGAAAAGGTGTACATCTATATGATATCGAAGAAAATGAATATTTGGATTTTGCATCCGGTATCGGTGTGATGGCATTTGGCTATGGAAATGAAGACTATGAAAATGCTCTTGTTAGTCAAATTAAAAAAATCACTCATACGTCTAATCTCTTTTATCATGCACCGATGATTGAGGCTGCAGAAAGCCTTAAGAGGGCATCTAAAATGGATAAGGTCTTTTTTACAAACTCGGGAGCAGAGGCAATAGAGGGAGCATTGAAGACTGCTAAAAAATACGCATATACGAAACGAGGCCCGGGAGATTATGAAATTATTGCAATGGAGAATTCTTTCCATGGGCGCACAGTTGGTTCTTTATCGGTAACCGGAACTCTACATTATCGCGAACCATTCTATCCTTTGATGTCAGGTGTGAAATTTGCTACGTTCAATGATTTTGGAAGTATACTTGCCAATTATTCTGACAAGACCTGTGCTATTATTTTGGAGACAGTGCAGGGTGAGGGAGGTATATATCCTGCCGACAAAGATTTTCTTGAAAAAGTTAGAAATCTCTGTGATGAGGAAGATATACTTTTGATTATTGATGAGATTCAGTGTGGCATGGGACGTACCGGTACTATGTACGCCTTTGAACAGTACAATATCAGACCTGATATTTTAACTACTGCAAAGGCTCTTGGAGGAGGTGTGCCGGTAGGGGCATTTGCTGTTACTGACGAGGTAGCAGATGCTTCGCTGGTCCCGGGAGATCATGGCACTACATACGGAGGAAACCCTCTTTGTACTGCTGCCGTTGCACAGGTCCTTGATATGTTTGAGGAGTACAAGCTTTTAGATCATGTCAATGAGATTACACCATATTTTGAACAGACGCTGGATAGACTGGTAGAAAAATATGATTTTATTACCTGCAGGCGCGGACTTGGACTCATGCAAGGATTGGTACTTACTATTCCTGTCAAAGATGTAGTAAAAAAAGCACTTTTAGAAGAACAATTAGTGGTCCTTTCGGCAGGGGCAGATGTCCTTAGATTGCTGCCGCCTCTAGTTATTACGGAAAGTGACGTTGATGAGTTTAAGAGCAAGATAGAGAAAGTATTCGATAGTTTTTGTTGAAATAAAGCTGTAAAACTATTGTAATATTTGTTATTTTTGGCTACAATATACGAGATGATATTATTTTCGGATAGTGTTTTGCTATTTGAAGTATTATGAAAAAATTATTGAGTCTTGTATGTTGTAGTCTATTTTTGTTTACAGGCTGCAAGGATACATCATATTTTCAATCTACAGAGCTTATAGAAAATGAATCCACTATTCAACAGACCGAAGATATTCCGGAGGAATCTTCTGATATTTATGTACAGGTGTCAGGGGCTGTAAGTACTCCGGGAGTATATAGTTTGCCATCGGGGTCGAGAGTGTATGAAGCTATCGAGTTAGCCGGTGGTATGCTTGACACTGCCGATGACAGTGATGTCAATCAGGCATCTCTACTTGAGGATGGTCAAAAGATATATATTTATACAGTTGATGAGGCTAAAGCACTTAAAGAGCAGGAAGCACTTTCAAATGATGGTTTGATAAATATCAATACTGCCGGAGCGGCCGAGCTTATGACTTTGCCGGGGATAGGACAGACCAAGGCCGATCAGATAGTGGGATACCGCAATACCAATGGAGATTTTTCTTCCATAGAGGACATAAAAAATGTATCTGGCATAGGCGATGGCATTTATAAGCAGATATGTAGTCTTATCAAAATATAAGTTTAGAGGAACGATATGGCAAAAAAAGTATTGGTTGTTGACGATGAAAAACTCATAGTTAAAGGAATTAGATTTTCTTTGGAACAGGATGGCATGGAAGTTGAAGTCGCTTATGATGGGCAGGAAGCTTTGGATTTAGCGAAGGCTAACAACTATGATTTGATTCTTTTGGATGTTATGCTTCCAAAGATGGACGGTTTTGAAGTGTGCCAAAACATTAGAGAGTTCTCTAATGTTCCTATTGTTATGCTCACTGCCAAGGGAGATGATATGGATAAGATTCTTGGACTTGAGTATGGCGCCGATGACTATATTACTAAGCCGTTTAATATTTTAGAGGTAAAGGCGCGTCTCAAAGCAATTATGCGTAGGACTGCTATAGGAGATGCTGCGGCTTTAAAAAAGATTGAGGAGGATTCTGTTATCAGGCATGGCGATGTAATATTAGATACTAATAATCGAAGCCTTACGATTAGCGGTAAAGAATTCAATCTGACTTCCAAAGAATTTGAATTAATGCTTCTTCTTATGACAAATCCCAAAAAAGTATTTTCAAGAATTGATTTGCTCAATACAATCTGGGGCCCTGATTATCCCGGGGATGAGCGCACGGTAGATGTACATGTTAGACGTCTTCGTGAAAAGATAGAGCCTAATCCGAAGGAGCCTAAGTATGTCCATACCAGATGGGGAGTAGGATATTACTTTCAGTAGTATTTGCTGTGAATAGTCTATTTAAGTGAGAGTTTTAATGAAAAATATATTTAGCTTTTCAGTATTTCATAGTCTTAGATTAAAAATAGCGCTGATTATATTATTTGTAGGCATCATACCATATTTGGTATGTGTGCCTATTTCTTTGCGTGCATACAAGTCTGTAGCCATTCATACGGATGCTACTAATATCATGGCCCAGGCCATTTCCTACAATAATCAGATAGTGACAAGCGGATATGTGGCCGGCGAGGACAACTCAGTATTAGATAGCGAGATAAAGGCTATCGCGGAAAGCTATAATGGCCGTATTTTAATAGTCAACTCTGCTCTCAAGATAGTAAGAGATTCTTTTTCTGCTGACATTGGTAAGACAGTTATTTGGCAAAATATAATATCTACCATGCAGGGGGATTCATTGTACTATTATGATAAAGGTACTGATTATTTGATAGTTACCGTGCCACTCACCAACTCAGACGGAGATATAGTGGGTGCTCTTATCATCAACAAATCCATGGAGTATATCAATCAAAATATAGATACTTTTACAAGTTATGTGCTGATTGGTGCAGTGATTATAGTATCCCTCGCGGTCATCATTGCGGTATTTTCTTCTATTCATTTCACCCGTCCTATGACTAAGATGTCTGAGTCTTTGGATGGTATCATCAGAGAGTATTCTAATGAATTGCCGACAGAACGTTCCTATTCAGAATTGGAAAATGTTTCGAATAAATTTAATGAGGTGATTAAAAAACTTCAGGCTATAGATGAATCACGCCAGGAGTTTGTATCTAATGTGTCTCATGAACTTAAGACGCCTCTTACTTCCATGAAAGTATTAGCAGACTCTCTTAATGGTTCTGATGATGTGCCCATAGAGATGTACAAGGAATTCATGACGGATATAGGCGAAGAGATTGATAGAGAAACCAAGATTATCAATGATTTGCTCAGCCTTGTACGCATGGATAAAAGTGGCGCAAAACTCAATGTATCTGCGGTAAATATCAACGAGCTTATAGAACATGTTTTAAAGAGACTCAAGCCTATTTCGGACAAATCGGATATAGAGGTTGTATATGAGTCATTTAGACCTGTAGTGGCAGAAGTAGACGAAGTAAAATTTACTCTTGTAGTTACCAATCTTGTAGAAAATGCCATTAAATATAATAATGAGGGCGGTTGGGTACATGTCTCTTTAAATGCAGATCATCAATTTTTCTATATTAAGGTAGAAGACAATGGGCTGGGCATTCCGGAAGATTCAATGGAACATATTTTTGAGAGGTTCTACCGAGCTGACAAATCTCATTCGAGAGAGATAGGCGGTACCGGACTTGGACTGGCTATCACAAAGAGTTCTATCGCTATGCACAATGGCGAGATCAAGGCCCATTCGGTCTTGGGGGAAGGAACTACTTTTGATGTTAGAATTCCATTGAATTATATTGAAAAGGAGGGTAACTAATGAAAAAAATATTATCTATCCTTCTTACTATCTGTTTGCTTTCTTCTATGATGATTGGTTGCGGATATGGCAACGCAGACGGAGATTACAAAATTTATTATATTAATACAGACAAATCAGGTATCACAGGTGTCAATTATGATTTTACCGCAGAAGACACTGATGGCATGATAACAGAGGCTATTGATATGTTAGGGGCGGATCCTGATGATATTGATTATGTCACTACCATACCTAGCAAAGTCGAGATAAAGCGGTGGGAACTTACCGGTGATGATTTGGTTTTATATTTTGTAGGTGAATATGATTCTATGGATATTTTCACTGAGATATTGGTGAGAGCAGCTATAGTCAAGACATTGGTGCAGATAGATGGAGTGGAGTCTGTGTCATTCAATATCAACAATACACCGCTGACAGATTCTACCGGAGAGGCTGTGGGCTCTATGAGCGGAGACACTTTTATTGATGATTTTGGGCAGGAGACAGATTCCTTATTGTCTACTACTTTGACGCTTTATTTTGCCAGCGCAGACGGTATGTCACTTGTTGCTGAAGACAGGCAGGTTTATTATAGTCGAAGTGTTTCTGAAGAAAAACTCATTATAGAGCAACTATTAAAAGGGCCTGATTCTGAGGGGCTATTATCTACGCTTCCTACAGGAACGAAGCTTAACTCTATTTCTATTTCGGAGGATGGAGTTTGTATAGTGAATTTTGATGCGGCGTTTGAAACCGCCATTACAGGCGTCACTGAAAATGTTACTGTATATTCTGTAGTTGATTCATTGACCGAGATGAATAGTATCAAGCAAGTGCAGATATTGGTTAATGGTGAGACACCCCACATATCAAATGTAGATATGGATTTATCAGGGGCGGTTTCACGTAATGAAGATATAATAAATATTGTTTCTGACGAAGAGGAAGGTATTTATTATCCGCAGGAGGATGATTATCTTGCAGAAGACTATTCGGCGGATGATTATGTGACACAGGATTCCCCTTCGGATAATGGGACTGAGGATTAGGAGGATATATGTTTCAAGGTCGAGTACTTTGCCATATTTCCTTGCTGATAAGTATAATAATAGCTTTGAGTGCATATTCCCCAAGAGATTTTCTTGGGGTGTATGACAAGGCTAAATGCGCAGAATTAATGCGTGATGATGCAATCATCTCTGCTACAGGGCAGGTGTATCACAAGGAAATTAAAGGTGACAAAGTTTTATACTATGTCAAAGATGCTATCGTTTATCAGGATGGCAACACACTTTCAAACACTTCTTTCATTTTTAAATACAATTCAGACGATATTCCAACAAACTGTAAATTAAATATTGAGGGTCAGATAAGTCAATTCCTTAAAGCTACAAACGAAGGGGCTTTTGATATGAAAGATTATTACAATTCATTAGGCCTTTGTTTTGAAGTAGAAAATGTTTCTATAAAAACTATCAGTGTAAATTTTTTTGAAAGACTTGATTTGTTTTATAGGATTAGAATTGCAATGTCCCATATTTTTGAAGAGAAGATGGGTACAGATTATGCCGGAGTCCTATCGAGTATTGTTATAGGAGAAAAATCAAATCTGTCCGCTGATGAAAAAGATATATTTCAAAAGGCCGGTGTAGCTCATATACTTGCAGTGTCAGGGTTGCATGTGTCATTGATATGTATGGCGCTATACAGATTTATAAGAAAACGAGGGGTGGGATTTGTTACCTCGGGTGTAATTGCTTCTGTAGTTGCTGTTTTTTATGGATTGTTGACAGGAGCGAGTATTTCATCAGTTAGAGCAATAGGTATGTTTTTGATATACTTGTTGGCTGAGATGGTAGGTGAAAGCTATGATATGCTTACTGCTATGTCGGTTATGGCGATTCTTTTACTAGTGGATAATCCATTATATATAAAAAACGGAAGCTTTATTTTTTCTTTTGGCGCAGTGCTTGGTATTTTTTATATAGCCATCCCGTTAAATGCTATATATTTAAGCTGGTGGACTAATTATGATAAAAAGAAAAAGTCTCACAAATATTTCTTTGAGAAAACTACGGCCTCAAAAAAGATTATCATGGCCTTGGGAAGCAGTTTTGTTTTTTCATTTGGGATATTTGTAGGCATGCTTCCTATTGTTACCCAGATGTACTACCAGACACCGCTTTATTCTATATTTATAAATCTTCTGGTTTTGCCTTTGATGCCTATATTATTGGGATGCGGGTTATGTGGAGGCGTACTGGGCGTTGTGGGATTAGATTTTCTGTCATCGGGACTGCTTTTAATCTGCAAATATATTATAAGCTTCTATGAACTTTTATCGACGTTTTCTATAAAAATACCCTTTGGAACAATTATAGTAGGGCACCACAGTATCGCCTGGGTTATAACATATTATTTGTGCCTTGCAATGGCGGTGGGAACAATAAAGCTTTCGAAGAAAAGAATGGTTATGAGCTTGGCGGTGATATTTTTGACCGTAGGTATGTGGATGCTGCCTCAAAAGGGCGGGTTTGAAATGGATTTTATAGATGTAGGCCAGGGAGATGGGATATATATTAATTCTGGAGATGGAGTTACTTTTTTTATTGATGGAGGAAGTACCTCGGAAAATGCCCTTGGACAATATACCTTAGGCCCCTTTCTGAAATATAAGGGAAAAAGAAGTATCGACTATTGGTTTTTATCTCATATGGATTTGGATCATGTGTCTGGACTTTTAGAGCTTTTAAAAGAGGGCTATGATGTGAAAAATATAGTGTTGTCTAATGAAATACCTGATGGTGAAACACTTAGTCAATTGTTATATCTGGCAGAAGAAAATGGAACTGAAATAATATATATGAAACAAAATGACGTGATAGCCACAAAGCATTTGAGCTTTAAATGTCTATATCCATATATTGGTGCATCATCTGATGATATCAATGCCCTTTCGCTCGCTTTACTGATGGAATATGATGAAAATGTAGATGGAGTAGTGGATTTTAAAGGCTTTTTCGGAGGTGACTTAGGAGTCGAACAAGAAAGTTATATTGCTTCATCAAATCTAATCGGAAGAGTAGATTTGCTTAAAGTAAGTCATCATGGCAGTAAATATAGTTCCGATGAAAAATTTTTAAGAAAGTTATCTCCTAAAATAGCGATTATAAGTTGTGGGCTGCATAACAGATATGGTCACCCTGCAGATGAGGCAGTGGAAAGGATAAAAACGTATTCGGGTGAGATTTTTTATACTATGTATAGCGGACGCATTCGTGTTGATAGAAAAGGAATAGATGTTTTTGTAAATTAAAGCTAATAAAACTCTTGCAGAAGTTTGATTATTTATTTACAATATAAGCTGTGTCTGATGAAGATATGACATACAGCTTATATCGGGGTGTGGCTCAGTTGGTAGAGCGCCGCGTTCGGGACGCGGAGGTCGTGGGTTCGAATCCCGTCACTCCGATTTTATTTATTTGATGTATAAGGAGCAATACAATGGTTAACTTTAAGGAAGATGAGGCATTAAATACCCTCAATCATTCTTGTGCACACATGATGGCACAGGCTGTGAAGCATCTATATCCCAATGCAAAATTTTGGGTAGGACCGGTTGTAGAAGAGGGATTCTACTACGATATCGATTTGGGAGATGTCATGCTTACCGATGAGGATATTGCTAAGATAGAAAAAGAGATGAAAAAGGTCGCAAAGACCGGAGCTAAGATATATCGTCGTGAGATTTCAAAGGCTGAAGCTCTTGAGATATTCAAGGATGATCCATACAAAATCGACCTCATTAACAACATGGATGACAGTACACAGACTATCTCATGTTATGATCAGGGAGATTTTACTGATCTTTGTCGTGGTCCTCATGTTGATAATGTTAAGCTTTGTCGCTATTTTAAGTTGGTTAAGCATTCCGGAGCATATTGGAAGGGTGACGCTTCTAATCAGGTGCTGAATCGTGTGTATGGAGTATGTTTCCCTACGCAGGAACAGTTAGATGAGCATCTTGCCCTCTTAGAGGAAGCCAAGGAGCGTGATCATCGTAAGATTGGAAAGGATATGCAGCTTTTCATGTCTGATGATCTTATCGGAAAAGGCCTTCCTATGTATTTGCCTAATGGATATACTATTTGGACAGAGCTTGAGAATTATATTCGTAACAAGGAGCGCAAGCTAGGATATTTGCATGTTATGACACCTTGCGTTGGTACAGTACAGTTGTATCAGACGTCAGGCCATTGGGATCATTACAAAGAGAATATGTTCCCTGCTATGGAGGTGGAGGGCGAGAATTTTGTACTTCGTCCAATGAACTGCCCACATCACATGCGTATTTTTGCTAACAGGCCACATTCTTACAAAGAACTTCCTATTCGTATTGCCGAGATAGCCCATGACTTTAGATTTGAGTCATCAGGCACTCTCAAAGGCATTGAGAGAGGACGTCACTTCTGTCAGAATGACTCGCATATCTTCTGTACTCAGGAGCAGATAAAAGACGAGGTTAAGAACGTATGCGACCTTATCTTTAGTACATATGAGGATTTTGGCATCACTGATTACAGATGTGTGCTGTCACTTCGTGACCCTGCCGATACTAAGAAATACCACCAGGATGATGAGATGTGGAACACGGCTGAGCAGGCCTTGCGTGAGACATTGACTGAGATTGGTATTGATTTTACTGAGGAGATTGGCGAGGCTGCTTTTTATGGACCTAAGCTTGATGTCAATGTTAAGCCGGCTATTGGTAATGAGATTACTCTTTCTACCTGCCAGTTGGATTTCTGTCTGCCGGCCAAGTTTGATTTGACATATACAGATGCAGATAGTTCAAAGAAGACTCCTGTAGTTATTCACAGAGCTATACTTGGTTCATTAGATAGATTTATGGCATATATTCTTGAGGAAACCAAAGGTAATTTGCCTCTTTGGTTGGCACCTACACAGGTCAAAGTACTTCCTGTCAAGAATGATGATGATGAATTAAATGCATACTCTCAGAAGCTTGTAGATGCACTTGCTGATGCTGATGTGCGCGTTGAGTTTGATACTCGTTCTGAAAAATTGGGCTACAAGATGCGCGAGGCTCAGATTCAAAAAGTTCCTTATCTTGCAGTTCTTGGTAAAAATGAAGAATCAGAGGGGACTGTATCATACAGACTTCACGGCCAGCAGGCCACTACTACAGTCAAGTTTGACGAATTCATAGAACTCATTGTTAATGAGATTAAGACTAAGGGACATAATTAAGAGATATTATATTGAGCGGCACTCATATGAGTGCCGCTTATTTACTTTATAGGAAATTACTTTGTAATTCCTATAAAGTAAAAAAAACATATTTTCATATTTATTTCTCAAATTTGTGTTAATATAATCTTACTGTAGGCACAAGTTTTTGGAGGTGCTTATGCAGGGAGTGGGGTTTAATAATTTTAGTGTAGGGTATAATAGCGGTGTTGCATCAAGACCGCTTTCTTCACTTGCGAAAGAAATTATAGCAAATGGCGGTACTGAAGCTCAGGCGGAAAAGTACACCAGCAGGCGGGAGGCAATAAAGGCCGGAGCTGTAGAGTGCAGTACTTGCGCAAGCCGTAAATATCAGGATGGATCTGACGAGGATGTATCTTTTAAATCTGCTCAACACATTTCACCTTCAGCTGTCGCAGCTAGAGTGCGTGGCCATGAGCAGGAGCACGTAAGTAACGCCTATGACAAAGCGAAGGAAAGTGGCGGAAAGGTACTGCAGGCATCAGTGGCGATTCACACAGCTATATGTCCTGAGTGCGGAAAGACCTATGTCTCGGGCGGTACTACTACATCAAAAATCGCTTATCCCAATGAGGATAATCCATATCAGAACAATCGAAAAAATGCCGATGCAGGATTGCTTAGCGGCATGAACTTTGATGCGCAGATTTAGCATTTCTATTTATTAATATTTCTCTAGTAGTTAAATTCATTTTAAGCTATACTTTTCATATGAGACGTATAGACGAAGACATTCAAAATCAGACATTTAAAAATATATATTTGTTATATGGTGAGGAGGAATACCTGAAGCTGCAATATAAAAATAAGCTGCTTTCTGCCCTAGTAAATGAGGGAGATACTATGAATTTCTCCAAGTATGAAGGAAGTGGTATCAAGACTTCCCAAGTGATTGATCAAGCTGAGACTATGCCTTTTTTAGCTGAGCATAGAGTTATATTGATAGAAAACAGTGGCTTTGGCAAGAAGATGCCGGATGATTTGGGCGAATATTTGTCTAATATACCGGATTTCGATATTTTTATTTTTATAGAAACCACTGCAGATAAGAGAGGCAAACTTTATAAGTCTGCTAATACACTTGGCAGAGCAATCGAGATGAGCATGCCTAATGAAAGTACTCTTGCCACATGGGTAGGCACACAGATAAAGAATGCCGGCAAACAGATGAAGCGTGATGCCTGGTCACAGTTTTTAAATATGACCAATGAGTCTATGGAAAATATGGCAAGAGAATTAGAAAAGCTTATTAGCTATGTTGGTGATAGAAAACAGATTAACCTGGAAGATGTGGAGGCTATTTGTGTCCCGCGTATTGAAACTAAAATTTTTGATATGTTAAATGCAATATCAGCCAAGGATATTCGTAAAACCATGGATTTGTATGAGGATATGTTGGCGGCTAAAGAACCTCCTATGCGTATTCTCTATATGATAGTTAGACAGTTCAGACAGATGATTGTTATAAAAGAGTTATACAAAAATGGAGACAACGTGGGCTCTATAGCGAAAAAGGTCGGTTCTCCTGATTTTGCGGTGAAGCGAACTTTGCAGTTGGCAAACAATTTTACCGAAAAAGAAATTACGAGTCTATTGTCAGATGTGGCAAATTTTGAACAGCAGGTTAAGACAGGAAGACTTGATGAAAACTTAGCAGTGGAACTTATAATAATGAAGTACGCGGCATAGCAGATTTGAGAAGAGGGATGAAAAGCCTTACAGGAGGCTAAACTATTGGGTGTTATTATGGGTGCACAGACGATATTACAACTTAATATAAAAGATATACCCTTAGATTCAACACTTGTTGTAGTCGGAGTTTCCGGCAATAAAAAGATAGAACTTCCTGCGGAGATGAGTGTTTTATCGGAGGAGGAAGAGGCAGAGATTGAGGCCAAATTTTCCGGAAAAGTATTGGTTATAGAAAATATCGTCCAAAGAATGCAGGATAAGATGCTTGCGATTTCATTTGAGGGAAATATATCCAATCTTGAACTTATAGCAGTCACTAAGCTAGGTGTATTTAGATGGGACAAAGTTAAAGTATACAAATATAAATTGGCCTCAGGCAGAGATGTTCAACTGGTGGTTCCCAAAAGAGTAGATGGAGTCAAATTTAACAGGCGAAGGGGTGTAAGAGTAGTACTTGATAAGCGGATGGATGTAGAACAGGGCGGTACTACGTATTCTGTGGTAGTAAATGACTTGTCCTATTGTGGAGTTAGTTTTTTAGAGCCCCTGGGGGCGCAGATTAATCCTGACGAGCCCTTTGTTTTATCCTTGGCAGAATCTTCTAAGGACGGGGATATAGTTGTTGCAAAAGTCAGGGGCAAGATACTGCATCAGCGTGAAGATGAATCCGGAGGTGTATTCAGCGGATGCGTCTTATCTCCGGAGCATGCGGCTTTTTTACAAAAATATGTAGCTATCAAGCAGATGGAATCTATTAGCGGCAAAAAACAATACAAAGGTGTAACCAAAGTGATGACCGGAGACCATTGGGAAGAGGATATGGCAGAGGCGCTTAAAAATCTCAAGATGTAATAGGGGTTGTTCGTACATTGCGTTAGAGTTAATAACAGGGGGAATTTTTACATGGAAAAAGTGGTGCTTGAGGATAAATTTTTCTCTAATTACCAAAGGCTTGTTAAGGAGGAGATGATTCCATATCAATGGAAGGTATTAAATGATGCTATTGATATCAATATTGAAAAAGAGCGTAATGATTCATCTATCCCCAGTGAGAAAAGCCATGCAATAGAAAATTTTAAAATTGCAGCGGGGCTCACCTCCGGAGAACACTATGGATGGGTATTTCAGGATAGTGATGTGTACAAATGGTTAGAGGCTGTTGCATACACCCTCGAACACCATTATGATGACGAATTAAAAAAGTGTGCGGATGAAGTCGTTGATTTGATAGAAAAGGCACAGCAGACAGATGGATATCTCAACACGTATTTCACAATCAAGGAGCCTGATCGAAAATTTAAAAGTCTGATTGGCAGCCACGAGCTTTATTGTGCAGGGCATTATATTGAAGCGGCAGTAGCTTATTATCAGGTGTCAAAAAATAAAAAAGCTCTTGATATAGCTGTCAAGCTTGCGGATTGCATCGATAACAATTTTGGAGAAGAAGAGGGGAAAATAAAAGGTGTAGATGGCCACGAAGAGATAGAGATAGGTCTTATGAAACTATATAGTCTCACAGGTAATGAAAAGTACCTTAAGCTGGCAAAATTTTTTCTGTTGGAGCGAGGACAGAATCCTGATTTTTTCAAAGAGCAGGCTAAGGAGGATCCTAATCCCGTCCCACTTATGGGCCTTGACAAGCTACCTTTATCTTATTTTCAGATGCATGCGCCTGTTTTGGAGCAGGATAGTGCAGAAGGACACGCAGTCAGATTGCTGTATTTGTATATAGGACTGGCGGACCTTGCCGCCACTACAGGGGATGATACGCTATACAGGGTATGTAAGAAAATCTGGAGAAATATCGTAGAGAAGCGTATGTTTATCACAGGAGCAGTTGGTTCTACTGTTATAGGTGAGTCCTTTACATTGGATTATGACTTGCCAAATGACACGATGTATTGTGAAACCTGTGCATCGGTATCTATGATTTTTTTAGCTGACAGGATGCTGAAAAATCAGTGGAGGGGCGAATATGGCGATGTAGCAGAGCGGGCTCTATACAATTCTGTACTTTCCGGCATGGCCCTGGATGGTAAGCACTTTTTCTATGTCAATCCACTGGAGGTGGTTCCTCAAAAATCTAAAAAGGACCCTACAAAAAGTCATGTAAAGCCTCTAAGACCACAGTGGCTTGGATGCGCGTGCTGTCCTCCTAATCTGGCACGACTTATAGCTTCTTTGCAGAAGTATATTTATTATGCGGACGAGAATAAAATATTGGTTAATCTATTTGCATCATCGTCATTTGAGTATGAATTTAAAGGGCAGGCTGTTGTTGTTCAGCAGACCACTGATTATCCTAAGGGTAAAGATATAAGATTTGATATATCAGGGATACATGATAATCCTATTGATTTTATGGTAAGAATACCATCATGGACAGATGGATATGAGATATACGTGGATGGAGAGCAGGTAGATGTGCAGGCTACAGATGGGCTCGCAAAGATAGCCGGCATTACTAAAGACACCGTGGTGGATATCAAACTAGATATAAAGCCCAGGCTATGGTATAGCAATCTGAATGTATCTGAAAATATAGGAAAAGTAGCGGTTGGATATGGTCCTTTTGTATATTGTATAGAATCAGTAGATGACGAAGAAGACTTGCATCTAATTAAGTTTGACGAAGAGGCAGCGTTGGAAGCCAAGGTAGAAAAGGATCCTTTCCTTGGTGAAATAGTTGCCATTTATGGTAAGGCTCATAGATTACTTAAGGGTGATGATAAGGGGCTTTACTTAAAGCATAAGCCTGTAGATTCTAAAGAGGTGGTTGTTAGATTTGTTCCATATTATGCATGGGGAAATCGCGGCGAAAATGAAATGAGAGTATGGCTTAATACTTAAAAGAAAAAAGAGCATCGGTTGACGGTACCGATGCTCTTAAATGTCTGTATAATAAATAATTAAGCGAGTGTGTTAACAAGCTTTGTAAGACGTGAAACCTTACGGCTAACTGTGTTGTCGTGATATACGCCCTTAGAACCAGCCATCTCGATAACCTTGATAGCAGCCTTAAGCTCTGACTCAGCTACTGCCTTGTCACCAGACTCTACAGCAGACTCTACACGCTTAACGTAAGTCTTAACCTCAGATCTGATTGCTTTATTGCGCTCTGTCTTGATAGCTGTTACCTGAACACGCTTCTTAGCAGATTTAATATTTGCCATGTGTTGCTACACCTCCAATTTTTATAAAATAAATTAACAATTTAAATTGCGCTGTAGCCGGACACGGACAGTTCAACGCATACTCAAATATAATAGATAAAGAAGGCTGTATTGTCAATAGGTAAATAGAAAATTCTCATTTTTCTTGTAATCGAACAATTAAAAGCATTGAGAGATATATATAATTCTGCTATTATTGTTTTCAGCCATCTTGCCAAGGATATGAAGCATTTCGTACTAGGAAAAGTGGCTAGGGATATAACAATAAATTATAGCTCTACATCGACGTTTATGGTAATGATAGAAAAAGGTATACATTAATGGGTGAATTGCACTATATTGACTTTGAGGATGAGGCAGACGATATAAAGGAAAAGGTTGAAAGCTACTGGACTAAAAGAGCTGATGGGTTTTTTAATCTCAGAGTTGATGAAATTAAAAGCAACAAGGCAGAGCGATGGGTAAGCGAGATTCAAAAACTTTTCCCTTCAAATGATAAGCTTAATATTTTGGATGTTGGATGTGGTACAGGTTTTTTTGAAGTCCTTCTTGGGCAGTTGGGACATAACGTTACCGGTATTGATCTGACGGAAGAGATGATTATAAAAGCAAATCAAATGATTAAAGCTAACAATATGGATACATCAAAAGTAAAAGCCAAGGTGTGCGATGCTGAGCATCTATGTTATAGGGATGAAAGTTTTGATGTGGTTATAAGCCGCAATCTCACATGGACTTTGCCACATCCTGTAGATGCTTACAAGCAATGGTATAGGGTATTGAAAAAAGGTGGGGTACTGATTAATTTTGATGCTGAGTACGCCAAGGGTGCTCACAATCTGAAAAGCCCGGAAAATATTGCACACAAAGATATCGAAGACGAACTAAAGGATGAGTGCCATGACATCTACCACATGCTCACTATAAGTATGTTAGACAGACCTCATTGGGATGAACATATTTTAAATGAAATCGGATTTTCAGATGTGGTTTGTGATACGTCTTTTGGTGATAGGATATTTGTGGAGCGGGATGAGTTTTACATTCCGGATAAGATGTTTAGTATCAGAGCCGTAAAATAATAGTCCTTTAGACTTATAAAAGAAATTTGGCCAGCACCTGATTGCTTACATCTATACCAATATCCGTAAGAAATAATCTGCCTTCTTTTGCATCCATAAATCCTTGATTGCGTAAGGCGGTGATTATTGGACCGTATATCGCCTCGATATCTACTCCAAACATTTGCAAAAAATCCTGACGAGTAACACCGTCAATTTTTCTGAGACCAAGGAACATGAATTCTTCCATGGCCTCTTTTTTTGTGAGCACTTCTTCACTCTCAAAGAAAGGTGATGAAAATTCAAAATCGATATTTTGTCCGGAAGCAATAGCTTCGGCGGTCTCTACATATCTGTATATATCACGCATGTTGCTGGAACGGACATTGTTATATAAAGAGGCAGAACCAAGACCAAAGCCTAAATAAGGGACTCTGTCCCAGTAACCCACGTTGTGGCGGCAGATTTTGCCGTTTCTTGCGTAGTTGGATATCTCATAGCGCTTATATCCTTTGCTTTCAAGATATTGCATCGTATATTTGTACAGGTGATAAGACATCTCATCAGTAGGCAGATCTTCAGTTTCCATACCTGCCTGTTGTTTTACTGAATCAAATTTGTATTTGTCATAAAAAGGTGTACCCTTTTCAATAATAAGAGAGTAGGCTGATATATGCTCAGGCCTTAGAAGGGTAACTGAATTAAGGGTGTGCTCCAGTTTTTCAATATTTTGATGTGGCAGACCTGTCATTATATCTACATTTACATTGTCAAAGCCTGCTTTTCGTACCAGGTCATAGGTGTGCAAAAATCGGTTGTAATCGTGTATACGGCCCAGTTCTTTCAACTCGTCATCATTGGCAGACTGTAACCCGATAGAAAGTCGGTTGATACCAATGCTTCGATATACATTTAATTTTTCTGTAGACAATGTGCCGGGATTACACTCAACTGATATTTCAGCCAGAGGATTAATTCTAAAAAAGGACTTAACAGTGGTTATAATGGCATCCATCAGATCCTCGGATAGCCAACTGGGAGTGCCGCCACCAATATACACGGTGGATACTTCTACTCCTTGTACTTTGCCTGCCATATATTTTATTTCATTACAAAGAGCAGCGACGTAACGCCGCTGCATTTTTTCATCGAAAACTCCGGAGAGAAAATCGCAATATAAACATTTTTTTACACAAAAAGGTATATGAATATATATTTCAATAGGAGTCATTTTAATCCTCATCCAGCTTGAGAACGCTCATAAAGGCAGATTGAGGAATTTCTACATTTCCAATCTGACGCATTCTCTTTTTTCCTTCTTTCTGCTTTTCAAGAAGTTTTTTCTTTCTGGTAATATCTCCGCCATAGCATTTTGCAAGTACGTCCTTACGCATAGCCTTGACAGTTTCCCTGGCGATTACTTTTGAGCCGACTGCTGCCTGTATAGGGATTTCGAATAGATGACGCGGAATTTCTTCTTTTAATTTTTCGCACATTTTGCGACCGCGTTCATATGCAGTGCCAGAAAATACAATAAATGAAAGGGCATCGACCTCTTCCTTGTTAATGAGGATGTCTAACTTAACCAGCTCTGATTTCATGTAGCCTTTCATCTCATAATCGAAGGAAGCATATCCGCGAGATCTGCTCTTTAAGGCATCAAAGAAATCATAGATGATTTCGTTGAGTGGAAGAGTATATTTTATGAGAGCACGTGTCTCTTCCATGTATTCCATGGAGATATATTGACCACGTCGCTCTTGGCAGAGATCCATAATAGCACCGATGTACTCACTGGTTACCATAATCTCTGCTTCCACAATAGGCTCTTCCATATATTCTATTTCGCTGGGGTCCGGAAGGTTGCTTGGATTAGTAAGCTCTATCATGGTACCGTCAGTCTTGTGTACTCGATATACTACGCCGGGAGCTGTGGTGACTAAATCCAGGTTGTACTCTCTTTCGAGACGTTCCTGGATAATCTCAAGGTGCAAAAGACCCAAAAAACCGCATCTGAAACCAAATCCAAGAGCTATAGAAGTCTCAGGTTCGAACTGAAGAGCGGCATCGTTTAACTGGAGTTTTTCAAGTGCATCTCGTAAATCGGGATACTTGGCGCCATCTGCAGGATACAAGCCGCAGTATACCATAGGATTTACTTTTTTATAGCCGGGAAGAGGCTGGGCGGCAGGTTTGTTGGTATGCGTGATTGTATCGCCCACACGGGTATCTCGTACGTTTTTGATGGAAGCAGTCATGTAGCCAACCATGCCTGCAGGGAGTTCATCACATGGGATAAACTGACCTGCACCAAAATACCCTACTTCTACAACATCAAACTGGGCACCGGTGGCCATCATACGTACACTGTCGCCTACCTTGAGGGTGCCTTCTTTTACACGGCAAAAAACAATAACGCCCTTATATGGGTCGTAAAGAGAATCAAAAATAAGCGCTTGTAGAGGCGCGGCCGGGTCACCCACAGGTGAAGGAAGCTGATGCACAATAGCTTCTAATACATCATGGATATTAAGTCCGGTCTTGGCAGAAATCTGTGGCGCATCATGAGCCTCTAAGCCGATAACGTCTTCTATTTCCTCGATAACACGCTCAGGATCCGCCGATGGCAAATCTATTTTGTTGATAACAGGGATAACATCAAGGTCGTGATCTAATGCCAGATAGACATTGGCAAGAGTCTGAGCTTCGATGCCCTGGGCAGCATCCACTACAAGAATGGCACCATCACATGCAGCCAAAGAGCGGGAAACCTCATAATTGAAATCCACATGACCGGGAGTATCAATAAGGTTGAATATGTATTCCTGACCGTCATCAGCTTTGTATATGATTCGTACAGCTTGAGACTTGATGGTGATACCACGTTCTCGCTCTAAGTCCATGTTATCAAGTACCTGTGCCTGCATTTCTCTGTCGGTGAGAGTGCCGGTCATCTGTATTATACGATCTGCAAGAGTGGACTTGCCGTGATCGATGTGTGCAACTATGCAAAAATTCCTAATTTTACTTTGATCCATTTTTTACCTCATCTGATTGTAATTATTTTTGAAATATCCTAAACTTTTTTGATTAGCTCAAGGAAAATAGTAGGTTTTCAAAAATTATTGCTATCATATATTAACAAAGACAGGGGAAAATAACAATTATCAGAAATCAATCAAAGATGGAATTCAACCTATTATTTGACTTGCCTTTGAGAAAAAATATGATTGTGGACAATAATGTAATAGTGTATAATTCCACTAATTGTTAAACATGATGAAAATTAAAAGTTATATGATATAAGAGTCAAAAGCTACTTATGACTTATCTATATGGGAGATTTGAGCATGAATGAATTAGATGAAAGATATAGTACAGCTGAAGAAGCAATTATTGGTGCCTTTTTTGCAATGTGCAAAGATAAGGCATTTGAAAAAATAACTGTTGCAGATATCGTGAATAAATCAGGAGTAGTAAGGAGTACTTTTTATAATCATTATGAAAATATTCCTTCACTTATTGAAGCAGTAGAGGATAAGACTATAAGTGATATTTTTTCTATCATGGAAGGTTTTCATGCAAAGGATGACAGTCAGTTGTGCCATTCTTTTTTTCAGGCAATTTGCGATTATACAAAGAACAATCCTTTTCTTACAAGTCTGCTTCATAGTCCTAGGGGCGGTAGTTTTCTTGAAAAGATAATTCTTATGTTTCACAAGTATGTTGCCAAGGTAAGTGAAGATATATCCATTGATATAAAAAACAAGCAGCAATATGCATTTTATATTGCTGCTATAATAGGGACCAATCTCGGCGTGCTTCATAAATGGACTGCCGAAGATTGTTCTACTTCATCAGAAGAAGTGGCCGACATTCTTACCACCGTTTTTTTGAAAGGAGTACTTCCGTATATCAATAATTAAGCGATTTCATTTCTCTTGATTTTGCCGGTTGTATTTCTGATAAAGGGCTCTTGCCTGATATTTAGTTTTGTAATATGTCGGTAGCTTGGCTGGTTGCTGTTGAAAGTATCAATCGCCTGTTGTATCTTTGATTGGATATCTTTTGAGACAAAGTTGTTTTTTTCTATGATATCTTCATCGGGATATACATGTGCTGTGAGGCCTGTGCCATTGCCTGTGATGATTACTTCCTTTATAAGTGGATTAAGCCCAAGTTTGTTTTCGATTTCCTCCGGAGATATGTTTTCTCCGTTTGACATTATAATAAGGTTCTTTACGCGTCCGTTGATAAAGAGATAACCATCTTCGTCAAGATATCCTTTGTCTCCTGTATGGAGCCAACCTTCCGAAAAAGCCGCACTTGTTTCTTCGGGCATTTCGTAGTATCCCTTCATCACACTTGTTCCTTTGACTAGGATTTCACCTTCATCAGAGATTTTTATTTCTACATTTGCGAGAGGCTTTCCTATTGACCCCGGTTTATGTTCCGCAAGAGTATTTGTGGCGATGACAGGTGAACATTCTGACATGCCATATCCCTCTAAGATTTTAATGCCATATTTTTCAAATTCTTCAATATAAAAAGGTTCTAAGTGGGCACCGCCTGTAAATATAACTTCCAGATTGCCTCCAAATACATCCTGATAAATAGCAGCTTTAGCAGCGCTTAGTTTGGCTTCGTCAGATTTATCTATTGGTTCCATTGCGGCTGCAAGACGCTTATAGATAGACTCTATCATAAGAGGGACCATAAGCATTACTCTTGGTTTGAATATATGCATATTTCTAACCATATGCATAAATGAATCATTGATGCAAAGGATAGAGCCAAGTGAGAATCCCTTCAGCCAATCCATAACAAGACAATAAGCGTGATGAATAGGAAGAACGCTCATCAAAACATATCCGGGTTCAACTTCATAATCTACATTCAACACATTTTCCAAAAGATTTTTTTGTGTAAGCATGACACCCTTGCTTTTGCCGGTTGTGCCGGAGGTGAAAATAATTGTGGCAAGTGAATCAGCGGAACTTCCTTCTATATCCGGTTGTGTTTTTCCTAAATACATAAGCTTAGTCAATGAGCCTATATGTGTATCTGATAAAGAAACCTCGTGAGTATTTTGCATTAGCCAGATTTGCTTGAGGCCAGAGCATGCTTTAAGTATAGGCAGTGCGAAATCTATAAGTTTTGGACTTAAAAACAGCACTTTCGCTTTAGAGCGTTTTAACAAATCAATGATATCTTCGAGAGGAAGCAGTGCATCTAGAGGAACGGCCACGTTGTCGCCGGTGATTATTCCCAAATAACTTGCAATCCATTCAAGGGAGCTTTCACCTATCAAAGCAACATGTTCGTTAGAGATATTTGAAGCGGAAAGGCCCTTTCGAATATTTACAACCATGTTGTTTAAATCATTGTAGGTTGCTTCGTTGATTTCTTTTTTATTAAGCCACCTTACAGCCGGCAGGGTGTTAAATTTAGTTGTGGTTATATCCCACAGTTCTCTGAGATTTTCCATTATGATGCCTCCTGAAGATCTGTAATCATTGAAATAGCTTCATCGATTGTATGTATTTGCATCACTTTTTCCTGCTCCAGTTCTATATCAAATTCATCTTCGATTTCACCTAAAAACGACATAAAATCCAAAGAACTAAAGTCGAGGTCTTCTCTAAATCTGGCACTTCCGGTCAATTCATCCTCTGATAGGCTGCAGTACTGAGATACGATTGAAAAAAACTTATTTTTTAATGACATAAAATTTTCCTCCTTTATAAAAGAATTAAACAGTTGTTATTATTTCACCAATAGAAAGGGCAGGATTTTCCACGCCGGTAAAAATAATCTTCATAAGATAATAATTAAACAGTTCCACATCTTTTTCATTTAGTGAGGCGGTTTGATAATGATATGAGAAATTCATACCGCCATCTTCAGTGTGAGAGACAGTCAGATACATTTTTTTTGTAGCGGCTCCGTTTGCAAACCATTTTGAATGCATTTTAATATCTTTCAAATATGGGTTTTCCATTTTCACAGGAAGTGGCTGATAGGTCAGGTAACAACTTTCATATGTAGTGTTATCCAAAGTGCCATATCTCTTTTTGATTTCATCATATATATACTGCGGGTCGTAATTGCTGTGCATATATATCTGGTTTTGGGTATTTTGAATAATGTATGCTCCCTCTAAAAATTCCGTATCGGGACTGATGACTGTGCGGCAAGGAAAACAGATAGTACGGCTTCCGCCGGAAGTCCATTCATCGCGAGTGGAACGTCTTGAGATAAAATTTTGGATGGAAATATCCTGCTGGCCATTGTTTACTTTTGATAAGTAGGTTCTCATGGAAAGAAGGAGCAGATTAGTCATGGAAAGCTGGTTATTTTGGCAAAAATCAAATAGCTTCTTTGAGTTTGCTGGATCCAGTTTGTAATCTGATACTGCTACAAATAAATTCTTAAGCTCGATATCTGCACTTCTAAGATTTGGATTACCATGGATATTTCTTGTCTTATCTAAAATCATAGGCCCTTGAATATCGGAATACATAGGTTCTCCATATTCATCGAGCAGGTCATCCCAAAACTTCTTATCTTTTTCAAAACGTTTTTCATTAGAAGCTTTTTTAAGATCTTTTTGAAGTACACTTTCATAATCTGCAAGGTCTTCAGGGAGTGGAGCATTAAATCGAAGATGGGTATACAGCGACATGATGTCGTTAGTCATTACGACTACTCCACAAGAATCAATTAGTCGATGATCCATATGCAAAAAGAATCCATTGTAGCCATCGGGAAGTTTCATAAGAAAAAACTCAACCATTGGAATGTCATTCCCGTCAAAAGTATTGTATGCCCATGACTGCATTGTTTTATCAGCTTCTTCCATAGTCATATTGGATAAATCTTTTAGTGGAATATCATGATGGTTATTAGAAAGAATATATTGCTTGATTTCACCGCATGCATCCGGTTTTGTAAATTGTACCCTTAGACAGCCGTATCGCTTGTATTCCATTTCAATAGCTTTTTTAAGGATATCAAAGTCAATATCAGCTTGCAGAGATGCGATTATGCTTAGCCCGGAAACCTGCTGCGTACCGTAATTGCGTATCCAACGGTAGTGCATGTTTTGAGCAGCTGTTAGTGCATATTTTTTCATAATGTCCCCTTTCGAAAATTAAACATTTTTGCGATACTACTCGCCGCTCCACATAACCTTGGCAAGCGCGAGGAGGTGCTGAATGTCCAGTGGACATTCGCTTAGCACCGACCGGAGTGGAACGGAGACAGGCACCATGCCGAGCTTAGGAGGTACCGCTTTAGCGGTAGGTTGCCTAAGCGAAAGTATGGAAGGTGCCCTCCGGGAAATGAGTAATATTTTCCAAGCTTGCGCAGGAAAATGTTGCTCTAGTAAGCGGAGCTTACATTATGAGCACGGAGTTCTTGGAAGAGTGGCAAGGATTATCGCAATAATCTACCATTTATTGTTGAAAATAGCATATTAGATTAAGGGAATCTATTAGGCGGAAGAGTTAATGGACAGATTGAAAAATATTGACCGAAAGATATCGGACAGTTTTGAAATTATTGTTTGATATTCTGTTGTCATTCATATAAAAAAATAAAAATTATAAAAAAACTATAAACCGTGTTGACAAATCTGAAAGGTAGGTGTAAATTAACCTCAGAATTAATTAGCACTCCATTTGATTGAGTGCTAACAACAAAAGGCTAGATTTTGAGCACACGTTATTTTTAAGTTTTTTCTTATATGTGAGGTGAATTGATGGCTGATACAGAGCTTGATGAGAGAAAAGTTAAAATATTAAACGCTATTATTAAGAATTATCTCGAGACAGGCGAGCCGGTTGGATCAAGGACTATTTCAAAGTATACCGATCTCAATCTTAGTTCGGCCACTATCAGAAATGAGATGTCTGATTTGGAAGAATTGGGATATATAGTTCAGCCTCATACTTCAGCAGGTCGTATTCCTTCGGATAAGGGTTATCGTTTTTACGTTAACAACCTTATCGCAGCCAAGGACAAAGAAGTTAGCGATATGCAGGAGTGGATGATTGAAAAGACAGAGAAGATGGAGAGTCTTCTAAAAAATGTAGCAAAGGTGCTTGCAACAAACACGCAATACGCTACTATGATATCCGCACCATCAGTAGTTTCAAACAGATTGAAGTTTGTTCAGCTATCTGCGGTGGATGAGCATCAGGTTTTATCAGTTGTTGTCATGGATGGCAACATTGTTAAAAATAAAATCATCAATGTAGAAAAGCCCCTTGATAACGAGACCATGCTAAAGCTTAATATGCTTTTAAATACCAATCTCAATGGCTTGACAGTTGATCAGATTAATCTGGCAGTTATTTCAAAGCTTAAAGAACAGGCCGGCATTCATGATGAAATCATTTCTCAGGTATTAGACACAGTGGCAGAGACCATTACTGAGGATGAAGATTTGCAGGTATATACTTCAGGAGCGACCAATATTTTCAAATATCCTGAGTTGGCAGATTCCAAAAAGGCCTCAGAGTTACTTACTACTTTTGAAGAAAAGCAGGCTTTAGTGGAGCTTCTTTCAGATAATTCTGATGGAGAGGAGACAGGCATTCAGGTATACATCGGTGATGAGACACCGATTGCCACCATGAAAGATTGCTCGGTAGTCACTGCTACATATGAGCTTGGTGATGGAGTAAAGGGTACAATCGGCATCGTAGGTCCTAAAAGAATGGATTACGAGAATGTCGTTGATAATATAAAGAGCTTGAAGGGGCAGTTAGATAAGCTCCTTAAGAGCGAAAAAAATGATAGTTAGGAGATAACTCATGGCAGAAGAAATAAAAAAAGAAGAATTCTCCACAGAGGAGGCAGTCAAAGAGGCTGTTGAAAATGCTGAGGAGATGAAGGAAGAAGCTGCTTCTCAAGAGCCTGATAAAAATGATGCTGCAGACGAGGCAGTAGCTGCGGACACAGAGAAAGAGCCCAAAGAAAAGAAGGGCCTCAAGAAAAAGGAAAAGAAAAAAGACAAGCGGGACGAGCAGATTGAACAGCTGACAGACAGAGTTACACGCCAGATGGCTGAGTTTGAAAATTTCAGACGGCGCACTGAGATAGAGAAAACTCAAATGTTTGGCAATGGCGCAAAAGCTATTATAGAAAAGATTCTTCCTGTAGTTGATAACTTCGAGAGAGGATTGGCTACAGTCGAGGAGGGGGCAGATCCATTTTCGGATGGTATGCTCATGATATATAAGCAACTACTTACAATGCTCGATGAAGCAGGTGTTAAGCCAATCGAGGCAGTAGGCCAGGAATTTAATCCTGATTTTCATAATGCGGTAATGCATGTTGAAGATGAAGAAGTGGGCGAGAATATAGTTATCGAGGAATTCCAAAAAGGTTATATGTATAATGACTCGGTAGTTCGCCACTCAATGGTTAAGGTTGCCAATTAAAAAATTATTTTTGATATATTTACCGGTAGTAAGAAATAGGAGGAAATAAAAATGGGAAAGATTATTGGTATCGATTTAGGAACAACTAACAGCTGTGTAGCTGTTATGGAAGGTGGAAAACCAACGGTTATCGCAAACACAGAGGGTGCAAGAACTACACCATCTATTGTTGCATTTACTAAGACAGGAGAGAGACTTGTTGGTGAGCCTGCAAAGCGTCAGGCTGTTACAAATGCAGAGAAGACAATTGCATCTATTAAGAGAGATATGGGTACAGACAATGGCCGTATCATCGATGATAAGAAGTACAGTCCACAGCAGATTTCTGCTATGATTCTTCAGAAGCTTAAGGCTGATGCAGAAAGCTACCTCAATGAAAAAGTTACAGAGGCTGTTATCACTGTACCTGCTTACTTCAATGATGCACAGCGTCAGGCTACAAAAGATGCCGGCAAGATCGCAGGACTTGATGTAAAGCGTATCATCAACGAGCCTACAGCAGCAGCTCTTGCATATGGTCTTGACAATGAGCAGGAGCAGAAGATTATGGTATATGACCTTGGTGGTGGTACATTTGATGTATCTATCATTGAGATAGGCGATGGTGTTATCGAAGTTCTTGCTACTGCAGGTAATAACAGACTTGGTGGTGATGATTTCGATCAGAAGATTACCGATTGGATGCTTTCAGAGTTTAAGAACGCTGAGGGTGTAGATCTTTCTACAGATAAGATGGCTCTTCAGAGATTAAAGGAAGCTGCAGAGAAGGCCAAGAAAGAGCTTTCATCTGCTACTACTACAAATATTAACTTGCCATTCATCACAGCTACAGCTGAGGGACCAAAGCATTTTGATATGAACCTTACACGTGCTAAGTTTGATGAATTGACTCATGATTTGGTTGAGGCTACAGCAGGTCCTGTTAACCAGGCTCTTAAGGATGCAGGTCTTACAGCTTCAGAGCTTTCAAAGGTGCTTCTTGTTGGTGGTTCTACAAGAATCCCAGCAGTTCAGGATAAGGTAAAAGCGCTTACAGGACATGAGCCAAGCAAGACTCTTAATCCGGATGAGTGCGTAGCTATAGGTGCTTCTATTCAGGGCGGTAAGCTTGCAGGCGATGCAGGTGCAGGCGATATCCTTCTTCTTGATGTTACACCACTTTCACTTTCTATTGAGACAATGGGTGGTATTGCTACAAGACTTATCGAGAGAAATACAACTATTCCTACAAAGAAGAGTCAGATATTCTCTACAGCAGCTGATAACCAGACAGCAGTTGACATTAACGTCGTACAGGGTGAGAGACAGTTTGCCAAGGATAACAAATCACTTGGACAGTTCAGACTTGATGGTATCCCACCAGCAATGAGAGGTGTACCACAGATTGAGGTTACATTTGATATTGATGCAAATGGTATTGTAAATGTATCTGCCAAGGATCTTGGCACAGGAAAAGAACAGCACATCACTATCACAGCTGGTTCTAATATGTCTGATGAGGATATTGATAAGGCTGTCAAAGAGGCTCAGGAATATGAGGCTCAGGATAAGAAGCGTAAAGAAGCTGTTGACACAAGAAATGATGTTGAGAGTTTTGTATTCCAGACCAAGAAGGCTCTTGACGAAGTAGGTGACAAGATTGATGCAGCTGACAAGGCAGCAGTTGAGGCTGATATTGAAGCAGCTCAGAAGCTTCTTGATCAGTATCAGACACCTGAGGAAATGAGCGATTCACAGATTGGTGAGCTCAAGGCAGCTCAGGAGAAACTGACAGAGTCTGCACAGAAGGTATTTGCTAAGATGTACGAGCAGTCTCAGGCTCAAGGAGCTGGTGCTCAGGGCGCAGGTCCTGATATGAGCCAGTTTACAGGTGCAGGTGCTGGCGCAGACACAGGCTCTAACCCAGCTGACGACGTCGTAGACGCTGACTTCAAGGAAGTCTAGTTTTTTTAATAAACCATATATGCTGTGAAATAGCAGAATATACAAGGAAAGCGCGAGTAGGGAAGTACCATGCCGAGCATGGGAAGGACCTACGCCGGCGGGAGGGTTCCCATGCGAAGGTATGGAGGGTGCCCTACGGGAGCTTTGCTCAGTTGGGAGCTATTTCGCAGCGTATTTGTGTATGTAAAGGATTTAATTATGGCAGATAAAAGAGATTATTACGAGGTCCTTGGAGTATCCAAGACAGCCTCTGATAGTGAGCTTAAAAGTGCATATCGAAAGCTTGCAAAAAAATATCATCCGGATATGAACCCGGGCGATGCTGAGGCCGAGAAAAAATTCAAAGAGGCTTCCGAGGCGTATGCTGTTCTTTCTGATCCTGATAAAAGACGCCAATACGACCAATTTGGTCATGCTGCTTTTGAAAATGGTGGCGGCGGTGCCGGAGGCTTTGATTTTTCCGGTATGGATTTCAGCGATATTTTTGGAGATATTTTTGGAAGCTTTTTTGGTGGCGGTGGTGCAAGCAGATCATCAAACGGGCCTATGCGCGGTGCTAATTTAAGAGCGGCAGTTCATATTTCCTTTGAAGAAGCAGCATTTGGATGTGAAAAGCAGATTGAGATAGTTCTTAAGGATGAGTGTGCAGCCTGCCATGGTACAGGAGCAAAGCCGGGCACTAGCAAGCGTACATGTTCTAAGTGTGGTGGTAAAGGTCGTGTTATGGTTACCCAACAATCATTGTTTGGCATGGTTCAAAATGTGACCACTTGCCCTGATTGTAGCGGTACCGGCGAGGTTATTGATACACCATGTCCTGATTGTAGTGGTACAGGATACGTTTCAAGAAAGAAAAAGATATCCGTATCTATACCGGCAGGTATAGATAATGGTCAGAGTGTGCGTATCCGTGAGAAAGGTGAGCCGGGCAGAAATGGTGGACCTCGAGGCGATTTATTGGTAGAGGTTATTGTGGCACGTCATCCTATTTTTCAGCGTAGAGACATGGATATTTATTCATCAGCACCGATTTCTTTCGCTCAGGCAGTGCTGGGTGGTGAAGCGATTATCGACACTATTGATGGTAAGGTATCTTATGAAGTTAAGCCGGGTACACAGACCGATACTCAGATTCGCTTAAAAGGCAAGGGCATACCATCGTTGAGAAACAAAAATGTAAGAGGTGATCACTATGTTACTTTGGTAGTCCAGGTACCTACAGGACTTTCCAAGGACGCAAAGGAAGCTCTTCGTAAATTTGATGAACTTACCGGTAGCACAGCTACAGGTGGTCCCAAGTCTGTTAAGGCAGAGAAAAAGAAAAAAGGATTTGCAGACAAGATCAAGGATGCAATAGATGATTTATAAAAATCCTCGAATAACGTTATTTTATAATCGTTTTTGCACATTTTTATGACAGTTATGAGTAATTATAAAAAACGTAAAGAGATAAAATAGTTTCCGTAAAGATTTTTTACGGAAACTTTTTTATTGGGAGAAGGAAAATATGATACAGGAAAGCATTAAAAAGTTAGTAGAATATGGAATAAAGAGTGGACTTACACCTGAGTGCGAGAGAATCTATACAACAAATTTGCTGTTGGAGTGCATGAAGGAAGATGAATACACTGATCCTGATGTAGATTTAAATGATATTGTCTTAGAAGATATTTTAAAGGATTTGCTTGATGAGGCTGTAAGCAAGGGCATCATTGAGGATTCTGTTACTTATAGAGATTTATTTGACACCAAGCTTATGAATTGCCTGTGTCCAAGACCGGCTCAGGTCATTGATACGTTTAATCAAATATACAAATCCAAAGGAGCAGAAGCTGCTACAGATTATTTCTATAACCTAAGCAGAAATTCAGATTATATTAGAACATATAGGGTTGCAAGAGACTTGAAGTGGACTGTAGATACTGATTACGGTACACTGGATATCACGATTAATCTATCTAAGCCTGAAAAGGATCCAAAGGCTATTGCTGCAGCAAAGAACGCAAAACAATCTGCATATCCTAAGTGTCAGTTGTGCATGGAAAATGAAGGATATGCCGGCAGGACAAATCACCCCGCCAGAGAGAATCATAGAATCATTCCTATTACAATTAATGGCAGCAAATGGGGATTTCAGTACAGTCCTTATGTATATTACAACGAGCACTGTATCGTATTTAATGGTGAGCATACTCCAATGAAAATTGAGCGTGCTACCTTTGTAAAACTTTTTGATTTCATCAAGTTGTTTCCACATTATTTCCTGGGAAGTAATGCAGATTTGCCGATTGTGGGAGGATCAATTCTTAGCCATGATCATTTTCAGGGAGGACATTATACATTTGCCATGGAAAAGGCTGAGATAATCAAGTCATTTACCGTGGCAGGGTATGAGGATGTGAAGGCAGGTATTGTAAAATGGCCTTTGTCTGTTATACGTCTGCAGTGTAAGGATGAAAAAAGAGTTATAGATTTAGCTGAGCATATTCTAAATGTTTGGAGAGATTATACAGATGAGGAAGCTTTTGTTTTTGCCAAGACGGATGGTGAGTTGCATAACACTATCACGCCTATAGCCAGAAAGAGAGGGGACTTGTTTGAACTTGATTTGGCATTGAGGAATAATATAACTACAGAAGAACATCCCCTTGGAGTATATCATCCTCATAGTCATCTGCATCATATAAAAAAGGAAAATATCGGTCTGATAGAGGTAATGGGACTTGCAGTACTTCCCAGTCGTCTTAAAGGTGAGATGGAACTTTTGGCTGATTATATAGTAAACGGCAAGGATATACGGCAAAATGCGGAACTTGAAAAACATGCAGATTGGGTAGATGAGTTTACCAAAAACTATAATAATATCAATGCAGAAAATATCAATGAAATATTACAAAAAGAGATTGGAAAGGTATTTTGCCAAGTGCTTGAATGTGCTGGGGTATTCAAGTGCACGGATGAAGGTATGGATGCTTTTATGAGATTTGTCGATGCTCTTTAGTCAGATATCTTTATAATTTACTACTCTGTCACGACCATGTTCTTTTGCATAATAAAGGGCATGGTCTGCTTTTTCGATGGCCGTGTGATAAGTATCTGATTTAGTGCATTTGTATATGCCGATAGATATGGTTATATTGCAGATTCCATTTTCCAGTGTCTTGATATCGTTGTTTAATTTTTGAGCTAATTTTAAGGCTTCTTCATCAGAATAGTCCACAAGAATAGTTACGAATTCTTCGCCGCCCCAACGAATGACATAGTCTTTTTTATATAATTGGCTTTTGATTTGCAAACTTACAAACTTTAATACTTCGTCCCCTGCTTCGTGTCCATATGAGTCATTCACATTTTTAAAATGATCAATATCAAGCATGAGAACATGGATACTCGAACCTTTAATTTTGAATTTATCACTGATAGGACTGGTAATTTCATTTAAAATAAATCTGTTGTATATACCGGTCAGGCTGTCAGAAACGGAATTTGTTTCCAGTTTTCTTTTATTAATATAAGCATCAGCGTAAGTGTTTTCCATGATGAAAAGCATAACGGATACACCTAAAATCAAAGGTATAGCCAGTGTGATCATCATGTCGAAATGCTCATAATGGTTAAATTTATTAGAGATAATTATATTTAAAATGACGCATGTGTGGATAGGTATATGATATATCAGAGGCATAGCCATACCTATCGCTAAAAAGGCAAAATGCATGACTATAAAGCCCTCTCGGGCAAAATCCTTGTTTTCCAAGTGATAAATAGACCAAATGGTGCTCCACATTGCTGCATGGGGAATCAAATAATACAAAGCTATACCGGATTTATAAGTTTTTATTTTAGGCGCAAGTACGAGAAAAATTCCAAGTGGAAGAAGTATAGAAAGTCTTGGAATTACGGTCTCATAAGAAAATCTGCCATATAGCTGGCAATCTGTAACAAAATACAGAATTTCAAGTATAGCAATGGTTATTGCGCAGTAAGCGCTTACTTTGCGATAATACTCAAATTTAGCCTGATAAAATATATTCAATTCATCTTTGGAAAATTTGCTATAAATCATATCAATATTATACTCGATATCAAAAGGTCAACTATGCTTTAAATTTAAAAAAAGTTGGCATTTTCTGTGAATTTTTGTAGAATTAACGTTTATTCTTACTTGAAAAAATAATATTTTAGTATACAATGATTTAGTGTTGTCGGAGCGCACTGTTTGCGTTTTCCTGATGAAAACAAGAATCTATGACTTTTTATAATAATCCTAACCGCTCTTCCAAGTACACCGTGCTCCCGGAGGGCACCTTCCATACTTTCGCTTAGGCAACCTACCGCTAAAGCGGTA
>FLNY01004069.1_pt1 | contig 34430 bp, 31 predicted proteins | sample 1140381 | NCBI WGS metagenome assembly FLNY01 (sample SAMEA3878172, study PRJEB12797) | bioreactor metagenome | biome: Moose rumen | place: Sweden | collected 2011-10 | reverse complement strand
TGGTTCAGTTTTTGAACCACTTTTTTATGCCTTGATTTCAGAGCAAAAATTATTTTGACTCCTATATCGCTGTCTGTCAGCACATTATTAGAATCGTTCAAAAAAGTTAGGGTCAAAGCTATTGCATCCATGCTTATGTTACAAGTGCGATCGCAAATAAACGCATTTAGTAACAAGTAAAAAGAAACAATAGCAATGACATATAGCATATTGACAGAAACGGCATTCTTCCATGCCGTTCAGAACAAGGACACCGAAGGGATGACCGCCACATACGACGAGTTCATCGGGAAAGTCATAGAGGTCTGCGGTCGCAATAATGACAGGACAGCATCATTCGCAACCCTGCTGTACACCGAGATAGAACTGAAGAGGATGGACAGTTGCGAGGATGTGGCAAAGGCATTGGAGTTCATCACGGAAATGCAGAAAATGGTGGAGAGGATGCCTTTGGCATGTCCTTCCGAGGTTTCATCTACGGGTTTTGAAAGTACAGATGACGAGCCACTGAATTGGACTGACGGCCCCACCAGCCTTGTGGAACTGGCATACGGTCTGATGGAACTGGGCTGCTTCAATGACGGGAAAGCAACAGTAGAGAAGGTGGGCAACAAGCTGTTCAAGGCTTTCGGTCTGGATCCGATAGTCTATACGCGTACTTACATCAACATCAAAAACCGCAATTCAAAGGACGGCTACCGTACGTACTTCCTTACCAGGCTGCGGAACGCTATGGAGCAGCGCATAGATAACGATGTGCGGAAATCTCTCAGAAGATAAGTTCATACGATATTTTCAATGTTTACGATTTCAAAGAAGCCCTGTCCGATGTGAATCGAGCAGGGCTTCAAACTTCTTCTTAGAAATAGACTATCATAGCACGTTCCTTTCTCTTGGTCGTTCTGTCACATATCCAGTGGCGGAACTCATGGGCCAAACCTGTGTCTATATACATCGAAATGGCAATAATAGCCTCCAGATTGTACTGGTCATCCTTGTAGCCATTCTCCAATAGTTCATAGCGCGATACGGACAGGATGTTGATACACATGTTCTTTTCCATCTTCCTGATGCAGCCACGCACTTTCATGATAGTCACTCCGAACAAACTGGCAATCTCGCCAGCCGTCATCCATACGTCATAGCCTGTCAGTTCAAAGCGCTCATGCTCGAACACTACTAGGTCTCGTCTCATCTGCTTTGTCATAGTCATGTCCTCCACCTTAATTTATATTACACCACCTACATTCGGCACGAACTGCTCAATCTTCGACAAACGAGAGGCAAGCATGTCCATCTCGCTTCCCAACTTCTCCTGCGTGATACGGGCGTAAATCTGGGTGCTGTCGATGCTCTTATGTCCCAATACTGACGATACCACCTCCAGCGGCATCCCGTTAGCCAGACAAACAACCGTGGCCATCGTGTGCCGGCTCATGTGCCATGTGAGATGCTTTGTAATACCGCACATCTTAGCGACGGTGTTGAGTATCATGCAGTCACTCTGGAATCTGGGCACAGGGAAGATGTGGCCGTCATCGCTCAGTCCCCGATACTTCTCCAAGATAGCCAGCGGAACAGGCATCAACTTGACGTTCTCTGCCACGCCCGTCTTCTGTCTGCGAGTGCGAATCCACAGACTGCCATCAATGGGATTCTTCACAATGTTCTCTTCACTCAGATTCTTCAAGTCCACCCATGCCAGGCCTGTGAAGCAACAGAACACGAAAAGGTCACGCACCAGTGAGCGCTTGGGGTTCAGGTTGGGAATGTTCATCAGTGCCTGCAGTTCTTCCTTGGTCAGAAATCCCTTCTCCACTTCCTCTTTGCCGATTTTGTATTCGCCAAACGGATAGCGGCTCACCCAGCCGTTCTCATGTGCACGGTGCATCAGCATCATAATCGGTTTCACATAGATGTTGACCGTATTGTGCGACAGATGCTTCTCCGTCTTCAGATAAATCTCGAAGTCGCTGATGAACGAAGGCATAATCTCCTTCAATGCCATATCCTTCACATGGTAATGGAACTGTAGGAAGTTTGATACATGCTTATAGACGGACTGGTACTTTTCAAGTGTCTTCTGTGCTTTCAGACCGCCTGCCACCTGCTTCTCGTAGTCAGCCACCCATTGGGCGTAGGTTGTCATCAGAGTCTGCTGGCGGTACTCCAGACCGAGAAAGGCGTTCTTTACCTTCTCAGCCGTGACAAAGTTGTCGCGCTCCACAATCTCCTTGTAGTGGTTGTCGATGCGTGTCTTGATCTTGTCAAGTTCCATGTTGACATTACGGGCCATCACGCTCTTGCCCTTGGCACGACCACCCTTCGTTTCCCATATCTTCGGGTCACAGTTCACCTTGCAACTAAACTGGCACTGTGTGCCGTCCACCGTGATACGACCCATCACAGGATAGGTTCCATCCTTCTTCAGTTTCTCCCTCTTGAGGTAGAAAATCACCGAATACGTACTTTTCATTTCTTCTCTAATTTTACAAATTTGACATTCATTTTTCAGTTTGCAAAATTAGTCAAAGTCAAGCATCCAGTCACTACGCAAATCCATTCAAATTTCGGCATTTCGTACCACGATGGCTTCTAAAGGCCAATCATACTGATTTCCAGCCGTTTCGATGTCCGAAAGTAACCGATTCTCCGCGATTTTCTCAAATCCCAAAACAGGTTACGAATTAGAGACGTAAATCTTTCCTTTATACCGTATTCAAGATGTAGTCATCTGTATCAACCTTCTCCCGTCCATCTCCCGAAACCCCTTATCTGCAACGTTTTTGCCGCAATTCTCCTAAATTGTCATAAAATCCGTAGATTCTGTTTGCAAAGATACAAATAATAATCGAAAAAATGTGGATAAGTGTGTGGATAACTTGGTGGAAAAGATAAGGATTATCTAACCAAGGACTCCAAGAAGCGGATATCCACAGACTTATTCAGCAGAATTTTGAAAGATTTCCACGGATTTTTGCTGAAAAAAAATATAAACTTATTATATTTGCACCAGAATTGGAAACTGTGGATAAAATACGTTAGATACTCATTTTCAACGAGAAGTAATTCACAGGAGTGTTGAATAATGTGGCTTCATGATGGTATAACTTATCTGACAAGAAAAGTGGCAGAAAGTTTTCAAGATATTTACGGCATATCATACTCTTAATTCTATTTTTTAAAAGAAAAGAAAATATAAAAATTATATGGTGTTGAAAACAGAAGAATTGAAAGCGGAAATCCGCCGTATGTGTCAGGAGAAGGATGCCATCATTCTGGCCCACTATTATACAATAGGTGATATACAGGATATCGCAGACTTCGTAGGTGACTCACTGGCTTTGGCCCGTAAGGCTGCAGAAACGGATGCGAAGATCATGGTGATGTGTGGTGTACATTTCATGGCTGAAACTTGTAAACTGCTTTCGCCTGAAAAGATGGTACTCTGTCCTGATTTGGCTGCAGGCTGTAGTCTGGCCGATTCCTGTAAGGCTGAGGATCTGAAGAAGTTCAAGGAAGAGCATCCAGGCTATCAGGTGATATCATACGTGAATACGACTGCTGCCGTAAAGGCTCTGACAGATGTCGTCGTCACCAGTGGTAATGCCAAGAAGGTCGTGGATCAGTTGCCTAAGGATGCTAAACTGATCTTTGGTCCTGACTATAACCTGGGAAATTATATCAATGAGGTAACAGGTCGTGATATGCTGCTTTGGAATGGTGGCTGTCATGTGCATGAGCGTTTCTCTGTAGAGAAGATCATTGAATTGAAAAAGCAGTATCCTGAGTCTGTTGTCATGGCTCATCTGGAGTGTAAGGCTCCTGTTCTGGCTTTGGCTGATATTAAAGGTAGTACGGCTACGATGCTGAACTATGCGCAGCAGAGTAAGGCCAAGCAGTTTATCGTGGCCACAGAGGCTGGTATTCTCCACGAGATGCAGCGTACTTGTCCAGACAAGGAATTTATCCCTGTGCCACCAGAAATAAGTGAGAGCGGCCTGGAATGCAGTTGTAACGAGTGCCAGTATATGAAGATGAATACGTTGGAGAAGGTCTATAACTGTCTGAAGAATGAATCACCTCAGATAGAGATTAATCCTGAGATATCCAAGGAGGCAGTGAAACCGATAAACAGAATGCTGGAGTTGAGTTAGGCTCCAGCATTTTATTTGATGATATATTTTCTACCTCTTTGTATATAGATACCTTTGTGCATTGAAGGTTTCTCAGTTATTCTTTGTCCATAGAGGTTGTATAGAGATTCTGCCTTACTATCGACAGTCGCATGAATGATGCTGGTTTCATCAAGTTGGCTGATTCTTTGATCCAGCAAAGGCAGGTGTGTCTCGAACCAGTTGATTGCTTCTGTGGCAAATTCCTGTAAGGTGGGAAATTCGTCATAGTTCCAGCGCTTGATGTTCAACTGACTTGACTGATGCAGGGCCTTCCCCTCTTCAGACTGTATAAAGTTGGATATAAAAACAGTTATATCTTCTAATAAGGTAGATCTGACACGATTCCATACTGTTTTGTAGGTGTCTGTAAGTTGTTGGTTATGATTATTGAAGAGATTATGGAAATAGTAATCATAACTGGCATCGTGGATTCTTGAGAATTGTCCTGCCTCCATACTGAAGTTAGAGTCGAAATCCCAAAGTACGGGCATCTGCAACAGACTGGACGGTGTATTGTCATATTTCGTAACATACAGATTTGTTCCTCCACTGTCGTAGATACCTAGAATATCTTGTGCCAGCACCCATCTGGCGAAGGATTCCACATCTATGTATGCCTCATAATTCCCATCGATAATGCTTTGTTCTGCCTGGTTGATGAATTGTTTGATATAGGTTTCTTGTTCCTCTGTCACCTTATCTTCATTTGGATATTTCCAGGTCCATCTGTAGGCGTTATTGATTGAAAAGAAGTCAGAGGTGAAATATGTATCTTCATTCCACCAGTAGGGATCACGCTCGATAATATAGCCAGTCTGCTGATTGACGTTCAGTCGGCAGTTGGCATTTCTCTTCACGGATTCCATCAGTAGATAACATCCTTGATAGTCGCCGTTCAGGAATACATTACAGGGCGTATAGGCAGGTGTCCAAGGAAAGTTCAGCAGTTCACTCACTTTCAGTCCGATGATGGTGTTCAGTGATACGGCATCCTTCAATAGTCTCCATTCTTTATCAGCATAGTGCTCATCATCGCGGAAGAGCAGATCCTTTTTCTTCTGGAGTTTTATTTTGTAGGGTTTGTTTTCATCAACAGAGAAGTAGGCCGTGGTATTACCAACGATTTTAATAGTGGCACCACTGACTGATTCCTCGTACTGACCACTATCATAGAGTGTATCATTATGTTGGGTAATGATTATCTGACAAGGCACTTTTGTAGCATCTGTAATGCTCATTCCCATGCTACCCTTTGGAGCCTCGATATAGTTGCAAATGGGTTCTTCGTTATCGACAGTATTGATATGGACGACTTTCAGTCCTACGTTTTCTATCTCTTCCAGGCTGAATCCATTATCTTGTGCCTTGGAGACAGTAATAAAAGACATAAGAGAACATAGAAATATGATCAATCTGTTCATCTTATGACGGCTATTTTACATACAGTACCTTTCTTTCCGTCTGAAGTGGCGGTTATGACCATATAGATGCCACTGGCCACTCTCCTACCCTTCTTGTCGCAACCGTCCCAAGTAAACATGCCTCCGTTGCTTCTTCCCTCAGCGATCAGCACACCATTGGAGGCGGTGATTTTGACATCGGCATCAAGTGTCAGTCCCACGATGGTGATGAGTCCGGAATAGTCTGGCGTAACAGGATTAGGATAGACCCATACAGTATCGTCTGTCATCTCCTCCGATGTCTCAGTAGCATCACTGACATAAGAACAGAGTCCATCCTCAGTAGCAAAGAATACCTCACCAGTCTTGTCGTTTATCTTAATGTCATTGATGATATCAGAAAGCAGTTTGGAGTTATCTTTTGTGAAGTGTTGCTGCTGTTCCATATTATTAGCACTGATCAGGTAGGCACCGTTACTGCCTCCAAACCATTTCCTGCCACCAGGATCGATGGCGATACTGTTGATATCCACTCCAGACAGAAGGTAGTCAGCATAATTTGTACCATCGTTTCGAGGCACTTTCACTTGTTGTAAGGTAACAGTCTGATTACCTATTTCCTTTTTGTCTATATAGAACGGTCCTACATTGGTTCCGATCCATATATTGCCTTGCAGGTCTTCAGTGATACATTTGACGGCTGTCAGGTTGATGGTCAAACCATCCTGATTGGAGAATGACTTATAGACGATGGCTTGTTCATTTTCCATATCATAGCAGATCACAGAAGGAGAGTTCCAATGTTCGTTGACCCACCAGAGCAGTCCTCGACTGTCGATCATCATCTGGCGCATGCCATGCATGGAAACACCTGTACTGTTGTCGTATAATTTTTGATGATCAAGATTCTTCCATTCTTTGTTGGCTGTCAGTTTGAACAGCGAACTCTTGTTGCTATGGTTATTGATAATCCACAGATTACCTGAGGCATCGAATTTGATTCCTTTGATAATAACATAGGTATTACCTAAGTATTGTCCATGGGAATAGGCAGATACCAACGGACTATTATTTTCGTTGTAATAAGCCACCAGTTGACCATTCTTAAATTCATAAAGACCTGTTCTGCCACCTGCAAAGACATGGCTGTCGTCGAGTGGATCGACATCGATACAGTTGATGTCCCTATAGTCGTAACCTGTGATGGTGTTGATATTATCCTGATAGATTTGCCAGTCATTTTGACTGAGTACCTGGATGCAGCCAGCCAGGTTTTTCTGAATATAGGCCGAATATTGTCCACCAGTCGTAAACAGTTGATGGTTAATGAATTTCATTTCATAGAAATGATTGTACTTAGGACCGCCAGGACTGAGTGTGGAGACTATGGCCTGATATTGTGCCAGGTCTTTCTTCTCATTGTAGTCGGGCAGACTGGTGGGGTACTCAGGATGGTTGGGTGTATAGGTATCCGTAATCTCTGCCCGTTGCATGTTCACCTTGACGTAGCCAAAGGCACAGTGCAACCAGGCATAGATGCCATCAATGGTAATCTTGTTGACCGTCTTATCCTCTGTCATCGTCTTGCTATAGAGGGCAGAGATATTGATGGTATTGCCCAGCACGTCTATCAGGTCGATGTTGGAGTTCTGATAGACGATGATCAGTCGCTTGGCCTGTGGGTTCCAGGCGATATGGGTGATGTTGGTATCGCTCAGTCCGTTGGTCTTGTCGTAAGTGACGATGCTCTGGTCATTCTGGTTATACTGAAAGAGATCGTTGGAAGCCAATACGAAGAGGTCGTGATCAGCCGCACAGATATTCTGCACCTCAGCATAGGCCAGATAGTTTCTCCATGTGCCGACCTGAGCGAATAAAGGTGAGAAGGTGAAAGGGTGAGAAGGTGAGAAAGTGAGAAGGTGAGAGGGTGAAAGAATAAAGAATAGCAGCAGAATCCTCTGATGCCATAATTTACCTTTTCCTTTTTTATACTTCTCCATTTTCACTTTCTCACCTTTTCAATAGAAACTCTGCGAGTTTCGTAACTGCTCTGGCCCGATGGCTGATCTGGTTCTTGATGTCCATACCCAGTTCTGCGAAGGTCTGGTCGTAGCCTTCAGGCTGGAAGATAGGATCATAGCCGAAGCCCTCCCCTCCCCTGTGCTCTCGGATAATCTCACCCTCGACGATACCCTCGAACTGGTGGATCTCCTTGATGCTTGTACAGCCACATTGGCAGATGTTCCTTTTCTGTATTAACGCAATGACTGTACGAAATCTTGCACGACGATTGTTATTTTCTCCTAATTCGCGTAGCAGGCGAGCCATATTGGCCTCAGAATCGTGACTATCCGAGGCGCCATTCTCCATATTAGCGTAGCGGGCCGAATAGACACCAGGGGCACCATTCAGGGCCTCTACCTCCAGACCCGTATCATCGGCGAAGCAGTCGATATGATAGTGGTCATAGACATACTGCGCCTTTTGGAGCGCATTGGCCTCAAGGGTCTGGCCTGTTTCTGGGATATCCACGTCGCAGCCGATATCCTTCAGCGAGAGTACTTCGATGCTCTCACCAAGGATGCTGCGGATCTCAGAGAGTTTATGCTGGTTGTTCGTTGCGAATACTATCTTCATCATTCTTCTTCTCTTGCTTAATCTTCACCTTCATCTCATCAAAGCCCTCACCATAGACACCGATGACACTCGACTGTGAAACGAAGGCGTTAGGATCGATCATCTTGATAAGACGGAACATGTTCACACTCTCATTCTTCCTGGCGAGGATGCAGAGCACCTTCATCTCCTGGCCTGTGTACCAGCCATGACCATCGAGGATCGTCACACCGTGGTTCATCTCCGTACCGATGGCATTGGCGATCTCCTGCCATTTCTTCGTGAAGATCATGAACTGTACAGACTCCCTGCGGGCATTCATCACGTAGTCGAGCACAAAGTTCTCCAATGTCATCACACAGAAGCCGAACATCACCTTATGGGCGCGTTCGATATAGGTGCCGAACTGTGGGAAGAACATACAGGAGCCGATGATGAGAAAGTCGGCCGTTATAAGCACAGAGCCTAATGACACATTATGGTACTTATTAATGCTGGCAGCAATGATATCCGTACCTCCCGTAGAACCATTATGCAGGAATACGGTGGCCAAGGCAATGCCTGAAATGACACAACCTATGATCATCGACATGAAATCCTGGCCTTCACCTAGTAGTTTGATAGGTAGTCCGTTCTCCTGCGTAGGCATCAACTCCTGAGCAAACATCAGCAGGAAGTAGAGCGTAAAGATGGCATAGATAGTCTTCATGAGGAACTTCACGCCAAGCACTTTCAGCGCCACCAACAGCAAGACCATGTTGATGATGATATAGGTATTCTCCAAATGGAAACCAGTAGCGTAGTAGATGATGGCGGAGATACCCGTTACACCACCTGCTACGATCTGATAAGGCATGAGGAACACGGTAAAGGCAATGGCGTACATTACCAATCCAAGTGTAATGAACATATAGTCCTTGACCTCGTTCCAGATATATCGATGGTCCAGTGTCATTTATTTCTTCAAAACGATGTTCACCATACGCTTAGGGACGATGATAACCTTTGCTATCTGGAAGCCTTCGAGATACTTCTGGGCGCGCTCGTCAGCCAGCACGGCCTCCTCAATGGTCTGGTTGTCGGCATCAGCGGCGAACTGCATCTCGAAGCGGGCCTTACCGTTGAAGGCGATACCCAACTTCACCTGACTCTCCACCAGATACTCCTCATTCCACTTGGGCCACTGTGAGTCGCAGACGCTTCCCTGCTCGCCAAGAGCCTCCCACAATTCCTCTGCAATATGAGGCGCGAAGGGGGCAATCAGGATGACAAGCGTCTTCAGCAATTCCTTGTTCTTGCACTTTTGCTGGGAAAGTTCATTCACGCAGATCATGAAGGCAGAGATGGAGGTGTTATAACTGAAGGTCTCGATGTCCTGAGAGACTTTCTTGATGAGTTTATGCACGCTCTTCAGGTTCTCTGGCGTAGCCTCGCCCTCAAAGCCGTTCTGATAGAGGTTCCAGAACTTACGCAGGAAACGGTGGCAGCCGTCGATACCATTGGTATCCCAAGGCTTCGACTGCTCCACAGGACCCAGGAACATCTCGTAGAGGCGCAGCGTGTCGGCACCATACTTCTCAACGATCATATCGGGATTCACCACGTTGAACATCGACTTCGACATCTTCTCAATGGCCCAGCCGCACTTGTACTGTCCGTTTTCGAGGATGAACTCAGCATTGTTATATTCAGGGCGCCAGGCCTTGAAGGCCTCGATGTCGAGTACATCGGCACTGACGATATTCACATCCACGTGGATAGGTGTTGTGGTATAGTTATCCTTCAGACCGACGCTGACGAACTTACCCTTGTCGGCTCCCTCGTCCTCGATGCGATAAACGAAATTCGAGCGGCCCTGGATCATACCCTGGTTCACCAGTTTCTTGAAGGGCTCGTCTTCGCAAGAGTAGCCAGAATCGTAGAGGAACTTGTTCCAGAAGCGCGAGTAGATCAGGTGACCAGTGGCGTGCTCCGTACCACCAACATAGAGATCCACATTTCGCCAGTACTCGTCGATGTCCTTATCCACGAGGGCCTTCTCGTTCTTCGGATCCATATAGCGCAGGTAGTAAGCCGACGAGCCAGCGAAACCGGGCATCGTGTTCAGTTCGAGGGGGAAGACGGTCTTGTTGTCGATCTCGTCCTTCGAGACCACTTTGTCGAACTTGGTGTCCCAGGCCCACATCTTGGCGCGTCCCAATGGGGGCTCACCCGTCTCTGTCGGCTTGTACTCGTCAATCTCAGGGAGTTCGAGTGGCAGGCACTCCTTCGGAATCATATAGGGCATATCGTCCTTGTAATACACAGGGAACGGCTCGCCCCAGTAGCGCTGACGCGAGAAGATGGCATCGCGCAGACGATAGTTCACCTTCACGCGACCCAGGCCCTGTTCCGTCACGAACTTCTTCGTAGCGGCGATGGCCTCCTTGACGGTCAGACCGTTCAGGCTAAACTTATCGCTGGCAGAGTTACACATGACACCCTCCTTGGCATCGTAACTCTCCTCAGAGACATCGGCACCCTCGATCAGCGGGATGATCGGCAAGTTGAAGTGCTTGGCGAAGGCGTAGTCGCGAGAGTCGTGGGCAGGTACGGCCATGATGGCACCAGTACCATAGCCAGCGAGCACGTATTCAGCAATCCAGATGGGAATCTTCTCGTCGTTGAAGGGGTTGATGGCATACGAGCCAGAAAACACCCCCGTCACCTTATGGTCCATCTGACGATCGCGCTCCGTGCGCTTCTTCACGTAGTCGAGGTATTTCTCTACCTCTTCCTTCTGGTCGGGTGTGGTGAGTTCTGCCACGAGGTCGCTCTCAGGAGCCAGCACCATGAAGGTGACGCCAAACATGGTATCAGCACGGGTGGTGAAGATCGTAAAGTGCTTGTCTGAATCTGCGACGTTGAACTCTACCTCTGTTCCTTCGCTTCGACCAATCCAGTTGCGCTGGGTCTCCTTCAGGGAGTCTGTCCAGTCAATCTCCTCCAGTCCGTCGAGCAGACGCTGGGCATAGGCGGAAACACGGAGGCACCACTGGCGCATTTTGCGCTGTTCCACAGGATAGCCGCCACGAACGCTGACACCATCCACGACCTCGTCGTTGGCCAGTACCGTACCGAGTTTAGGACACCAGTTCACCATCGTGTCAGCCAGGTAGGCGATACGATAGTTCATCAGCACCTCCTGCTTCTTCTTCTCAGAGAACTTGGCCCAGTCGGAAGCCGTGAAGTGCAGTTCCTCCGTGCCAAGGGCGTGACAATTCTCAGTACCCATCAGTTCGAAGTGCTCGATCAGTTTGATGGTGGGCTGTGCCTTGTGCGACGAGGTGCTGAAGTAACTCTTGAACATGCGCTGGAAGGCCCACTGCGTCCACTTGTAGTAGATAGGGTCGCAGGTGCGCACCTCGCGCTCCCAGTCGAACGAGAAACCGATCTTATCCAACTGCGAGCGATAGCGGTCGATGTTCTCGAAGGTGGTCTTCTCAGGGTGCTGACCTGTCTGGATGGCGTACTGCTCAGCGGGCAGTCCGTAAGCGTCGTAGCCCATGGGGTTCAGCACGTTATAGCCCTGCTGACGCTTGTAGCGGGCGTAGATATCCGATGCAATATAACCAAGGGGATGACCCACGTGCAGTCCTGCCCCACTGGGATAAGGGAACATATTGAGCACGTAGAACTTCTTCTTCTTCTCATCCTCCACCACGCGGTAGGTGCCATTCTCCACCCATCGCTTCTGCCATTTCTGTTCGATTTCTCTGAAATTGTAATCCATTGTATCTTGTTTTTTACGTGTACCTTGTTAATTATAGGCTGCAAAGATAGTGCAAATCGAGCAAAATACAAAATAAATCGAGATTAATTTTTATTTTCGAGATGCAGCCTATCTTCGAGCGTTGCACGCTCGAAGATACTAATAACTAACCAGAATGCCAAAAATATTTGGATTTATTTAGCAGTGGATGGAATACAATGAGATTCTGTTCTCTGCCCATGATGTTCTTCTAAGAAGAGGGGACACATAGGTGTAGGCTTCTCTTATCTTGACTTACCGTGTCATTGAGGGTTAACTCTCTCGGCTCTTGATTCTGGAGCGCATGCTGCGGACGGAGGTGCGTTTCACGTTGAGGGCGGCGGCAATGGCCTCGTCGTCGAAGTGGAGGTCGTCCTGCATGATGAGGAAGATGTACTGCGCGGTGGAAAGTGCGCTGTACTTCCGTTCCCACTCCTGCCAGCGCTTCGGACGCAGCTGGGCGAAGTAGTCCACCAGACATTGCTGCTCCTTGGCAGTAGCCTCGGCGATGCACTGGCGCTGTTGCAACTGGCTGAACATCTGCGTGCCCACAAGCAGCGTGCCCGATATGCGCTCCATACGGTTCTCCAGTTCTTCTTTCAACCGTTCCATCTCCTGCCCATTCTGCTCACCGCTCTTTTCCAATTGTTCAATATTTGTGCGCAGTTCGCTGATACGACTTGCATCCTCGTCCAGTCGGAAACTCAGCCGACGTACCTTCCTACGATGCAATAACATACCGATTGCGATGGCGAGAGCCACAACTACGATCAGAGCAATTATAAGCCCCTGCATCCACGACGTACGACGGTAGAACTCCTTTGTCTGCCGCACCTCGTCGAACTTCTGCTGCCACTCTGCCATTTTCATGACCTGATTAACATACTTCATTGAGTCGTTATACGCTTTTATATACCTCTTTGCCTCTAATGCCTGTTCGTGATTGTCCGTCAATTCATATAGTTCTGAAAGCAGTTCCATGCATTGCATACGAGTCTTCCTATCGCAATTTAGCAATTCCGTCTTTACCAGTTCGATAGCCTTCTCATATTGTCCTTGGGCTTTCAGTATGCGCGCTTCGGGCAAATAGCCTATATAATGGGATGTTTCCTTCCATTTAGTCAAACAGGCCATAGCCTTCTCATCATCCCCATGCTCTTGATATATTTTTGCCGCTTGTGCATAAACACCTGCCAAGAAGTATAAGTCACCAACCATTTTGCCTTTCAAGGTCATCATACTACTCATACACCTCTCATCACTGACAAGAGAAAGCATTTGTGGACTGAGTGCTTTCTCTATATAGATACATGCACTGTCCGTCTGATGCATGTTTACATAAGCTATTGCACACTTGACGAGACTTTGGAGCATAAACATACTATCGTTGAGTTCGATACTGCTATCCAACATTTTAAGCGCATATCTCAAGGTTTGCGGATGATTATTGATTATTACGTTGGCATAACGCAGCATACCATAGGTCTGACTTTTCAATTCCTTATCGTCAGCCCTTTCCGAAATGATTTCAGCCACTTTGAAGTCCTTGATGGCACTAGGATAGCTGGCAAGCCTGTACCACCTGACTAATCCACGATACAAATATGCGCGACCACGGTGCCAATCATCGCCATGCTGGTTGTAGTAGGCTATGCTGGCGGATATGAGTGAGTCGTTTTTTAATATACCAGGAGTACTTAAGTCCACTATGGTTTTCAGCAGTCCATAATCTGCCTTGTCTCTTTCCGTCAGAGACTCCGTACGTACCTTAACTAAAACGTTTTTTGCTGATTCTGGGTTTTCTTCTATCAGTCCCCATGCCTGTCTTATCTGGGGATTCTGCCATTCGGTACAACCAAGCACTACGGCCATGACTGCCAGTATGATGAATAGTTTCTTCATATCGATTGCTATTTGCCTGCAAAATTACGGCTATTTCATCATACTAGCAAGTCTTTTTCATGGTTTTTGCCTTCTCTGCCCGTTCCTCTCAGCCACTTTTTTCTCTGTCCGTTTTTACTTATATATCTTATTACCAATCAATTAACTTCAAAAAGTATGCAACGCCCCCGATGGCGATTTCCCCCTCAAAACCTTGCGCGGTTCATATATTCATCCTAACTTTGCCATCGGATTAAGCAAATCAAATCAGTAAAAACGAAAAGATTATGATCAAGAAAACTATTATCACAATGATGCTCGCCCTCGTCACTATGACGGGCTGGGCACAGTCAACAAAGACTTCAATGAGCACCAGTCGTTCCATCAAAGCCCCCGAGGTGATGGTCAATGCAGATGTGATTCCCGGTGAGTTGAAGATTGACGAAGTCATTATGACCGACACGGCCACCACCCTCTGTTTCACCATGATCTACCCCCAAGACGAAACTTTCCGTTTCGTAAAGAACAGTTACCTCGTTGACGAGGATGGTCATCGTTATTCGTTGCGTTCTGCTGAAGGTATTGCCCTAGATACATGGATCAAATCTCCAGGCACTACGGAATTCAGGGTTCATTTCGAACCTATGCCCTCACACGTACAGCTCTTCGACTTCATCGAGGACGATGCGCTTTGGGCAGTCCCGATTCTTGGTATTCATGAAAAGGGAATTGTTATCAAAGCACCGTCGATACAGGAACTCTATGCCCGTAATCCATATACTCTCCCCGCAGACTGGCTTACAACAGGCAAAGTCACTATCCGTGGTCGTATTGAGGGCTATGATGCTGAACGCATGGGATTTACCACAATGGAATCCTATTTGTACGATGTGATGATAAGAGATCAAAGTACACAAATGATAGATATAGAACCCGACGGCACATTCGAAAAGACCATGCAGCTCAGCTATCCCATAAAGTCAACGTTCTATGTCAAAGCTGTCGACAACGACTCTAATATAGATTTCACCAAGATGCCCTTCTTTGCCCGTCCAGGTGAGACAATCGATATCACCATTCGCCCTAATAAGGAGGGACAGTGGGAGTGCTTCTACAACAATGGCAGCAGCCATGAGGTGGAGCGATTGCTGAAGTCCGACTTACGATTAACAGAGATGACCAAGCCCCTCTCGTCTTTCGAAGGGAAATTCAGCGAAGTCCATCCTATAGCCGATCAGGTATGGCAGAACATGCTGGCACGCATCGACATGATCAGCCGTCGCGACCACTTCACACCTTTTGAGGTCAATCTGGCATTAGGCGAAATGCAGTCAGCTTATGCAATGGCACTGATAGACTATGCCATGAATAGTGAATTCAGACTCATGCCTTTTCAACAATTAGAAGATGGCAGCTGGACACGAACATTGATCGACAGTGTTGAAATAAAAACCTTTGCCGATATCAGCAACTACAAGGCATTAGATCGTATCGATTTTGACAATCCTTTGCTGATGGTTGACGACATGTATTTCTTTACCCGTAACCGTGTCCAAAAAGCCCTACCCGTTCGCGAAGCCAAACAGATTTCTCTGGATTATACCATTGCCATGTTGCACGAATTGACAGGTAAGCGCAATAATCTGACGGCACAGCTCTGCATCCTTCAGGAGATACTGGATAATTTCAACTCATGGCGGCAGAATGAAGAGATGCTCCCCTCCCTCATGGCCGTTTATCTCTCGAGGCTCACGCATCCATACGTCCGCCAGAAGGCTGAGGAATTCTATCAGGCGAAGATGTCACAGAAGAGTGCTACCTCTCCGTTGCCAGAAGGACCCGGGGCAGAAATCATCCGCGACATCATAGCAAAATATCCTGGTCGATACCTGATTTTCGACTTCTGGGGCATAGGTTGTGGAGGCTGTTATATTGCCATTCAGAATAGTAAGGGCCTGCGTGCTGAGATTGCCAAGCGCGACGATGTGAAGCTCATTTTCATTGCCGGCGAGCGCACACCCGGTGGCAGCGATGCCTATAAGAAATATGTGGCAGAATGGCTCGCTGACGAAGAGACCATCTGCGTCAGCCGCAATGACTTCCATCACCTGCAAGAACTCTTCATGTTCAGCGGCATCCCTTATACTGAGACCTTCACCCCCGATGGTCGTCGTGTGCGCGACGATATCAAAATCCAAAGTCTTTTCAGTATAGATACGGAATTGGATGCCTTAAAAGAGAGACTAAAAAAACAATGAATATGAGAGCTATCATTACAATGCTGCTTGCCCTCGTCACTATGACGGGGCAGGCGCAGACAAGAAATTCATTGCAGTTATTTGTTCAGGCTGGCGACAGTTGCATGCAGCAGTATAACACCTTTGAGGCACTGAAGTATTATCAAGAGGCGTATGCCATTGCAAAACCACGAAGCCAGTACTGCACGGTTCAGATGAAACTCGCGAACTGCCTTTATAAGCGTGGCAACTATCGTGAGACTGCTGATCTCCTGAAACTGGTGCCTGAGGACAGCCTCTCCCACGAAGCCTTCCGACAGCTATGCTTCAGCTATCAGAAGCAGGGCGACAACGACTCCTTTATCTACTGGGCAAGTCAGATGGTTTACATCTATCCTATGGATGGCGAGGTCGTCGCGAATCTCATACTCGCAAATATCAAAGCCCAACAACCGCAGGGTGGTATTATCCATGGACTGAGATACAGCCAGAGGGATTCCACAAACATCCTCGTGAACAGGGCATTGGCCGATGCATGGTTTGTAAATCGTGACTTCACAGCGGCTGCCAAGTTATACAATCGGCTGCTGGAGCAGGGGGACTCTACCTTCAACACCTTGTATTCCGCAGGTATGTGCTATTCCCAGATCGAAGACCTGGAACAAGCCTACCACTATCTAAAATTGGCTTTTCTGATGAGTGGCATGCAGCACTACGGCTGCGCCTACCGTCTTGGTGTGGTCTGCGTCGACACAAAGCGCTATCCTGAGGGGCTTGGCTATCTCGATCTGGCCAAACAGCTGATGCAACCCGATACCACTATTATGAAGGCCATTACGCTCTCGCAGGGCGAGGGTTATTACTTGACGGAACGATATCAAGAGGCCGTCACGGCGTGGAAAGAACATCTCGCCTATAACCCGACCTCCATCGCCACCTATTATAATATTGCCAATGCCTACGCTTATCTCCTCAAAGATAGTGAGCAGGCAGAATCATATTATCGCCAGTTCCTCGACCTCGCCCGTAAAGAGGAGAAGCCAACAGATAAACTCAAGGAAATGATTAAGCGTGCCGAGGATTGGTACAAATGAAAAAGTTTATAACGTCATGAATACATTCACTACGATTTGTCGCAGAATCAAGATTTGGTGGAAAGCGCCTTGTTATTATAGCATTGCGAACGGAATGCCACCCATTTATGAGAGTGAAGAAGAACTTCAGTAGCTTCTTACAGATTTGAAGAAACAAACGGATAAAGACAACCGTAGCCGTGGGGACAGATTCCTGGGGTATAGCGGCCGTCATACCCAAGTACCTGTCCCTGCGACTACCTTGTCCCTGCGACTACCTGAAAGAAACAAAATCGACGCTCAAAAAACAATTTCCCATCAAAAAGTTTGGTCGATTCAATAAAAAGCACTATCTTTGCACCCACGAGAACCCGCCAAGCCTCTTTACAATGCTTAAATCGGCGGGTCGTTTTATTTTCTTATGGCACATTATTCAAAGACCTACACATCGCCCACCCAATTGACGGCATTGCTACAATCGCGCGGTCTCCACGTCGAGAATGTCACACGGACGGAGAACTACCTCCGCCACATCGGCTACTACAGATTCAGTGCATACCTTTATCCCCTCCTGACCACACCGAAGGAGAATCATGTGTTCAAGCCCGGAGCCGCGTTCAATCAGGCTCTGGACATGTATCGTTTCGACAGGCATCTGCGATTGCTGATGTTCAACGAGATAGAAAAGATAGAGGTTGCCGTGCGCAGTGCCATTGTCAACATCACGAGCCGCGAGACAGGCAATCCTTTCTGGATGACCGATCCGACTTGTTTCTATGATGCTAACACCTTTGTCAAGACAAAACAACTCATTGATGCCGAACTCGCCAAGTCACGCGAGGACTTCATAGAACATTTCCGCAACACCTATTCCGACCCATATCCTCCAGCATGGATGTTGGCAGAGATTCTGCCTTTGGGCGTACTGACCAGGATATACAACAATATAAAGAGCAACCAGATACGCAAGAAGATAGCCCAGGAGTTTTCGCTGGGCGTCCCTGTGTTCAACTCATGGATGACCATCATCACCGTTGCCCGCAACAACTGCGGCCATCATGCTCGCGTATGGAACCGCACATTTGCATTGCAAGTGCTGACCCAGCGGCGCATAAGCCGCCCTTGGATTACCATTCCCGTCAACCAGCGGAAAGTCTATTTCAGCCTTTGCATCATCAAGTATTTCCTCAACATCATTTCGCCCAACAACGACATGAAGGCGAAGGTCGATGCCCTGCTCTCCGCTTACCCGTCCATCGACGTCACCGCCATGGGCTTCCCTCGCGGATGGGAGAGCGAGCCTTTGTGGCAATAACCGCCGTTTCATAACCCTTCTCTTCCAAATATTCACAAAACCCCTGAACATTTGTTCAGACTTTCACCTCGGCAGACACTTTTTCGGTCTTGTCGGGGGCTTCTTCGTGGGACATTCTGTCGCTCGGCTATGCCGCTTGCCTTAGCAAGAACTACCTTTCCCTTCCTTTGATCCTTGAGCGGAGGGTGCGTAAGGAGGCTGGCTTGACGTCGAGCATTTGGGCAATGGTGTCATCATCGTAGTGCAGATCATCCTGAAGTATGAGGAAGACGTATTGCGCTGGTGTCAGCGAGGTGTAGGTGCGTTCCCACACTTGCCAGCGTTTGGGACGCAACTGGGCAAAATAGTCTAATAGGCAATGACGCTCATCTGCTGACATATTGCTAATGCATTCCTTTTCTTGTAGTTTCACAAAAGCCCTTGTGCCGATAAGCAGTTTGTTGGAGATACGCTCTCGGCTGCTCTCTATCTGCCGGTTCAGTTCGGCAATGGTTTGTTCACTGGCCTCACCACTCTGTTGCAGTCGTTCTATCTCTGTCTGGCTTTCTGTGATTAGTCTGGCATTCTCGTTGAGTTGGAATCCCATTTTGTGTATTCTCCTGCGATGCCACCAGATGCCGATAACCAATAAGACCACAGCAATGACGATCACACACATCATCTCCATCATCCGATGATGTACCCTTTTCTCTGAACGCTCTTCGTCATATTTCTGCTGCCAGTCAGCAATCTCCAGACTATGATTGGCTTTCATGACAGAGTCGGTAAATGCATCCTTTTGTCGTTTCATGTCCAAAGCAGCGCTCTTGTCGCCAATCTTTTCATAGAGTTTGGATAACATCTCCATCGAATGGCTGCGCATCAACGGATCTTTTTCCGTCAGGCATTTCCTTGCCGTCTCGATGGCCTCTTGATAATGTCCCTGTGCTTCCAAGAGACGAGCCATAGTCTCATAACCCTTATAACTGCTGGCAGACTTATCGTTCTTCCATTTCTCCAAATACTTCCTGGCATTTTCAGTATCACCCTTTTGCTCATACATTGCCGCGATATTGTGATAGATGTCAGCCCTCAAAATGCTATCGGCCAAGTCGATATAATCCATGCTCCTGAAAATACAGGCATAGGCGCTGTCACTCTGATCCATATATGCATAAGCTGAAGCGCAGAACTGAAGACTTCGTAATATCATGACACTGTCGTTCATTTTGCGGCTGCTCTCTAAATACTTCTGTGAGTATTCCAGAATAAGCAGAGGGTTGAGGCAATTATAATTGGCATAGGCCAGATTATCATACACCATGTTCTTCAGCAGTTCGTCATCCGCATCCTCAGCAATTGTCTCAGCCACCTTATAATCTTTAATGGCATCAAACGTCCTGCCGAGTAAATGCCTTCTGATACCAGCCCGGTAATAATAGGCACGACCACGATGCCAGGCGTCGCCGTGCTTATCGTAGTAATCCACGCAGGTCGTAACGAGCGAATCGCCATCTGCCTGATGCAGCACGATATAGTCTGTCATCACCTTCAGCAGATGGTATTCAGCCAGATCCGCTTCAGAAAGCGAAGTCGTGTCCACCTTATTTATTAGGACGCGTGCGGAATCTGGATGCTGGTGTATGATGTCTGTCGCCTCTTTTAGCATTGGATGACGCGCCTCACCACAACCCGATATCATGGTAATGATTACTAATATCCAACCAATTTTCTTCATATTATTTTTGTTTAGTTGGCAAAGTTAATCATTATATTCGACTTGATATCGCCCGATTGATATTTTAAAGAATATTTCAAAGAATTTAAGAGTATCACCCTTCGTTAAGCGTTACAATTTAGCACTTTTTTCTTTGTGATATTTTATCTATACTCTTCATTATCAGTTTTTTATATTCTAAATTGTTGTAACACCTGCTTTTCCATTTTTTGCCAGAATCCTTTGCCTAATTCTGAAACTCCAAATACCTTTGCATCTCAAAAAAGGGCCAAAAGAAGTTTTTTTAAATTTAAAAATAAAAGAGAAAATGAAGAAAAAACTAACAATGTTTTTAGCCGGTTTATTCCTATTTGTAGGGAGTGCACTGGCACAGACAAAAGTATCAGGTACGGTCTTGTCTCAGGAAGATGGTCAGCCGTTTCGTGTCCGACATAGACAGCCGCATCTTCTACGACCTTGTACTACACTATTCCACGATTGGCGAGGATGAGGACAATCCCCGCTACTACCTGCACGACTGCTACCCTGCACAGTTCATCAACGACGAGCGTACGAAGGCCAACATCAAGAAGAATGCCATGCAGTGGGAGACATTCACCAAGTATCTTGAGAGCAAAAGCAAACTGAAGAAGTAAACGAATATGAACAAGCAAACCATTATCACCATCCTCTTTGCCCTCGTCGCTATATTGCTTGTCAGTATCGCAATGAAGGGTCAGAAGAAAAGCGTCAAGAGTGCTGAAGCCAAGCCTAAGGACGCTGTGGAACAAAAGAAACCACAAGACGACGCAGTGCTAACCTACGACATATCCTCTTTGCAGGATTCCGCCTCACTCATTATCCTCGTCATTCGGGAGTACAACCAACTGGGTATGGTCAACGAAATGAAAGGGCAGAGACTTAAGATGGCAAAGACGTTATCCATTGGCTTCTCTCCCAGACAATCGGTACAATCGGACTCAATGGTAACTGTCTATGTACGCCCTGACAGTCGTAATGGCTTGGCAAGGGATTTGGTTCTCAAGCCCGTTCCCGATGCGCCAGAAACTTTCTACCTCTACGAAAAGGTTCCAATCCGGGTTTCAGCGTTACGACCTAACACCTTCATTCCCCTTGCTCTTTACGGTTCTTTCTGGTGGGATTCCAAATATAAGATTTGCCGTTTCTGCGGAGAGAAGGAGTTGACGGAAGAAAACATCAAAGAAAGTGATTATTTCAAGCACTCGCCCCATTATTACATCATCGGAGCGATATTCAGCGATAATGCCGCCCGTGTGATACCACTGTAGCACGCTATTATCATATTCCGTCATAAAAGGAAATGAACATGAACAAGAAAACCATCATCACCATCCTGCTCGCCCTCGTCGCAATGGCAGGGCTGGCCCAGGAGATTAAAATGAACGAGACAGCAATCAGTGACTATATCCCGCTGCTCAATGCCAAGGGCTATCAGGCATATAGTTTCGATGTCAGTGCGATAAAAGGCCGGAATGTGGAAATATACTGCAGGGAGTTTGTGAATAGGAAAGAAGTCAAGGACTCTCCTCGTCTCTTATTCCCATACTATTTTGAGGCAAGGGGCGACAAACTGATTATCGGCTTTCTTCCTTCAGAAACAGATTCATTAGCCCAATACTGTTTCAGTTGGGAGAACACGCTTTCCTACCATTCCTTGTTGAAACTCAAACAAATCTATTGGGAGAGTGAAAATAAGTATATTTACTCATACAGGTCAGATCCTTTCGAACCCACATCGCCATTAGAAAAGGAAACTTTCATTCCACTCGTCTATTATTCTTCATTCTGGTATGATGCGGAGGATAAGGTAACCCGCTGCTGCGGTAGTATCTCTGACATTACCCCAAACAGTCCTCATTATTACATCCTCGGAATCAAATTTTATTAGAGCGTGAACAAGAAAACCATCATCACCATCCTGCTCGCCCTCGTCGCAATGGCGGGGCAGGCTTTTCAATACCGTATCGTTGGAAATATAGGGACAACCGAGTTTACTGGATGGCTCTATCTGATGAACCAGAGTGACCGGAATTATTCTGACGTGGACAGCCTATGGGTAGAGAATGGAGAAATCCGTGCCTTTGAAGGCAATGCCCAAGAACCTTTCTTAGCCTTGTTGCACTCTAAGGGTAGGCCGATGGTACAATTCCCTTGCCTTTTTGTTGAAGAGGGTACTATCAAACTTCGTCCTGCCGCAATGGCAACAAGAGGCGCTGCTTATATGGGCACTCCACTCAATGATGATTGGGCATGTTTCTATTCACAACTCAGTTCAATACAGGAAGCTTCCGATGAAGGCCGTATCACCCAAACAGAAGCCAATCATAAACTCGACAGTGTGGCAGCACCCTTTGTACGCAATCATTACAATGACCCTTTGGGAACTGTTATCGTGTCACGCTTAGAGGATTTAGGCAATGAGCGTCTGATGGAATACATCAAAATGCTCAGTCCGAAACAGCAGGGCAACCCCATCATCCACGATATGACTCAGACTATCCTGGCAGTGCAAAGAACAAGCGAAGGAACGATGTTCAAAGACTTCGCCGTAGAGTACGATGATAAGACCGTACATCTTTCTGACTATGTAGGACGTGGCCAGTATGTGCTTGCTGACTTCTGGGCTTCATGGTGTGGCCCTTGTCTTCGTGAGATACCAAATATCATTGCTGTTTACAACAAATACAAGGATTGCGGTTTAAACGTTCTTGGTGTCGCAGTATGGGAGAAAGCCGAAGAGTCAATGAAGGTGATTGAGGAAAAGAAGATTCCGTATCCGCAGATACTCAACGTATCAGAAGAAATCACTGGTATCTATGGAATAGATGCTATCCCACACACTATCCTTTTCGCTCCTGACGGCACCATCCTTGCCCGTGGGTTGGTTGGCGAAAACATCGAGCAGCAATTGAAGAAGATCTTTAATGACTAATAAATATGAACAAGAAAAGTATTATTACATTGATGCTTGCCCTCGTCGCAATGGCGGGGTTGGCACAGACTAAGACAGCAACTGTCACTGGTTTTTCACCTGCTCTGAAAGACGGCACGTTGGTGCTTGCAGGTACTGGCACTATTGGGAATGTTGTAGACACCGTCAAAGCTGGGCGTTTCGCCTTCACCCTACCCGTAGAGGAACTCACCGAAGGTTTTTTCGGTTTAATGGGTGAAGGTTGTCCCAATTTCAATTTAACTATCTTCCTGCGTCCCGGTGTGACTGTGAAATTGACGGGAAATGACTGCTTCTACCCTTTATGGAATGTGGAAAGCCCTTTGCCCGAACAGCAGACTCAGAGCCGTATAACAGAGCTTTGCCGCGACGTGGTAACGGAATTAATGCAGATGGACCTGGACAATAAACCTTGGGCAGAGAGGGAACCCGTAGAGATGAAGTATATGAAGCAACAGATGGACATCCTGCCCTCACTGCCTGTGGATGCTGCAACAATCCGTGCGCTATGGGGCATATCTATGACGGCTAAGAATACCAAAGACTTCCCGTACATGGAACAGTTGAAGAACTTGGAAAAGACAATAGCTGCCAGAGCGCCTAAAGGGTTTGAAGAGACGCTGGCAGAGATTCACAACTATGTCTATCCACCACGACTCTTGCAGGTGGGTGATGAAGCTGTTGATGCCGAACTCTTTGATATGCAAGGACAGAAACACCATTTGTTTGAAGCCTTTTCCAATGGCAAATATGTATTGCTCGACTTCTGGGGCATTGGCTGTGGTCCTTGCATGATGTCAGAGCCAGAGATGAGAGAAGTTTACGAGAAAATGAAGGATAAATTGGAAATCGTCGCTATCAATCAGAACAAACTCTCTGAGTGGCAGAAGCATGAATTCAGTAAGCGCATCGTTGGGAAGAACTGGAACAATGCCCTGAAGGATATCAGTAGCAAATACTGTGATATGGGTGCCATCCCTTATTATGTAATGATTTCGCCTGATAAGCGCATCATTTGGAAGGCTGTGGGCTATCAACCTGGATATTTCTTGGGAATGGCAGATGCCTTAAACGGTCTCAAACAGGACAACTCTGCCAATCTTCAGTTCGTCATCCGGAACGTTGATGCTAATGTCAGCAGAACCGTCATCAGTTTTCGCTATTACGCCCATAAGAGTTCTGGTTTCAGTATTGCCAATGGTTCCTACCTAACCGCTAACGGCAAGAAATACAAGTTGATAGCAGCCGATGGCATCACGCTCGACGAGAATCACTATACTCAGGTGAAAGCCTCCGAATCTACAAACGAGTTTTTAGGCAACACTTACTACTCTGACTTCACACTTACCTTCGAGCCGTTCGACACCATCCCCACCACCTTCGACTTTAAGGAGGGTGACGGCGAGGATGTCTTCGTCATCCGCAATATTTCTTTGTAATAGATGAAATGTGTCAGAGAAACCTATTTCTCAAACAGCGTGTATCTGTGCTCCTCGATGGAGAGTTGGATATAGAAAGAGGGGCTGAAGTTGTATTTGACGGCAGCACCGATACGGTCGCCCAAATCGTGCATATAGTAATAGGGCCAGGCCGTCTTGGGGCGCATCAGCGACTTCTGCCCATAGACATATCCCTCCCATCGCTCGTTGAACTTATAGCCCAATACGGCGTTCAGCCCAGCATCGCGAAGGTTCAGTCCACCCCAGTTCGCATTCAGGAAGTAGCCTCCAAAGGCCAACGACAGTCTGTCGCTGAAAGGTACGGCATACATCCCGCTGACGTTCTGGGCCAGGCCGGCTCCGCTGGGCGCATACTTGCTAAGGCTGGTAAACACGCTGGCCCCAAGGCTCATGTTCAGACCTCGATGCAAGTCCCAGTCGTGATAGCCCGCCAGACCATCGTTCATGGGCCATCTGTTGATATACTGCATCTGCCCCAGACTGTTGAGCGGAGGCAGGTGGAGTGCCGAGTCTGGCAGCAATGCCTCTTGGGCCCTTGCCGTCAGAGCCATCATGCAGACGAAGCCAAGCAGTAGTTTTCGGATCATGCTTTTTCGTAATTTCAGAATTATCCTTACTTGAATCAACGATAGAGAGTGTAGTGCCCACCGTCGCTCTGGCAATATTTGCGGATGAGGTTCTGGATGAAGCGGGCGTTCTCAACCACGCGCGCCTCGTTGCCGTCGTAGCCGTTGATGAGCACCACGAGGTGGGTGGTCTTCAGTTCGATCTTCGTACGCTCGTTGTCGCTGGTGGGCGTCCCCACCCCACCCTCTTGGTCGCGATAGACGGGCAGTCCGTGGATGTTGATCATCCCTCGTCCGATACCCTCGTAGGGCTCGCCCTCACGACCAATGCCCAGCGTCAGCGTGTCGCCCTTGAACTTGTCGGCATCGAAGCCGCCGATGCTGTAGCCAAAGGCGATGGAGGCGAGGTTGATCAGATCGACGAGGGTATCGATCTGATAGAGCGACTTGCCCTGCAGGATCCTGCGGATGAGTGCCTCTGAGGCAGGACGGTAGCGCGAAGGATCCTTTCCACAGGCCTTATAGACACTACGCGTGGCAGCAATGCTGCTCATCTCCTTCAGCGTCTCTGTGGTGAGCGTCTGCCTGTAGTGCTCGCACAGGGCATCGATCTCCTTCCACAACTCTTCACTGTAGGGCGTGTTCACCACATCCGCCTCCACGCAGGCTCCCACGAACGTCGGACAAACCTGTTCAATCTCATTCGAAACCATGACTTTCATGGCTGCAAAGGTAAGGATATTTTCCGAATGGTCTCAAAATATATGGTAAAACTTTCTAAAATCTTTGGCAATGTTCGTGGTTTTGCCTACCTTTGCAGCCTATGGATATGAAGAAGAGTTTAGTATTGGTTGCGCTTGCCGCAGTGCTCATGAGTGCCGGCAAGGCTGGTGATGAGGTCATCACCAAGGATAATGGAGTGACAGTGGTGAACACCACGACGATCGCCATGGATGTGGAGGGCTATAACGGCCCCGTGCCTGTGAAAATCTACATCAAGAAAAACAAGATCGAGAAGATCGAGGTGCTGAAGAACCAGGAGGGTCCGAAGTATCTGAACATGGTGAAGAAGGCACTGCTGAACGCATGGGACGGTCTGACGCTCAAGGAAGCCAAGGCCAAGCAGGTGGATGCCGTCACTGGGGCCACCTTCACCTCGAAGGCCTTCATCGAGAACGTGAATCGAGGCCTCGACTACTATCAGAAGAACAAGTGAAGCAGGCTCAGGATCAGGAACCAGACCACGGGAACCAGAAGTGACGGCAGGAGGTTGAGCGTCTTACAGTCCTTCAGGTTAAGCAGTCCGAGACCACTGCCTGTAATCATCAGTCCGCCCACGATGAGGAGTTCGGCCATCAGGGCATCGCTGATGGCCGTGCTGCTGATCTGGGCCACCACGTAGAACATGCCCTGCCAGAGAAAGAGCACTGGGGCAGCCAGTGCCATCCCGATGCCGTAGGTAGAGGCGAAGACGGTGCTGCTCACGAAGTCGAGCGTGGCATTGGTGAAGAGGAAGGTATGGTCGCCCTTGAGGGCCGAGATCACAGGACCGAGCATCGACAGCGGGCCGATGCAGTAGAGCAGGATGGCCGTGCTGAGACCATCGCCGAGTTTCGCCTCACCCTGTCCCTTCGACCGTTTGTTGACGAGTCGCTTAAAGCGTCCGTCAATGTCCAGTCTGGTGCCGATGACACCACCGATGGCTAGGGCCACGATGAAGAGCACGGGGTACTGGCTCTTGGGCAGGTTGGTGATGGTGGCGTTGAGGCCGATGGCGAGCGAGGCCAGTCCCAGGCCCGTATAGAGCACCTCTTTGTAGGATTCTTTAATGCCGCGATTGAGCAGCGCACCAATGGCAGCCCCTGCGATGATGGTGCAAGTGTTGACAATTGTTCCAATCATGGGTGCAAAGTTACATCTTTTCGCTAAAACAGCCAAGGAAAAGACCAATTATTCCTTTTTCTTTTGGCATTCTGCCCACTTCTTCGTACCTTTGCAGCGATGATAAAGAAGAAGATACTTTTTATATGCCTGGGGAATATCTGCCGCTCTCCGGCTGCCGACGGGATCATGAAGCATCTTGTGGCGGAGCGGGGACTGGAGGATGAGTTCTATATTGATTCCGCAGGCATCGGCTCCTGGCACGTAGGGCAGTTGCCAGACCGTCGGATGCGGCAGTGCGGACAGCGTCATGGCTACACGTTCGACCATCGGGCCCGTCAGTTCTCCGCGAAGGACTTCGAGCGTTTCGACCTGATAGCCGTGATGGATCAGGAGAACTACCACGATGTGGCCCGTCAGGCCCGCTCAGAGGCCGATCTCCAGAAGATCATCCGCATGAGCGACTATCTGCGCCATCATCCTGGTCAGCAGACTGTGCCTGATCCCTATTATGGTGGAGAGCGCGACTTCGAGTTTGCCATTGTACTGCTGGAGGATGCCTGCGAGGGTCTGCTCGAAGCGTTGGTCAAATGGCGCAAAGCACAGAGGGCCAATCTTTAGGAAAAAACCGTCGAAAACTTGCCGATAGTCAATGATATGGAGTATATTTCAGTGATAGAGTTTGCTGGCTACTTATCATCCTTTCCAAGACGGCAACGGCCGAGTGGGTCGCCTCATCATGTTCAAGGAGTGCCTCGCCAACAATATCACCCCCTTCATCATCACCGACGAACTGAAGAAGTTCTATTATAGGGGGCTTCGCGAATGGGGGCATATCGATGGCTATCTGACTGACACCTGCCTCACTGCGCAGGATCAGTATAAGGCTCTCCTATCCCATTTCTTGCACGCCTTTAGCGAAAAAAGTAAGGAAAAAATTTGGCGGTTAGTACCGAATTTAGTACCTTTGCATCCAAAGAAAAATAAGCATGGGTTCAAAAGAGAAATTAGTTGAGCGATTTAAGAAAAAACCGAAGGACTTTACGTATGAGGAAACTTTGAGTCTTTTAGCCTCTTTTGGCTATAAGGAGCATACAAAGGGCTCTACATCAGGCTCACGTGTCAGATTTAAAAATGAAGAGACGGGGGCTTTTATTGACATTCACCGCCCACATCCAGGAAGTATCATGAAGGAATGGATGGTGAAAACGATTTATCAGCATTTAAAGAATAACGGATTAATAAAATAAGGCTATTATGGATTATCTGGAATATAAGGGTTACAAAGGCAGTGTGGAATACAGCAAGGTGGACAACTGTCTTTTAGGTAAAGTGCAGGGATTGAGCAAGGATCTTATTACTTATGAAGGTCAGACCCTTGAAGAATTGCGCAAGGATTTTGAGGATGGTGTTGATAGTTATATTGAGGGATGTAAGGCTGACGGTATAGAGCCTGCAAAACCTTATAGTGGGAAGTTGAATCTGAGGATGTCGTCCGAACTCCATTCTCGTGTGGCTGCTTTTGTCGCAGCCACAGGAACCACCATCAATGATTTTATCAATAAGGCTATAAAGAATGAATTGAAAAAAGTCGCAGCCTTATAATAACTTCTCAACTAGACTGTCTGCTATTTGTAGTACTCAATTGTGCGCTGCAGAGTCAGTTGACTCTGGAATTTGTGCCATCAAAGGGACGGTTCTTTTGTTATTCAAACTTTTCTAACTTTCACTTTCAAAACTTTCAAAAGCAAAAATTAAAATCTCAATTTCATTATATGTCACATTGGGGCCAGGAGAATCTGTGACTGTCACAAAGTATCCTGACCCCGATGTGACACGAAGTGTCAGTATTATCAGAATAAATCCTCAATTTTCATACGAAAGAATTCTTCAAAAGGAATGCCATCTGTGCCGATAACGAGTGCACGCTTGGGATGAAAGTCGTTACGGAATTTGGGCAGACCGCTGTTCATGCCTCGGCGTCCACTCTTAACTTCTAACGCGACGGCTTCTCCTTGGCGGACAATAATATAGTCAACCTCGTCAGACCGTTCACGCCAATAATATACATCGTATCTTCCTTCTTCGGCTTCACCAAGCAGGCAAGTTCCAACGGCAGATTCTACCCAACGCCCCCAGATTTGTGGATCTATGCGGTCCTTTTCGTATGAACTCCCCTTATAGGCAGTCAGCAAAGCATTATTATAGACTTGAAACTTAGGCACGGATTGATAGCGTCGTGCCTCGTCGTTGGCATACTTCTGAAGTCCTGCCAATAAGTTACACTGATTGAGGATGTCTAAATAAGACGATAATGTAGTGACGTTGCCTGCATCCTGTAGTTGTCCTACGGCTTTTGTTAATGATAGGAGTTCTGCAGAATAGGTACAGCCAAGTTCGAAGAGTTGCTTCATTAAAGCAGGTTTATAGATATTGGATGTCAGAATAACATCCTTTTCGATAGCAGGAGTCACTAACGATTCTTTAATATACCTTTGCCAACGGCGCTTATCTCTCACCAGGCAGGCACTACCAGGATAGCCTCCGTAGTAAACCCATTCATCAAGTGTCCATCCGAAAGCGTCCTCCATTTCCTGTAGTGTCCAATGTCCTAAACGTATTAACTCGAAACGTCCAGCCAAGGATTCCGTCAGTCCTTTGCGAAGCATTAATCGTGATGAGCCAAGCAAGAAGAGTTTCAGTTGTCGGCGACTACGAGTGTCAGCGTCCCATTCCCGTTTTACAATTTCACTCCATCGCTTGATTTTGTGAATCTCGTCGATGACAAGCACGGCTTCGGTCTGCTGTCTGGTATCCATCAAAGTGCGAGTGCTCTCCCATATTCGTCGGATCCAGTCTGTATCGTTTTCATCAATACCATCTGCATTATACAAATAATGTGGTAACTGACATTCTGCTAATACTTGGTCGATCAGTGTTGATTTGCCTACAATGTTCAAAATCCAGTTACGAAATGTTCAAATTCGTGTTACGAAATGTTCAAATCTCGGCAGCAAAGATAAAAAATATTTCTGAAACAGCAAAGGATTTAAAGAAAAAAGAACTTCGTGCAATTTAACTTACCCGAAGTTCCCTTATTATTCAAGGGTCAAGTGCCTGTCCCCATGACCATGATAAACCCCTCAATTCTCCCGAGAATTCAACCAATACTCGGTACTTTTCACAAAATTCGTGGCGAGTATTTCCCAAGTGGCACCGAGTATTTCGCGAAAGTCGCCGCGTATCGTGTGATGGCATGGGTGAAGGCCGTATCTTGCGCCCGCACGCGCTTATATAGTTGTTTTATCCACTTTTTATCCCGCCTATCCCGCCTATCCCACACGTAAGATTTTTTACTTCCAGTGTGGGATAGGCGGGATAGGCGGGTTCTTTTTGCCTTAACCCTACTACCGCGCGCGTAATCTTACATGCTCCAGTGTTTATCTCAAGTTCAGTTTACCACTGGTAGGTGTATCGTATTTCTGGAAATGCTCTCGGATGTAGTCGTCTTCGGATCGATTCAACTCTTCTTCCAAGTTTCTGAGGTTACTGGCAAACATATTGCCGTTTTCTGCCAGCGCAGAATCCATAAACCAGAAGGCACCATACCTTTCTGCAAATATGCGTATCATTCTAGCGCGAACTGCAACCTCTATATGCTGGATGGCAGAAAAGATGAGAATGCGCAACTCTTCATCGAACTGATAAAGACTCAATATCTGAGAGAAACTGGAACCAGGCTTGAAGATATGTTGCTGCCTGTCTGTTTCCATCAGTCGCCAATATCCTGCCAAGCGGAAATAGCTTATTGTATCAAGAGCATACTTTGCTTCTTCGTCACTTTCTACAAGAAGTCCTCGTTGCTTGAGAACTTCTATCTGCTCTTGGAGCGTGAGAAGTTGTTTAGTATATCTCATAAAGGTATATACAAAAAAATGGCCCGCCCTGGTACGCTACATTCCTTGCGGACGAGAAGCGGTGGCGGGATCTATTGGGTGCAAAGATAAGGTTTTTAATCGAAACTCCCAAATGTTTTGGCAAAAAAGTGCATAAATCAATGAATAATTGTCTATGATGAAACAGGTCTATCTCATTCTCGCAGCCTTAATGCTGCTGTGCCTGGCTCCGATGCATCGGCCACCCGATCCATTTGCGCCGCTTGTAGAAATAGATGATGAGCAGCAGGAGGCCCACGCCTAAGGGTATCATGAAGAACAGGGCAAAGAACAGGAAGAGGGCACCGCCGATATTATCCCCGATATGGCCTCGTTGGTGGAACACGGGCTCGTCGTAGTAGGCGAGGCTATCCTGGAGGAGGGCCACCTGGGCTGAGTCGTTACGGGCCGTGGCTGCCTCAATCTCCTTCTGGACGCGCTGATACTCGGCACGAAGGTGGGCAGAGTCGGCCTCATAGGCTTTCATCGCCTCCTCGTATTCCGTCTCCGACGCAGCATACTCTGCGCGATTCTCATCCATCTTCTCGTCTGTGTAGAATATCATACTTATGCAAATCATGACTAGCAGAGCACTGATAACTGTCAGCAGACAGCCAGACTGCCACCAACAGCCGCTGGGCTTTTTTACGGGGTGTACGGGTTCGTTCATGATGATCATCAATTTCGTTTCTTCAGGCCACAAAGATACGAATAAGCGGGCACAATACAAAATTAAAAAGTAGGAAAACAATTATTTCGAGGGAAAATTTTGCCAGTTGGGAAAAAAGGAGTAACTTTGTCGCTCAAAACATAACCCCAACCGCATGGCAAAGAAAGAGGGCAAGGAACTGACGCCGATGATGAAGCAGTTCTTCGATCTGAAGGCGAAACATCCTGATGCAGTGATGCTGTTCAGGTGTGGCGACTTCTATGAGACCTATTGCGAGGATGCCATCACGGCCGCGAAAATCCTGGGCATCACCCTCACCCACCGTAACAACGGATACAATAAGGGCGACGAGATGGCGGGCTTCCCCCACCATGCTCTCGATACCTACCTGCCGAAACTCATCCGAGCAGGCAAGCGCGTGGCTATCTGCGACCAACTGGAGGATCCAAAACTCACCAAGAAACTCGTGAAGCGAGGTATAACGGAGCTTGTAACCCCAGGAGTGGCGCTATCAGACAATGTGCTGAACTACAAGGAGAACAACTTCCTGGCCGCTGTGCATTTTGGCAAGTCGGCCTACGGTGTGGCCTTCCTCGATATCTCCACGGGCGAGTTCCTAACGGGTGAGGGTACGCAGGACTATGTGGAGAAACTTTTGGGCAATTTCTCGCCCAAGGAGATTCTCTATAATCGCGACAAGCGTCAGGACTTCGAGCGCCTCTTCGGCAACAGATATTTCTCGTTCCAACTCGATGACTGGGTGTTTACGGAACAGACGGCGAAGCAGAAGTTGTTGCGCCACTTCCACGTGAAGAACCTGAAGGGCTTCGGCGTGGATCACCTGCACTCAGGCATCATCGCGGCAGGGGCTATCCTACAGTATCTCGAGCAGACGCAGCACACCCAGATAGGTCATATCACCAGTATCTCGCGCATCGAAGAGGATAAGTTCGTGAGGCTCGACAAGTTTACGATCCGTAGTCTGGAACTAGTGCATCCGATGCAGGATGACGGTAAGTCGCTGCTCGATGTGATCGACAAGACGGTGAGTCCGATGGGAGGCCGTCTGCTGAGGCGCTGGCTGGTGTTCCCGTTGAAGGACGAGAAACCCATCAACGAGCGGCTCGATATCGTGGAGTACTATTACCGTGAGCCAGAGTTCCGCGAGTGTCTCGACGAGCAGTTGCACAAGATCGGTGATCTGGAGCGTATCATCTCCAAGGTGGCTGTTGGCAGGGTGTCGCCACGCGAGGTGGTGCAGTTGAAGGTGGCCCTGCAGGCCGTCCAGCCCATCAAGACGGCCTGTCTCTACGCCAAGAATGAGGCGCTGAAGCGGGTAGGGGAGCAGTTGAATCTCTGTGAGAGTCTGCGCGACAGGATCGAGAAGGAGATACAGAATGACCCGCCACAGTTGGTTGCCAAGGGCGGCGTGATCAAGGACGGTGTGAATGCCGAACTCGATGAACTCCGCAGCATTGCCTACAGCGGCAAGGACTATCTGTTGAAGATTCAGGAGCGCGAGGCCCAGCAGACGGGTATCGCCTCGCTGAAGATAGGCTACAACAACGTGTTCGGCTACTACCTCGAAGTGCGCAACACGTATAAGGACCTGGTGCCGCCGGAGTGGGTGCGCAAGCAGACGCTGGCTCAGGCTGAACGCTATATCACGCAGGAACTAAAGGAGTACGAAGAGAAGATTCTGGGGGCAGAGGACAGAATCCTGAGCCTCGAGGCCAAACTCTTCAATGACCTGGTGCTCTCGATGCAGGAGTTCATTCCGCAGATACAGATCAATGCCAATATCATCGCCCGCCTCGACTGTCTCTTGGGCTTTGCCAAGGCAGCGGAGGAGAACAGTTATATCCGTCCGGTGATTGACTCGTCAGAGGTGATAGACATCAAGCAGGGGCGTCATCCCGTGATTGAACAGGAATTACCTTTGGGAGAGCGTTATGTGCCAAATGACATACTGCTCGACAACGATCGGCAGCAGATCATCATCATTACAGGTCCGAATATGGCTGGTAAATCGGCGCTGCTGCGTCAGACGGCGCTCATCGTACTACTTGCCCAGGTTGGTTGTTTCGTGCCCGCAGAGGCCGCGAGAATCGGTCTGGTGGATAAAATCTTCACCAGGGTAGGGGCTTCGGATAACATTTCGCTTGGAGAATCCACGTTTATGGTGGAGATGACGGAGGCTTCTAACATCCTGAATAACGTCTCTTCGCGCTCCCTTGTGCTCTTTGATGAATTAGGCCGAGGCACCAGCACCTACGACGGTATCTCTATCGCCTGGGCCATCGTGGAGTATCTGCACGAGAATGCCAAAGGTCATCCCCGCACGCTCTTTGCCACGCACTATCACGAACTGAATGAGATGGAGAAAAATTTCTCCCGCATCAAGAATTATAACGTCTCTGTGAAGGAGGTTGACGGCAAGGTGATCTTCCTGCGTAAACTGGAGAAGGGTGGGAGTGAGCACTCCTTTGGTATCCATGTGGCTGAGATTGCCGGTATGCCTCGCTCAATTGTGAAGCGTGCCAACGTGATTTTAAAGCAGCTGGAGGCCGATAATGCTTCTGTAGGTACGGTAGGCAAGCCAACGGCCGAAATTGCCGCTTCTCGTGAAGGTATGCAACTCTCGTTCTTCCAGCTCGATGATCCTGTGCTTTGTCAGGTGCGCGATGAGATTCTCGGCCTTGATGTCAATAACCTTACTCCCCTCGAAGCCCTCAATAAG
>FLNY01004388.1_pt1 | contig 34443 bp, 23 predicted proteins | sample 1140381 | NCBI WGS metagenome assembly FLNY01 (sample SAMEA3878172, study PRJEB12797) | bioreactor metagenome | biome: Moose rumen | place: Sweden | collected 2011-10 | reverse complement strand
AGAATCTGTGTAATCGAGCGAATAACTATGAGCTCAACAATTCTGATAAAAGTCCATCTCATCAGTGAAATCTGTGTTCATAAACTGAAATTTTAACATGCGAAACTTGTGTCCTTTACTTAAGAATAGCAGCTTTTGCCGTCTCCGCCAGCACTTTAGCCCCTTTCTCGTTCGGATGGATCATGTCGGAAGTAAAGAGGTCGGACGAAGTGGCGGTCGGCGTGTGGAAATCCACGATTTCCAGTTTGTTTTTCTTCGCCACCCGGTCGATGATCGGGATAATCTCACCGGTGATGACTTCTTCGCGGATGTTCCACTGCCGTTTCCAGGCCTTGGCAGGATATCCAAGGATGATACGCGGCTTGCTCTTCAGCGCCTTCAACTCGTCGATCATTTTTTGCAAGTCTTTCTCATACTGTTTGGCGTTCCAATTCTCTGTCTTACTGTCGTTCGTGCCAAGCTTGATGATGACGATATCGGGATTGAACTCCTTGCAGTCTTTCCATGCGTATTCGTTCATATACGGATGATCGCCGGTGGAGAGCATCGTGCGGGCACCCAGTCCGAAATTACGCACATAATAGCCGTTGCTCAGCATCTGCTGCAACTGGGCCGGATAACCACGTGTGGCGGAGAGGTCGATGCCAGATCCGAACGTGATGCTGTTGCCCACACAAGCCACCTTGATGGCATCGGCTTTTGGCGCCTGCAGTTTCTCGAGCCAGCTTTTCAGCGTGTTGCGCGCCTCCTCATAATAAGGGAAGTTCTCCGGACGCCATCCATGTCCTCCCATCGGGTAGATATGCATGGAGGCCGGGATATGGTTCTTGCGCAGCGCCATATAATAAGGCACGCCGTTGGTGAGCGGCGGCACCACGCGGTCGTCGTCCGACATGATGATGAAGGCAGGCGGCGTGAAGTGGCGCATCACCTTGTTCTCGTTTGAAAATTCTTTGATCAGGTCTTTGTCATCCACGTCTTTGCCGAGGAAGTTCTCCGACGACCCGCGGTGTCCCTTCGTCTTGTCCATGCTGATGACCGGATAATAGAGAATCTGGAAATTCGGCCTTGCCGGTGTGTCAGCATGAGTGGCGATGGTGGACGCGAGGTGTCCGCCAGCCGAGAAGCCCTGGATACCCACGTCGTTCGGGTTGATATTCCATACTTTCGCACTGTCTCTCACCGTGATGATGGCATGCTCCGCATCGGTGATAGGAAGCGAGCGGTCGCCCTTCGGCAGCCGGTATTTCAGCAGGATGAAAGCCACACCCATATCGTTGTAGAACGGAGCCCAGCTGGTGCCTTCCAGCTCCATGCTCAGGTGGCCGTAGCCGCCTCCCGGGCAACAGACCACAGCACGTCCCGTGGCCTTGTCGGCAGCCGGCAGATACACATAAAGTTTAGACGCTCCGTCCTTGGAGTTGTCCATTTCAAAATAGCGTTGTGCGTTCGCACTCACCACAGTGAACAAAGCGAACAGAATCAAGAGTTTCCTCATATATTTCAATTGTTTTGGTTTTCTATTGCAAAGTTAATGATAAATCTTCAGAATTAAAAATAAGCAGGAGATTCTTTGATTTTTGATTTCGTATATCACTAAACTCGGAAAAAATTCATAAATTTGCGAAAACATTCAAAAAAAACATAGAACAATGAAAAAAATCACACTTTTTCTGGCTGTGGCCATGGTGATGGTCCTTACAGCCTGTGGCGACAAGAAAGAGACCGAGAAAGCTGCCGATGTGGATATAACAAATTCTGTGATGACGCAGTATGAGAACGACAATCTGAGTTGCAGCTATCCTGACTTCCTTACTGAGAAGCAGGAACTGGGTGATTTGCTTGTGGAAAGTGCGGACAAGAAAATCCATCTCGACATGAATGTCTATCCTGTGGAATTTAAAGAAGGTGTTCTCGAGACATTGGCCAAAAACTATGGCAAATTCATGGAAAACGAGCAGTTCAAGCCAGAACAGCCTCAAATCGAAGACAATATTCTGATACTCAAAGGTGTGAGAAAAGGAAAAGTAAAGACCAACATCACCGTTATCAGCGAGAACGGTAAAAGCGCCAGCGGCTATTTCATCTATCCGAAGAGCAAAGCTGCCATCTGCGACAGTCTCGCCAAGGAAATCGCTAAATCCATCGTACTTAAATAGGCGATAATACGCATTTTGTGTACAAAACCACCCTTTCGCTTGCTTTTTCAAGCAACTTTCACTAACTTTGTATTTGGTTTTTCCTATTGTGGGTTAAACCGCTTATTAAGAACTACGAATTGATGGACAGAAAAGTAAGAGTGCGGTTCGCACCAAGCCCTACAGGACCTCTCCACATCGGAGGTGTCCGCACTGCCTTGTATAATTATTTGTTTGCCAAACAAAACGGAGGAGAGCTTATCTTCCGTATTGAGGACACAGATTCCACACGCTTCGTGCCCGGAGCTGAGGAATATATCATCGAATCCTTCAAGTGGCTCGGCATCAAGTTCGATGAAGGAGTAAGCTACGGAGGCAACTACGGTCCTTACCGCCAGAGCGAGCGCCGGCATATCTATAAGCAGTATGTCGACCAGTTGCTCAACGACGGCAAAGCATATCTCGCATTCGACACCCCCGAGGAGCTTGATGCCAAACGGGCGGAGATTGAGAATTTCCAGTATGACGCCCACACACGTATGCAGATGCGCAACTCCCTCTCCTTGCCAAAAGAAGAGGTGGATCACCTTCTGGCTGAAGGAGCACAGTATGTGGTGCGGTTCAAGATAGAGCCTGGCATCGACGTGCACGTGGACGACATCATACGCGGCGACGTGAGCATCAACTCGTCCATACTCGACGACAAAGTGCTATTCAAAAGTTCAGACCAGCTGCCTACTTATCATCTTGCCAATATCGTGGACGACCACCTCATGGAGGTCAGCCATGTGATACGCGGCGAGGAGTGGCTGCCTTCTGCACCACTCCACGTGCTGCTGTATGAGGCGTTCGGATGGAAAGACACCATGCCGCGGTTTGCCCACCTTCCGCTTCTGCTCAAGCCAGTTGGCAACGGCAAGCTGTCGAAACGCGACGGCGACAAGTTCGGTTTCCCTGTCTTCCCGCTCGTGTGGCACGACCCGAAATCCGGCGAGATAAGCTCCGGCTACCGAGAGAAAGGTTATCTGCCTGAGGCGCTCATCAATTTTCTCGCCTTGCTGGGATGGAATCCGGGCACCGACCAGGAAATCATGTCGATGGACGAGCTTATCCGGCTGTTCAACCTCAGCAAATGCTCCAAAAACGGTGCCCGCTTCGACTATATCAAAGGTATCTGGTTCAACCACCAGTATCTGATGAAGCTTCCTGCAGAAGAGTGGGTGCCTGAGTTCGACAAGATTCTCAAGGAGAACGGCATCGAGTCCACTCCGGAGAAGGAAGCACAAGTGGTGGAGATGATGAAGATGAAAGTCATCGAGTATATCGACCCGCAGAACAACAAGAAGAAGCGCAATATCAGCTTCGTCAGCGATCTCTGGCCGCTCACCAAGTTCTTCTTCGTGGCACCCGACTACGACAAAGATGATAAGTTCATCAAGAAAAACTGGAAAGAGACCAGCTGGAATGAGATGGACGAGCTGGCAGGCGTGCTCTCCGCTCTCGATGACTTCTCCGTCGATAGCATCAAGGAGATGGTGGAGGCATGGGTGGAAGCGCGCGATGTGAAGCCATGGAACGCATGGCGTGTCTGCCTTGTCGGCACCGGTCAGGGTCCCGACATGTATGAGCTCGCCGCTTTCCTCGGTAAAGACGAGACCCTCCGCCGCATGGACCTCGCACTCGAAGCTCTGACAGTTGACGGTTGACAGTTCAAAAAAATAAAATACCAAAAGAGACAAACGTCTTTGCATTCTCTGCATTCTCTGCATTCCCTGCATTCTTTGCATTCTATTAATCTTTTAAGTTCAAAGTTTAAGTGACTTTTTCTGCAGTAGCAACATGGCTCGGTTCGCTCATCAGTCCGAAAGTTAGGAAACTGATAGAGGGACATAATGAGATTCTCACCACCGTACGCAACGGCATCAGCCCCGGCGACCGCATGGTTTGGTTTCATGTGGCTTCGCTCGGCGAGTTCGAACAGGGACGTCCGCTGATGGAGCTGGTGCGGAAGAACCATCCTGAATATAAGATTCTGCTCACCTTCTTCTCTCCTTCAGGGTATGAGGTGAGGAAAAACTATGAAGGTGCGGACGTCATCTGCTATATCCCGTTCGACACCAAGTGGGGCGTGAACCGCTTTCTGAAAGTGGTGAATCCGGAGATTGCCATCTTCATCAAGTATGAGTTCTGGTATTTCTTTCTCTCGGGCATGCATAAGCGGGGCACAAAGATCTATTCCGTCTCCAGCATCTTCCGTGAGGGACAGATCTTCTTCCGGTTCAGGAATGCGGCGAAAGTGCTCCGTCAGTTCGACCATCTGTTTGTGCAAAACCAGAAATCGGTGGAACTGTTGGCAAGTATCGGTATCACCAACACCACCGTGGTGGGCGACACACGCCTGGACCGCGTGATGGAAATCCACAAGGCAGCCAAGGACCTTCCGCTCGTGGAGATATTCAAGAACGGAAAGAAGGTGTTCATCGCCGGTTCCAGCTGGAATCCCGACGAGAACATCTATATTCCTTATTTCCGGAATCATCCAGACTGGAAGATGATTATTGCTCCGCATGAGATTGAAGGAGCACGAGTGGATAATCTCATCAAAGCCTTCGAAGGACGCAGAGTGGTGAGATACACCGATATGGAGAAAATGATGGAGGGGGGAGCCATGGACATGGCAGAACAGATGTTGAAAGACGCCGACGTGCTGATTATCGATTGCTTCGGAAAGCTGTCATCCATCTACCGCTATGGAGAGATTGCCTTGGTGGGAGGCGGTTTCGGTGCGGGTATCCACAATGTGCCCGAAGCCGCAGTCTATGGCATCCCTGTGTTGTTCGGACCGAACAACAAAAAATTCAATGAAGCACAAGAGCTGAAAGAATGCGAAGGTGCGTTCGAATACCATGATGCTCAGTCATTTGCAGACATCATGGACCGCCTGATGAACGACCCTGAAAAACTGAAAGAGGCTGGCAAACGGGCCGGCGACTATATACAGTCGCACACCGGTGCCACCCTCAAATGCTACCACGCTATCTTCGGAGTATAACCTTTTAACAGTCAACTGTCAACTATTTATACCATTCCGCATACATGATATAGTGGCTGGCAATACCCTGATTAAGTTCCTTAGCCTGCTCAGGATCCACCTTTTTAATAAATTTTGCAGGCACACCGCCCCATAGTTCACCGTCGCCCACCTTCGTGCCCGACAGCACCAGTGCTCCTGCCGCAACGATGGCGCCTTCACCAATTTCAGCATGGTCGAGCACCGTGGCTCCCATACCGATGAGTGCGCAGTTTTTAACCGTGCAACCATGCAGTGTGACGTTATGGCCGATGGTCACATCATCGCCAATCTCAATCGCTGCTTTCTTATAGAGTGTATGCAGACAAGATCCGTCTTGGATATTCACCCTGTTGCCGATCTTAATATAATTCACGTCACCTCTGACAACAGCGTTGAACCAAACTGTGCAGTTATCACCCATTGTCACGTCACCCACGATGGTGGCGTTTTCTGAAAAATAACAGTCCTTGCCGAATTTTGGCGTCAGACCACAAACCGTTTTTATTAATGCCATTTGTATTTTGATCTTAAGAAATTAACGAATGCAGGGAATGAAAAGACGTTTGTGTTTTTTGAATATGAGAATGAGAGAATGTGAAGAGGTGAGACGATAGTCAATTCATTCCTAATTATAACTTAGGCGCCCGCCATGATATTGATGACAGCCACCACATCGTTGATATCCACCTTCTCGTCTCCATTGACATTGGCATTCGGCCAAGTGGCAGTTCCGGCCATCACGTTAATGATGGCCACTACGTCGTTGATATTCACAACACCATCCTCATTCACGTCTCCGATGATGCTTGTCGTTTTATCAGAGTAATACACTTTGAATTTGTCGGCATAGAGATTCATCTCATCGATCACATCCACATCGCCTTCGAACCGCAATCCGAATGTCAGTGTTCCAGGTGAAGAAAGCGAGGTGGTCACACGTACTTCGTATGCCTTTCCCCACTCGCTGGTAGAAGTGACGGCCGCACTGGTTTCGTTGGCAAAGAGCGCTATTCCCGCATTATCGGTATGGACAATTGCGGCAATCGTATATGTGCCGGCTGGCATCTCTTCCTTGCTCTGACTGAGAATAACACCTTCAGCAAGTGTATGTCCGCTCTCGTTCCACCCTTGTAGGGCGATGCCGTCCACCATGTTCGAATGCCACTCGTTCACTTTCACTGGCCACGGACCACTCGACCAAGAGTTGTCGAAATTAATGTCCCATCCCGGACAATTAATCACATAACCGCCCTCATCGGAGTATTCGCAAGCCTCGAAATCGAGGTTGTCAAACTGAGAGGAGATATCTTTCTCTTCATCCGCATCACCAGTAGCAAGAAATTTTTTCAGTGTCATCAGCGCCGCACCGCTGTTGAGCGCATGACGGCCGCTTTTCCAAGTCATTTCCCAGAAACCACGGCTGTCCCATTGATCCATCACTCTGTTATTGCCGTCGGCATCTGCCGCATTGCCGCATTCCTCGGGTTGCCAATAATAGAGTCCCGTCACCCGTTCATACTGTCCCAACATTTCTATCAAGTCTTTCAGGAAGGCAGCCTGCCCTGATGGGGAGAAAGGCCAGGTAGCGCTGGTGTCGTAAGTGGGAGCAGCCACATTGCTGTTATTGAAATAACCGGTCTCCACAATTTGGATTTCCTTCTCTTCGAACGTGTCCTGCAGTTCTTTGAGTGTGGCATTGAGCATAGCCAGAGTGCCATGCCACTGAGGATAATAACTGAGTCCTATTATGTCGTAGTCGTCGAAGCCTGCTTGTCCCACCCAGTCGTAAAAGTTGATGGTGTGGTCGGCACTGACCGTACGTTCACAATGGAGCACAATCTTCACATCTTTGCATACCGAAGCGCGTACTCCCTCTGATGCAGCTGTGAGCAACGCAGCGAATCGTTCTATCTGATTTCTATATCTGTCGTAGGTGCCGCTCATATAGAATGCCTGATTCTTGCCTCCCCCACTTGCAGAGTCCCACAACATGCCGTAACTCACCTCATTGCCTATCTGCACATAGTCGGGAGCCGCACCATAAGCGGAGAGTGCATTCAGCATCTCTGTTGTATAGCTTTTCACCTTAGTTGCAAGAGTGGCCGTAGGAGTGTTGCGGTCGTAACCCCAGCTCTTCGGAATCCACTGAGCGCTCACATCGGTCCAGGTGTCGCTGTAGAAGATATCGAGCAGAAACGACATGCCTGCGTCTTTCACCCTCTTACCCAATTTCTTCACATAATCCAGGTCCTGACAAGTAGCCACATAGGAATCGGCAGACGGGTCGACCAACAGACGCACACGCACGGCATTCCATCCGGCCACGTCTTTCACATAGGTGATGATTCCGTCGTTATAACTGCTATTGATGACTTTGCCGTCGGCATCCAGCCACATGTCGCCCGCTGCCTCGTAGGCCGGCGCCAGACTCAAGTCGCCGCCCACCACTTTCTGGGCGCAGACAACAGAATAAAAGCTTGTGAGAAGCACAAAAATCAGTAATTTTCTCATTGCATCAGTCAGTTTTTCCATTTCGCCTGCAAATTTAAGGCTAAATCGTCAAAACTCCAAAAAACGATACAAAAAAAAGGCATACAAGCCTCAGCCTGCATGCCTTCATAAATCCCCTTCCGAATTCTGTGCTATGTCAGAACCAACCGTCAACTGTCAACTGTCAACCGTCAACTGTCAACCGTCAACTGTCAACTGTCAACCGTCAACTGTCAACTGTCAACTGTCAACCGTCAACTGTCAACCGTCAACTGTCAACTAATTCCCCATTATCCTAGGAGATGGTAACCTGGCGTCCAATCTTCGGAGCCTCCTCTTTCACCACCTTCGGGAGCTCGATGGTAAGCACACCGTTTTCCACCTTTGCCGCGATATTGTCTTTCTCCACATCCTCAGGCAGAATCAGTGTCTGCTCAAATTTTGAGTAAGAGAATTCTCTACGGAGATAATGGGCTTTCTCATCGCCTTCCTTCACCTCGTTCTTGGTTTCGAGCTTAATTCTCAAATCACCTTCAGGATTGATCTCCACATTGAAATCTTCCTTCTTTGCGCCTGGTGCCGCCAACTCAACCACATAGCCTTTCTCATTCTCTATCACGTTGATAGCTGGTGATGTACGGTGTTTTGGTGCAAAGTCAACATCAAAAATGTCGTTGAATACTGCTGGGAGCCATGCTTCTGGCCGTCCCATAGGTCTCATCATGTGTCTCATAATTTTTCCTCCTGTATCGGCAGGTTTTGAAGCCCGCCTTTTTAAATTGTTATACATTCTTTTAATTCGTCATCCGCTTTCGCGAATGCACTAAATTATATACAATCATCATACCAAGAGGGAATGGCTTTTATAAGTGTGTCATTTTGTCAATATTTTATGTCATTTTGTCAAGAAGCTCACATTACTATCATCTGAATCCCCCCATCCCCGCTTTTTGGACTACACTTTTCACTTTTCACTTTTCACTTTTCACTTAATTTTTCGTAACTTCGCAAAAAATATGTAAAAACTTGTAAATTATGGCAAAGAAAGCATTATTGATGATTCTCGACGGATGGGGAATCGGCAACAAAGGAAAAGGTGATGTGATTTATCAGGAACCGACTCCTTACATGGATTATCTGAACGAGACGTATCCACATTCACAGCTCCAGGCATCTGGAGAGAACGTAGGTCTGCCCGATGGTCAGATGGGTAACTCCGAGGTGGGTCACCTCAATATCGGCGCCGGACGTGTGGTTTATCAGGACCTGGTGAAAATCAACCGCGCCTGCCGCGACAACAGCATCCTGAAGAACCCGGAGATTATCAGTGCCTACACCTATGCCAAAGAGAACGGCAAGAGCATCCATCTGATGGGACTCACCTCCGACGGAGGCGTACACTCCAGCCTCGAACATCTGTTCAAACTCATTGATATCGCCAAAGAATATGGTGTGGACAACACTTTCGTCCACTGCTTCATGGACGGCCGCGACACCGACCCGAAATCGGGAAAGGGATTCATCGCACAGCTGCAGGAGCATTGCAACCAGTCCACTGGCCATATCGCCAGCATCATCGGCCGTTTCTACGCCATGGACCGCGACAAGCGCTGGGAGCGTCTGAAGGTGGCATACGACCAGCTGGTGGAAGGCAAGGGCCGCCTCGTCGATGACATGGTGGAAGGTGTGCAGTCGTGCTACGACACCGACAGCGAGGAGCATAAGAACACCGACGAGTTCATGGAGCCGATTGTCAACGCCAATGTTGACGGACGCATCAAGGAAGGCGATGTGGTGATATTCTTCAACTACCGCAACGACCGCGCAAAGGAGATGACCATCGCTCTCACACAGAAAGACATGCCGGAGCAGGGAATGCATACGATTCCTGGACTCCAGTACTACTGCATGACTCCATACGACGCGTCGTTCACCGGCGTGCACATCCTCTTCCCGAAAGAAAATGTGGAGAACACCCTCGGCGAGTATCTCTCTTCCAAAGGACTCACCCAGCTCCACACCGCAGAGACTGAGAAATACGCGCACGTCACCTTCTTCTTCAACGGCGGACGTGAGGCTCCATACGAAGGTGAGGAGCGCACGCTCGTGGCTTCGCCAAAGGTTGCCACCTACGACCTGAAACCGGAGATGTCGGCATTCGAGGTGAAGGACAAGCTGGTGGCCAGCATCAAGGAAGACCGTTTCGACTTTATCGTGGTGAACTTCGCCAACGGCGACATGGTAGGTCATACCGGTGTGTATGAGGCTATCCAGAAAGCGGTGGATGCCATCGACCTGTGTGTGCACGATGTGGTGGAGACCGCCAAAGAAGTCGGATACGAGGTGATTATCATCGCCGACCATGGTAATGCCGACAACGCCATCAACCCGGACGGCACACCGAACACCGCACACTCGCTCAACCCGGTTCCGTTCATCTACGTGACCGAGAACAAGAATGCGACAGTGGAAGACGGTATCCTGGCCGACGTGGCTCCGTCGATACTCCACATCATGGGAATCCCTCAGCCGGCTGAGATGACAGGTAAGTGCCTGATTAAATAGAGTTCTCACATAGAATAAAGAAATCCTAAAACCACGTGGTTTTAGGATTTCTTTATTTTCCAAGGATAATGTCCACCAGAGCGGTGACATCGGCGATGGTGATACGGCTGTCGATATTGACATCCGCCGCTGTATGGTTATATATATAAGGTCTTATGCTATCCTTTCCGAGGATGATGTCCACCAATGCCGTGACATCGGCGATAGTGATTTTCCCGTCGTAGTTGATATCCCCCTTGAGTGTGGAGAGGTTGAGGATGACCGGGTCATTTGGTGGTGCTGCAAGGAGGTCGGACGAGAACGTCAGCTGCTTGCTGGCTGTCGGCTCATATTCCGTCTCTGATGTGTAGTCGTACACACGGAAGTAAAGCGGGTCGGCGTCGGTCGAGTTGCTATGGATACGCAGATAGTCGTCGAGTGCCACCCCACAGCACTGGTCGCCGTTGAAGATACCGATGGCATAATTGGTGAAGTCAGTGACTTGCACTCCGTCCACATAGAGTTGCAGGTAAGACCGCATATCGTACTGGAAGTCACCATAATAGAACACCCATGGGGCGCGGTGAACCGTGAGTGTGCCACCCAAAGCGATGTCACCGAGATCACCATGGACGGCATTACCCATCTGCCCGTAGGCAAAAACCTCTATCGCCCCCGCATTACGCAGGACATATTGATCAGACGACAAGGCACGTACCTTCACTGTGTTCGAGTCGTTCTCCACATAGTCGTCAGCATGGAGCCAAATGGTCATGTCTGTGCCGGATACCGACACAAATCCGCCGCCAGCCACAGTACCTGTGCCTATGGCTTTATAGTTGCCTTTCACTGCCTTAGCCCCGCTGCCACTGACACTGGCCTCGATCCGTCCACCGCTGAGATACATGTCGAAATTGCTCTGCATACCCACAGATCCTGTTCCCGTAACGTTCAGGTTGAGTGTGGTGCCGGTAAGATAGATGATACTGTCGCATTTCAGTCCCTTGCCGTCGGGCTGACTGACATTGGCGTTGATGACGCCGCCGTCAAGATACATCACCCCGTAGTCGTCGCTGTCGATGCCGTCGTCGCCGATACCCGTCAGATTCACGACACCACCGTCCATCCTGAAATAACGGTGCTCATTGTTCGGCTTTCCCTTTCCGCAATGCAGCCCGTCGCCCACTGCCGAGAGGATGTTGATAGTGCCTGTGGATTTCTTCAGCTGCATATACTCCTTGGCAGAGACAGCATGTTTGGTGTTTCCCCTCACATTGAGGATACCCCCACCCTCAAACTCCGGGTGTCCGGAGAAATACATGGCGGCTTTCTGGCCACCGCCTTCACAGTCTTCAATCGAATTCACCGTGCCTTCACCGATCACCACCGCCACTCGCTTGCCTGTCTCTATATCGATGGCAGCGCCTGCCTGGCTGGTGATGTCCACTCCCGCCAGCTCCAACGTGAGCTTATAGGCACCTGTGATGCGCAGAGAGCCGTTATCGGTCGAGCCGGTAAGGCAATAGACATATTCCTCTGTGGTGGTCTGGGAAACCAACGACACGTTAGCGCCGTCAATCGAAGCGGTGACATTGGCTGTAACAGGGATATCGACAGACACGGAGCTGCCTGCGAAAACAATCCGGATGATATCGCCTTCGTCTGCCTTAGTGTCATGGAAAGAAAGCAGACATAATATGATATAGATGGAAAAAAACTGCCTCATCGTGTCTTCAGGATTTTTTTGAACTGTCCTTTGCCTTGACGAATCATATACACTCCTTTCGGCAAAGCGGAGAGTGAGGAGGATAGCCTTCGTCCGCCCAGGTCGTAAATCAGCTGTGGATTACTTTCCGAAAGGTCAGCCGCCATTTCCATGGTTTCGATAGCCACGGCATCGCCTCCCATCCTGCCTTCGTCGTCCACCAGTGTGAAGAGGAACGGCGAGACGAGTGTGCCTGTGATATCGGACTGGAATGTCAGCATTTCCTTGAGTTCATATTTGTTACCGCTCTCGTCGAAAGCCTTGAATCTGAGAGTCTCGCCACCATCGCCATAGAGGCTGAGGAACACCTGCCCGTTGGAATACTGACCGGCTCCCCGGCAGATGCTGTCTGCATAAGCCACAATATCAAGGTCGTGAGTGAGCAGTGGCTGACCGTTCAGCTGCACGCTGCCTATCACACCCATCACGTTCGGATAGGCATGGATGTCGTAGTCATAACGGAGGGCATCAGGCTTTTTGGCTGCACCCTTCCGTAAGCGCACGGACGCATCGGTAGGACGTTTGAACGAAAGGCTCTTGGCATGCTGGGATTTATACATATAGCCGCAGCCTGGAACGAGCGAGCTGAGCGTACCCACCCATCCTTCATCCGCGCTATAGACGGAGAAGCCGCTCTGTCCGATGATGACATCGCCCTCTTCCTGTTTTGAGTTCGACAAGGCATCGGGTAGTGTCTGCGTTCGGGTGAGCGGGTAGCCTATCCAGTTCCATCCGGCCCGCAGGTTTACTGGTGGCACAACATAAGGAACTTGTCCGTCAAACCGGTAAGTATATGGCTCATTCATGGATATCTTGTAGAGCTGTGCAACAACGAGGTTTTTCAGTCGTCCTTCCATTGCCTTAGTCTCAGTGCTGTAGTAAGCCTCAAGTGTCTGACCAAGGATAAAGTCTGCCTCATTCTTAAACGTGTTCACACCGATTGGGTCAGTCAGTGGATGTGACACCCAGTTCCATCCTTCTGCAAGGTCGAGGGTGAAGGTGGTCTGACCGATGTCCATAATGCCTGTGTCAGTGCCTGTGAGTTCATCAGTTGTAAGCAACGTGTTCTGCCGTTCGATCGTCGGCCGTGACATACGGTAGAAGTTGGTACCGCCGTCGGGATAGCGTCCCACCGACTGATCGCCGTCATGGCTCTTATAGGTCAGTCCGTCGGAAAAACCCTGCAGGTCAGGATGGGCGGCAAAGAAACTGGCGTTGTTGGCCACAAACGCATCACTGGAGGTGACCACCACCATCTCGCCGTTGTTATTACCCAGTTTGAACGGTGCATGGAGCTGGGTGACAGGAGTGAGGTTGTCTGCCCACACCACCAGATGCCCGTTGGCCGGGATGATGGTGTTGACAGCGATGTTCGACGGAATCTGATATTTCAACGGGTCATCGATATCGTCACTGATATACAGACCGCCCGCATCAAGGTCAGTATCTGTATTGTTATACAGTTCTATCCAGTCGTTTTTCTTGAAGTGGTCGTTGATATAGATGGTATTGGCAGCACTCACCTCGTTCACCTTCACCGGCATGGCAAGCGCGTCGATCAGCTTTGAGTCGTCGAGTTTCTCGAAGGTGGCAACCATATTGTAGGAACGTGCTGAGAAGTTAAATACCGAGTCAGCCGACACGGTGTTGCCATTGCTGTCTATCCATCCCGCAAACCGGTAGCCGGCGGGAGCCTGGGCAGTAAGTGTCACCGGCAGGAAAAGTGTTCCCGAGAATTTCCCGGTCGGCACATCCAGACCGTTCACCTGCAGGCATGCCCCGTCAATGTTGCTGCTCAGACTGACACTGTTTCCACTGGCAAGTCCGAAATAATTCCGCATGTTGTTCACACGGGTATTGCTGTCACTTGTTGTGATGGTGTTGATTAAGCTGTTGGCAGTTCCCGAAGGTGAATAACCGTCGAATCCAAGCGCCGTAGTGGTGAGGCTCACCATCTCATTGATAATTGTTTTGCAACGGCCCGGTTCGAAGATGCTGCCGCCGACAAGGCAGAAGGTGTCGACAAACTGCTTCTTGAAACCCTCATGGCACAGCATATTCAGGAAGATGTCGATGATGAAATTCTTGCCTGTGTCGTATCGGCTGTCATTCAGGCTGTTTCTTAAGGATGACAGCATATTGGTGGTGCCGAAGGCGGCATCCACATCGAAGAATACCATATGGAACTTACCTCCATCCTCCTGAGAGCGGTAACCTTTGATATTATTGCTGTTGGTGGCCCAGTCACCACTGCCGAGATAGCACTGGAGTGCCATATAATTGCAGTATTCATCGATGTCCACCAGTTTGCATATCTCCTCATAGATGACTTCATCCTCAGGATTGTCCGCCAACTGCTCCGCCAGCGACATCCATCGGCGGAAGGCAGTGTCGTTTCCTGTCTTCTGCACATAGCCGTCGACATAGTTTATCTCAAACTGGTCCATCAGGTCGGTGTCGATTCCATAGTTGGCATAGCCGTTGTTCTTGTTGCTCGGCTCACGGATATTGAACATGAACTGGTAAGCGCCGTTGATAAAGATATGGGCGGGCTGCCATGACTGCAGGTCCACATGCATACCACTGAGCTGCACTATCTGATGGATGGCAGCGTCCTTGATACGGCAATAGTTGTCGTTACCGCCATTGCGGATCATCACACCTTTGTTCTTTATATATGGCTTCTGGTCGAAGAACGAACATCCCAGGAAATTCTCACCCTCGTATTGCTTCTTGGCTGTCAGACGGAACGAGCTGGCAGGATAGAAATGGCGGCTCCAGCCTCCCGACACCTCGAAGTCACATTCCTGCGAGAGCGCCACTGAATATTCGCCCTGATCGTCGGGCACGAGGTATTCGAAGTTCACCGGCCGTTCCCAGCTGCGGTTTTTATTGCTGAACGCATTGTTGTTGCCAGATGTTCCGTTAGTACCGTCCACATAGGCTCCGATGGTCTCATCATAGAGGTTGTCGTTGTCAGTCACAACAGACACAATCGGAAGGTAATAGTCTTTGCTTCTGTAGATAAAGCTGCGGGTGACCACGGCAGAAGGGAGGTAACCGTCCTGAAACAGGCGGAAACGGTATATCTTCGAGCTGCCCGACACATAGAACTGTCCGGTGGTGGACACCTGTCCGTTCTGAAGCGTGGGTGTGCTGCCGTCGGTGGTATAGATGAGGGTGGTACCTGCCGGAATGGCTACGTTGAATGTGAATCCGTTGGTAAAGACGGTGGCTGCCTTATCCACTTCGGGCGCAGACAGACGTTCGGTGGCGAACGAGCTGCCGTTGTTGGTGGCTTCCGGACTTGGTGTGGACGTACGGCTCCAGATGGTTCCGCCGTCAGTGGTCCGCGCATAGCTGGTACGAGGTATAGCGGCAGGATAGGCTTGTGAGAAGAGGAGCGTACCCCTGTTGTCACTCACATAGAGCGTACCACCGTCATAATTCAGTTTGAAGTCCACCTGCTTGCAGGCTTGGTCGCTGAACTGCTGGATGCCTGTGTCATAATGGTCGAACCATATATTCTTGAACCCACCGGCTTTCACCACGCCCACATCAGCGGGGAGATGGTGTTTCTTCAGGTTCGAGGCATCGTCGCTCAGCCACAGGTTGCCAATACTGACATCTGAGGCGGTAGGGTTATATAATTCCACCCATCCTCCGTAGTTGAACGACGGGTCGATAAACATATCGATGTTGGCTGTCTGTATCTCGTTAATCACCAGTTTTTCCGGATGGTTCTCTGCCACGGTGACGGTTGCGGTGGCCTTCACTGATGATGCGATGGCAGTAGCGGTGATGGTGGTCGTACCTGCCCACTGGCCTGTCACCACCCCGTCGCGGTCAACGGTGGCGACAGTCTCATCGGCACTGCTCCACACCACCTTGTTGAAATAATCCTTACCACCTGTCACCGTCGCGGTCAGCTGACAGGAGCCTCCGATTGTGACGGTCTGACTCGCAGGGCTTACGCCGACCACAGTGACGTCGCTCGTCTCCCTCCCATAATAGGTGAGACGCACATTGTCGGACGCCATCCAGTTGGCATTGGTGGTGGCGAGGGTACGCACTCCCAACACCAGTTCATCTCCAGTATGATAGAATGTGAGGGTGAAATGTTGCGGCTGTCCGTTCTGAGAATAGACAGACTCCGTATATCGTGTCTGATTATCCACAAACAGGAAGGCATCGGTGGCATACTGGCTGATGCCGCTTGCGTTCTGGTCGCAGGCGATGATATCTGCCTCCAGCTTGTATTTCCCTTCTTCCAGTCCGGTGATAATCTGATAGATCAGGCCTTCTCCCAGGGTTTGTCCTGTTGGAATCCACGCTTCTGCAAACTGGTTGATGCGGATGGCGCCGTTCGAATAGGATGCACCCTGATAGCCCTTGTTCTGTGCACCGGGCCAATCCACGGTCCATCCGTTGATGCTTCCGTCGAAATTCGGGTTGACAATCAGGTCAGTCACATCGACACCGCCTCCCATCGCTATCGACAGCTGACTATATGCTTCGGTAAGCTCATCTTTCGTGCTTCCTTCGTTTGCATAGACAGCACCGGCGCTGGCAGTGTCCACCCCGGCATCTTCAGCCTCCAGCAGGAGCTGGTAAAGCTGAGTCCTCACATGATACACTTCTATATCGGACTGTAGCACATACTGCCAATTGAGCTGGTTGCTTCCGTCGTCGGCAAGCATAAACAGACCCACATTGGTGCCCAGTGAACTTCCCGACTGATTTTTATCTGTGTTGGAGGGATTCCACCCCAGATAGTGGTCAGATAGCGTGGCATACCACTTACTCCCGCTCGGCACACCGATTCGGAACGACCCGTCGGACCTGCTTACCATACTGAAATAACTGCAGGTGATGTCCTGGTTGTTATAATCAGTATAGACATTGCCTGTATTGTCGTCAACAAACAGATAGCCAGTGCTGCCGGCCTCACTGGAGTGAAGCCTGTAATAGGTGCCATAGGATTCCACGGTATAAATCATGGCAGCTCCCACATCATCGGTCAACGCAGCATGGGTGCCCCAGGTAGTACCTTTGGTCAGATACATCTCCTTCTCTGGCAGATAGAGATAAAGTTCGGTGTCGGTGGGTGGCAGCCCGGTATGGATGCTCATCTTCGGTGGCAGCCATGAGGAGGCATAAGCCGAAGAGCAAACCATCAGCATCATAAGAAGAAAGAAGGAACGGAATTTCATTAGTGCTCGGTTTAGGTCAGAATAATCGTCACCCCTCTGGCAGCTTGGGCTCCATAGACGAGGGCAGACTCGATGTCGGCGGTCTTGCTCGGTCCGCTGATGAAGGTACCGAACTTATACTGCCGGAAATACTCTTTAGAGGCATCGATTCGGGCATAGGCCTCATGCATGTTGTTGACAATCTTCGAGGCATCGAGCACAATCACAAGGTATTCGGAGGCAAAGCAGATAGCCTTCTCCTTCATTGTCTGAGGAATCCAGACGCAGGCATTCTCCGCCACGCCTATCTCCCCCCTGATCACGCCCGCGTCCACCTTCTCAAGCTCCTGTGCTTCTGCCACGGTGTCGGGGTTGAGGTCGGCTTTCACCCCTTCGAGGTTGCTGGCAATGATTTTAGCGTCGGGATAAGCCTGGCGGACTGCCTCATTGAGGTCGCCGCCTGCCGGAAGCTCGATGAGTTTCGCACCGGCAGTGGTGGTGGCTTTGAGCTTGAACTGCTCCACCGGGTCGTCGTAGGTGATGGGACTGAGTCCGCTCAAGTCGGGCTTCTCGTAAGTCTCATGCGTATTGGCCCGCAAGGCGGCAAGTATCTTATCTCTTGATGATGACATAGAATGAAGTGAATAGTGAATAGTGAATTTTCTTATGCTGACGGGTATAGTACTACTTCCAGGGATTCAGCTCACTCAGCTCCCCCTCTCTGGGAGGGGGTTGGGGGGAGGCCTTTTTTCCATTGTACATGGAACGACTCCTTCGGGAACTTGAACGTCTCGTGGCCATAAGCCCAAGGGTTGAGCTTACTGTTGACGAGCCAGTCTGGCATCATGTTCACCACTTTCGACATCTTCAGCGTGTTGACATACAGTGCCGGATGGGAGAAGAGGAACTTCATGCCGCCCGATATCAGCTTCTTCATGCGGTCGGCATGGCCGAGGCTGTCGAGCTCCTGCCGCCAGCGGTAAATCTGGTGGGAGAGGTCCACCCGCACCGGACATACGTTGTCGCACGAGCAGCAGAGGGAGCAGGCCGACAAGTTGTCGTAGTATTTGTCCTTGTCCTTGAGCATACCCAGGTTCACGCCAATCGGACCCGGGATGAAATACGTGTAGCTGTAGCCTGCGGAGCGGCGATAGACAGGACAAGTGTTCATGCAGGCTCCGCACCGCATACATTTCAGCGTCTGCCAGTGCTCCGGGTTGCCGATAATCCGGCTGCGGCCGTTGTCCACCAGCACGATATGCATCTCACCACCCGGACGGGATCCGCGGAAATGGGAGGTATATACGGTGGTCTCCTGCCCTGTGCCGCAACGGGCGAGCAGCCGCTGGAAGACCGCCACCGACTGGTAGTCGGGCACGAGCTTCTCGATACCCATCGACACGATATGGAGTTTCGGTATCGACGTGCTCATGTCGGCGTTGCCCTCGTTGGTGCACACCACCACGTCACCCGTGGCGGCAATACCGAAGTTGCAGCCGGTCATGCCCGCACCTGCCTCCATGAACTGCTGGCGCAGGTGGAGGCGTGCCACATGGGTGAGGTACGTAGGGTCGTTGTTATCCTCCGTGCCCGGTATCTGCTCACGGAAACAGTCGCCAATCTGCTCACGATGAACATGGAGCGCCGGCATCACGATATGGCTCGGCGCCAGGTGCATCATCTGCAGGATGCGCTCACCCAGGTCGGTCTCAATCACCTCCACCCCGTTCGCTTCGAGGTTCTCGTTGAGGTGACACTCCTCGGTGAGCATGCTTTTGCTCTTCACCACTTTCCTCACGTCGTGGCTCTGCAGGATGTCCAGCACGATGCGGTTATACTCGTCGGCGTCGGCTGCCCAGTGAACGTGCACGCCGTTCTTCTTCGCGTTGGCCTCGAACTGCTCAAGGTATTCGGCCAGATGGGTCTCCGTATGCCGCTTGATATTGTCGGCTGCCTCGCGCAAAGCCTCCCACTCGGGCAGGTCGTGCGCCATCCTGTCGCGCTTCTCACGCACCCCGAAGAAGGTCTTGTCGTGGCGTTCCACCACCACCTCGTTTCTCAGATACTCTGCTGCCGCTTTTGAATGTCTCGTACTCATAATCCTGCCGCTAATATTTCTGCTACATGAATAAACTTGATGTCCTGCCCCTCCTTCTGAGCCACTCCCCACATGTGCATCAGGCAGGAAGAGTCGGGACCGGTCACATACTCCGCACCTGTGGCGATATGGCGGCGCAGCTTGTCATAGCCCATCTTTGCCGACACGGCGGTCTCCTCCACGGAGAACATACCACCGAAACCACAACATTCGTCGGGTCGTTCGGGTTCCACCACCTCGATACCGTCAACCAGTTTCAACAAATCGATAATCTTGTTGAATTTCGGGATGTTACGCTCGCTCGGTGATGACAATCCCAGCTCACGCACCCCATGGCAGGAGTTGTGCACGCTCACCTTATGGGGGAAGCGCGACGGCAGATGGTCCACCTTCAGGATATCGTGCAGAAACTCCACGAGATCGACGGTCTTCTGTGCCGCCAGACAGTCGTGGTCAGGTTTCACGCCATGGAGCTGGTCGGGATGGAAGTACCGGACGTATGCCGCACAACTGGCCGACGGGGCCACCACATAGTCGTAGCCCCTGAACAGGTCGTCGTATTTCTCCGCCAGCGGCGCCGACATACGCTCAAACCCGGCGTTGCCCATCGGCTGTCCGCAGCAGGTCTGCTTCTCCGGGTATTCCACCTCCACACCCAGCGAGCGGAGCAACTTATAAGTCGATACGCCCACCTGTGGGTAGAGCGCATCGACATAACAAGGAATAAATAAGCCTATTTTCATATTGAAGTAAGAAGTAAGAGGGAAGAAGTAAGAGTTTTTTTGCGGAATTGCGGGATTTCGGCATACCGTTATTCCGTTATACCGTAATAACGACATTAAACTTCTTAAACCCTTAAAACCTTTAAACTCTTGAGGCTCTTAATATGTGTCGATATACGTGACATGGGTGACGAGATACTCGTCGATACCATGTTTGCCGTCAGCACCGCCGATACCCGACTTCTTCACGCCGGCATGGAAGCCCTGCATGGCCTCGAAATGCTCGCGGTTGATGTAGGTCTCGCCGAACTCCAGCTCACCAGCCACCTTCGCTGCGATATTGATGTTGTTGGTGAAAACAGACGAAGCCAGTCCGTATTCGCAGTCGTTGGCATAGCCGATCACCTCGTCGAGGGTCTCGAACTCCACGAGCGGAATCACCGGTCCGAAGGTCTCCTCATGGATGATGTCCATATCCTGACGGCAGTCGTCGAGCACAGTGGCGGCATAGAAATAACCCTTGTCGCCCACGCGGTGACCACCGCACAGCACTTTAGCACCCTGCTTGATGGCACGCTCCACCTTCTCGGTCACGCTCTCCAGCGCACGGGCCTCCACCAGCGGTCCCATATCCACGGAGTGGTCTTTGCATGGGTCGCCCACCTTCACGGCCTTCATCTTCTCCACGAGTATCTTGGTGAACGCAGCCTTCACCTCCTTCTGCACATACACGCGCTCCGCATTGTTGCAGATCTGGCCGTTATTGCCGATACGGCTGTCCACAATCCACTGGGCTGCCTTCTCCAGGTCGGCGTCGGCGCAGACGATGGCAGGGGCTTTACCACCCAACTCAAGCGACACCTTCGTGATGTTCTTCGAAGCGGCAGCCATGATGCTCTCACCGGCGCCCACACTTCCTGTCACACTCACGATATCAATCTTCGGCGAACCGGCCATCTCATTGCCTATCACACTGCCTTTACCCGTCACGATATTGATGACACCGTTCGGCAGACCGCTCTCCACGACCACCTCACCGAAAGTGGTGCAGTTCTCAGGGGTGAGCTGCGACGGCTTGATCACGATGGTACATCCGGCAATCAGCGCTGCGCCGGCTTTACGGGCGATTAGGAAGAACGGGAAGTTCCATGGCAGGATACCCGCCACCACACCAATCGGCTTCTTGGTGAGCAGAATCATCTCGTTCGGACGGTCGCTTGGGATGATCTCGCCCTCGATATGGCGCGCGAAGGATGCCATATAGTCGAAATACTCGGCGGTGACATCCACCTCCACTGTTGCCCAGGTGAGAGTCTTACCCTGCTCGCGCATGATGATGTCGATAAACTCCTCGCGGCGCGCGCGGATGCCGTTGGCGAGTTTCTTCAGATAAGCGGCACGCTCGATGACCGGTGTCTTTGCCCATGCTTTCTGGGCGGCGCGGGCTGCATCTAGGGCTTCGTTGGCATCCTCGATGGTGCCTTCCGGCTGACGGGAGATCACTTCTTCGGTCGATGGATTGAGCACATCGATCCATTTTCCACTACGGCTCTCTCTGAATTCGCCGTTAATGAGCATTTTCAAGTCTTTCATAATTCTCGTTTTTAAGGCGTTAATAATTAGTTTTCCGATTTGTCTGCTAATTTAGGAAAAATCGGAATGAAATCAAAATAAAGCGACTAAAAAATCGAGATATCCATGAATTTACCATAAATTTGACATTCTAATGATTCGTTCGCTTGCGCTCAGTTGATGGTCGGCTAATTATTCGAATTTACGAATTTTGGTCGCTGACGCGACATGGATGGGGATTGTGCTTCGCACAAGAAATTAAGCTAAAATTTATAATGAAAATTAAGCTAAAATATTGAGCTGACGCTCTGAGTTTTTCTTCATAATGTCGTTACACTTGTTTTTACTGGTGTGCCGCTAAATCTCACTTTTTTACCACTTTTAGCAGAATCTTGGAATGCCAATCCTGCTTATAAAATTATAAAACTCCGCTTTTAGCTATAATAGCATAATTGAAGTTTCGGAAGTTAAAATGGTGTTTTTTAAACACAGATTACACTGATTTAAAGATTTATGTAGTTCTGAACTTTATGTTCCATGAAATTCCCGCGCCATGGCAAATCTCAAGCAAGTTTGGCTTTGCTCATTTGGCTTAATCGGAATTTTGAGAGCTCATTATTCATTCGCCCGATTACACTGATCCTTTCCCTCTTATATAGAATTCAACGAAGTTAAATCGAAATCGTTCTTGTAACGATTTCAAAATTAAAGAATCAACAGAAAAATTTGCAATCTTTGTTTGGAAATAAGAAAACAGCTATTAAAATACATTGACAGAAAGTTGAATAGCATAATTAAATAGTACTCATAAACTGATAAAGAGTAAGAGCGAGATTAGCAAAATTTAACGAGAATTATAATTATTCGCAACTAAAAATTTTTTTCATTGACGCAGATTGGCATTAAAACGTATTACCTTTGCAAAAATATATTGTGATAGATTTGTTTTATCCAAATTTGGAAATAATGCAATAAAAATGTTGATAACTTATAGAATTAAATATTGGAATTATAATTAAAATATCTTAATTTTGCAAATTAAGGATTAACTATTAATGAGATAAAAAATGGCTAGCGGAAAACAGGTAGAAAACGGTAAGGCATTTGAATATGCTATTGCTAAAGTCTATTGTGAATACCTCAATGCATGTAATATAAAAGCTGTCCTTCTAGAAAATGAAGCAAGCAAACAAGCTGAAGAGTATTACAATCGATTTGAGCAGAATGAGCAAAGTAAATTTGATTATGCAGCAAAAGAAACAATAGCAACTATGCTTAAAATTGAGCCAGGATTATGTTCACAGCGTAATGAGTCAGATATTCTCCAAATTTATCTGCAGAAGGATCAAGAAGGTGAAAAGGGAGATGTTAGAGATGTTATATTTTCCAGAAATCATCCTGCATGGGAAATTGGTTTTTCAGCAAAAAACAATAATGATGCTGTTAAACATTCCCGTTTAGGCAAAAACTTAGATTTTGGTAAGGTTTGGATGAATACCCCATGTTCTCAAGAATATTGGGATAAGATTAATCCCGTTTTCGATTATCTAGAAGAATGTATCTCACAAAAATTAAAATGGGGGGACCTTGGCACAAATAAGAGAGAAAAAGTTTACCTTCCTTTATTAACTGCCTTTCGAAATGAAATAATAGATTTAACTTCAAATAATGAAGACATACCAGAATTACTCATTAAATATCTTATCGGTGACTTCCCATTTTATAAGATTATCAAAGATGATGCTCATCATTTGGTGATAGTTAAAGCCTTTAATATTAATGGTGAATTAAACAAAACTGTGAATGGTGTAAAATCAAAATACAAAACCCCAAAAATAAACCTTCCGACACGTATTGTCGAATTTGAATTTAAAAAAGATTCAGACACAACTCTACATATGATTTTGGATGGTGGATGGGAAATCTCTTTCAGACTTCATAATGCTAGCAGATTTGTCGAGAGATCATTAAAATTTGATATTCAACTACTTGGGAATCCTCCAATTTTATTTACTCAACATTTATTTCAATAAGTATGTCACTGATTAGTTTGTTTAGTGGAGCTGGTGGACTTGATTTAGGTTTTCACAAAGCAGGATTTGTTACAGCAATTGCGAACGAGTTTGACCCTCATATTTGCCCAACATTTAAAGAAAATTTCCCTCAAGTGCATCTGATAGAAGGAGACGTGAGGCAATTAAAAACAGACGTTCTACCATCAGATATTGAAGGTATTATTGGTGGTCCCCCATGCCAATCATGGAGCGAGGGTGGTGCTAAACGAGGTATAGAAGACCCTCGTGGTCAGTTGTTCCTTGAATATATTCGAATATTAAAAAATATTCGTCCATTATTTTTTGTTGCTGAAAATGTTTCAGGGATGTTAGCTCCAAGGCATAAAAATGCTGTAGCGAATTTTATATCATCTTTCGAAGAGGCCGGATACGATGTCAACCTCAAGATGCTGAACGCCAAGGATTATGAAGTTCCAGAAGACCGCGACCGCATATTTTTCATCGGATTCAGAAAAGACCTAAATATTAAAGACTTTCAATATCCAGAACCTATAAAACCTAGAATTACTTTAAAAGATGCTATTGCCGATTTGCAGGAAACTGCAATTCCAGCAAAAGAGCACAATCACACAAATGGTGATGAATGTTTAATTCCGAATCATGAATATTATGTGAGTGGCTTTTCTTCAATATTTATGTCCAGAAATCGTGTTCGTAGTTGGGATGAACAAGGATTTACAGTTCAAGCTAGTGGAAGACAATGTCAATTACATCCGCAAGCTCCTAAGATGCAGAAAATAGATTCTGACCATCACATCTTCGAACCAGGCAAAGAACATTTATATAGAAGAATGACAGTCAGAGAAGTGGCCAGGATTCAGACATTTCCTGATAATTTCAAATTTATTTATAACGATGTGAATGTGGGCTACAAAATGATAGGTAATGCTGTTCCTGTTAATCTAGCATATCATGTGGCTAAGCAAATAAGACAAACGTTAATAGAGCATGGTGTTCAATTAGATAACAGACCAGAAAAGGAACAAATTGCAGAAGCAACTAAAAGATTATCTAGCAATGTTATTCAATTAGATTTTTTTGACTTATTGCAACAATACCCTGATTATATTCTTAGGAATGATAAAGTATCAGAAGTGGCATTGAATTACGGAAAGAACGTAGATATCCAAGATTCCTTAAACAAAAATGTAATTATAGGTTCTGTTGATACAGATTTCGAAAAAGATTTTCAAGACCAGACTGCGAATAAATATCAAACAGGTAACAGATTTCCCGCATCAGTTAACCTTCAACAACTGAGATATTTTATACCTTATATTAAAGGAAAGGGAATTCGTGATGTATATCAGATAATTTCCATTCGTATTGGGACATTAAATAAGGATAAAAAATCAAAAGAAAATAAGAATCTGTGTTTAGTGTTTGAAATTCAATTTGTCAAACAACTATTTAATGAATACCAAGATATATCACTTGATATCTGGCAATTATTTTCTGAGACTAACTTAGATGAATTACTAAATAGATTTCCACAAAAATAGCAAATTAATTATTTTTTCAAAAAAAGGAGCAACGCTCTTGTGCGCCGCTCCTTTTTCTTTACCATTTTGTGTCCCACAACTTTCCGTTGGTGGTTTCATCTGTGTTGTTATTATCCCTACGGTCTTTGCCGAGGATTTCTCCGCCACCGTATTCACCGCTGACGGTGATGGTCTGGCAAATCATGTCGTCACCCATTGCGGTGCCGGCCTCAATCATTGGTTTTATATATTCTTTTTTCATTGTTTCGTTTTTTGATTTTGTACAACTTATATAAGTTCTACCCACCCATCCCCCTCCCTATGGGGGTCAGCGCGAAATTAGAGCGCTGATTGCGACGGCTTAACCTTTAGGTTAACTAAGGAGTCCCGACTAAAAGGAGGTTGCGGGGGGAGAGGCTTTCTTACTTCACTAAGATCTTTTTTCCGTTCATAATCACGATGCCTTTGTAGTCCTTACCTACACGCTGGCCAGCTAGGTTGTAGATGGCGCCGTTAAGCTGCTCAGCCGGAGCCACAGTCTTGATAGCTGTGGCCTCACCAGGGAGGTAGATGTTGAGCATCTTGGCTGGGTTTACTGTCGGAGTATCACCTTCGCCGGCAGCACCAGGGCCTCCAGTGGCTTCCTCCATCTTGATATACGCTTTGCCCGCAGGAACGTTTGCTGCGGTCTCACCAATATACTGGAACACAGCATTGTCGCCAGATTTTGCGAGCACATACTTCATATAACCGTCTTCTTTTGCAACGGTCTCTGCAGTCAGCACACCAACGAGCAGGTTGCCCTCAAGTGCCTCAGCGGAAGTTGCAATAGGGATATTGTAAGTACCAGCGGCAGTACCCTTCAGAACCAAACCAGTTCCTGCAGGTACAGCTACGTTTGCCTCAGTCAATGTCACAGCATTCTCAGCCACACCGCTTTCAGTCACATAGTAAGCTGTCAGACCCTCTGGCAGATTTTTCAAATCAAGCGCATACTCACTACAGAAAGTAGTGTAAAGAGTTGAACCGATGGTGGCAGGGACGGAAAGATCGCTAGTCTTTATCAAAACAATATAGTCAATATAAAGATTTGAATTATATTCTGTATTATTCATCCAACAAAAACTTGCTCCTTCAGGAATCATTACTCCTTCAATTGTCTTGCTGTGTTCATAAGAACCATTTGTGAAAGACTCTGTTTCACCTAAAACCACATTTGCATCATTAAGACGATATCCATAAGTTAATTTTGGAGTTTGTGTATTAATGCATCCTGCAACAATCATTGTATAAATTCCACCATCAAGAGCAGGTGAATATTCATAACTATTTTTTTGCAATCTTAAAGCACTACCATTAGATAAAAAGTCTTTAGTTATTGTAGCAGCCACTTTTCCACTTAATGTAAAATCTGTTTCTTCAAAGAAATAATTGATATTAACTTGAGAATAAATAATATTAGAAGAGCCATTTTCAGAGAAAGTTCCTCTGTAGTTTGCATTTGTCACAAACCATTGACCCTCCACTTGAATATATTTACTCCATGAAAGCGTTACAGATTCCCCTTCCAGAAAGGTTCCTGATGCAAGGTTAACATTTAATATATTCGATTCTTCATCAACAGCTTGAATAGTATGAGACCACATTTCTGCTTCACGAAGATTAATATTGAGTATATTATCACTTGCACTTAATTGCATACTCATTGTTTGACCATCTAATGCGATATACTTAATATCACCAACCCAAACTGAACTCTCAGCACTTATGGTTGTTCCTATTGCAATATCATCTTCTGACGTAGTTTTTATAATTTCATCATTATATGAATAATTGATAGTATAAGATGTTGTTTCTGCACTCTCATCTTTATCCATTAGTAATGCAGCTACAACGCCACCATATCTTGGAGTTGTTAGAGTTATAGCATCCGCTGAGGAAGTAATCTCAAAGCAACGATAACCAGTCGTAGCGGATAGCGCTTCATTTAAAGTCCCAACATTAACAGTTGTAGGATAACTTGCAGAGTAATCTTGAAGTACAAGTAATTGACCTTTCGTTACAGATATATTCACAGATGCATTTCTTGTTCCAGAACCAAAATTATGCAAGCCCCAAATATTTCCATCACGATAGCGTAAATCACCTTCTGTAGGCAATACATCTGGAGTATTGGTTTGAAAATTATAAAGCGTGTTTACTTTATAGCCTGGCACCTCTAAATTTTCAGTCAAGGTTCTTGTGTAGCCAGCTCCCCACACATTCATTCCCACACTCATCATGCACACGACGAGCATAAGATTTAAGTAAAGTTTTTTCATTTTTAAGTTTTTTGAGTTATGATTAGTAATTAAATTTTCTATTCGCAAGTTATAAAAAGGAGTTAAATCGGAAGTTATAAAAGCAAGTAAAGCACTTCTGCCGGACGATTCTTTTTCCAAAGTAACTTCGAACCGCAATCGAGATGCAAAGTTACAGAATAAAATGACAGGTTGTTCCGGATTTTTGTCCACAAATTTGGTTTTTTGTCCTTCATTTTCACATCGAAAATAACGAAAAAGACGAAAGGGGTCAAAACAAGTGATTTTCGTCCCTTTCGTGTTTTTAGATGTTTAAGGAACTAATACAGGAACTAAAGGAACTATTTGTTGGTCACACAGAACCCATATTGACTCATTATTTTCGTTCCTTTAGTCTTTCCTTAGTCCTTTTCGTTTCCCTAATAAAATAAAATATGTACCCCATGAATAATTCCCGAAATTCCTGAGATTCATGATAACTAACTACACTTTTCACTTTTCACTTTTCACTTTTCACTTATTTTTAGTAACTTTGCAAATGAAATAAAGAAAGGTATGACAATAGAACAAAAAATCGTGGAAGCCGTGATTGACGGCGTGAAAAACCTGTATGGGGCAGAGGTGCCAGCAGAACAGGTGCAGTTACAGAAGACAAAGAAAGAATTCAAGGGACATCTCACCGTCGTGGTGTTTCCATTCGTGAAGACGGCACGCAAAGCCCCGGAGGCTGCAGCACAAGAAATTGGCGGCTACCTGAAAGCCAACGTGCCGGAGGTGGTGGCCGACTTCAATGTGGTGAAAGGTTTTCTCAACCTCGAAATCAATCCAGCCGCATGGATCAGCCTGCTCAACGACATTAACGCCGACGAGCAGTTCGGTTTTGTGAAACCGACGGAGAAAAGCCCGCTGGTGATGATCGAATACTCTTCGCCGAACACCAACAAGCCGCTCCACCTCGGCCATATGCGCAACAACCTGCTGGGCTCATCGCTCGCACGCATCGTGGAGGCCAACGGCAACAAGGTGGTGAAGACCAATATCGTGAACGACCGGGGAATCCATATCTGCAAGTCGATGCTCGCATGGCAGAAATGGGGCAACGGCGCCACACCGGAGAGCACCGGCGTCAAGGGCGACCACCTCATCGGCGACTTCTACGTGGCGTTCGACAAGCACTACAAAGCAGAATGTGACGAGCTGGCAGCCAAATATACCGCAGAAGGGATGGATGCCGAACAGGCCAAGGAACGTGCCAAGCAGGAGGCGCCGCTCATCAAGGAAGCACACGACATGCTCGTCAAGTGGGAACACAACGACCCGGATGTGCGCAGCCTGTGGAAGATGATGAACGAATGGGTGTATGCCGGATTCGACGAGACCTACAAGCGCATGGGCGTGTCGTTCGACAAGATTTATTATGAGTCGGACACCTACCTCGAAGGTAAGGAGAAGGTGATCGAAGGACTGGAGAAAGGGCTGTTCTACAAGCGTGAGGACGGCAGCGTATGGGCCAACCTCGAAGCCGAGGGACTCGACGAGAAGCTACTCCTGCGCAGCGACGGCACATCCGTGTATATGACCCAGGATATCGGCACCGCCAAGCTCCGTTTTCAGGACTACCCTATCGACAAGATGATCTACGTGGTGGGTAACGAGCAGAACTACCATTTCCAGGTGCTCTCCATCCTGCTCGACAAGCTGGGTTTCAGCTGGGGTAAGGACCTCGTGCATTTCTCCTATGGCATGGTGGAACTCCCTAACGGCAAGATGAAGTCGAGGGAAGGCACCGTGGTGGACTCCGACGAGCTGATGCGGCAGATGGTGGACAGCGCCTATGAGGCATCCAAAGAGCGTACCAAGCAGGTGGACATACCGGAGGATGAGGCGCGCGGGATAGCCGAGAAAGTGGGAATGGGCGCGCTCAAATACTTCATCCTGAAGGTGGACGCACGCAAGAACATGCTGTTCAACCCAGAGGAGAGCATCGACTTCAACGGCAACACAGGTCCGTTTATCCAGTACACCTACGCGCGTATCAAGTCTGTCCTCCGCAAAGCTGCCGACGCCGGCATCCAGATACCGGACACCCTCGACGGCAACATCGCCATATCAGAGAAAGAGACCGAGCTGATCCAGAAACTCAACGGCTTCACAGCGGCACTGCGGCAGGCAGGGCAGGACTACAGTCCGTCGGGCATCGCCAACTACTGCTATGAGCTGACCAAGGAATACAACCAGTTCTACCACGATTTCCATATCCTCAACGAGGAAGACGAGCAGAAGAAGATTTTCCGCCTCGTGCTGTCGAAAAACGTGGCGAAAGTGGCACAGCTGGGCATGGGACTCCTCGGCATCCAGATGCCGGAGAGGATGTAGTGTTTAGTGTAGAGTTTAGAGTGTAGAGTTTAGGGTTGATGTTGTACGGTAGCCCACCTGCTGTAGGGGCTGGTTTTATACCTGCCCGTAAAAAACGTCTCATATTCTTAAAAAAACGAAACGATGGACAAATTGGTGAATCCGCCTGATTACAGGAACGACACGGTGCTGCCACTGCCGATGGAGGTGGAGGCGAACGCCATCGCGGTGGATGCCGCCTGCAGCGGCAATCCCGGACCGATGGAATATCGCGGCGTGGATCTGCAGACCGGACAGCAGGTCTTCCACTACGGACCGGTTCAGGGCACCAACAACATCGGTGAGTTCCTCGCCATCGTACATGCCCTGGCGCTCCTGCGGCAACAGGGCTCAGACAAGACCATCTACTCCGACAGCATCTCCGGCATGGCATGGGTGCGCAACCGCAAAGCCAAGACCACCCTGCCGATGACCGACGAGAACGCCAGACTCTGGGAGGTTATCTTCCGCGCCGAACGATGGCTCCAGACCCACACCTACCGCAACCGCATCATCAAATGGGACACCGACAAGTGGGGCGAAATCCCCGCCGACTTCGGCAGAAAATAGACTTAAAACCATAGTCTAAACAAACGTCTCTGCATTCTTTGCATTCTTATAAACAATGAAGGAATTTTTCAGAATCATGGGGCGCTATTTCGCGCCATACAAAGGCTATGTGGCCGGCACATTGACATTCAATGTGCTGACCGCCTTTTTCAATGTGTTCTCCTTCACCCTGCTCCTCCCTATCCTGAATATCCTCTTCAAGACCGGCAAGGCGCCCGACACCGTGATGTCGCTCTCCGACGGCTCACTCAAGGACGTGCTGATGAACAACCTCTCCTATTACTCACAACAACTGATTAACCAATACGGAGAGGCCACCACCCTGCTCTTCATCGGACTGGGACTGGCGCTGATGACACTGCTTAAGACTGGCAGCTACTTCGCCGGCAGCGCCTGCCTCATGCCAATCAAGACCGGTATAGTCCGGGATATCAGAGCCAATATCTACCGCAAGATCCTTGCCCTGCCGCTCGCCTTCTTCTCCGAAGAGCGCAAAGGAGATATTCTGGCCAGGGTATCTACCGATGTCAACGAGGTGGACGCATCCATCACCAGCTCGCTCGATATGGTCATCAAAAACCCTATCTTCATCATCATCTACGTCATCACCCTCATCACTATCAGCTGGCAGCTCACGCTCTTCACCCTGCTCGTCGTGCCGTTCATGGCGTTCGGCATCGGACGCATCGGAAAGAAGCTGAAGAAGAAGTCGCTCTTCGCCCAGTCGAAATGGAGCGACGGACTGAGCCAGATTGAGGAGACCCTGGGCGGACTGCGTATCATCAAGGCATTCGTGGCGGAGAAGAAGATGGAAGACCGGTTCGTGAAAGTGAACAACGAATACCGCACAGCAGCCCTGAAAGTAGCCATCCGCCAGGCGGCGGCACATCCGGTGAGCGAATTCCTCGGCACCTGCATGATCGTGGTGGTGCTCTGGTTCGGCGGTTACCTCATCTTCTCAGGCAGCTCCACCATCGACGCGTCCATGTTCATCTACTACCTCGTGATACTCTACACCATCCTCCAGCCGCTGAAAGAACTGTCGAAAGCGGGGTACAGCATCCAGAAAGGGATGGCGTCGATGGAGCGTATCAACAAAATCCTCAACGCTGAGAACCATATTACGGAAGCGCCCGACGCAAAAGAAATCGAAGGACTCAACAAAGGTATCGACCTGCAGAACCTGTCCTTCTCCTACACACCACAGCGGGAAATTCTCCACAATATCAACATACATATCCCTAAAGGACAGACCATCGCGCTGGTGGGACAGTCGGGATCGGGCAAGTCCACTCTCGTGGACCTTATCCCCCGCTACCACGACGTGGAGCAGGGAGCCATCCTGATTGACGGGGTTAATATCAAGGGGCTGAAAATCAAATCACTGCGCTCGCTGATTGGCAATGTGAACCAGGAAGCTATCCTCTTCAATGACACCATCTTCAACAACATCGCCTTCGGAGTGGAAAACGCAACGAAGGAGCAGGTGGTGGAGGCAGCGAAGATAGCCAACGCCCATGAGTTTATCATGGAGAGCGAGAAGGGCTACGACACCATCGTGGGCGACCGCGGATGTAAGCTCTCAGGCGGACAGCGGCAGCGCGTCTCCATCGCCAGGGCTATCCTCAAAAACCCGCCAATCCTTATCCTCGACGAGGCCACATCGGCGCTCGACACCGAATCGGAACGGCTCGTGCAGGATGCCCTCGAACGGCTGATGAAGTCACGTACCACCATCGCCATCGCCCACCGACTATCGACCATCAAGAACGCCGACCGCATCTATGTGCTCCACGAAGGACAGATTGTGGAAGAAGGCACCCACGAGCAGCTGCTCCAACTCAACGGCTACTACAAGAAACTCAACGACATGCAGGCGCTTTAGCGGAGAGGTGAGAGCGGAGAGGTGAGAGTTTAGAGGTGAGAGGATTTCCGGATTATCCGGGCAAACAAAGTTCAAATCTCAAAGTTCAAAGTAAATTGATTCGAAGCATCAACATACACTGTCAGGGAGACAGAAACATGGACAGCGGCATCAGCTGCCAGCACGTCTCCTACAGCTTCACCGACGACTCGTTGGCGATGGCGGTGGTGTGTGAAGCTGCTTCAACACCCGAGGCGTCCAGAGCCGCTGTCGGAGCACAGCTGCTGTGCAACACCACGGTGACGGCTGTGAAAACCTTTGTGAAACAACATAGCCATAAGCTCTTCAAAGGAACACCGTTCACACAGGTGGCAGGCGAGGCGTCCAAAGACCAGAGAATATCGGCAGCAGAACATGAGCTGCGCAAGCTGACTTCCGATATCCGACACAAGTGGACGGAAAAAACAAAGCAGCACCTGCTGCAAAACCCGCTCAGCGGAGAAGAGAAACGCCAAACAGCCACTCCGGAATCACGCTATGAAAGTACGCTCACTGCATACGTGCAACATAAGGACTTCTGGTTTGCGCTGCAGACCGGCAGCGGACGATGCATGACCTTCCATCAGCAGGACGAAGAAGACAGCAGGATTTGGCAGATGCAGGAAACAGAAGAAACCAACGACGGACAACCACAGTTCCATATGGCCTTTGCCACCGACGGCACACTACCCGTGGCGGCCTTCTGCTGCTCGGAGAGCATACTGAAAGCATATAAGAACCCATACAAGCTGGCAAACTTCTATGTTGAGATACTGAAAATCATCCACAAAGACGGTGTGAGCACCGCTCGTCAGCAGCTGCAGGACGACCTCCCGATCCTCTCGCGGATGGGGACGATGGACGACACCGCCATCGCGGTGGTATTCAATTTCGTGAACCTCAAACCCGAGATACCACGCTATATCCTCTCTCAGATTGATTATTTCAACCGTAAGGCCGCACAACAGCAGGAACTCATCCATTTCTTCGTGAAAAGCAGCGAGGTGGCACGTGAAGAGCTGGCTAATGCCACCGACCGGCTGGAAGTGCTGAACAGCAAAATACGATTCCTGGCAAAAGAATACAGAACCGCCACTGGCAAGATGCTGGAGGAAGTGCCTGACTACAGCCAGGACATCGAACTGGGCAAAGAAAAAATTTGAAAAGACAACACCTACATAGCATCTGCATGCTTATCATACTACTGATGAGCCAGACAGCGGTACAGGCGAAGAACTATATCGTCTGCGTGGGAGTGAGCAACTACCCCGGAACGATGATTGACCTGTTCGTAAGCGACAAAGACGCAGAACTGATGACGAACCTCTTCCGACGCAACGGCGATGCTGAAATCCGATGCCTGACCAATGCCGACGCCACCGTGAAGAACGTGGTGAGGGCGATGAATGAGACCTACAGGAAAGCGGGAGCCGACGATGCCGTCATCCTGTTTTTCAGCGGACATGGCATCGACGGAGGATTCCGCTGCTACGACAACGTGCTGCGCTACACCACCATAAACAACTGCATGGCTCAGAGTCAGTCGCTCCGTCGTTTTGTCTATGCCGACGCCTGCATGTCGGGCGGAATGCGAAGCAGCAAAAAACTGCTGCATGACGACGGACAGACCAGCACACTGTTTTTCCTCTCTTCCCGCACGAAAGAACCGTCGCGTGAGCTGCCCAGACTCCAACAGAGCGCCTTCACACACTATCTGGTCAACGGGATGAAAGGACTGGCCGACACCGACGGCGACAGAGTCATCACCGCACGTGAACTCTACGACTACGTGAGCACCAACGTGATGTTTCTCACCGACCGTAAGCAACACCCTGTGATGTGGGGCAATTTCACCGATGAGATGGAAGTGATGAGGTGGTGAGAGGTGAAAGGTGAGAGTTTAGAGAAAGTTAAAGGGTTAAAAAGTTAGATGTCGTACCGTAGCCTATCCGCTGTAGGGCCTTACTTTATGTATGGCCGCAAAACAATGGTTCAAAAGGTTTAAAGTGTTTAAGAGGTTTAAGGCTAAAGTTCAAAGTTCCATTGCTTGTAGAGACGTGGGCATGCCCCGTCTCCCCAGCCGGATGGATAAAGTTCAAATCTCAAATCTCAAAGTTCAAAGTTCC
>FLNY01004840.1_pt1 | contig 34458 bp, 29 predicted proteins | sample 1140381 | NCBI WGS metagenome assembly FLNY01 (sample SAMEA3878172, study PRJEB12797) | bioreactor metagenome | biome: Moose rumen | place: Sweden | collected 2011-10 | reverse complement strand
CCTGCCAGCGGGGGCTGCCTTTTCAATAAAAGTTGCTGGCTATAAAAAAAAGCGGATGGCTCAGATTTTATCTGCGTGCATCCGCTTTTTTATGATTTTCATCCGCGTCTTTTACTTACGGACGAACAATGATTTTCTGCAAGTCAGGACACTTTTCCAAGTCTTTCTTCAAGCCCTCTTCGCGAGCCTTGTTGCGGTAGCTTGGGTCCTGGAATGAATATGTGAAGTTTGTGTGAACATCGTAAGTGCCGTTCATGATTGCGAAAGCATCCTCAGTCATGACAAGCTCTTCGTCTGTCGGGATTACGAAAACCTTTACTTTTGAGTCGTCTGCAGAGATGCAGGTCTCAGCGTTGCCTGTGTTAGCAAGAGCGTTCTTTTTCGGGTCGATTTTTACGCCCATCCATTCGAGGCCTTCGAGAGCCTTTCCACGGATGAGGGCTGAATGCTCACCAACGCCTGCTGTGTAAACGATAGCGTCAACAGGGCCGATTGCAGCCATGTAAGCACCAAAGTATTTCTTGAGGCGGTAACATTCCATATCAACTGCGAGCTGGCAGTCTTTGTCGCCTTTTTCTGCAAGTTCTGCAACATCACGGCGGTCAGCAGATTTTCCTGTGAGACCAAGAAGACCTGATTTTTTGTTCATTGCAGTGTCCATCTCGGCTGGTGTCATGCCAGTTTTGCGCATGATGTAGAATGGAAGAGCCGGGTCCATATCGCCTGAGCGGGTTCCCATTACGAGACCTTCGAGCGGAGTGATACCCATTGATGTATCAAAACATTTTCCGTTTTTAACTGCACACATAGAAGCACCGTTACCAACGTGAGCAATGATTACATTTGTATCTTTCGGAGCTTTGTGAAGAAGAACTGAAGCGCGTTTTGCAGTGTACAGGAAAGATGTTCCGTGGAAACCGTAGCGGCGTGCTGCGAATTTTTCGTACCATTCTTTTGGAATTGCATAGCGGAACTGTGCAGGAGCCATTGTCTGGTGCCATGCTGTGTCGAGAACTGCAACATGAGGAACGTTCGGAAGAACCTTCTGAGCAGCTTCGATACCCATGATGTTTGCAGGGTTGTGGAGAGGTCCCAAATCCTGAACTGAGCGGAATGTCTCCAAAACTTCAGGAGTGACTTTAACAGATTTTGTGAATTTGTCTCCACCGTGGAGTACGCGGTGGCCGACAGCACCGATTACGCTCATGTCTGTGATAACGCCGTGCTCTTTGTCAGTAATAGCGTTAAGAATCAATTCGATAGCTTCTTTGTGGGTCGGACAAGGGCTTTCGAGAACGAATTTGTCCTTTCCTTTTGGTTTGTGTGTGATTACTGAACCGTCCTGAGTAACGCGTTCAACGACACCTGTTGCGAGAACGTCTTTGTTGTCCCAGTCATAAACCTGATACTTTGCGGAAGAAGAACCGCAGTTCAAAGTAAGAATTACCATAAAAATCCTCGATAAAATATGAATTTTAGTTGAATTTATTATAAAATTTTACAGATTTTTTTTCAATTCGTAGCTCTGCACGGAATTTTCGCCAAAACTTTTGGAAGAAAAAAGGTTAAAGGGAAAAAGAAACCTTTCGTAAAAGGTTGCGTTTTCCCTTGTGCAATCTAAAAAAGAACTATAATATTAAAACATTATGAAGAAAGAAAAAAACGCACGGCTCATCACATTCGCTTTATCTTGGGTCGGAAGAAAAAATCTTAAGGTTTTAAAAAAAGCAAGCAAGGATTGCAAAAAAACAGAAGAAGCGACCTTGCGTGGAATCTTGGAGTATGCAAAGAACTCTGAATGGGGAAAAGCCCATAATTTCGCAAAAATTCTAGAAGCAACCACTCCGGAAGATTTATTCAAACGATGGCAGGAAAACGTTCCTCCGCAGAGCTACGAGGATTTGCGTCCCTTCGTAGAGCGGCACAAAAACGGCGAGGAAAACATTCTTTTCCCCGGAAAGCCGATGATGTACGCAACCACAAGCGGAACTACGAGCGCTCCAAAATGGATTCCAATCACCGATGCTTACTACAACAACATCTTCTCAAAGATGTCAAAGCTCTGGCTCTACACTTTCATTATGCAACGCCCGAAAACCTTCTGGGGAAAATGCGTTTCCATTGTCGGAAAAGATGTCGAGTCTCACGCTCCCGATGGTACAGTCTGCGGGTCAGTTTCCGGTGTCACACAGCGCGACTGCCCGGAATTCATCAAAGGCCTTTATTCCGCTCCTTCTGCTGTTTTCTACATTGATGACTACAAGGCCCGAAACTATGCGCTTATGCGAACAGGAATTGAGCAGAACGTCTCTCTGTTCATTACTGCGAACCCAAGCACAGCGATTGAGTTGCAGAGAACGGTAGACGAAAATCTCGACGAAATGATAAAAGACATCGAAAACGGAACCTTAAGCGACAAATTCACCATCGGTGAAGAACAGCGTTCAGCCCTCTGTGCAAAATACAAGCCGAATCCAAAACGAGCGGCAGAGCTTCGCTCTCTCAAAGAAAAGTACGGCAGGATTTTGCCAAAACACTACTGGCCAGACCTCCAGATTCTTAACACTTGGCACTGCGGAAACACTCATGTCTATACCGAAAAAATCGGGGACTGGTACCCTGAGCAGACTTGCTGCCCAGAATTCGGCTATTTCGCAAGCGAATGTCGCGCAGGCCTCGTAATGAACGGCAAAAACGACACGGTTCTGTTCCCGCACATGCACTATTTTGAGTTCGTTGATTTTGACGATATGGAAAATCCGAATCCAAAATTCTTACAGACTAGCGAGCTGCAAAAGGGCAAAAAATATCTTATCTATATCACGACTTATGGCGGTCTCTATCGCTACAATATGAATGACCTTGTCGAAGTCACCGGCTTCTACGGAACGATTCCGACAATTCAGTTCCTGCAGAAGGTAAACGGCATCGTCTCTATGACTGGAGAAAAGATTTCCGAGCGACAGTTCACGGAAGCGGTAAGCGAAGCCGAAAAAGAAACAGGTCTTAAAACACGGTTCTATGTTTCTTTTGCGGACATAAACGAAAGCCGCTACCACTACTACTACGACTTTATGGACGAGAATACGACTCAAGAACAGGCAGAAAATTTTACAAAAGTCGTTGATGCAACGCTCAAGAAGCTAAATGTCGAGTACACGGCAAAGCGGGACAGCTTCCGTGTAAAGGACGGAGTAACTCACATTCTTAAGGCAAACGCTTTTGAAGATTTCAAGGCAGCGTCAATCGCAAAAGGAATGGCCCGTGACGGTCAGTTCAAAATGAACCTCCTTATGCAGGACGACAAGCGCCATGCGATGTTCAAAGAGCTGGTCAAATAAACCTTGACATAATCTTAATAATCTTCGATAATCGTAGACAATTAGGATTTATAGTCTAACAGACTAGTTTTTATATTTAAAGGAGATGCAAATTATGAAAAAATCATTGTTTTTAGCTTTTTCAGCAGCTGCAATGCTCTTTGCTTCATGCGGAACGACTTCAAAGGTTGAAGGCTCTGGCATTAAGGCAGATGCCCCAAAAGTAGGTGCCGCAAAGGTCGTTCTCGATGAATGGCAGGGTTCTGAGCTGGGCGGAGAAATTCCCCAGTGGGTTGTTGAGCTTGCAAACGGAAATTACGGTGAGACAGCTCTTGCAAAGGTTATGCCAGACATTAAAGGCAAAAAGACATTCGTAACAATCGGTTACGGCGACAATCTCGACTTTGTCCGCCAGTGGACAGACCTCGTTGATGTTGAGACAGAAGTAGCAAGCACTCTTTCACGAGTTGCCGCAAAGGCAGTTCAGGCCGAAATGGAAGGAAAGGGCGCAAAAGAAGGTCAGAAAAATGTTGATGCCACAACGACAGAGCAGACCTTGAATATGTACCGAACATCTCTTACAAGCGTTCGATTCAGCGGGCTCGAAAAAACAGCTCAGTTCTGGACCCTCTCTCACAAAGAGGCAGGAAAAGAATCTTACGACTCAAAATATTCATACTATTCTGTATGGACAATCGACAAAAAGCTTTTCGAGGATCAGCTTAAATCTGCAATGTCAAACATTGACGAAACTTCAACTGAAGAAAAAGCACTCAAGGATATGGTTCGACAGCGACTTGCAGAGCAGCTTTCTGTTCACACAAACAGCGATGCAGAAAACGACAAGGCTGACGAGGAAGCCCTTAAATAAGTTTTCTTAAAGAACAAAAAACCCGCTTTTTGTGAAGCGTTTCACTTCATAAGGGCGGGCTTTTTTTTGACTTTTGTTACCGTTTTACCGCTGGCAGCTTCCATCGTGGATTTTTTTTGCAGTTTCGCTGTCAGTCAAAAGCTCTACGAATTTCATTGCGAACTGCTCCGCCGTTCCAGGGCCTCGCCCCGTAAGGACATTATTGTCAAAGACAAAGGGAACATTTTTTATGTGAGTTGAATTTTCCATAACTTCCTCAGCCCAGTCCCTTGTGCCACAATATTCAGCGAGATTGTTTTCCATGCCTGGATAGCAAGTCCACTTCCTATTTGAGAGCATTCCCGCTTTTGCAAGAACTACGGCAGGGGAGGCACACATAGCGGCTATAAGTTTTCCTTTCCGGTCCATTTTTGTCGCAAGCTGAAAGAGATACTGATTTGCCGCAAGATTGCTTGCTCCGGGCATTCCGCCAGGAAAGTAAATTGCGTCCGGCTCTTTTCCGTCCATTTTTTCTATAAAATTCTTAAGGTTTATATCTGCAATAACGCGAATTTTATGACTTCCAGTAACTTCATCTGAAAATTTCTCAGCTCCGTCCTCCGGGACTGAAACGGTTGTGACATCTACATTTGCGCGACGAAGGTAATCGACAACAGTGAATGCTTCGATTTCCTCAAAGCCAGGCGCTAAAAAAACTGCAACATTTGGCATAAAAACTCCTGTAAAATAGATTCTACGACTGCAGGAACAATCGCAGAATGACAATTTTATTCTATCACTAAAATTAAGAAATTCCAGCGAATTCGCTAAAATACCGGATTTCTTTAAAAACTGATGTTTTTAGAACTTCAATACTTTTTCCAACATAGATTTTAGATTTTTTGGAGATTTTCGAGATTCTTTTCATTGAAAAATACAAATATATCTTGTATTATTGAAATATGAAGAATGTTTTGGTTATCGATGCATCAGCGATGTTTCGTGAATATCTAAAAGAAAAGCTTACTGACGAAAAGATTGGTGTCGAAATTGCTGACGCTCAGCGCGATGCCGTACCGAAGCTTCTTTCCATTCTTCCAGACTTGGTAATTTTAAACATCGCCAATTCAGTCAACGATGTGCTAGACTTCTTAAACAAAAAACAGAGCGACCCCAACGGAAAGAAAATCCCAGTAATTATGGCAGGTCCGAAAATTGACCACGATGAAGTTTCCGATTTGGTCCAGTACGGAGTCATCAAATATTTTACAAGGCCTATAAAATTCGACCTTTTCTTTGAATCAGTCGGAAGGGTCCTTCGCACAGCCTTTGCCATTGACCCTACTCCAAGCGTGCTTGACATGCACCTGAACAAAGACATCATCTTCATCGAAATAGCAATGGGCCTTAATCGCGAAAAAATTACACTCTTAAAATACAGGCTCATAGAACTAATCGAAAACAACGAGCTTCACCTTCCAAAAATAATTCTTATGATGTCTGACCTTCGCCTGAGCTATGTAGACGGGCTCAATATGGAGCTTTTGCTTCAAAATATCACTGCGGACAGGCGCATTTTAAAGCGAAATATAAAAATCCTTTCGTTCGATCCCTTTATTCAGAGTTTTATTGAGGGGCATCCTAACTACGAAGGAATTCAAGTTTCAAAGGATTTGTCTTTAGTCCTGAACACGCTGGTAGGTCTTGCTCCTTCCACATCGTCAGATGTTCAGAATTTAATATCTGACAAAATTCTTTCAGTCTCTACGGACAGTGACCAGGGCTCAATGGCAATGCGTTTCCACTCCGACACAGAAGAAGAAAGTGAAAACGACGAACTTGCATCAGGAAATCTTAAAATCGCAATAGTCGACACAGACCAGACGGTGTTGCAATATTTAAAGCGGCTGTGCGAAACATTGGGCGAAGTCGTGCTTTTTTCAAGCTGCAAAACCTTCATACAAGAACTTTCTAACGGAAAAAACAAATACACGCTGGCAATCTCAGGGATGTTCATGCCAGAAGTAACAGGTCTTGACCTGTTGCAATATCTTGTCAACAAACGGATTGACCTTCCCGTAATTATCTACTCAAGCATCGTTCAAAAGGAAGTGATTATGCAGGCACTCAAAATGGGGGCTTCAAGTTACCTTATAAAGCCACAGCCGCAGGAAGTGCTTACACAAAAGATTCTGGAAATCGTAAATGCAAACAGAGAGTAAAAAAAACAAAAAAAAATCAGAATTAAACGACACCACGCGTTTTTTGGCGAACACACTTCACGAAATCCGAACGCCTATTCAGACGATTATTGGGGCGGCGGAGCTTATAAAAACCACGAGCCTTGACAAGGAGCAAAGCGAATACATCAGGCAGATTCAGTTCAGTGCCGAGGGGCTTCTTGAGCTTGCAAACAATATCCTTGACTTTACAAAAATCAGCCAGAATAATTTTAAAATCGAAAACATTCCTTTTGATGTCGCTTATGTAACGGAGCATGTCGTTGACAGCGAAAGCGTAAAGGCCTTCAATAAGGGAGTTGAGCTGGTTCTTGACATTTCGCCAAATGTTCCGGCCCTCGTAACGGGCGACTCAATGCGAATCAGGCAGATTATGCTTAATCTTATAAGCAATGCCGTCAAATTCACAAAAAAAGGCTTCGTTCATGTTGAGCTTGACTATGACAAAAAAGAGGGGATTAAATTTTTTGTCACCGACAGCGGAATCGGAATAACCGAAGAAAACCAAAAAAAGCTTTTTACTGACTATTTTCAGGCAGACATTTCAACTTACCGCCTTTTTGGAGGAACCGGGCTGGGTCTTTCAATCAGCAAAACCTTAGTTTCACTTATGGGCGGAACAATCGGAGTAAAATCAAATCCGACTGGCGGCTCAATTTTTTATTTTACAGTCCCCCTGAAGGCCGCAATGGGTAAAAATCCGCCAATAAAATTCCAGAAAAATCCAGATGATTACCATATCCTGATTGTCGATGACTCTCCCCTTGCGGCGGAAAGCTTGCAAAATAAACTGAAAATGCTTTCGTTTACGAATGTAGAGACTGCGACAAGTGCAAAAATTGCAGGCGAAAAGCTTTTAGCCGCCGATAAAAGCGGGAATCCCTACACGATTATTTTTATCGATATGATTCTGGACGGAGAAATCGACGGCTGGCACCTGGCATTCAACATTCATCATTCAGAAAAACGCACTAATCAGCCTGCAATCTACCTGCTTGTTCCAGAGGGGCAGATGCGCGAAGACGCAAAAATGAAATTCCTTGATTTGTTCAAGGGCTATCTTTACAAACCTGTCAAAAAAGAGATTTTGCTGGCTCTTATGAGCGAAATTCTTTACGGAAACGAGGATTTTGAGTCAAAACTTGATTTTCTAGAAGAAGCAGAGGAAGAAGAGATTGTCGAGGCAGAATTAATTCCTTCTGAAACTGACGAAAAAACTCAAAGAATCGAAAAACAAACGACAAGCAAAAAGAAGAGCGTGGCAGAAAAAAACTCAAGGGTTGCCGAGGGCTTAAAGATTCTGGTCGCGGAAGACCATGCGATGAACCGAAAATTGCTTGAAACCTTCCTAAAGAGATTCGGGGCAGAGGTTTATCTTGCCGAAAACGGAGCCGAGGCTCTTGAAATCATCAAAAACACGCCGGAAATCTCGATGATTTTTATGGATATATTTATGCCGGAGAAAAACGGAATCGAAGCGACAAAAGAGTTGCGTTCAATGCACTACAACGAAATCATTATAGCCTGCACCGCGAACAACGACACGAACGACTTTGAGGAATACAAAAAAATCGGAATCAACGATATTCTGGTAAAACCGTTTAAAAGCGATACCCTGAAGGGAATGATTGAAAAATGGAAGGCTGTCTTGCAAACACTTTCAATCGAGCAAATCAACCTTATTAGCGGCGTCACTATTTTTGAGGAAGATGAAATATGACAAACTACATAAAATCAAACCTTCATACCCACTCAACTTTTTGCGACGGAAAAAATACGCCCGAAGAAAATGTTATTTCTGCGATTCAAAAAGGAATCAAAGTTCTGGGCTTTACGAGCCACAGCATGTACCCCTTCTGGACGGAAACCTATATGCAGCCGGAAGCCTTTTCGGCTTATTGCAGCGAGATTCACAGGCTTCAGAAAAAATATGAAGGGCAGCTTACGATTCGGCTTTCATTTGAAGCGGATTTTATTCCGGGAGTGACTCTTCCCCGCCACGAAAATTACAGGGATTTCTCCCCCGACTATCTGATTGGCTCAATTCATTTTATTTTTCAGAGAGACGGGATTTTTGCAGTTGACCATAAGCCTGAAATTTTAAAAAACGGCTCAAAAAAATATTACGGCAACGACATAAAAGCCTTGATTGGAGACTATTTTTCGCTTCAAAAAGAAATGCTTGAAAAGGGCGACTTTGAGCTTCTAGGCCATCCAGACTTAATCAGAAAATTCAACGAAAAATTTCCGTTTTTTAGCGAAGAAGAAAGCTGGTACAAGGAATATCTAAAAGATATGGCAGCTTTTATCAAAAAAAGCGGAAAAGCGACAGAAATCAACACGGGAGCCATATCCAGGCTCTGGCTCACAAAGCCCTACCCTAGCGAGTATTTTCTTTCCCTTCTGCACGAAAAAGGAGTTCCCCTCGCCATTACGGCAGACGCACATTCCTCTGAAAACCTGGACTTTGCCTTTGACAAATCCATAAATATGGCAAAAAAAATCGGCTATACCGAGGTCATTTACGACATCGATAAAGCCGGATTTAAGTTTTGTAAAATTTAGAGAGTTTTTTAAGAGACCTAGCGGTTCCGTCTCTCGTTTTCGCTCTGGCATGAGACGCACATAAAGGCATAAGGAAGAGCCTCAAGTCGTGTAAGAGGAATTTCTTTTTTGCACTTTAGGCAGATGCCGTACTTTCCCTGCTTGATTCGGTCAAGAGCGTTGTTAATCATTGCGAGCCTGTTCGCATCCTGAGCGCCAAGGGACTCAAGCAATGCGCCGTCAATGGCATCAGAAGCAATATCAACCTCGTCGCCCGGCTCGCCGCTTTCAACCATCTTTTTATATTCAGAATGTTTATCTGCTAAAGATTTTAAGATTTGCTCTTTTTGTGCTACAAGGGCACTCTGCATTTTTTCGATGAATGCGCTTTCCATGTTATCTCCTATTTTCACATGTTGACAATTTTTTTTATTATCAGATAATAATACGGTAGAATTCTTGAAAAGACAAGGAAAATTTAAGATTTTCTTTCGGATTTTCTGAATAATTTTTTGGAGGAATCGTGGCTAAAGAAGAAGCGATTGAAGTAGAAGGCATTGTAAAAGAAGCTTTGCCAAACACACAGTTCCGAGTTGAACTTAAAAACGGAGGCCATGTAGTTTTGGCTCATCTTTCTGGAAAAATGCGCAAGCATTACATTAAAATCGTTCCTGGTGACAGCGTAAAGGTTGAGTTGTCTCCTTACGACCTTAACCGAGGAAGAATCGTTTTCCGAGAGCGCTAATTATTTATCGCAACAACCTGCGTAATCCCCTTGTAAGCCCCGTAAAGCCGTGAATAACGGCAACAATGCTCAAAATCGGGCCAAAGGGGACTATTATCCATGAAATTTTAAAAGACCAGAGTCCTATCAGCAAAATGGCAAGTTTTTGAAGTGTGTAAAAGACCGCCTCTCCCCTTGTTTTCGGTTCACTTCGAGTATAAAAAGAATATGTGTTCTGATTTTCTCCCTGAGTATTTGCATAGTTGAACCATTGGTTAAAGGCATCGTTAAAATCGCCCTGGGTTTCAGAGCGGTAGCTGCCGTTTGTATTCCAATGTTGCCAGCTCCCACCCTGAAAAGGATTTCCGTAGCCGTAAGTTCCCGAGCGCTGACCGTAGCTTTCGTTTTCGGAGTATGAGCCGTATGAATCGTACTGCCGTCGTTTTGTTTCGTCGGAAAGGACATCGTAAGCGGCTGTTATTTTTTTGAATTTTTCTTCGGCAAGTTTGTCGCCCGGATTTTTGTCAGGATGATATTTTACGGCAAGCTTTCGATAGGCCGATTTTATTTCTGATTGAGAAGCTGTTTTCGTAATGCCAAGAGTTTCGTATAAATCTTCCATTCTGATAATAAAAATAACGAGAAAAGCCCAAAGATACAAGCAAAATTTAAAAAATGACTGACAATTTCCTCTTTCTGAGTTATACTATTCGCAAGATTTCAGGAGGTTAATATGAAAAAAATTCTAACTACAGTTCTTATCTCAATTTTTACCTCTCTCGCAGTTTTTGGCGCGGACTATTCGGTAAAAGCCGTCACTGGTAAGGTTCAGTACGAGGCTTCCGCAGGAAACTGGAAAAATGTTTCTGTTGGACAGATTCTTTCTGACAGCACCTTAATAAACACAAGCCTCAACTCTTCACTTGTAATTACCGGCTCAGCTGGCGATGTCACTATCAAGGCAATGCAAAAAGGTTCTGTAAAAGACTTGTCTTCAGCTCCTGCAAAGGTCGGAGGCTTAAAGAAGACCTTAAACAGAAACTCAATCGCAGGAAACGCATCGGCTGCAAGTAAGGGAACGGCCACAGCCTCTTCCCGGGCTTCGGAAGCAAAAGCAGACTTCGATTGGGAAGAATAACGGTAAGTGCGGCAGCCTGACGGGAGTAGACATTATGAAAAAGTATGTTAAGATTTTAATCGCATTCTTGAGCGCCTGCCTCTGCTCGCTTTTGGTGTTCACATCTATCGAAAACAAGGTGGCCGACTTATTCCAGAGGTTTCTGCCTTCGCTCACAGAAAGCAAAAATGTCTTAATGGTGAATGTTGACGATACCTCTATCGAAAATATCGGAACATGGCCCTTTAGCCGTGATGTCTACGCCGAAAGCCTGATTAGCCTTAAGGAACTGGGCGCAAGGGCGGCAGTATTCGATTTAAGTTTTCTTGACAAAAGCCCTGCAAAAGTTGACGAAAAATATGTAAAAGAGACCTTGCCTTCTTTCATTGACGAAAATTTTTCAAGTCTGAACGATGAGTTTTCTGGGGTAATCAGCTCGCTTTCCAGTAAGCAGATTTCTCCACAAGAAGCATCTTCGGCTATGTCAGAATACTCAGAATCGGCAAAGAACAACTTAAACACCTCAATCTCTTATGTAATCCGTTCGCAGGACGCCCTTCTTTCAAACGCGCTCAGATTTTTTAACTCATCTTTTTTGACTTTGACGGCAGATAATGAAACTCAGATTGACGGGGATTATCTTTCATATCTCGAAGAGTATGTTTCACTCAAAAATGTCATTCCCGAAAATGACACGAAAACCCCAGAATTTTCAGGCGGACAGCCTGCAATCCGTGAGCTAATGCAAAGCGCAAAAAGCGCAGGCTTTGTAAACGCATCCCCCGATAAGGACGGCTACCTTCGTCGTCTGAATCTTCTTGTAAAAATTAACGGGAAATACTATGGGCAGCTTATGTTCGTTCCCCTTCTCTCTTATTTTGAGAATCCAGAAATTATCGTTTCAAATTCAAAAATAATTTTGAAAAATGCAAAAATCAACGGAGAGTCAAAGGATATTGTCATTCCCCGTTCCCGTGACGGAAGTGTTCTCCTAAAATATCCAAAAAAGCAATATACAGAGTACAATGCAACTTCTTTATGGAACATTTATCGACTTTCACTTTTAGATAAAGAAATTTTTAAAACCGTTGAAGAGATGCAAAATGGCGGACTTTTTGAGCTTTGGGACGGAGAAAATGCCGTAGACCTTTACAATTCTGCGAACTATCTTAAGGAAGCCCTTTATACGGGAGAAAAGCCAGAGGAAGAAATTACTTTTGACCTTTATGAAGCATACAGAAACCAGTATTTTGTGACACTCTCAAATCTTCTCACAAAGGACTTTAAAGATAAGATGATGGCACTTTACGCAGAGGATCCTGATTCCCTCTCATACATCGAAGAATATTTTGACTACGCTATTTCCCTTTATGAAGATTACGATTCTTCGTTTAAGGCAATGAAGGAAAAGCTTTCCGATGCCTTCTGCATCATCGGGACGACCGCTACAAGTACAACCGACTATGGCTTAAACCAGTACGAAGAGCATTACCCGAATCCTGGCGCTCACTATACAATGGCGAACCAACTGCTTTCACAGGAATTCGTTCTGGACTACCCGCTTTATGTCGCCGTTCTGATTGCCTTTGTGTTAACCCTCATTTACGGCCTTATTTCCTACAGAATGGAAAACATCGGTAAGCAGATTGTTCTCGGTATTGCGGGAATAGCCATAATTTTTGCACTTCTGCTAATGTTTTTTGCAAAGACAAAAATTTACTTAGGCGCGGCACTTCCAATACTCTCGTTCGCACTTTCTTTCGTCGGAATTACGGTTTTAAATCTTTTAACGACTTCAAAGGATAAAAAATTCATCAAATCGGCTTTCAGCCAGTGTCTGGCTCCCGCTGTCGTTGATGAAATCGTCAAAAACCCGTCATCCTTTAAGCTTGGCGGGCAGACAATCGATATGACGGCGATTTTCACGGACATTCAGAAATTTTCAGGCTTTTCGGAGCTTTTAAGCGCGGCCCAACTCGTTGCCCTTTTAAATTTCTACCTGACAAAAATGAGCGACATCATTATGGAAAATCGTGGCACGGTAGATAAATACGAGGGAGACGCAATAGTCGCTTTTGTCGGTGCTCCCGTAAAGACAATCGAGCACGCGGCCCTTGCCTGTCGTTCCGCTATAAACATGAAAAAAGCCGAAATCGAGATGAACTCTTACATCAAAAGCGTTGCGGCAAACGAAAAAAGCGAGGATATGGACGAAGACCTTTACAACGCTTTCTGCATTATGGTCAAAAACGGAAAGGAAATTTTTACCAGAATCGGCTTGAACTCCGGTGAAATTGTCGCCGGCTACATGGGCTCAACGAATAAAAAGAACTACACCGTAATGGGAAACAATGTAAACCTTGCGAGCCGTCTTGAAGGAGTGAACAAGCAGTACAGGACAGGCGGAATTTTGATGAGCGAAGCGACGCGAAAAGGTCTTAACGAAGACTTTATCGTCAGGAGCCTGGACAGGGTTCAGGTTGTGAATGTCGTAACGCCAATCAGATTGTACGAGCTTTTGGATTTGCGTGAAAATGCGGGTGAAAATCTCATAAAATATGTGGACGCCTGGGAAAAAACAATGAAGATTTTTGAAAGCGGAAACTATGAAAAGGCACTCGAATGCTTTAAAAAGCTGCTTTCGGCGCGTCCTACCGACAACACAGCAAAATACTACATAGAGCTAATCGAAAGGTTCTTCATAAAAGGGACCTTCCCGACTGAAAACGATGATTTTGGAGTCGCATATAACGCAAAGAATCCGGAAAATATGAAGGCAGAATGGGTTGGAACAAAGTACGAAATCAAGGGAACATTTAAGCTCTTGCAAAAATAGGCTTATTTAAGGGAACTTCGAAAAACTCGCCTTCGGCGATTTTCCGAAGTTCCCGACGAGTTTCTACGCTTTGCTTCGATTTCTGATAATAGCAGAAATTAAAACATCGCACTTTCAGAGTTACCTCTAAAAATTGCAATTTTTAGAGGTTTCCTTAAAAGTGGCTGTATATCGGTCAGTTTTTAATTATTTCAATCGGAATGTTAAAGCTTCTTGCGGCGTTTTTGTACTCTGCAAGAAGTTTTTTTTGATTTTTAAAGCGGGCGAGTATTTGCTTTATCGGAAGATGGTCTCTTTTTCTGGCACGAAAAAATCTTTTTAAAGGATTCGCCGTCACGAAAATAATTTTTTCGCATTTTTTCAAGAGTTCCGGAGTCTTAAAAAGAACCGTCGCATTTAAAATCACGCTTTTTTCTTTATTTTTCTCGATAAACTGATTCGTAAGCTCAATGATTTTTGGATAGACAATCGATTCCTGCTTTGAGAGAAAGGCTCTGCCTGAAAAAACAATCTGAGCCAAGGCACGGCGGTTTACGGAACCGTCATCATTTAAGAGAGAAAGAGAGCGTTTTTTTGCCTCTTCTTCAAAAGCCGAAAGAATCTGTGGCGTACAAAAAGAAATCGCCTCGTGGGCAAGCTCATCCAAGTCAACGGAGACGAATCCCTGCTTTTCAAGCCCTGAGCAAATAAAATTCTTTCCTGCCGCCATTTTTCCTGTTACGCAGAGAATATACGGGGCGTTACGGGGTGTCCCCGTAGAAGGGGGTGGAGACGCAACGAAGTGCGGCCCAGGGGGAAGGCTTTCCCCCTTTTTAGATTCTTCACTCATCATTAATGGAATCGCCCCCAGTTTTTGTCACATTCGATTGACACACGGAGAGGAACTTTCAGGCGGACTGCATGCTCCATTTTGTCCCGGATGAGCGCTATTGTGTCGGAAATTGCTTTTTCGTTGTCGTCACATTCAAAAATCAGCTCGTCGTGAACTTGAAGGAGAAGTTTTGCCGGAAGCCCCGTCGTTTTTAACGCCTCACTCACATCAATCATAGCTTTTTTTACGATGTCGGCGGCACTTCCCTGAATCGGAGAATTTTTTGCAATCCGGATTGCCCCTTCTTTTTCCATTTTGTTCCGGCTTGTGATAGCATTGATTTTCCGTTTTCGGTCAAAGATTGTTTTTATGAAGCCGTTTTCTTCGGCAAGACGGACATTTTCGTCAAAAAACGACTTCACGCCAGAATAAGCGGCAAAATAATTGTCGATGAAATCCTTTGCCTGGGCTCGGCTTATTCCCAAATCCTTTGCAAGGGAGAAGGCTCCCATTCCGTACATAAGACCGAAATTCAAGGTTTTTGCGTTCCGCCTCATTTCAGCCGTGACTTCGCTCATTGGAAGGCCATAGACAAGACTTGCAGTTGACTTATGCACATCGATTTCGTTTTCAAATGCCTCGCAAAGATTTTTGTCACCAGACAAGTGGGCCAGGACGACAAGCTCAATCTGGGCGTAGTCAGCGGAGATAAGAACCTTTCCCTTAGTCGCAGTGAAGGCCGTTCTGATTCGCCGTCCCTCCTCGCTCCTGACGGGGATGTTCTGCAGGTTCGGGTCTTTTGAAGAAAGCCGCCCTGTCGCAGTTCCTGTCTGCATAAATGAAGTGTGAACCCGCCCGTTCGTGTCCGCCTGAGAGGGAAGAGTCTCGACATAAGTTGAAAGGAGTTTTGACTTTGCCCTGTATTCAAGGATTTTTTTCGGAAGCTCGTCAAGGCCCGAAAGCTCTTCAAGCACGCTCGTGTCCGTCGAATAACCGGTTTTTGTTTTTTTCCCTGTCGGAAGTTTTTTTTCTTCAAACAGGACGACTCCAAGCTGTTTCGGGGAAGCGATGTTGAATTCGTGGCCGGCCAGTTCATAGATTTCTTTTTCGATAGATGAAAGCTGGAGTTTTAGCTCGACTGCATAATCATTAAGGTATTTTGAGTCTATATGGATTCCTTCTTTTTCCATAAGGGCCAAAATTGGAAGAACTTTCATTTCCATATTCCAAAAAAGGTCGGAAAGATTTTCGTCATTGAGCCGTTTTTCAAAAAGAGTCCAAAGCTGCAGCGTAAAATCAGAGTCTTCGCTTGAATACGAAGCTGCCGTTTCGAGCGGAACATCGGCAAAGGTCTGCCCTTTTCCGACGATTTCGTCAAATTCCGTGCCCTTAAGGTGCAAAAGCGTTTCAGAAAGATATTCAAGAGAGTAAGCGGCCTTTCCGCTTCGGTCACTTTCCAAAAGCCAAGAGGCTATCATCGTGTCGGCAAGACGGGCGACGGAAAGACTTTCGCCTGGAATATGCTCGTTTCCAATCCAGTCTTCAAGCTTTAAAAAGCCCTGGGAATCCAGAACTTTGAGGTCGAATTTTGCGTTGTGAAGGACAATCGTGCATTTTGAGTCATAAAAAAGCCTTCTTATTTGCTCAAGGGCTTCTTTTTTGCCGATTCCAATCGATTCCGAAAACAAATCCCCGCCGCCATTCTCAATCGGAACATAAACGCCGCTTCCCTTTTCGTATGAAAGAGAAAAGCCCAGAAGGTTTGCCTCGCTCGTGTCCAAGGAATCAGTCTCAGTGTCAAAGGCAAAGACCGGATTTTCTAGAGATAAAATTTTATCGATGTAAGACGAAAGAGCCGCCGCATCTGTAATCGCCTTGTAATTTCCGTGATTTTGAGTAATCTGCGTAATTGGATCGTCATTTGAAGAAAGTTCATCCTGACTACTGTCATCTTTTTCAATATGACTTGCATTTCCTGCCATTTCACGGAAATCCTTCGCAATCGCCCTGATTTCAAGTTCACCAAGCTTTTCTGCGGCCGCAGCATAATTCAATACAGTCGTACAGCAGTCTGAAATGCCACATAAATCCGGAACTGTCGTGCAAAGGGTAATCAGTTTTTTTGAAAAGAAGGCGTTTTCCCGGTCACTGCGGATTTTTTCGCCTAAAGAGCCTTTTATTTTTTCGGCGTTTTCGTAAATTCCTTCCAGTGAGCCGTATTCAGAGAGCAATTTTACGGCAGTTTTTTGGCCGACTCCCTTAACGCCCGGAACATTGTCCGCCACATCACCCATTAAGGAAAGCAAGTCCAGAAGCTTTTCTGCCTTAACCCCCCAATCTTTTTCAACCCCGTCCTCGTCAAGCTCAGCCCAAATTTTGGTTTTGTCAGGCTTCATACAGTGAATGTGGGAGTTCGTAAGCTGCTGTAAATCCTTGTCTGCGCTCAAAATAATGCAATTCCTGCCTTCATCCTCGCATTTTCTTGCAAGGGTCGCAATTACATCGTCAGCCTCATAGCCGTCGCGGCGAATCACAGGAATTCCAAGAGCCTTTAAGATGTCTTCAATCCACGGGATTTGTGCATGAAGGTCTTCCGGTGTTTTCGGCCGGGTCGCCTTATATTCCTTGTAAAGCTCGTGCCTGAAGGTCGGAGTTTTTGAATCCATTGCGCAGACCATATATTTCGGTGAGTAAGTTTTAAAAATTGTAAGAAGATTTCTGAAAAAACCGAACACGCTGGAAACATTTTCGCCCCTTGAGTTTGTAAGCGGATGTGAAATAAAGGCAAAATATTCACGGTAAATTAAGCCGTATGAATCCAAAATAAAGAGAGTGTTTTCGTTGATAAAATTTGACATAAGACTATTTTATCAAAAAACTCATTCAAAGTACACAAAGTGCACGGCAAGAAAAATTTGACAACAGTTAAAATTAGTTTTAGTATAAAAGGATATAACATCTTTTTCATATATTATTTGGAGGATAAATTTTATGAAAAAAACATTATTTGCTGCTACTTGTGCGGCATTGACTCTTGCCGTAGCTTTTACAGGCTGTAAAAAAGAAAACAAAGCTGCTTCAGAGGCAAAACCAGAAGCAAAACAGATGGTTCTTCGCTATGCAGAAAATCAGGCCCAGGACTATCCGACAACTCAGGCTGCTTACAAATTCGCAGAAATGGTTGAGCAGAAGACAAACGGACGAATCCACATTGATGTTTATCACGGCGGACAGCTCGGCGACGAAAAATCTGTAATCGAGCAGCTTCAGTTCGGAGCGATTGACTTCACGCGAGTTTCAATCTCCCCGCTTTCAGAATTTGACAAATCACTCAATGTCCTTCAGCTTCCATACCTTTACAAAGATGCCGCTCAAATGTGGCGCGTTCTCGAAGGAGACATCGGCGAGCAGTTCCTTAAGGGTGTTGAAAAGGCTGGTCTTATCGGTCTTTCTTGGTTCGACGCAGGCGCAAGAAACTTCTACAACAGCAAAAAGCCTGTCACAAAACTTGAGGATCTTAAGGGTCTTAAAATCCGCGTTCAGGAATCTCAGATGATGATGGGTATGGTCAGCGCACTGGGCGCAAGCGCAACACCAATGGCTTATGGTGAAGTTTATTCAGGACTTCAGACTGGAGTTATCGACGGCGCAGAAAACAACTGGCCTTCTTATGACTCTGTCTCACACTACGAGGTTGCTAAATACTATGTTCTCGATGAACACACGCGAGTTCCGGAAATGCAGATGGTTTCAAAAATCACTTGGGACAAAATCTCTCCAGAGGATCAGAAAATCATCAAAGAATGTGCTATGGAATCTGCAAAAATCGAGCGAGAATTGTGGGCAGCTAAAGAAGGCGCTTCAGAAGCTAAAGTAAAAGCCGCCGGCTCTGTAGTCACAGAGCTTGAGCCTGGCGAAAAAGAAAAATTCCAGGCAGCTATGGCTCCACTTTACACACAGTTCGGAGAAGGCTACGAAGATTTGATTAAGCAGATTCAGGCTAAATAATTCTTACCAATAAGTGCGATGTTTTGATTTCTGCTATTATCAGAAATCGAAGCAAAGCGCAGAAACTCGTCGGGAACTTCGGAAAATCACCGGAGGTGAGTTTTTTGAAGTTCCCTTAATTTTTTGCGCTAACAACTAGTATACTAGAATATCAGTTGTTATTGTATAACATTCTTTACGAGGTAATATGAATATTATCGAAAAAATCAAGTGCTTTTTCGCTTCAATTCCATCTGAAATCTGTAAAGAAGAATTTAACGTGCTAGAAAAAATCATTTCCGCAATTACTTTCTTATTCGACTGCATTTACAGACTTTTGCTTGAATTCTCGAAATTCGTAATTCTTGCAATCGTAATCATCGTAAGCTGCGAAGTTTTCGGCCGCCTGGTTCTTCACAAGTCAATCATGTGGTCTGAGGAGGTCGCGCTTCTTCTTATGGTCTGGACAGCATTCATTGCTATGGCGATTGGCGTTGAAAAAGGTCTTCACATTGCAATCACGATTTTCTTCAATATGTTTCCGAAGCCACTCCAGTTCGTGATTTCAAAAATCAACACCCTTGCGACGATTTTCTTCGGCTACATTCTTGTCGCTTACGGAATTAAGCTTGTCTCAATGACTATGAACAGCACCCTTCCTGCGACACAATGGCCAGCCGGAACAAAATATATGATGATGCCTGTAGGCGGTATCTTTATCATCTATTTTGCCCTCCTGGATTTGTTTGAGGCAAAAAAATACCGCCACCTTTCAATCGAAGGTGAAGCGGGCGGCGATAAAACTGACCAGCAGATTCTTGAAGAAATGAGGGCCAGCAAAAAGAAGGGAGGCGAAAATGTTTGATCCGACTATTGCAATCTGGCTTTTGCTGGGAACATTTGTATTTTTCATTCTGGTAAAGATGCCTGTCACCTTCGCCCTGGCGGTTTCGTCTTGCATCACGCTCGTTTACTGTCATATTCCGCTAATGGCTTTCATTCAGCAGATGGGAAAAAGCATTGACTCTTTCAGCCTTATGGCAATTCCATTCTTCATTCTTTCTGGTGAAATTATGGGCGCAGGCGGTATTTCTGACCGTTTACTGAAGGCTGCTGACGCTGTTGTCGGTCGATTCAGAGGCGGTTTTTCTTATGTAAATGTCCTGGGCTCTATGTTTTTCGGACATTTATCTGGAAGTGCAGTCGCAGATGTTTCATCTTTAGGCTCAATCGAGATTCCGATGATGGTAAAGGCCGGCTTTGACCGTGAATTTTCAGTAGCTGTTACGGTTGCGACGAGCTGTCAGGGCGTTTTGATTCCACCAAGTCACAATATGATTATCTATTCTGTTGCGGCGGGCGGAGTTTCTGTCGGCGCTCTCTTTATGGCAGGCCTTGTTCCAGGCGTTACCCTCGGCATTCTTTTTCTTGTCGTCTGTGCAATTATGAGCATTATCCGTCACTATCCGAAAGGAGATGCTATGGGTCTCAAAGAGATTTTCAAGGTCTGCTTTGACGCAATTCTCGCTCTTTTTACAGCCGTTATCATTCTCGTAGGCGTTACAGCGGGATTTTTTACGGCAACGGAAAGTGCGGCTATTGCCTGTATTTACTCGTTCATCATTTCCGTTTTCGTCTACAAAGAGCTTAAGATTTCTCAGATGCCCCGTCTTTTGATGAACACCGTAAAAACGCTTGCGATGGTATTCTCGCTCATTGCGGCGGCGGGCGGTTTTGGCTATCTTCTCGCCCTGCTGAAAGTTCCGACGATGATTACGCAGGGCTTACTAGCAGTTTCCAGCAACAAGATTGTCCTTCTTCTTTTGATTAACATCATGCTTTTGTTCTTGGGCTGCATTATGGATATGGCTCCGCTCATTTTGATTGTAACTCCAATCCTGGCGCCAGTCGTTCAGAATGTTTGCGGAATGAGCCTCGTTCAGTTTGGCGTTATGCTTATTTTTAACCTTGCGATTGGCTTGTGTACGCCTCCTGTAGGGTCAGCGCTATTCGTAGGCTGTGGCGTTGGTAAAATCAGTATCGAAAAGGCAACGAAATCAATGCTTCCTTTCTACCTTACTATGGTGGCGGGCTTAATGCTGGTAACTTTTGTTCCGGAGATTTCGCTATTCTTGCCAAGATTGCTGGGATTTGCGGTGTAAGCGAAAAAAGCAATAGATAATTTCATTTTACTGCAGGGGGGATGACCAATAAGTTCAAAAAGTGTCATTTTCGGGCTTGACCCGAAAATCCCCTGCATGAGATTGCCCGGTCAAGCCGGGCAATGACAGGGTATCAAGCACGGCAATGACTCATACTTATTGGACAGCCCCCTTTTTTTTATACATTGAACTTAAAGAAAATACAGTCGCCGTCCTGAACGACATATTCCTTGCCTTCCTGGCGGTATTTTCCGGCGGCTTTAATCTCGGCCTCGCTTCCGTATTTTCGTAAATCTTCCACAGAGTAAACCTCGGCCTTAATAAAGCCCTTTTCAAAATCAGTGTGGATAACGCCGGCTGCCTGAGGAGCCTTGTCACCCTCGTGAATTGTCCATGCACGGCACTCGTCAGGGCCGCCTGTAAAGAAGGTGCGAAGCCCCATTAAGTGGTAGGCCGCACGGGCCAAAACCGTAAGACCGCTTTCTTTTAAGCCAACGCTGTCCATAAATTCCTTTCGGTCATTTTCGTCAGTGATGTCAGCCAAATCAGCCTCGAATTTTCCGCAGATTACGATAACTTCAGATTTTTCTTCGGCTGCGATTTTTTTGACAGTCTCGACATACTTGTTCGTGCCTTCAGAAATTGTGTCCTCGTCAATGTTGCAGACAAAAAGCTGCGGCTTAATCGTAAGAAGATGAAGGTCGTAAATGCCGGCCATTTCTTCTTCGGTTAAGTCTGCCTGTCGGGCGCATTTTCCGTCCTGCAAAAGAGGGAGGATTTTATCGACGGCGCTCCGGTAGCCTGCGAATTTTTTTTCTTCGGCTTTTCCCATAGCGCGAATCTGGCGTGTAACTTTGTCTTCCCGCTTTGTGATTGTGTCGATGTCAGCCTGACAAAGCTCATAGTTGATTGTGAGGATGTCGCTTTCAGGGTCGATTGAAGCGTCTGTCTTTGCGTCTTCCCGGACATGCTGAATGTCAGGATTGTCGAAACAACGGACTACATGAGCAATTACGCTAGTTTCGCGGATATTTGCCAAAAATTGGTTTCCCAGCCCTTCGCCTTTTGAGGCGCCTTTGATAAGACCCGCTATGTCTACGAAATCGACAGTAGCGGCGATTTTCTTTTTTGGATTAAAAACGCTTGCCATAAAGTCAAGCCGCTCGTCTGGAAGCTCAACGACACCGACATTCGGGTCAATCGTACAGAAGGGATAATTTTCGGCTGGGGCCGGAGATTTTGTTAAAGCAGAAAAGATTGTAGATTTTCCTACATTTGGAAGACCTACGATACCACAAGTGAGTTTCATTTAAGAATTCCTAAAGTAATGTTTTTTTGTTTATTGCGAAAAAAAATGCCGTGTCGGGTATGGAAGCCCTTTAGTTGCGTAACAAAGTGAAGCAATGAGCGCTTAGCGAAGGCTGGAACACCCGTTGGCAGATGAGTTTCGCCATATAAATCATTCTACTTTTATTTTGATTTTTACTCAACGGTCATTTTTTAGAGGTTCCCTTTTTATTTTTGGATTGATATAATACGCTTATGAAAGTTTGGATTAAATATCTTATTGGCACGCTTTTGGGCGTCATTGCCGCTTTTATTCTTCCAGTCGGAAACGCTTCCATTGATTCAGTTATCTCTACCTTGTCAGAAATCGCCATTCGCTTCGGCCGATATGCGCTTATTCCAATGCTTCTTTTTGGAACAGCTATGTCAATGTACAATCTTCGGAGCAAAAAACATATTTTTAAAACCAGTCTCTGGACTTCTGCCACAATAGTTTTTTCGACTCTGATTCTGGTCGTTTTGGGACTTCTTACCATCCTGCTCGTAACTCTTCCAAGAATTCCGATTACAGGAGAAAAGATTTCAGATGTTCCGGTAATCGACATCAAATCTATGATTCTTAACATTTTTCCCTTTTCAGGCTTTGACTCCCTGAAAGAAGGCAGCTACCTGCTTCCCGTGTTTTTTCTTGCTGCCTTTGTGGGCGGGGCATGCGCGTCAGACATTGCGGATTCCAAGCCTCTTTTGAGCGTTTTTGAATCGGCTATGAAGCTTTGCCAGACAATATCAGCTTTCTTTGTGGAATGGCTCTCGGTGGGAATGATTGCTATCTCCTGCTATTGGACTCTCACTGCGCGCCTTGTTTTTGAGAACAATGTTTTCGTTCCGCTTTTTATAATGCTTTTAGTAGATTTTGTGATTGTAGCGGCTGTCATTTATCCGCTCATTCTGCGTCTTTTATGCAAGGATTTGCGTCCCTATCATGTTTTGTACGCAAGCATTTGCTCGGTTCTTACGGCATTTTTCTCGGCAGACACGAACCTTTCACTTCTCACAATTTACCGCCACAATAAAGAAAGCCTTGGAATTCACGACGAGACTAACAATTTTTCACTTCCACTTTTCGCGATTTTCGCCCGTGGCGGAACGGCACTCGTTACTGCAATTTGTTTCGTGACGATTTTGCGCTCATATTCAAGCCTCGGCTTCACTTTTTTTGATGTAATCTGGATTTTCGGGATTTCTTTTGTCATCTCTTTTGCCCTGGCCTCCTTTCCTGTCGGCGGAACCTTCGTTTCCCTTACGGTAATCTGCTCAATGTACGGAAGGGGCTTTGAGGCTGGATACCTGCTTTTAAGGCCGGCGCTACCGATTTTGTGCAGTTTTGCGGCTGCATTCGACGCCCTTTCAAGCATTTTCGGAACTTACATAGTTGCCGTAAAGACGAAAAAAATCGATAAGATAGAGCTAAAGCACTACATTTAATTTAGCTTTTTACTCTAATGCGCAATTGAACTAAGTCGCTTTTTTCATTACAATATCCTCACTTTTTAATTTCTCGTGCGCCTTGCGTACGATTTTATAGGAATTCTAAAATGGCAGAAAAAAAAGATTTGTGTCCTTGTGGCTCTGGAAAAAAATATGGCGAATGTTGCCAGCCTATTATCAAAGGGACAGTAAAGGCTCCTACGGCAGAAGCTCTTATGAGAGCACGCTACTCTTCTTACGAAAAGCAGGAAATTGACTTTATCATCAATTCTTGTGAAGAAGGCGAAAAAATCGCAGAAATTGACCGCAAGGCAACAGAAGACTGGGCAAAAAATTCAACCTGGCACGGTCTTAAAATCTTAAGGACAGAAAAAGGAACAGAAAACGACGAAGAAGGAGTCGTTGAGTTCGAAGCAACATACACAGACAAGGGCGGCTTACGGGACATTCACCACGAGGTCGGTTACTTCAAAAAAGTAAACGGCGAATGGCTTTATTCAGTCGGAAGCGTAAAGCCGATGACAGTCGTTCGGGAAGGAGCTAAAATCGGCCGAAACGATCCTTGTCCCTGCGGAAGCGGCAAAAAATACAAGAAATGCTGCGGACGATAGTACGCAACATTTCTCGTAAATGTCGCGACCAAGTGGGAGCGACTACCTTACTGCGGACGATAAAGCATAAATGAAACAGACAATAACTGGCTTTCATGCCATTGAAGAGAAAGTTCGCTCAGCCCTTGAATCGGGCAAAATCGAGGGGCTTTCTCTTTATTATTCAAAAACAGGTCCTCGCGTAAAAAAAATTCTCGATGTCGCCCATACGGCGGGAATAAGCGTAACTCAGTGCGATGTAAAAGCCCTCGACAGCCTTGTTCAAAATCTCCCGGAGGTTCTTCGTGACCACAGGGGAATCGTCCTCGTCTTTGAGGGAGCGAAAACATCAAGCGATAACGAAGTGAATTTCGACACCTGGATTGCAGGAGAAGCCCTTTCTGAAGAAAATTCCACGGTTCTGATTCTTGACGAAATCACTGACCCCCATAATGTCGGCGCGATTTTAAGAAGCAGTGACCAGTTTGGCGTTGATTTGGTTGTCATGCCTCAAAGAAACAGCGTCGGAAATGTGAGCGAAAACGACATCATCGCGCGGTCTTCTGCAGGCGCAAGCAGCTATGTGCCCTTCTCTGTCGTAAAAAACTTGAACCGCGCACTTCAAAAAATAAAGGAAGCCGGATTCTGGATTTACGGAGCTGACGCTGGCGGCGAAAGCGTGCAAAAGCTTAAGTTCCCTTCCAAAACAGCAATCGTAATGGGTAGCGAAGGAAGCGGAATCAGCCGTCTTTTGGAAGAGCAATGCGACTCAATCATTTCAATTCCAACTTGCGGTAAAATCGACAGCCTTAATGTAAGCGTTGCGACTGGCGTTCTCCTTTACGAGCGATACAGGCAGAGTTTGTCTTAAAACTTGACGCGGATAAACGCAGATGAGAAATACCTATCTGTGTTTATCCGTGTGTATCTGCGTCTAATTTTTTTTCAGCTTTTATTTTTCGCTTATCTTCATAACCCTAAAGCTTCCGTCTTTTTCAAGGATTCCCTCGATTTCAACCTTTTTTCCCTTGAGTTTTTTAAGATCCTCGAATGTGACAGGCTTTGGCCTTTTCTGCGTACCCGTTACCGGAGGCTGTCCCATAGCTCTGTCCTTATTCTCCGGAGGGTTTTCCATTGAAGCCTTCATTGGCTGGGGATTTTTTCCGTCTTTATTGTCTTTTCCGCCCTTCATTTCCATAACGGTCAAAAGTGTCGCCTTGTTGTTATCGTCGATGAGCATGGCTTTTTCAGAAACAAGGTTCAAGGTACCGGAAATTTTCGTCATATCCATTTTTGGCGGCATTTTTCCGTCCGGAGCATTTTCGCCACTCTGCATCGGCTTATCGCCATTTGGCATCGGAGGCATTTTCTCACCCATACCCCTCTTCTGGTTTTGAGAAGAAAGGGCATTTTCAAGCTCACTGAAATCATAGTCTGCAGGAAGCAGCTTTCCGCCGTCACTGAGGATTACCGTCCGTCCGGAAAGAGCTTTGTTTTCACTCAGATTCTTGTTGTAATAGATTTTGTGGCCGTTGGATTTAATATTTTTGAAGGAAGAGTCTGCATCCTCGAATTTGTTGAAGTAAGAATCGGCAGTAATTTCGATTTTCGCAGTTTTATCAAGGGAAAGATCAACTTTTCCTTGATTTTTGACATTAACGGCACCAGTAAAGAAGGCTTTTTTTCCAAGATTCAGAGATAAAGAACTGATTTTATCGACTACGATGTCACCCTTTGCCGTCTGAGAAGTAAGATTTACCTTGACCTGGCCTCCGTTAGCCCCCCTTCGTCCCCATCCTCTTTTTGAGTTATTTCCGCTTGCCTGAATGAAGATATCAGAATTCCCCTCAAGCTTTGTCCCCTCAAGATTTATGATTGCGTTTGTGTTCGTAATGTAAAAGAAGGGTCCCTTTGCCTTGTTCGTGAGACTTGAATTTTTTGAAGTGAAGGTCGCGGTTCCGACATTTGCATCTCCACTCATGCTCTGATAAAGCATAATTCCGCACGAAACCTCACCGTCAAGACCGCTTCCGCCAGTCAATTTTGATTTTTCAATAAGGACTGAATTTTTTCCTTCGATGACAGCCATTTCTGAGTTTTCGGCAGTACCGGTAAGATTTTTCACTTGAATGTCTCCTGTCGAATAAATTACAGGAGAGCCTTTTCCTTTGGTAAGAGCCTTGCTTCCGTCAACCGTGACAGTTCCTTCGCCCATATCTGTTGCAAAAGCTGCGCAATGCTCGCCTTCTGTCGTGACATCAACCTTTTTTGCGTTGATTGTGCCTCCGAAAGCCGCATAAAGACCTCGTGAACCATTTTTCGTCGTATGGATAGTAACGCCCTGAACTGTCGCCTTTCCGTCGTTCTGAACGAAAATTGCGTTTTTACTGTCTTCGCCAGACTCAATTTTCTGATTTTTAATTGTCTTTTCACCTGAGTCAATCTTAATCACAGCGTCAAATTGCTTTGACATGTCCGGTGGCGGAAGCTCACTATTTTGAGCCGCTAGAGAAAACATACAAAATGCACAAGATAAAACTAAAACTTTCGTTTTAATCATAAAAATACCTCCGTTAATTTTTATGCGTTAATCTTCGCACGGAAGTTTAAAACGAAACTTTAAAAAGCCTGTTTGTAAGAAAGACCTTATTGTGAATAACGGAAAGTTATGGAATTTTATGCCCTTTCAGCGATAAAAAACAGCTTTGTAATTTAGAAAAAATTGGTGTACAATATAGGCCTATACAAAAATTACAGGAGGAAAAAATGCTTGTAACAATCCTAATGGGTCTTATCGTCGGACTTCTCGGCGGCTTCTTTATGAAAACCAGTTTCGGAGGAAGCACTCTCGTTGGCTTCATCGTCTGCGTTCTTGTCGGTATTGTCGGCTCATTTATCGGCGGTTTCATCGGCTCTGCACTCAAGGTCAAAAACACGGTTTTGCAGTTCGTCCTTGATGTTGTCGGCGCTTGTATTCTGATTGCAATTCTAAACGCAATATTCTAGGGCCTTCATAAAATTGAAAATCATATCTTTAAACAGTAAAATAAGGATATGATTTTCAAACGATTTCTTTTTTCTCTTCTTATTTTTTTTACTTTTTCAAACGCATTTTCATCAGACGGAGTTATGTCCGGCTCTTCTTCCCCCCTTCATGTTATCAGAACTGAATATTTTGACATTATTTTTGCAGAAGAAAGCCGCGAGACAGCAAACAAAATCGCTTCCGTCTGTGATGATTACTATCTTGAAATTACAAAAAAGCTTGAGACGGACGCTTACCAGAGATTTCCTGTCACGATAACGAGGTCTGTTGAACTTCTTAACGCTTATTATGCGGCAGTTCCCTACAACAGAATTGTTTTGTACGACACGCTGCCAGAAGAAAGCCTTGATATGTACGAGGACACGATTCAATCGGTTTTTTACCACGAGCTGACACACGCAGTCACCTACAATATGAAGGGAAAAGCCTTAAGAAAACTCTCCTTTTTTTCAGATATGATGAATCCGGCATGGCTTACAGTGACGACCTTTTGGGCAGAGGGAGCGACAGTTTCCTTTGAAAGCAAGGGGCGAGGCGGCCGCTTAAATGACCCTTTTTCCACCCAGCTTGCAAATCAGGCCAAAATCGAAGGGAAATTTCCTTCATGGCGGGATGTGACTGGAGCGCGTGACACATATCCTGGCGGCACGGACGCCTACATTTTCGGAAGTATGTTCGCCTCATACTTACAAGAAAAATACGGGATGAGCAAGTACGCAGATTTTTGGAAGGAGGCAAACAAAAGACTCACCTTCCGATTCATAGCCAGCGTTTTTGAAAAGGCTTATGACAATCACTCAATCACGGAGGAGTGGCGAGAATTTGAAAAAACTCTTGAAATAGACCACGCAGAAAAAAATGCGGCTCTTCTTTCCAATAAAAAATCAAGAATCACGGCATTTGACGCTCATTTTTCAGAAAACGAAGTTAAAATCGCTTATTTTGACTCTCCTTCACAAAGTTTAAGGCTAATAACCTTAGAAAAGAGTGCTGACGGACAATTTAAGCTCAAAAAGAATAAAAAGCTTCTCGCCATAAGCGGAATTACAAGGATAAGTTTTTCCCTGGACGGTCAGAAAATAGCATTAAGCCGAACAATCGACAAAAAAACTTACAAATGTGTCACGGCTGAATATGAGCTGAAAAGAGGCAGATACAAAGAAAACGGCGTTAACGAGCAACGGGACGCATTTTTTATGAAAAAAGACGGCCAAGACAGTCTTGGTTTTGTGCAAATTGAAGGTTCTAAGGCAAGTGCGAGGGGAATTATACTTCAAAAAGACAGTGAAATTCCCTACAGCCCTATTCCAATCAGTGAAAATTTAAATGCATGCATCATAAAAGACGGACTTGAATGGAAAATCAGACTTTCCGCCATTTTAGGCGCAGATGACTGCAAAGTACCCCAGATGAGCGATTATGAGATTTCGGGCGGTATGAGCGAAAAATCCATCCTTCACAATCTTCACCTTGTCTCCTGTGACGAAAAGGAGATTTTTCTGTCTTTTGTTTGGGCGACTCTCGGCGAAGGCGGAAAAATGCTTTCACGAGCGGGAATTTTAAAAATTGACAGGGCGACAATGAAAGGAAACTTTTTTCTTCAGAAAGAAAACGCTTTTGCAGGCTTTATCGACGCCGTTTGTGAAAAACCAGTGAAAGACGACACTTTCACATTTTTTGTCATCGCCGCAGAATACGACAGGAATCCTCTCTACAGCATTCAGATAAAAATAAGCGACTTTGCTTTGTCAGACGCCACCACCGCCGTTTCAAGCGAGCAGGAGCGAGTCGAGAAAAGGGGCACAGACTACAAGGAAATTCCTTATTCATCATTCCGATACTACAAAAAAGGAATTTTCCTCCCATTTTTGGGTTTAGTTCCGATTTATAATCATGATTTTGAGCAGGATACTACGGCAATTCTTGGCTTGACTTTTATCTCAACGAATCCCTGGGGGGACAAGCAGATTCTTTTTACTGCCGGCTTTGACTCAAGCTACAAGAACAGCGGGGCTCAGCTTTCTATTTCCGGCGGTAATGACAGCCTTTCATATTCACTGAGCGGAAGCGCAATTTTCGACAAGGACGGATTTATGCAGACAGCGGACACGCTGAGTCTTGCAAAAGTACTTTGGAGCGGCCGCATAAGCACACTCTCCCTTGGCTTTCAAGGACAATTTTTGTATGGAAGACAAATTATCGATGACGAGCTTGAAGAAAACCGTGACGAGTCAAACGCAAAAAGCGCGGACGCTCTCGCCTATCTGAAATTTACGAACATACATAAAATTTCTCCGGGTGTCTACAAATACGCAGGTTTTTCCCTTCACCCCTTCGTCCTTTCTTCTTACCGTGACACAGAAAATCTTTTTGAGGCAGATAAATACATAAACGCAGGAACTCAAGCCTCTCTCCGATTCCCGATTTTCGTTCCTTTTATTTTTACGGCGACACTTTTCCCTTCAAGAAGCTATGTCGCTCAGGGAACTGTAAGGGCGATTCTTTTTGACTGTGAAATTCACAAGGGAATTCCGGCTATTTCTATTTTTGCTCAGAGATTTTTGCTTTCTGCCAGCTACACAGGAAAGTTCACCTACATGCACGACAAATTTTGGGACATAAAAAGAACCGATGAAATCTTAAAAAACATCGAAAAAGATAACTATTCAGATGCAATTTCGCTTTCAGCAGATTTTTATCTGACTCCAAACACAGGCTACATGGCGACAGGCGAACTTCAGTTCCGTCTGGGCTATTCAGTCATCTACCGTCCGAACCCCAAATCAAACGAAAAACGGCTCGGATATGGATTAAGTTTTGAAGTAGTTTACTAGCTGATTGCACTTTCTATACGCTGAAAAATATTTCCTTTTGAAGAACGGAATTTATCGCTCATCGTTTTGTAACACTGTAATATCAAAAAAAGAAGCGAATTTTCTGTCGGCTTAAGGATAAAGGCACACTGGCTTAAAGAAGCGGCAATCGAAAGCCTGAGTGATTTTTGAAGTCCTGAAAGCAAGGCTTCACTGGTAATGGAGAGTCTCCAGATTTTAAAAATCACCCTGCCCATAGGCTCAAAAACTGAAGAAATCAAAATAAAAATCCACATAAAGATATGGGGCAAAATTAAAATCTTTCGTTTGCAAAGTGTCTGCCCTGTAAAGCTTAAAAGCAGCATTAAAACCAAAATGCAGATATTTTTGATAAAAAAAGCGCTTGCACTAAGGCAGAGAATAACAAGGGCAATAAAAAACTGAAGGGGAAAGCCCCCGGACTTCGGCAGGAAAGAGCCTTCATTTTCAAGAGGCATAATATTTACCGGAGCTTGTGATAAAAGGTCAGTTTTCATAGAAGTTTTGATTTTTGTGGCAAAAAAAGCGGTTATGATTCCGCTGGCAGTATTAAAGATTAGCATGACCCCCAGAAGCGACAGAACGCCTTTTCCGAGATATAGAGAACAGCAAAAAATCTGAGCGAAAGCACTTACGGCCGAGCCAAAAACAGAAATTCCAAAAATTGAAAAAAGCTTTTTGCCGCTTTTTCCCTCAAGAAAAGCAATCAAAAACATTAAAAGGGCGCTTAAAAAGCTCTGAAAAAGTGAAATCAGAAAAAAAGGCGAAAAAAGAGTCCCGGAAACCAGGGAAGATGCAAGGGATTTAAAGAAAACCAGCAGGCAAAACTGGGTGAAAGGCAAGTCGAAAGACAGAAGAAGAGCTATATTTCCAAAACCAAAGCGAAGGAAAGGCAGAGGTTTGGGCAAAATCATCTCGATATATGAAAAAAGAAGGGCAAGAGAAGTTAAAAAAGCAAGACGATTTTTAGTTTGAAAGGGCATCAAAATCCTCAGAAGTTTTTCCAAGATAGATAATTACATTGTTCGGGAGACAGACGAGAGGAGAATCCCAGCCTTGGTGAACGCAAATTTTGTTGGGGCAAGGAGAATCTATTATTCTGATTTTTCCGTTTTTTATCTCAAAAACGGTCTCTCCAAGCTCCCCTGCGATTTTATGAATGGAGTCGACATTTGCAGAAAATTCATAGTTTTCACCGCACGCTTTCACATAAACCCGCTCTTTTGGCGTAAAAAGATTCTTTACGGTCAAAAAAATTCCCAGCGAAAGCATCAGGAAAATTACAAGGAAATCAAGGATTTTTATTTTACCGTCGGCCAAATGCTTCAAGATTCGCAAGTCCTCGCTTAAATTGCGGAATACGGGCGCACGCCGTTGTGTCAAGGCCGCTTCTGTCCCCCCGCTTTAAAAAGTGATACGCCACGCCGGCAATCATCGCCCCATTGTCACCGCAAAGCTTTAACGGAGGAAAAATACATTTTATGTCAGTTCGCTGGGCAAGCAAGGCACGAAGCCGGCTGTTTGCGGCAACTCCGCCACCAGCGACAACTGTTTTTAAGCCAGTGTCCTCGATTGCCCTGAAAAGCCGGCTCGTCAAAGTCTTGCAGGCCGTTTCCTGGAATGCGGCACAAATGTTTTCCGGAGTTTTTTCATAGCCTGGCTTTAAGAACATATCCGCCTGATGAATTACGGCTGTTTTCAGGCCGGAAAAAGAGACATCGTATCGGTTTGAATCCCGTTTATCCAGCTTAGCGACAGGGAAATTAAAAGAAGCCGCATCCCCTTTTTGGGCAAGCTTATCAATAATAACGCCACCAGGGTAGCCGAGTCCATAAAATTTGGCAACCTTGTCAAAAGCCTCGCCCACACTGTCGTCTATCGTGGTTCCGAGGACTTCCAAATCATCAAATCCGTTCACCTTTGCGATGATTGAGTGTCCGCCTGAAACCAAAAGTCCAAGATAAGGATAAGAAATATCGTTTTCAAGATGAGCTGCGTACATATGGCCGAGCATGTGGTTAATAGCAATAAAAGGCTTGTTCACGCTCCAGGCAAGAGTTTTTCCGAATGTCAAGCCAACTAAAAGACTCCCCATTAAGCCGGGGCGGTTCGTAGCGGCGATTGCGTCAACATCATCAAGACTCATATTTGCTTCGGTAAGGGCTTGCCTTACAACAGGCAAAATCCACTCGGCATGCTTTCTGCTCGCAATTTCAGGAACAACGCCCTTATAAACCTGGTGAAAAGGAATTTGAGTAGCCACAACATTTGAAATGATTTTTTTTCCGTCTTCGACAATGGCACACGCCGTCTCATCACAACTAGATTCAATACCAAGAACCTTCATAAATTGCCTCAAAGTTTAACCATAAATTAACACTAATTATACGAAGCAGCATAATTATCTGGAAAAAGAGAATAGCATAATTTTCAGATTTTTAACAGAGGGTAGAAAAGAGACACGAAGGGAATGACTAATAAGTTCATTTATGGCATCGGCATCGAAAAAAATGAAAAATCCCTGATACTGTGATATAATTTCAAAGAACTTCGAAAAAATATCATTTGTAAGGAGCAAATTCTTTTATGGAAGAATCAATAAAAATCCGCGGATTTCATTCCATGCGGATAAGGATTTCCGTCCTCATTATTCTGGCTACACTCATTCTTACAATGGCAATTTCATTTGTTGCCCTAAGTCTTTTTACCCGGCACACGCGGGAAAGCCATCTGGATATTGCAAAAGGGGTTGCACTTATTGCCGAAAAGATAATTGACGCTGATTCTGTTGAGCGTTATAAAGCAGAAGGACGGACTGCATCAGGATACGAGGAAACTTTAAGCCGGTTAAATAATCTTCAAAAGAATGTTCCGGATATTGAATATCTTTATGTGTACCAAATTCGGGAAGACGGCTGCCATGTAATTTTTGACACTGATGAAAAAAGCGGTGATTATGCCGTTGATGCGCTGATTGAATTTGATCCGACTTTTTTGCCTTATGTTCCTGATTTGCTTGAGGGAAAACAAATTCCGGCGCTTGAGTCAAATGATTCTTACGGATGGCTTTTGACGCACTATCATCCGATTTTTGACTCAAACGGAAAATGCGTCTGCTATGTTGGCGTTGATATTTCCATGGTGCTTCTTCGAACATACAGACTGAAATTTCTTTTTAGGACAATCATTCTTTCGCTTGTTGCGGTCATTTTGGTTGTGGGACTGGGACTTTGGATTTCGACAAAACTTCTTGTTAATCCGATAAACGGTATTTCACGCCATGCAATTGATTTTATGGGAAAAAACGGAAATGTTGACGGCATGAATGCCTGTGTTTCTGCAATAAAGAAGCTCGACATCCGCACTGGCGATGAAGTTGAAAATTTGTATGCCTCCTTTTTGCAAATGACAGAAAATACAGTTCAAAATATTATTGACATAAACAAGATGCAGGAAGAGCGCATTCAGATAATGCAGAAATATAACGAGGAACTTGAAAAAAAAGTTGAAGAGCGGACTTATGAGCTGAAGTTGGAAAAAGAAAAGTCAGAAAATCTGCTTTTAAATATTTTGCCAAAAGAAGTTTCTGTCGAGCTTACAGAGCATCCGGGAAAAACGATTGCCCAGGATTTTCCGAATGTTACGGTTCTTTTTACTGATATAGTCGGATTTACAAAAATCAGCGGAGATATGACGGCTGATGAAGTTGTAAACATGCTCAATAAAATGGTTTCGCTTTTTGACGAAAGGGCCAGATGCGAAGGAATTGAAAAAATCAAAACGATTGGGGATGCATACATGGCAGCCGCTGGACTTACAAAAGATTATGACAACGGCGGGGCTGTAAAAATGATTGATTTTGCACGGGGGCTTTTAGATGATATAAATTCATTTAATAAGGATTCTGCTGTAAAAATCCAGATACGGCTGGGAATAAATACCGGAAATCTTGTTGCTGGAGTAATTGGCAAGACAAAATTCATTTACGATATTTGGGGCGACACAGTAAATGTTGCAAGCCGCATGGAAAGCACTGGCGAACCGATGAAAATCCATGTGAGCGAAGAAACTTATGAGCAGACAAAAGAAAAATTCGCTTATGGAAATTCCATTGACATTGAAGTAAAAGGCAAGGGGCTTATGAAAACATATTTTTTGTAAAGGCTGCCGGATTTAAAAATGATATTTAAATTCAAAAGACGGTATTGCAGGCGGCGGTCGTGCTGTCGTCGTGCGCGAATGCGAAAGGCAACAAGACGCTCATCGAGCAGGGGCTGTCGCTCGCTTCGCTTATGAGTGAAAAGGCGAACAGCGAAACTTACCTTGCGCTTGTTATGGGCGCAAACGATGAGGCAATGGGCGATTAAATCCGTGAAATCGGCGCGGGCGATGTGTCGAAGCCGACGGCGGTGCATTGCGTGAGCGGGGATTTTTCGGAGTTTTACAGCGCAATGCTTAGCGGACTCGGCGGTGTTCTGAACGCAGATTTTGCGAAGCAGTTTTCGCCCGAACTAAAAGCGGACACAGAAAAGCAGCTTCTCTCAGCCGTGGCTTCCATATTGATTGCCCAAAAAAGCGGTTCAACGGACTTGGCGGCGACAAGC